>Ga0302326_10009720_pt1 | contig 20937 bp, 14 predicted proteins | sample Palsa_T0_3_FD_202264 | JGI IMG/M metagenome (GOLD analysis project Ga0302326, IMG submission 202264) | Peat permafrost microbial communities from Stordalen Mire near Abisko, Sweden - Palsa_T0_3 | ecosystem: Environmental > Terrestrial > Soil > Palsa > Peat permafrost | place: Sweden: Abisko... | reverse complement strand
GCTGCTCGAAAAGCGTCCCGATGCCGCCGACCTGGCCCCGCTCGATGAGGACCTGCGCGCGTTTCTCGCCGCGCGCGTCGACCTCGGCTTGCTCGAGCTGCGCCGGCTGACCTGGAAAGACTCCGCCGCGCTGCTCGAACGGCTGGCGCGCTCGGAGGCGGTGCACGCCGTGCGCGGCTGGTTTGACCTCAAGGACCGGCTCGACGACGACCGGCGCGTCTACGCGTTCTTCCATCCGGCGCTGCCATCGATGCCGGTCGTGTTCACCGAGGTCGCGCTCACCGACGAGCTGCCGGCCTCGATTCGTGGGATCCTCAACCCGAACGCGCCGCGCGTCGACGCGCAACAAGCGCGCACCGCGACGTTCTATTCGATCTCGAACACGGAACGCGGCCTCAGTGGAATCCCGTTCGGCAACGCGCTCATCAAGCACGCGGTCGAGGAACTCCGCGCCGAGCTGCCGCGGCTGCGCACGTTCGCGACGCTCTCGCCGTTGCCGGGCCTGGTGGATTGGGTGCGCTCGCTGGGCGAGCGCGTCGACCCCGAGGTGCGCGCGGCCCTCGCGACGCCGGCGTGGCACCGCAAGTCCCATGTCGCCGCAACGTTGCGCGAACCGCTACTGCGCCTCGCCGCCCGCTATCTGCTCGCCGCCAAGCGCGGTGACGGCGCGCCGCGCGATGCGGTCGAGCGTTTCCACCTCGGCAACGGCGCGACGATCGAGCGCATCGACTGGCTCGGCGATCCGACCTCGCGCGGGATCGAGCAATCGTTCGGCATCATGGTGAACTACCGCTACGGTCTCGATCGCTACGCGGCAAATCAGCTCGCATATGCCGCGCACCACACGATCGACGCCGTGTCGCTGGTGCGCGCGCTCGCCGCGTCGGATCCGACCGAGCTCGAAGACCCCGTTCCGATCGTTTCGCGCCGGCACGCGCTGCTTTCGCCGATCGGTGCACTCGTCGACCGCGCAAAGCGCCTGTTAGCGCGCGCTCCGGCGCGAGCTTAGCGGCTCGAACTCGGGGCGGCCGCGTCAGGTTTCGGGCCGCAGCCGTTCAGCGGTGCGACCGGCGGCTGGGTCGCGGTCAGGCCGAAGGCGAGCGGCAGGAACGAGGTGCCGTCGGTCATGTAGGTGCCGGTGACGTCGAGCGTCTGGCCGGGGGCGAGGCCGAAGCCTTTGACGAGATAGCGCTGCGACGGATCGCTCACGCAGCGGACTTCGGTCGGTGCGGGGTCGCCGTCGAACCAGATCGTGGTCGTGACGCCGCCGTTGGCGCCGGGCTGCTCGTAGAGATAGACGTTCTGCGGCGTGGCCGTCGGGTTCGCGAGCTGCAGCGAAACGTTGCGCAGCACGCCGTAGTCGCCGGCGAGCGGCGCGCGCTGCCCGGCGGCGGCGGTAATGTCTGCGCGCGCGTTCGGAAACGCGGCACGGCCGTCGGCGAAGTAGCGCACGCCAACGGTGAACGGGTCGGGATCCGGTTGACCGGCGGTATACGACAGCGCGAGCGAAGGCACGCCGGCCAAGGAGAACTCGCCGCGCCGGAAGTGTCCGTCGCTGGGATGCTCCGGCTGCGCGAGCAGCGTGGCAGGGTCGACGCCGCTCGTCGCGGCCACGACCATGACGTTCACCGATCCGCCGTCGAGCACGCGCAGGTCGTATGTCGCGGCGATCAGTTGGCCGGCCAGCATTTGTCCCGCACCCAACGGCACGAACACCGGCGCCGCTGGTGAAACCATCGTCACGACGCTCTCTTGCGACGCGCGTTCGAGCAGATAGCGCACCGTCGCGAGGTGCCCCACGTACGAGAACGCGTCGGTCGGACCGGCCGCCGCGCCGAGCACCTGCACGTGCGATGTTCCAAGCGTCGTGCTCAACGCGAGGTAGAGGCGGCGCGGCGTGTCGGAGACGTGGTAGACGTACGCGCGCGCCGGTTGCGTCGGATCGATCGTGCCGCGAAACAGCACGCCGTCGTCGAGCGCGCCCAACCGTTCGGGATCGTCGCTGTAGAAGAGCACCGTCGGATCGAGCCGCGGGAGGGCGGCGACGCGCACGTGCACGTTGGTCGTGCCGCCGGCGTCGACGTACACGTCATTCCCTTGCAGGACGACGTGCGCCGACGTTTCGAGTGTATCGCCCGGGTGCAGCGTTGCCGGGTTCAGGCCGCCGACGGCGACCGTCGTTCCGGGTTCCATCTGCGCGAGCTGCACGATCGCGTCCCCAACGCGGGCCGTCACGAATTGCGGCGAGTCCGTGCCGGCCAGCTCGACGCTGACGTCGCCCGGCACGACGCCCGCCGCCGGAGCGACCAGGACCGTGATGACGGCCGTGTCCCCGGCGGCGTCGGAGATCGTAACGGTCCCGCGGCCGTTCGCGACGCCGGTAAGCGTCAGGACGCGGCCGGACGGGTCCGAGTCGACTTGGACGCCGGAGAACGACGGCGAGGAGACCAGCTGGCCCACCCCGCCGCTCACCCGAACGACGAGCGCGTGTCCCGGCGTGATGCCGACGCGGGCGCGATCGACGCGGATCGGCACGGGGACTGCGCTCGCACCCGGCGACGCGGTTGGACCGGTCGACGGAACGGTGGCCGGGGTTGCCGACGGTGACGGCGACGCGGGCGCCGCGCTCGGCGAGGGCGACGACACTTCGGGCGGGATCGGTGGCGGAGGTGGCGGCGGCAATCCCTGCGCGCGTGCCACAACCGGCATCAGCGTGGCGAGCGACACGAGCGCGGCGGCGAGCAGGATCGTCGGACGGGTCATCGCGCGTGCTGATGCGTCGCCTCGCCCCGGTGAGCCTGTCGGCGCAAACGGACGTTCGATGGCCGGGTTGAAGAGAGGACCGTGGTGGGCGCCTTTCACCCGCTCGTCGCCGATTGGTTTGCCGATCGGTTCGGCGAGCCGACCGAGCCGCAGATCCAAGGCTGGCCGCTGATCCGCGCCGGCCACGACGTGCTGATCTCGGCGCCGACCGGTTCGGGCAAGACGCTGGCCGCCTTCACGCTGTGCCTGGACGATCTGATCCGGCGCGCGGCCGACGGCACGCTCCCCGACACGACGCTGGCCGTGTACGTCTCGCCGCTCAAAGCGCTCACCAACGACGTGCGCAAGAACCTCGAGACGCCGCTGGGCGAGCTACTCGCGCTGGCCGAGGGACGCGGCATCGAGCTGGCGGAGATTCGGACCGCGACGCGCACCGGCGACACGACGCAAACCGAGCGCGCGCGAATGCTGCGCAAGCCGCCGCACATCCTCGTCACGACGCCCGAATCGCTGTTCATCCTGATGACGGCCGAGAAGTCGCGCCAGCTCTTCGGACACGTGCAAACCGTGATCGTCGACGAGATCCACGCGCTGGCCGCCGACAAGCGCGGCTCCCACCTGTCGCTGACGTTGGCGCGCCTCGACGCGCTGGTCGGGCGCGAGAGCGGCCGCAAGCCGCAGCGGATCGGGCTGTCGGCCACCGTGCGGCCGATCGAAACGGTCGCGCGATTCCTCAGCCCACGGGCCCAGATCGTCGACGTCGGCCACCGCCGCGCGATGAAGCTCGCGGTCGAAGTTCCGTCCGACGAGCTGAGCTGCGTCGCGAGCAACGAGATGTCGGGTGAGATCTACGACCGGCTGGCCGAGCTCGTTCGGGCGCACCGCACGACGCTGGTGTTCGTCAGCACGCGGCGGATGAGCGAACGCGTGACGTTCGCGCTGCAGCAGCGGTTGGGCGAAGGGATCGTGATGCCGCATCACGGCAGCTTGGCCAAAGAGCTGCGCTTCGACGCCGAGACCAAGCTCAAGAACGGCGAGCTGCGCGCGGTCGTGGCGACCGCGTCGCTGGAGCTCGGCATCGACATCGGTTCGATCGACTTGGTCGTGCAGCTGGGCTCGCCGCGCTCGATCGCGGTCGCGCTGCAGCGCATCGGCCGCTCCGGCCACTGGGTCGGCGCGCTTCCCGAAGGGCGGCTGTTCGCCACCACGCGCGACGAGCTGCTCGAGTGCGCGGCGATCGTGCGCGGCATCCGCAGCGGCACGATGGACGCGCTGCGCATCCCGCCGGCGCCGCTCGATATCCTCGCGCAGCAGATCGTCGCGGCCTGCGGCGCCGGCGAGTGGGGCACCGACGAGCTCTACGAGCTGGTCCGCGGCTCGTACTCGTACCGCGACCTGCGGCGCAAAGACTTCGACGACGTCGTCATGATGCTGTCCGAGGGCGTGGCAACCTCGCGCGGCCGCAGCGGCACGTTTCTCCATCACGACCGCGTCAACGGCCGGTTGCGGGGGCGGCGTGGGGCGCGCATGGCCGCGATCACCTCCGGCGGCGCGATCCCGGAGACCGCCAACTACAACGTCGTCGTCGAGCCGGACGGTCAGGTGATCGGCACGCTCGACGAGGACTTTGCGGTCGAGAGCATGGCCGGGGACATCTTTCTGCTCGGCACGACGTCATGGCAGATTCGCCGCGTCGAGCAAGGTGTGGTCCGCGTCGCCGACGCGCACGGCGCGCCGCCGTCGATTCCGTTCTGGAACGGTGAGGGTCCCGGCCGGACGATCGAGCTCTCGCACGAAGTCGCGCTGATCCGCAGCGCGATCGACGAGCGCGACGACGCCGATGCGGTGAAGTGGCTGATCGACGAGTGCGCGCTCGACCTCGGCGGCGCCGAGCAGGCCGTCGCGTACGTGCGCGCCGGCAAGGCGGTGCTCGGCACCGTGCCGACCGACACGACGATCGTCGCCGAGCGGTTCTTCGACGAGGCGGGCGGGATGCAATTGATCCTGCACACGCCGTTCGGCTCGCGCATCAACCGCGCGTGGGGTCTCGCGCTGCGCAAGAAGTTCTGCCGCTCGTTCAACATCGAGCTGCAGGCCGCCGCGACCGACAACGGCGTCTGTTTGTCGCTGAGCGACCAGCACGCGTTTCCGCTGGAGATCGTGTGGGAGTACGTCAAGTCGGCCAGCGTCGAGAACACGCTGACCCAAGCGCTGCTGCCGGCGCCGGTGTTCGGCGCGCGCTGGCGCTGGAACGCGATGCGCGCGCTGGCGATCCTGCGGTTCAACGGTGGCAAGAAGGTCCCGCCGCAGATCCTGCGCATGCGCGCCGAAGATCTGCTCGCGTCGTGCTTCCCCGACGCGGCGGCCTGCGCCGAGAACCTCACCGGCCCGATTCGCGTTCCGGATCACGTCCTGGTGCGCGAGACGATCGACAACTGTTTGCGCGAAGCGATGGATCTCGACGGGTTGACCGAGGTCCTGCGCGCGGTCGAGAACGGCGCGATTCGCACCGTCACGGTCGACACGGCCGAACCATCGCCGTTCTGCCACGAGATCCTCAACGCCAACCCGTACGCGTATCTCGACGACGCGCCGCTCGAAGAGCGCCGCGCGCGGGCCGTCACGTTGCGGCGCACGGTCCGCAGCGACGGCGAGGGCGGCGTCGGCATCCTCGATCCCGAGGCGATCGGCGAGGTCGCCGAATCGGTGTGGCCGGTGGTGCGCGACGCCGACGAGCTGCACGACGCGCTCGACACGCTGGTCGTTCTACCGCCGGTCGTCGAGTGGGCGGGATGGTTCGACGAGCTGGTCGCGCAGAACCGCGCGACGACGCTGACCGCCGGCGAGTTGCAATTTTGGACCTGTGCCGAGCGGCTCGACCTCGCGCGCTCGGTCTATCCGGCGGCGACGATCGCGCCGCAGATCGAAGCGGTCGCGTCGCAGCAGCCGTTGCCGTCGACGTACGAAGAAGCGCTGACCGAAGTACTGCGCGGTTGGCTCGAGTCGAGCGGACCGGTCACCGTTGCGCAGTTCGCGTCGCGCTTCGCCGCCGAGTCGAGCGCGGTCGAGATGGCGCTCGTCCGGCTCGAGACCGAAGGGCAGTTGCTGCGCGGCCGGTTCCGCGGCGAAGACGAGGAGTGGTGCAATCGCCGCGTCTTGGCGCGCATTCACCGCCTGACGTTGGGCCAGCTGCGCCGCGAGATCGAGCCGGTCAGCACGGCCGAGTACGTGCGGTTTCTCTATCGCTGGCAGCACGTGACGCCCGCGTCGCGGCTGCACGGGATCGACGGCACGCTCCAGATCATCAAGCAGCTCGAAGGCTACGAGATCCCCGCCGCGGCCTGGGAAGCCTCGATTCTCCCGGCGCGCATCGCCGGCTACAAGCGCGAGTATCTCGACAAGCTCTGCTACTCCGGCGAGATCATGTGGGGGCGTCTCTCGCCGCATCCCGCGCTCGCTCAGGATCCTTCGACGAGCTCAGGACAGGATGCCGAGCGCAAGCGGCGCATTCGGCCGACGAAACTGGCCCCGATCTCGCTGTTCAAGCGCGAGGACGGCGAAGCGCTGATCGTCACCCGCGACGGTGAGGAGAACGGCGCGCTCTCGTCTGCGGCCCGCGAGGTGCTCGAAGAGATCGGCCGGCGCGGCGCGCCGTTCTTCGCCGACATCGTGCGCGGCACCAAACGTCTGCCCGCCGAAGTCGAGGAAGCGCTTTGGCAGCTCGTCGCCGCCGGCCTGGTCACCGCCGACGGCTTCGACGCGCTGCGCTCGCTCATCGACGCGAAGCGCCGGCTCGGCGAGAAAGGGCTGCGCGCGCGGCCGCGCTCGTCGAGCGGCCGCTGGACGCTGCTCACGTCGGCGACCGAGCGGATCGACGCCGAAGCGTTCGCACGTCGGCTGCTCGAGCGCTGGGGCGTTGTGTTCCGCGACGTCGTCGCGCGCGAGACGCTCGCGCCGCCCTGGCGCGAGCTGCTGCGCGCGCTGCGCCGGCTCGAAGCCCGCGGCGAGATCCGCGGCGGTAGGTTTGTCGCCGGCTACGTCGGCGAGCAGTTCGCGCTGCCCGAAGCGATCGAAGCCCTGCGCGCCGCTCGCCGCAGTGGCAACGATACTGACGTCGTCGCCGTGTCGGATTACGATCCGCTGCGCGTCGCCAACGCGCTGACCGGCGGCGTCATCGCCAGCCCCCTGCACGCCGCGGTTTCGTAGCGGTTCCGTACCGGTTTCCGGCATGGTCGCCGGGTGCGACGGCGCAGCGCCGAGAAGCGAGGGGCGATGCGTAGCGTTCGGTTAGGCCGCACCGGGCTCCGGGTGTCGGAGATTTGCCTGGGGACGATGACGTTCGGGCTGCAGACCGACCGCGACGAGGCGTTCGCGATCATGGACGTCGCCGAGGCGGGCGGGATCGACTTCATCGACGTCGCCGACGTGTATCCGGTCGGCGGCACGCTCGAGACGGTCGGGCGCACCGAAGAGATCGTCGGCGACTGGCTGGCCGGCAAGCGCGACCGCTTCGTCGTCGCGACCAAGGTCTACAACCCGATGGGCCCCGGACCCAACGACAAGGGCAACTCGCGCCGGCACGTGATCGAGGCGTGCGACGCATCCTTGCGGCGGCTGAAGACCGATTGGATCGACCTGTACTACATCCACCGCTGGGATGCGGACACGCCGATCGACGAGACGCTGGGCGCGTTCGACGATCTGCGGCGCACCGGCAAGATACGCTACGCCGGCTGCAGCAACATCGCGGCTTGGCAGATGATGCAATCGCTGTGGACCGCCGATCGCAACGGCACGGTGCGCTTCGACGCGGTGCAGCCGCGCTACAACCTGCTGTACCGCGCGATCGAAGCCGAGCTGCTGCCGGCGGCGCGCGAGTTCGGTGTCGGCGCCGTTGTGTTCAACCCGCTCGCCGCCGGCGTGCTGACCGGGAAGTACAAGCGCGGCGAAGCCCCACGTGAAGGGACGCGGTTCTCGGTGGGCACGTCTGCGGCGCTCTACCAGCAGCGCTACTGGCAGGACGAGCAGCTCGACGTGGTCGAGCGGCTCTCGGACGATGTCGCGTCGCGGGGCAAGAAGCTCACCCACGTCGCGCTGCGCTGGGTCCTCGAGCAGCCCGGCGTCACCGCCGCGATCGTCGGTGCGAGCCGGGCCGAGCAGCTGCGCGACTCGCTCGGCGCGCTCGAGATCACTCTCGACGACGAGGACCGTCGCGCCTGCGACGCAGCCTGGTACGCGTTGCCGCGCCGGCGGCCCGAGGAGGACCGCTGATGGCAACGTTCGCGAGCTTCTGGCGCCACGGCAGCAACATGGTGCTGCTGCTCGCCGTTGTCGTGCTGGTCGTCTTGTTCGCAGCGCACACGCTTGCGTTCGCGCCCGTTCTCATCGCTGCAATCGCGATCGGCGCGCTGGTGTTCTTCGTCTCGGAGTACACCACGCACCGGTTCTTGCTGCACGCGAAGCCCAGCGGGAACGCGTTCATCCTCAAGCTCCAGCAACGGCTGCACTACGATCACCACATCGATCCGACGCGGCTCGACCTGCTCTTCCTGCCGCTGTGGTTCGCCATCCCGGTCGCGGCGGTCACGCTGGCGATCTACTTCGCGGTCACCCGCAACTGGAGCACCAGCGCCGCGCTGCTCCTCGGCAGCGTGTTCGGGCTGTTGTGGTATGAATGGGTGCACTACGTCGCTCACATCCCGTACGTGCCCATGACCCCGTTCGGCCGCTGGATCAAGAAGTACCACCTCTGGCACCACTTCAAGAACGAGCAGATGTGGTTCGGCGTGACGAATCCGAGCATGGACTTCGTCGGCCGAACCTACGCCCGCGTCGACGAAGTCGAACGCTCCGGCAGCACGCGCGTCCTATTCCCGAAGTAGCAGGTCGCTGGCGATAATCGGGTCGTGACGGTGTCCAAGTCCGTTCAACGCGTCGGAGCGAGAGCGCTCGATGAGATCCGTACGCGGTCTGCGCTCAGCGAGGGCGAGCTTGCGACGTTGTTCGGCGTGAGCCGATCCACGATTGCCAAATGGCGGCAGCGGGATGTACCGGTCGGCCGAGCTGCCGACGTCGATCGAGTGCGCGAGCTCGCCGAGTACTTCGGACGGCGCTTCATTGCAGCTCGGATTCCGCAGATCGTCCGCACGCCGGGCAAAACGCTGGCAGGGAAGACCGTACTGACCGTTCTTGCGGAGGGCGGCGTCGACCGGGTCTACGCCTATCTCGAAAGACGATTCTCCTACACGCCTATGTAGCGCTCCAGGATCGTGGCGCTGCTGCGTCGCAACCGGTCACGAGACCTATTTTGACCTCCGGGTTGTCGAAAGGGGTGCCTCGGTATGCGTGTTGTGCTGCTCGGGCTCGCGGTTGTCGCGGCGGCCGCTCTGCTTGGGATCGAGGCGACACGCGGCGCGTTTGCCGCGCACGTCTTGACGGTGAACGTCACGCAGATCGACGCCTGCCCGCACGCGCAGCCGGTTCCCGCCGCGCTGCGGTTGCCGCCGCCCGGCGACATCCCGCCCGGTGAACCGACCGCGATCGAGCAGCGGATGCTGCGCTATCTCTACGGCGACGACCCGGATCACGTGCCGAGCAACAGTCCGAATCTGTATCCGTACCGGCGACTCGGCTGGTGCGTCGACAAGTACGTGCGCGACACCGGACCGTATGTGCACGGGCAGTATTACGGCACGCATCCGGCAGTGCGCATCTACTACTCGCCCGAGGCGATGGCGTGGCTGCGCGGTGGGAGGCGCGGCGTTCCGGCCGACGGCGCGGTGATCATCAAGGAGCAGTACCCTGCGCCGGCGGCGATGTACGGCAACGAGCACGGCGACGCGCTCAAACCGCTCGACTGGACGGTGATGATCCGGCGCTCCTCGGCGTCGCGCGACGGCTGGTTCTGGGCCGAGGTCTACACCAAGACCACGCCGACCGGCAAGGGCATGACGTTCGGCGGCACCCAGTATCCCAACGCCGGCTTCGGCCTGTATTGCCTGCGCTGTCACGCCTCGGCGAATGTCGCGGCGACGTTCGCATCGCTCGACAACATCACGGGGTATCCGGGCGAACCGCTGGTGTTCAAAGTCGACGACACGTGGAGAACGCCGCCGCCCGCGGCGCCGCAACTGACCGTGTCCAAGCAGCTCGACCGCGAGCACGAGAAGAACGCGGTACTCGCGACGCACCCGGTGCTGACGGTCATACCCGACACGCTGCAGCGGTTTCCCGACGAGCCGCTCGACTCGTTCGGCTCGCGGCCGCAGCCGCACGCGCCGCCGCAGTTCATGACGTCGGACCAGTGCATGGGCTGTCACGGCGCGTCGTCCGGTCCCCCGTCGGGGCCATCGATGTGGCTCGATCCGCCGCAGTCGTGGACGCCGCCGCCCGCTCCCGCGACGCCGCCGCCCGTGCCGGTCGGCGTGAACGTGTCGGAGTACGGCGAGTGGCGCTGGTCGCCGATGGGGCTCGCCGGCCGCGACCCGGTGTTCTTCTCGCAGCTCGAGAGCGAGCTGGCATACATCGCGGCGATTCCGGCCAAGGAGATCGCCGGCGATCGCCCCGCCCGAACCCGCGCTACGCTGCAGCGTCAGGTCGTCGACACCTGCATGCAATGTCACGGCGTGATGGGCAAGCGCACCAACGACATCGAGCACGGCGCCGGCGCGCACTTCGACCAGGCGTGGGTGTTCGCGAAGGATCCGAGCAACCCGGGATTTCACTACGGCGGGCTCGCGCGCGACGGCGTGAGCTGCACGGTCTGCCATCACATCATGCAGACCAAGCGCGAGGACGCCTCACTCGCGTACGTGCTCGAGCACAAGAACACCGGGCTGTTCGACGTCAACGGGCCCGACGTGCTGCACGGGCCGTTCCACGACGACACGATCGCGACCCATCCGATGAACGAGTCGCTCGGCGCGAAGCCGAAGTTCGCCGCGATCACGCTCTCGGCGCACATGTGCACGAGCTGTCACAGCATCAACCTGCCGATCGTCGACGAGCCGAACAAGATCCACCCGATCGTGCCGGCGATGGCGCATGACGTCGAGCAGAACACCTACGTCGAGTGGGTCAACAGCCGGTTCCAGACCGAACGGATGCCGCGGCCGGGCGCGCAGACGTGCCAGGATTGCCACATGCCCGCCGGCGTCGCCAACGACCGGCTCGACGTCAAGCAGGCGGCGATCCAGACGCGCATCGCGCTGGTCGAGGACGAGAGCTATCCGCAGGCCGAGCACGCGGCACCGATCGACGAGATCACCGTGCCGTACCGGCAAAAGGGTTTCCGGCGCCACGAGCTGCTCGGGCTCAACGCGTTCTTGCTGCGCACGTTCCAGGTCCAGCCGAACACCGCCGTGCTGGGCGTGCGGCTGCCCGACTACATGTCGGGCTCGAGCACCGACCTCGACGACGCGATCGGCAACGTGGTCTACCAAGCGCGCCATGCGACCGCGAAGCTCGACCTCGGCACGCGCGTCGAGAACGGAACGCTCATCGCAACGGTGGGCGTGACCAACTTGACCGGGCACCGGTTCCCGACCGGCGTCGGCTTCCGCCGCGCGTTCATCGAGCTGACGGTCGAGGATCCGAGCGGCAACGTGGTCTGGTCGTCGGGCCGCACCAACGAGCGCGGCGAGATCGTCGACGGCGCGGACGGCACGACCGTGCTGCCGACGGAGTTCTTCGAGCGCGGCCTGGACGGCAAGCAGCGCTATCAGCCGCACTTCGACGAGCGCCATCCGATCACGCGCACCGATCAGGTCCAGATCTTCGAGGAGCTCGTGCGCGACAAAACGGGCGATTTCACCGAGAGCTTCATCCGCCGCGACGCGACGTTCAAGGACAACCGCCTGCTGCCGCAAGGTTATCGCTACGGCGGCGTGCCGGGGATCCCGCTCCCGGCGCATTGGCTCGAAGCCACCCACCCGCACGGCACCGGCGACGATCCGCACTATCGCGACGGCAAGGGCCGCGCGGTGGTGGCGTATCGCATCGTGCCACGGACCGCCGTCGACCCCGTGCGCCTGCGCGTGCGCGCGACGCTGTACTATCAGGCCTGGGAGCCGTACTTCAAACGGCTGCGCGTCACGGGCAGCGGCCCGGCAGCACGCCGGCTGAGCTTTCTGCTCGATCCTGCCCACTTGCAGCTGGACAAGACACGGCTGGCAGACTGGAAGCTCGAGATCGACTCGGTATCGTCGCCAAAAACCTAGGCGGGCCCAAAAAAAAGAAGAAGCCCGGAGACGCATCTCCGGGGCCTCTCTGTAACCGCTAGACTGCGGATCGGTCCGAGCTAGTCGAGCCCGATCGCGAGCGCCGGCGCGAAGCGCGCCGACAGACTAGCGATACGACTGGCGCTGCGAGAAGCACTCGCGGCAGTAGACGGGCTTGTCGCCGCGGGGTTGGAACGGGACCTCGGCGACCTTACCGCAACCGCTGCAGGTAGCCTGGAACATCTCGCGCGCCGGACGGCTTCCGCCGCCATACCCGCCGCCCGAGTAGGAACTACCGCCGCCGCCGCCTCCACCCGCACGCTGGCTCTTACGAGCCGCACGGCAGTCGGGGCAACGGTTGGGTTTGTTCGTGAATCCCTTCGCGGCGAAGAACTCTTGCTCTCCGGCCGAGAACGTGAAGGGTGCATTGCAGTCGGTGCAATTCAGGGTTTCGTCAGTGTACATCGATATTAACTCCGGCGTCGGGGGGTTGTGAAGACGGACGATGTACCTGAACCGGGAGAACGCCTGAGCGCCAGACCACGCGGGACATGACTCGTACTATCAGCCGGTCCTTAGACGCCTTCGTCGAACCGGCTCGACCACTTTAACACAGGTTCGGCGAAAATAGTGCCGTTCGGAACAGTAATGGAACCGTCAAGGACGGGTCCACCGGCCCCGGCAGGACTCCAGCGAGGAAATGAGGGGAGCGGCGGGTACGATGAGGACGGATGTTCGAATCGCACGAGCTGGCCGACCTGACGGCCCAACTCGGGACACCGCATCTCGAGCAGTTGACGCATATCGAGGGCCAACCGCCCCGTCTGCTGGTCTACTGGGGTTGCGGTTGTACCGGGATCGGGACGGGCGAACGGTCGAAAGGCTCGGACTCGGTGCGCTGGTCGCGCTGCGATCATCACGCAGCGGCTCATGCCTCGATCTGACGGCTAGCGCCGGGCGCCTACTTGCCTCGGTTGATGACGTAATCCCAAGTGAAGCCGGCGGCGACGCCGACCATTCCGAAAACAATGGCACCGGTGAGCATGACACCGCCTACGACCCGTGCCTCGATGGTGAAGTTCACTTGCAGCGGCGCGATGCGCGCGTGAAACCGGCGTTCGCGGGGCGAACGCGCCCAGCACGGCGAAGGCACGCCGACAAACGCACTCACCCGAGCAAGGAGTTCCCATTCCCCCTCCTCGCAGACGCAAGGGCGGCGGCGGCAAGAAACGCCGTGAGCCCCTGACTCCCGTCGCCAAAGAAGATACGCTGAGCCTGGTCGGCCGCGTCATCGAAACCTTTCCCAGCTCGACGTTCAAGGTCGAGCTCGAAAACGGCCACACGATCTTGGCCAGCCTAGCCGGCCGTTTGCGGCGCTTCCGGATCCGCATCACGCCTGGTGACGACGTCGACGTCGAGCTTTCGCCGTACGATCTCACCCGCGGGCGCATCACCTATCGCCGTCAGGGACGAAACGCCTAGCTCGCAGAATAGGCTCCATCCAAGATGCGCTGGACTCGCGCCTTGGTGCTGTTGCTCCTGTTCGTTGCCGCTGTCGCGGCGGCGTGGTGGTATACCCACCGACAGCAAACGCTCGTCGAAGACACGATCGCCGTCTACTACGTCAAGGACGACGGAACGACGCTCGTCCCGTGGCGCGTTTCGCTTGGTCCGGCGCGCGACCGGGCCAGCGTGGCGTTCTACGCCGCGACTCAGTGCGTCGCCGGGCCACCGCCGGAGACCCAAGCCGTGCGCTTCCCGGCGGGAACGCGCGTGCGGGCCGTTGACGTTGTGGGATCAACGGCCGATGTCGATCTATCGAAAGACGTCGCGTCCTCCGCCGAGGGCGGGTTCGCGGAGTCGGCCGAGTTCAAGGCGCTCGTATGGACCCTCACCCAACCGTCGCTCCACCTGAGCTCGGTGAACGTGCGGGTCGGCGGTGCGCGCGTCGCGACGCTTCCCGGAGGACACCTCGAGCTCGATGAACCGCTCACGCGTTCGAGCTTTTAGCAGCACCCTCGTCGCCGCGCTGGCCATCGCGGCCGGCGCCGGCGGCGCGCGCGCCCAGGACCGTGCGCCGAACCTCTGGTTCCAAGGCACGCGCCTGATCTTCGGGCACGCCGCGCCGATGCAGGGCGACCTCGCGGTGAGCACGCGCGACGAAGGTCTGCGGCGCTTCCTCGATCGCCTCGGCGCGACGGTCTCCTACCAGCCGCAAGAGCGCTACGTCGTCATCACCGCCCAGGACCGCCGCACGATCGTCTTCACGATCGGCGATCCCGGCTACACGATCGCCGGCGTGCGCGCGCAGGCGCCGTTCGCCCCGATCGCCGACGGCAACGACGTCATCCTGCCGTTCTTCGCGCTGGCGCGCGCGCTGTACGTAGAGCCGGTCCAGGGCCCGGCCGAGACCGTGCTGCAGCCGCGCGTCGGCGCGCTCGACGTGCGTTCCGACGGCAGCCGCACGTTCGTCACGGTGCGCGGCGCGATGCCGCTGGTGACGACGACCAACGCTGAATCGCCGGACCACCTGCAGATCTCCATCGCCGGCTTGGGGTCGTCGCTCGCTGCGGCGCGTCGCGCGCCGGGGCCCGCGGTCGACGAGATCGATGTCGCGGTCGGAGGTTCGGCGCGCGTTCCGATGACGACGGTCACGATCGCCGGAGCGCGCGGCACGACGCATCGGGTCGTGCCCGGCGACAGTCCCGACGCGTTCACCGTCGTCTTCGAAGCGCACGGTCCGCTGGCGCAGGTTTCACCGCCGACGCCGCCGCCGCTGGGTGCCGCGCCGCCGAGCTTGCCGCCGGAGTACTCGCAGTACGGGCCGTCGCCGACCGCCGCGCCGCCGGTGGTCGCGGGGCGAGCGACCGTCACCGATCTCGCGATCGAGCCCGGCGACGGCGACACGCTGGCGGTGCGCGTGAGCCTCAGCGGCGCGACCGCGTACGAGTGGCACCGGCTGCCCGACAACCGCTGGTACGTCGACTTGGAGAACACGACGCTGACGGGTCCTGGCCGCGACGAGCATCCGCCGTTCGGCGCCGTCCAATCGGTGCGCGTTCGCCAACAGGGTTCGAGCGACGCGCCCAGCGTTCGGATCGCGTTCAGCTTGACCGGCGAGCAGCGCATCGATCTCGCCCCGAGCGATTCCGGACTCGTCATCACCGTCTTCGACCAGCCCGGCGACGACCTCGCCCGCAGCGGGACGGGACAGACCGGCGGCGTCCCCATCATGCCGAGCGCGACGGCCGTCGAGTCGGCGTCGCCGGCGCCGTGGAAGTACGGCCCGGCGACCAATCCCAAGCTCATCGTCATCGATCCTGGTCACGGCGGCGGCGACACCGGAACGGCGCACAACGGGCTGACCGAGAAAGTCCTGACGCTCGAGATCGCGGAGCGGCTGCGTTCGCTTCTGGTCGCCGCAGGCTGGACGGTGCGCATGACCCGCGACACCGACATCGATCCGGTCAGCGCGGAGAACCTCGCGCGCATGCGCGCCGACGGCAAGCCCAACGCCGACGACCGCGCCTACTTGCAAACGCGCTGCGACGTCGCCAACAACGCCGGCGCGCGAATGTTCATCAGCATCCACGCCAACGCCGCACCGATCGAGGGCGCCCACGGCACGACGTTCTACTGGTACAAGCCGCAGGACGCGCCGTTGGCGCAGGCGCTCGAGAAGAGCGTGATCGCGGCCGCCGGCTCGTTCGACGACGGAACCCGGCACGAGAACTTCTACGTCATCCACCACACGACGATGCCGGCGGTGCTGATCGAGACGGCGTTCGTCACCAATCCCGGCGACGCAGCGCTGCTGCGCCAGCCGTCCTTTCTGCAGAACCTCGCGCAGGGAATCGCCAACGGCGTGAAGGCGTTCGCCGGCGCGCCGAGCTCGAACGCGCTGAGCGAGCAGCAGTAGTGCTCGGGCTGTACGACTCGGGCCTCGGCGGCCTGACGGTGCTCGCCGCGCTGCGCCGCGCGGGCGTCGACGGGGACGTCGTCTACTTCGCCGATCAGGCCCACGTGCCGTACGGCGACAAGACCGACGCGCAAATCCACGGCTACCTCGGCGAGAACTTGGCGCTGCTCGGCGGTCTCGGCGTCGAAGCCGTGGTCACCGCTTGCAACACGACCTGCGCCGTCGCCGAGCGCCATGGCTGGCCGGCGTCGCCGTTCCCCGTCCTCGACCTGATCGCGACCGCCGGCCGCTCGTTCACCGGCACGCCGCGTCGTCGCATCGCCGTCGTCGCGACGGTCGCGACCGTGCGCAGCGGCGCCTACGCGCGCGCGATTTGCACCGCCGCACCCCAAGTCGAAGTGTTCGAGGTCGCCGCGCCGGCGCTCGTCCCGATCGTCGAGCGCGGCGAAGCCGACACGCCGACCGCCCGCGCCGCCGTCGCCGCCGTGGTCGCGCAGTTGCCGCCCAACCTCGACGCGCTCGTCTACGGCTGCACGCACTACCCGCTGCTCGACCGCTGGTTCGCCGAAGCGCTCGCACCGGGCATCGAACGGATCGACCCAGCTGTCGCACAAGCCGCCGCCGCGCTACGCCTCATCGCGCAGTTGAACCTCACGCCGGGCACGTCGAAAACGACCTACTACACCAACGGCAACAGCGAGCAATTCGAAGCAGCGATTCGCCGCTGGACCGGCGACGAAACCGGCCGAGTCACCACCCTAATCGCCCGCTAGCACGTCGCGCAACACCATCCCGCCCCGCCACCCGGCCACAAGTCGTCAAACGACGTGAAAGACGCGGAAGAATAATAACGTCGTGCCGAGGGCGAGCAGCGTGCCGGCGACGACTTGGAGGACGGTGTGCGCGCGCAGGTAGACGCGGGACCAGCCGATCAGCGGGATGAGCACGTAGAACGGAACCGGCCGCTGGCCGTAGAGTACGGTGAGCGCGACGAGCGGCGCGGTGATGCCGAGCGCGTGGGTCGAGATCTTCCAGTAGCGCGTGATCCATTGCACGACCAGGGCGCTGGCCGCGTAGCCGGCCATCGAGGCGGTCATGATCGCGGGCGCGTGGATCAGCCACAGATCGATCGCCCCCAGGGCGTAGAAAACGACGAATACGATGAAGACCCGCTCGCGTTCGGTGCGGATCGACATGTCCAAGTCGGAGATCCGATCGGTCGCGTATAGGTAGAAGATGAACAGCATCGGCGCGATCGAGGTGAAGAACGCGCTGTTGAACAGCAGGACCCAGAAGTCGTACGAGCTGCCCGAGCGAGCGCCCGCGAGGATCACGAACAGGGCGAGCGACGTCAAGAAGGGGTTGCAGACGGTCGACAGGATCTTCGCGACGTCGGTCCAGACGCGCTTGCGAACGCGCAGCTGGCTAGGCGCCGGGACGACCGGGGGATTCGCCCGGGGCGAACCCTGGGGGGCCTGCACGCGGACGGGCCTTCGGCCCCCGTCGCCGAACACCCCGTGATGATCCTCGAGCGCATCGCGTCCCCGGCCGACGTCAAACGGCTCAGCCGTCCCGAGCTCGACCAGCTGGCGCGCGAGATTCGCGAGACCCTGATCCGCGTCTGCGCGGTCAACGGGGGCCACCTCGCGCCCAACCTCGGTGTCGTCGAGCTGACCATCGCGCTGCACCGCGTGCTCGACCTTCCCGACGACATCGTCGTGTGGGACGTCAGCCATCAGAGCTACGTCCACAAGCTGCTGACCGGCCGCGCCGGACGGTTCGACACCCTGCGCCAGGGCGGCGGCGTCAGCGGCTTCGCGATGCGCAGCGAGTCGTGCTACGACGCCTTCGGTGCCGGTCACGCCTCGACGTCGATCTCGGCCGCGCTGGGGATGGCGACCGCGCGCGATCTGGCCGGCCGCGATGACACGGTCGTCGCGGTGATCGGCGACGGCGCGCTCACCGGCGGCCTGGCCTACGAGGCGATCAACAACGCGGGTCTGCTCAAGACCAACTTCATCGTGATCCTCAACGACAACGAGATGTCGATTGCGCCGAACGTCGGCTCGATCGCGTCGTATCTGGGCATGCTGCGGTCGAAGCCGTTGTTCACCAAGGGACGCGAGGTGCTCAAGGGCGTGCTCGATCACGTGCCGCTCGGCGACACCGCGCGCAAGGCGCTGTCGACCGCCGAGATCGCGGGGATGCGCTTCGCGCTGCACGATCACAAGGCGCCGGTGATCTTCGAGGAGATGGGCTTCCGCTACGTCGGACCGATCGACGGCCACGACCGCGACACGCTCGTCGACGTGATCTCCAACGCGCGGAAGATCTCGGGCCCGGTGCTGCTGCACGTGAAGACGGTCAAGGGCAAGGGATACGACATTGCCGAGGGCGACAGCCGCACGTTCCACGGCGTCGGTCCCGGCGTCTATCATCCCGACGAAGGCAAGCTCGAGAAGAAGGCGACGCGGCCGACGTTCGCGCAGGCCTTTGCCGACGCGCTGATCGCCGCGGCCGAACGCGACTCCCGCGTCGTCGGGATCACCGCTGCGATGCCCGACGGCACCGGGCTGGCAAAGTTCGCCAAGCGCTTTCCGCTGCGCTATTTCGACGTCGGGATCGCCGAGGCGCACGCCGTGTGCTTCGGCGCCGGCCTGTCGACCCGCGGCATCAAGCCGGTCTGCGCCATCTACTCGACCTTCCTGCAGCGCGCGTACGATCAGGTCGTCCACGATGTTGCGATCCAATCGCTGCCGGTCGTGTTCGCGATCGATCGGGCCGGTTTCGTCGGCGACGACGGCCCGACGCACATGGGCTTGTACGACATTGCGTATCTGCGCACGCTGCCCGGCGTCACGGTGATGGCGCCGCGCAACGAGAGCGAGGTCGCGCCGATGCTGGATCTTGCGCTCAGCCTCGACGGTCCGGCGGCGATCCGCTATCCGCGCGGATCGACCAGCGGCAAGCACGACGAACCGATCGCGCCGGTGGCGCTGGGCCGCGCCGAGGTGCTGCGCCGCGGAAGCGACGTGGCGGTCCTCGCGCTGGGCAACACCGTCGACGCGGCGCTCGACGCGTACGCGCTGCTCGAAGGGACCGGGCTCGCGCCGACGGTCGTCAACGCCCGGTTCGTCGCACCGCTCGACGAGATGCTGCTGCTCGAGCTGGGCGAGACGCACCGCCGTTTCATCACGCTCGAGGAGCACAGCCTCGCCGGCGGCTTCGGCTCGGCGGTGGTCGAGTTCGTCAACGATCGCGGGATGAACGTCGCGGTCGAACGGATCGGCGTTCCCAACGTGCTCGTACAGCATGCCAAGCCGGAAGTGCAGCGCGCGCAGTTCGGGCTCTCCGGGGAGAACGTGGCGGCCCGCGTCCGCGCGCTCGCCCCGTCTCAGACAGCTTAGCGACCGCGTCCCAACAGGAAGAATTCGGGGCCGGCGCCAAACCCCGGCGGTTCTTCCTGTCCCTGTACTCTCGTCCGACTCGAGGGAGTTCTTTTACGGTGTTTCCCGTGCTGCTCGCCGCCGCGTCGGCCGCGCCCGTCGCCGCTAAAGCGGCCGCTCCCGCCGTCAAGGCAACGACGGTTCCGTTCACGCTGCCGCCGGGCTTTCAGTTCGACGTCACGCCGCACTCGCCGCTGGCGCAGCACGCGCCGTGGCTGACGCACACGTTCGCCGGGTTGTTCGTCGTGCTGGGCGTGCTGCTGATCACGCTGCTTGCCATTCAGACGACGAAGCAGGAGGGCTTGAGCGGAACGCTGGGCGGACGGGTCGAGTCGTCGACGCGCCGGCTCGGGCTCGATGCGCAGATCGCGCGCGTCACGCAGTTCGTCGCGATCTCGTTCGTCGTCGTCGCCACCCTCGTGAGCCTCAGCGGTATTTAGTGGCGCTGCTCGAGGTCGACGACCTTCGGACGACGTTCAAGACCGAAGACGGCATCGTGGCCGCGGTCAACGGGCTGTCGTTCTCGGTCGAGCCGGGCTCGACGCTCGGGATCGTCGGCGAGTCGGGCTCCGGCAAATCGGTCACCTCGCTGTCGATCATGCGGCTCATCGCGCAGAACGGCAGGATCGAGCATGGCACGATCCGCTTCAAGGGCGAGAACCTGCTCGAGAAGAGCGAAGCCGAGATGCGGAAGATTCGCGGCCGCGACATCGCGATGATCTTCCAGGATCCGATGACGTCGCTCAACCCCGTGCTGACCATCGGCGAGCAGATCGCCGAGGCGACGCGGCTGCACCTCGGGCTCAACCGAAAAGAAGCGCTCGACAAGGCCGTCGATATGCTGCGCCTGGTCCGCATCCCGGCGGCTGAGGGGCGGCTGCGCGACTATCCGCACCAGTTCTCGGGCGGGATGCGCCAGCGAGTCATGATCGCGATGGCGCTCTCGTGCGATCCGGCGGTGCTGATCGCCGACGAACCGACCACCGCGCTCGACGTCACGATCCAAGCCCAGATCCTCGAGCTGATGAACGAGATGCAGCAGCGCTTGGGCTCGGCGATCATCCTGATCACGCACGACTTGGGCGTCGTCGCCGAGACCTGCGAGAACGTGCTGGTGATGTACGGCGGCAACATGGTCGAGTACGGAACCGCCAGCGAGATCTTCGAGCACCCGAAGATGCCGTACACGATGGGGCTGCTGGAGTCGCTGCCGCGGCTCGACCAGGCCGGCTCGCGCCTCATCCCCATCGAAGGCCAGCCGCCGAATCTGCTGCGCATGCCGCCGGGCTGCGCGTTCGCGCCGCGCTGCCGCTACCGGATGCCGATCTGCGACGAGCCCGTCCCGCTGTACGACTTCGGAAACGGTCACGTCGCGCGCTGCTTCCTCTACGACGCGCGTGCCGACGGACAGAAGCCGATCGAAGCCGAGAACCGGCCGCCGATCCCCGGCTCCGCCGTCGCCCAGACGCAGGCCGGAGCGCAGCGTTGACGGCACCGAGCGGCAGCGGTACCGCCGCGACCGTTGCGCCGCACGACGACCTCGTCGTCGTGCGCGATCTGTACAAGTACTTCCCGATCACGGCCGGGATTC
>Ga0302326_10009718_pt1 | contig 20942 bp, 21 predicted proteins | sample Palsa_T0_3_FD_202264 | JGI IMG/M metagenome (GOLD analysis project Ga0302326, IMG submission 202264) | Peat permafrost microbial communities from Stordalen Mire near Abisko, Sweden - Palsa_T0_3 | ecosystem: Environmental > Terrestrial > Soil > Palsa > Peat permafrost | place: Sweden: Abisko... | reverse complement strand
TGGAGCGGCACGCCCGGCGCGCCGGATTGCTCAGCCGCGCTCATCAGCGCCGCGCCAGCTGCTTCCCGGTGTGGCCGAACAGACTGCGGCGGTGCCCGGTGTCGACCGTCACCTCCGCACTCAAGCCGGCATGCAGCGGCGTCGCGTCGGACAGCTCACCGCTCGCCAGCTGCAGTCGCACCGGGACCCGCTGCACCACCTTGACCCAGTTGCCGGTGGCATTTTCCGGCGGCAGCAGCGAGAACTGTGCGCCGGTGCCCGGACTCAGGCTCGCGACCTGGCCTTTGAAGCGGCGCCCCGGATAAGCGTCGATGCGGATCTCGGCCGACTGCCCGGCGCGCATGTAAGTCAGATCGTCTTCCTTGAAGTTGGCCTCGACCCAGACGTCGCGGCTGGAAACCAGACCGAACACCGGAGTGGCCGCATTGATGTAGTCACCGACCTGAAGTTGCTCGACCCGGGCCACGACACCGTCATCGGGCGCGCGGATCACGGTATACGACAGTTCCAGATTGGCCCGATCGAGCACCGCCTGCGCCTGCATCACCACCGGGTGTGCATCGAGCGGCAAGTCCGGGTTGCCGCCCAGCATCGCCAGCACGCTGCCGGCCGTCTGCTGCGCCGAATTGAGCTGCGACTGCGCCAACTGCAGCGCGTGCTGCACCTGCTCGAACTGCGCGCGCGAACTGATACCCGAGACCAGCAGCCGCTGCTGGCGCACATACTCTTGTTGCTGGTAGGCCAGCGTGTCGCGCGCGGCCACCTGTTCGGACAGCTGGTGGCGGTAGGTGGCCTTGGCCGCGCCGATCTGCATGCGTGCCGAGGCCAGCTTGGCCTGCGCCTCTTCGACCGCGATTCGGAACACACGGTCGTCAAGCCGGAACAGCACATCGCCGCGCTGCACCGCCTGATTGTCATGCACGTCGAGTTCGATCACGCGTCCGGGCACGTTGGCGCTGATCGTGGCCTGCGCGGCCTGCACGGATGAATCGTCGGTGGATACATAGCGGCCGGTTGCCAGGTAGTACCAGAGTGCGGCCACGATCGCGAGCGCGATCCCGCCGCCCATCAGCAGCCAGCGCAGGCGCAAGCGTCGGGCCTGCGGCTGCAGTTCGATGCTGGTGCCGCTGCGCTCATCCACCTTGGCGTCCATGTTCTCGGTACTCACTTCGATTCGAGTTGCAACAGCGTGCCCTGCACGCGCTCGAGCAGTGCCAGCAGCTGTTCGCGCTCGGCCGGGCTCAGCGCCGAGAGCGCTTCCTGGCGCGCCTGATCGGCAAGCTTCCACATGCGATTCATCATCGGCCTGGCGGCTTCGCGCAGATACAGCCGATGGGCGCGCCGATCCTCCGGATCCGGCCGCCGCTCGATCCACTCATCCTGCTGCATGCGGTCGAGCGTGCGCACCAGCGTCATCGGATCGGTGTCGGTGAGCTCCGCCAGCCGCGCCTGGCGGATGCCCTCGTTGCGCGATAGATGCCCGAGCACCTTGCATTGCGGCAGCGTCAGCCCGATCTCCGTGGCGTAACGCTCGAAGTGCTTGGCGTACAGCCGGTACACGTCCCTGAGCAGGAACCCGAAGTTGCGCAGCCGATCTGCGGCTAGCGCCATTGGCCCGCCCCTGGTGCAGTTCTCACTACAGATATAATAACAAAAGTTATGATATTTGTAAATGCACGCCGCGGCCGCCGCTCAGCCGCGCGGTTTCACTGGCCGTAGAGCTTGATGCCGGCGGCGATTTCCCGCCTGGCGTCGTCGACACCGCCCCAGCCGTCGATGCGCACCCACTTGCCGGGCTCCAGATCCTTGTAGTGCTCGAAGAAATGCTGGATCTGATGCAGCCGCTGGGGATTGATGTCCTCGTGCTTGAGCCAGTGGCTGTAGATCGGCAGCACTTTGTCATCGGGTACCGCCAGCACCTTGGCATCCGCGCCCGCCTCGTCGGTCATCTTGAGCAGTCCCAGCGGCCGGCAGCGCACCACTACCCCGGGAAATAACGCAAACGGGGTGATCACCAGTACGTCGACCGGATCGCCGTCGGGCGCCATGGTGCGCGGCACGTAGCCATAGTTGCAGGGGTAGTGCATGGCCGTGCCCATGAATCGATCGACGAACATCGCCCCGGTTTCCTTGTCGACCTCATACTTGATCGGATCGGCATTCATCGGGATTTCGATGATGACATTGAAAATGTCGGGCGCCTGACTGCCAGGGGTAACCAGATCCAGTCCCATGTACACCTCCGCGCAACTACCGGGCGCATCCTAACCGCGAACCGATCGATGGCACATTTGAATTGGGTCACAGCGCTTGCGGCGGCAATACCGTTGTGACGCAGCTCACGTCATCCGATGGCGCACCTCTGCGTTAATTAGCACTAGGAACAACTTGTGGTGGAGAAAGCATGATGCGTACCCGAGGCTTGATGGCGGCGGTCGCGACAGTTCTACTGGCGAGCGCGACGCTCGGCGGCTGCGTAGTGACGGCCAGACCTGTCTATGTCGGCGATACGGTCATGGTGGCCCCGCCGCCGCCGCAGGAAGAAGTGATCGGCGTCGCCCCCACGCCTGGCTACGTCTGGTTCGGCGGCTATTGGGGCTGGTCCGGCGGCCGGCATGTGTGGATGGGGGGTCATTGGGGCCCAGGTCGGCCCGGCTACCGCTGGGTCCCGCACCACTGGGTGGCGGCCGGCGGCGGCTACCGGCTGGCTCAGGGCCACTGGGAGCACCGTTAGCGCAACGGCCCCTTAGCGGCGCGATCGCGGGCACACGTTGCCGCAGCGACAGCTGCGGCAATTTGCCGCTGGCGCGCCCACAGCAGGCGCATCAGCCGCCATAAGCTGCTAAATTCGCCGTGACCGTCAGGTGAATGCAACCATGAATGACAAGGCCTCCAAGGCAGCGATCGCCACGCGGGGCGCGGCTAGCGCAAGCGTCGCGGCTCCTGGCCAATCCAAAGCTGCGATTTACGAATCGTTGCGATCCGAGCTGCGCAAACTGATCACCGATCAGACCGATTTCCTCGCCAACATTTCGAATTTCGCCGCGCTGCTGTTCAGCAGCCTGCCGAATCTGAATTGGACTGGCTTCTACCTGCTGCGCGGCTCGGATCTGGTGCTGGGGCCGTTCCAGGGCAAGCCGGCTTGCTCGTGCATTGCCGTGGGTGACGGCGTGTGCGGCACCGCGGCGCTGCAGCGCGCCGCCGTGCTGGTCCCCAACGTGCATGCCTTCCCGGGGCATATCGTGTGCGATGAGGCGTCGCAGTCCGAGATGGTACTGCCGGTGTTCAAGGACAACCGCCTCATCGGTGTGCTCGATCTGGACAGTCCACAGCTGGGCCGATTCGACGACACCGATCGCGAGCAGATCGAAGCGCTGCTGCGCATGCTCATGGACGGCACCGAGGTACCCGAGTTCCGGCTCGCGCCCCCCGACTGATAGAAAACGCGCAACCTTTAGCCGGTGGCCGAAACGGCAGCCTCGTGTGGCTCGGCGCTGCCGCGCGCAGCGAGCACCGCGACGCCATCCGCCGCAGCGCCTGAAGCCGGCGCCAGAGCCGGTAAGCTGCCCTCGTACCAGCGGCGAAACGCCTCTGCCGGCAACGGCGGACTCATGAAATAGCCCTGCGCCCCGTCGCAGCCGAGCTCGCGCAGCAGTGCGAAGCCCTGGCCGTCCTCGACGCCCTCTGCGACCACCTTCAAACCCAGACTGTGTCCGAGCTCTATGGTCGAGCGCACGATGGTGGTGAGGTCGCGATCGTCGCTCATGTGGGACACGAACGAGCGATCGATCTTAAGCTCGGTGACCGGCAGCTGCATGATGTAGCTCAGCGATGAATAGCCGGTGCCGTAGTCGTCGATCGATAGCTGCAATCCGATGCCGGCAAGGCGCTCGAGCACCTTCTGCGCGTGCGCCGGGTCCTCCATGAACCCGCTCTCGGTGATTTCCAGGCACACCATGGACGCCGGCACCGAATGCTCGCTCAACAGTGCGCTGATGGCCTCCGGCAGATCGCGATTCATCAGGTCGCGCGCCGAGATATTAACCGACACTTGCAGCTGCAGTCCGTCGCGGCGCCACACGCCACACTGCCGGATCGCCTCAGCGAGCACCCAGCGTGTCAGCACCTTGATGTATCCGGTGTGCTCGGCGAATGGGATGAACAGCCCCGGCGGCACCAGCCCCCTGGTCGGATGGACCCAGCGGATCAGGGCCTCGGCGGCGTGCACCGTCGAGGAGGCCAGGGACACCTTGGGCTGGTAGTACAGGCGCAACTCTCCATGCTCGACCGCATGTCGCAGCTCGCCCAGCAGCGACAGATGCTCCTGCTGGCTGGTATCGAACTTCGGATCGTAGACCGTGTAGCCGATCTTGTTGCGCTTGGCGACATACATCGCGATGTCGGCGTTGCGCACCAGGGTCTCCGCGTCCGCCGCATGCTCCGGAAACAATGCGATTCCGATGCTGGTACCGACATCGAGCGGCTGATCCTGGAAGAAAATCGGCCGCTCCAGCGCGCCGATGATGTTCTGTGCCAATTCGATGACCTGCGCGCTCTGCAGCGCCGGCACCAGCAGCGCGAATTCATCGCCCCCCAGCCGCGCGACGCAGCCGGCCGTGCCCAACAGTTTGTGCAGCCGCATTCCGACCTGGCGCAGCACGTGATCGCCGACCCCATGACCGAGGGAATCGTTGACAAATTTGAAGCGATCCAGATCCATGACCAGGATCGCCAGCGACTGTCCCTGCGTCTGCGCCAGGACGATGCCCCGCTCCAGCGCTTCGGCGAACTGCGCGCGATTCGGCAGCTGGGTGAGCGGGTCCTCGTAGGCGAGTTTCAATATGCGCTGTTCGCGTTCGGCAATGCCGGCACGCATATGATCCAGGCCCTGTGCCAGCGCGCCGATCTCATCGTTGCGCTGCATCTCTACCGGCGCGGTGTAGTCGCCTTGGCGAATGCGCTTGACCGCTGAGAGCAGCAATTCAATTGGACGGGTGATGCCAAGCGCGATCATCACGCTGCCGGCGATCGACAACGCCAGGCTCAGGATGCCGAGCGCGATCAGTGTGGTACGCAAAGCCTGAAAGCGCGCCATGGCATCGGCAATTGGCCGTTGCAACACCGCCACGATGTGCTCGCCGGCCGCCTCCCCCAACGACACGAATCGCACCTGCTGCTCGCCCTGCGACATCTGCAGCAAGCGGGTATCCAGGGCCTCAAGGTACGGCGGCAGCTGCTCGGACAAAGCGCCGGCGGCGAGCGGGGAAAGAGTGGTAGCCAGCAGCTCCCAGCGACCGTCGCGCTCGACTGCGAACGACACGTCAAGGCCGGTCAGCTGTCGCAAGTCCGCCGCCAGCGCAGCATCGACCGGATAACAATCGATGATCCAGCCGATGGTAAGCGGCGCTCGTACCGGCACCGCTATGAGTTGAAATGCGTGTTGTTGGAGCAAGCCGATCGCGGTCGCTTCGCCGTCGGCCCGCGCCTGCGTGATCAATTGCTCGAATTCGAAGCGCCGCGGCGGGACGCCGGGATGCATGGTGTCGGCGATCACGTTGCCCGCAAGATCGACGTACAGCACCGCCTGCGCCTTGATACGTGCCCGCTGGTTGTCGAGCGCCGAGGCGAGCGTGGCGACGTCGCCGGTGGCCGCTGCCTCGCGGAACGCGAAATCCGAGGCCGAGGCGCCCGCTGCCTGCGCTTCACGCTCGGCATTCTGTCGCAGCACGCGCGCGAACACCTTCTGGCCGACGCCCAATTCATCTTCAATCTTGCCGCGCGCCGCGTTATAGCTGGCATGATTGGTGAGCACGAACTCGGCCACCTGCACGGCGCCGAGCAGCGCCACCAGGAACACGATCATGCGCACCCGCAGACTTCGAAACTGGATCACGGGCAGCCCGCACAGCGCACTGCCATCGCGAAGGGAACCATCTTGCCGGCGCGCAGCGATGCGGGTGACATGTGTTAGACGTCCTGGAACGGGTCTTATGAAAGATGGTAGGGACGCACCGCCGGGCCGGACGTTAAATGAATCACAGCCTGCGGATATAAGCATTTTGCGCAACTTGGCGGCGCCTGATACAACCTTGGACTGGCGAGCGGTCTGTGACCCAGGTCGCAGCAAAACAGGAACCTCGATGACAATAACTGCCAGCACCGCCCCGATGGCGGCCGCGCCTGCAACCCTGGCGACATTGTCGGCCGATCTCGCCGCCGGACGCGTCAGCAGCCGATCGCTGCTGGAGGCGTGCCTGGCGCGCATCGATGACAGCGCCGGTGAGGGCGACAAGACTTTCCTGCTGGTGGATCGCGACGCCGCGCGCGCCCAGGCCGAGGCCGTGGACGCGCTGCGCGCCAGCGGCACGGCGATGCCAGCGACGGCAGGCATTCCGATGTCGATCAAGGATCTGTTCGACATTGCCGGCCAGGTCACGCGAGCCGGATCGACCGTGCTGTCGAATTGCGCGCCGGCGTCGGTAGACGCGCCGAGCGTGGCGCGCCTGCGTCGTGCAGGATTTGTACTGGTGGGCCGCACCAACATGACCGAATTCGCCTTTTCCGGCCTGGGACTCAATCCGCACTACGGCACGCCGCGAAATCCGTGGCAACGAACCCAGGGGCACGTTCCGGGAGGATCCTCGTCCGGCGCGGCCGTCTCGGTCGCCGATGGCATGGCGCACGCCGCGCTCGGTACCGATACCGGCGGCTCCTGCAGAATTCCCGCCGCATTCACCGGACTGGTCGGCTACAAGCCGACGGCGCACCGCGTGCCGCAGCAGGGCATGGTGCCGCTGTCGCCAAGCCTGGATTCGATCGGGCCGATCGCCCGCTCGGTCGCCTGCTGCGCGCTGCTTGACGCGTTGCTGGCCGCAGAGGCACCGCCGGAGTTGCGCGATGGCTCGCTTTCGGGGCGCCAGTTCGCCGTGCCTCGCACCCTGGTGCTGGAAGACCTGGACCGGCACGTCGCCGGGGCTTTCGAATCAGCGCTGTCGCGCATGTCCGCGGCCGGCGCGCGCATCGATGAGATCGATGTGCCGGAGTTTGCCGAGCTCGCCGCCATCCATGCCAGGGGCACACTGTCCAATGCCGAAAGCTTTGCCTGGCACCGCGAACTGCTGGCCGGCCACGCCGCCGAGTACGACCCCAGGGTGCGGGCCCGGATCGAGATCGGCGCCACCCAGAGCGCCGCCGACTACGCAATGCTGCTCGACGCGCGCAGCAGATTCATTGCCAGCGTCGGCCGACGCATCGCCGGCTTTCATGCACTGCTGATGCCGACCGTGCCGGTGATCCCGCCACGCATCGCGGATCTGCAGGCCGACGAGGCTTACTTCAGGACCAACACCCTGGTGCTACGCAACTCATCAGTGGTGAATTTTCTTGACGGCTGTGCGATTTCCATTCCGATGCACGACATCGGCCAGCCGCCGGCCGGGCTCACGCTGGCATGCAGCGGCGGTCTCGACCGTCAATTGTTCAATTGTGCGGCGGCGGCGGAGCGCGTCGTTGTTGCTGGTAGCCCCTGACTGAATTTATCGTCACATCAGCATCATAGGTGGACTACAGCCTTGCCGATGGCCGCTTAAGTGAAATGACACCTGCCGCGACCCGCGTACCCGCTAGACTCGGCCTCACGCGGATGCATTCGCCAAGGAAGTCACATGATTCAGCTTTTCAAATCTCTGCTCGGCGACACATCCCGCGACCATCGGGCGGACAAACCCGCCAACCGCTCCGCATTGAGCGCGCGCCCCAAGCCGCCACAGGCCAACGTCGACTACCGTGCGATCTCACTGGCGCCGAACATCATGTGCGATGCACTCACGAAGGACGTCGCCGGCAAGCGCTATCTGATGCGCGAAGCGCCGCGCCTGCCATTGGCAGGCTGCGCGACGCCGGCTACCTGCAGCTGCAAGTACCGCAAGCATGCGGATCGCCGCGACGGCGACCGACGTCTGCTAGGACTGGGTGAAACCAATCGCTGGTACGCGGGCGGAGAACGTCGCAACCGCGGCGGGCGCAGATCGCAGGCAAACTAGCCTGCGTCGCGCTCATGCGCGAAGCCTATTGCGGATAGGACTTGATACTGTCGGCGACTGAATCGGCGACATGCTCCTTGGTGATTACGCCGACCACGTCACCTGCACGCGGAATCCCACCCGCGCGCACGACCACTGCCATGATGGCGTTGCGGCGCCACATGCGGCGGATGACGTCGAACGCCGTCTCATCCTCGGGCACCACGGTAAAGTTGCGGCTGGCGACCTCCCCCAGGCTGACCCCGGTAGTGGCGCCCTCCAAGCCTCGGCGCAGGCCGGTGTTGACGCGGATCACCCCATAGATGTGGCCCTTGTCCGTGACCACTACGTGACGCAGGCGTCCCGCATGCTCGGGCTGGCGCAGATAATCATCGAAACTCGCTTGCGCCGGCAACACCTGAATATCTGCGTCCATCACATCGCGCGCGGAGCGGACCAGGAACATGTTCGCGTGGCGCGCCTTTGGGATCGCACGGCCGCGGCGCACGAGTTTCAAGGTGTAGATGGTCTCGCCAGACAGCACCCGGCGTGTGCCGATGCTCATCGCAACCGCCACGATCATTGGCATCACGATGCTGTAGTCACGGGTCATCTCGAAGATCATTGTGACCGCGGTCATCACAGCACCGGTTCCACCGCCCACCACCGCGCCCATACCGACCATGGCGAACGCAGGTATGCTCAGCTGGATTGGCAGACCGGCGCCGTTGACTAACGCGGCAAAACCTCCCCCCAGAGTGGCTCCGATGAACAGCGACGGCGAGAAAATCCCGCCGGATGAACCCGAGCCCAGACTCAGCGAGGTGGCCAACGCCTTGCACACGCACAGCAATCCCAACAGCCAGAAAGTGGAGATCTGTCCTGTCAATACCGCCTGAACCGTGGCGTAGCCGACGCCATCGACGTAGTACTGGCCCAGGGTACGAAACAGAAGATAAATGAGAACGCCAAGTAGCAGCATGCCGAGCATGTGTCGCAGATAGCGGTACTTGATCCGATCGAAGACATCTTCGGCCAGATGCAGGCCGCGGATGAAACCTGCCGCCACGACGCCGGCAAGCGCGCCCAGCGCTGCGAACAGCACCAGCACCACCAGCGCGCTCGGATCGACCGCCATCGCCTGCAGCGGCGGCACCTGGAAGGCGGGAGAATCTCCGAAGAACCAGCGGCCCACAAACGTCGCCGTACCGGTCGCGATCGCGACTGGAAGGAAGGTCTCCACGCTCACCTCGGGCATCATCAGCTCGATGGCGAACATCACCCCGCCAATCGGCGTATTGAAGGTAGAGGCAATGCCCGCCCCGGCGCCGGCGGCGACCAGGGCGATGCGCTGGCCCGCCGGCATACGGATGATCTGACCCAGCGTGGAGCCGAGCGCGGAACCAATCTGGATGATCGGGCCTTCGCGTCCGACCGAGGCGCCACTGCCGATCGCAATGGCGGAGGCCAGGGATTTCACCAACGCCACTACGGGGCGGATCACGCCAGCCTTGTAGTAGATCGCGTCCATCACCTCCGGCACTCCGTGGCCCTTGGCCTCCGGGGCAAAATTGCTCACCAGAAAGGTCACGCCGACGGCACCCAACACCGGAACCAGGATGACCAGCGCTCCCCACGGCGAAGGTGCAGTGAACACGTTGGCGTCGTAGTGGACCGATACCTGACCGGCGAACAGCAGATTGTGAATGAGGCCGATCAGATCCCGAAACAGGACGGCGCCAAGGCCAGTCACGACGCCAAGGCTCAGCGCCAGCAGCGACAGCTGCCCCAACGGCAATTGCCGTGCCTCCTCGCCGGCCACTGGGGACTGCATCCTAGGCAGGCCGCCAAAAGGTAATGATCGCGCCGCCGGCGATCACCAAAGCCCCTCCGATCAGTATCGGCAAGGTCGGCAACGATCGGAACGCGATAAAACTGATGACCTGCCACACCACGAACAGCGTCGCGAGGTAAAGTCCCACCACGCGCCCGAAATCCAGCGGCGCGAGATTGAGAAACGACCCATACCCGAGCAGCAGCGCGGCTCCGGCGAGAAACAGTCCATACCGAATCGGACCGACATGATTGTAGATGGCCACGCGGACCACGGCGTCGCCGGCGGCCTCCAGCGTCGTGGCAATCAGCAGTAAAACCATCAGCGGGACTGCGTTTAAAGCCTTGATCACATTCGTTCCTGCTACGGTTGGGATTACTCGCCAGCTGGCGACAGTTCGCCGTCAGCTTCGTCTGCTATCAGCGCTCATGACGCGCATCATTGTCAAGCGACGCGGCGCGCCGCGGACGCGTCCTCATGGAATAATCGTCGCCTCACCTGGGCTCGAAACGGGGTTGCTCTCCATGCCAAATCGAATCACCGCCGCCATGTTGCTGGGTGCCGCGCTAGCGCTTGCTACGCCCACCATCGCGCCCGCCCAAACGAGCGCGGACGCAGACAACACCATGCGCGCGATGGATCTGCGATTGAGAGCCTTGACGGCTGCCCGCAAGAACCTGCAGCAGATGACCGAGCAGCGCGCCGATCGTGAAGCGGGCGCGGCGCGTGACGTCGTGGACGCCGACAATATGGTCTTTACCGCCGCAGTCAAAGTGTTCACGGTGGCTTTCTTTCTCAAATCCATGAAGTCACCTGAAGATTTTAGTTTCGCGCAGCAACAGTTTCGCCTGGTGGTGGGATTGTTCATCGCGGAAGCCGATGCGCAGCTGCCCCGGGTGGATGACGATCTGCATAAAATGAGCGCGCCGGCTGCCGTGGCTGAAGCCACCGCGGTTCGCAACGTCATCGTCGACCTGCGGGAATTCCTTAAGCCGTTCGGGGCCGAACAGTAGAGCATTGTGAGCACGATAAGAACATTTTGGGTCAGTGAGAGCGCGGCCATGCTCGACGTGCCCGGCGCGACCAGCATCGAATGCCAGCGCCGCATCTGGTGGCTGGCGCATCAATTCCGATCGCACGCCGGCGTACGCGAGATCGTGCCCGGCATGAATAACCTTACGGTCGAACTCGATCACGCGGCACCGGATCTGGAGAGCTTGCTGGAATCGCTGCAAGCAGGCTGGAGCCACTCCAATGCCATGGCTTATCCGTCACGGCGAATCGAAATCCCGGTTCGTTACGGGGGCCCGGAAGGACCGGACCTGGACGAGGTGGCACGGCAAAGCGGCCTGCCGCGCGAGGAAGTGGTGCGCTTGCATCAAAGTGGCGAATACACGGTGTTTTTCCTGGGATTTCAACCCGGCTTTGCCTATCTGGGCGGCATGGACCGGCGGCTGGCCACTGCGCGTCGCAAGGAGCCGCGCCTGGCGGTGCCAGCGGGGTCGCTGGCCATCGGCGGTGAACAGACCGGGATCTATCCATCGGCTTCGCCCGGCGGCTGGCAATTGATCGGCCGAACGTCGGTGGCGCTGTTCGATCCGGCCCGTGATCCGCCATCGCTGTTGCTGCCTGGCGATAGCGTGCGCTTTGTGGACATCGGCGCTGCTCGATGATCACTATCCTCAAGGCCGCCGTCCAAACCACCGTCCAGGATTTGGGCCGCCACGGCTTGCGTCACCTTGGCGTCGGCGCTGCCGGCGCCATGGATCAGCTGGCGTTGATGATCGGCAATTATCTGGTAGCAAATCCTGCGAACGCGGCCGGACTTGAACTGTGCATGCCGCCAGCGCGTATCCGCCTGGATGCGCACTGCGCCATCGCCCTGACGGGCGCCGATTGCTCGGCGCGGCTGGACAATACACCGCTGGTCGTTGGCCACCGTGTCGTTGTCGAAGCCGGCCAGACGCTGGACCTGTCCGCCGCGCGCTCGGGCATTCGCGCCTATCTGTGTCTATCGGGTGGAATCGACGTACCGCAGGTCTTGGGATCGCGCAGCACCGATCTTTCGGCTGGGATCGGCGGACTTGACGGACGATTGATGCGCGACGGCGACGTCCTGAAGATATCGCAGTCCACGCTGCCCTCTCGTGCCCCCGCGGCGGTGTTGCTGCCGCAGATGGGTAGTATGATTCGCGTCATACCCGGTCCGGATGCCGACGAATTTGCGCCGGATTGGCGCGACGCCCTGTTGCAAGCGTCCTGGAAGGTAACCAACCAGAGCAACAGAATGGGCTACCGGCTGGACGGCCCGGCACTCATCAGGCGGGCCACCGAAGAGCTGAGGTCGCACGCGGTGTTTCCAGGTGTAATTCAAGTGCCGGCCGGCGGCGCACCCATCGTTTTGATGGCCGATGCGCAGGCCACCGGCGGCTATCCAAGAATCGCTTCGGTCATTGCGGCCGACCAGTGGCGGCTGGCCCAGATTGCCCCAGGCAGGTCGATTCAATTCGCGCTCTGTACCCGCGCGGAGGCACTCCTGGCGCTGCGAAAGCAGGATATCTACCTGCAACGCATGCAAAGGAGCCTGCGTGTTCATTGACCTGAATGCGGATCTGGGCGAGGGCTGTGCGCACGATGTGGAGATACTCGACAGTGTGTCCTCGATCAATGTCGCATGTGCCTGGCATGCCGGCAGCGCCGATGAAATGTTGAGCCTGGTGCGCGCGGCGCGCCTGCGCGGCGTTGCGATCGGCGCGCATCCCGGTTTTCCAGACCGCGACAATTTTGGCCGGCGGGAAATGAAGCTGCCACTGGACTCGGTGCGCGCCGGCTTGCTCTATCAGATTGGCGCGCTCGACGCGATGGTACAGGCCGAGGGCGGCAGGCTTACGCATGTAAAGGCGCACGGCGCGCTATACAACCAGGCGGCACGCGAACCCGAGCTGGCGCACTGCATCGCGCGCGCGATACGCGACTTCAATCCGCGACTCAGGGTCATGGGACTTGCCGGAAGCCTGTTCATCGAAGCCGTGCGCGCGCAGGGATTGACCGCGCTCGAAGAGGGCTTTGCCGATCGCGGCTATACCAGCGATGGCCGCCTGGTCGCGCGCGGCACGGCTGGTGCCCTCATCGAGGATGAGACGGCTATGCTGGCGCAGGTCCTGTCCATGGTGAAAAACGGGACCGTCATCGCTCAGGATGGCGCGCCGTGCCATCTTCACGTCGATACCATCTGCCTGCACGGCGACGGGCCGCACGCGCTCGCATTCGCAAAGGCTATTCGTTCGCGCCTGCGGCAGGAAGGTATCGAAGTGGCACCGAGCCCCGGATGACGGCGCGCTACCTCGGCGCCTTCATGTAGGCCACGGCGTCGCCGCGGTAACTGCCTAGAAAGATCGTGTCGCCAACCTGCAGCGCGGTGGTGCCATCGCTGAAAGTCGCGTTCGGCGCCAGGCGCGCAATGACATGCGTTTTCATCGTGGCCGGATCCAGTTTGACGATCGTCGTCCCGTGCAGGCAGTCACCGGTTGGGCAGCCGGCCATGAGCTGTTTCGGATCGACATTCTGGCCGGTCACATAGAGGCTGCCGTCCGGAGCGTAGTGGATGTTGTCGGGCAGGAAGTCCATCGCTACCTTCGTTTGATTACTGTAGTCGGCACGCGCCACGCGGATCACCGAGCTGCCGAAGAACCAGTTGAAATACAGCCATTTCCCGTCGCCCGATAGCGCCACACCGTTGTCGCCGGTGATGCCCGGCAGCAACGTGAAGCCCTTCCCGGGCTGCCACTGGTACACGGCGCCGGCGTATTGGCCGTTTCCCATCTTCTCCCGGCCCTGCGGATCCTTGGGATCGAAGGTGTCGGTGACGATGAAGTCATCGTGCGGCAATGGGGTAACGGCATTGAGCCAGACGCTGTCCGTTACCACCGCACAGCCGGTCCAGGTAAGCCGGGGCTGCGCACCGCGCGCATCGATGCTGAACACCTCGACCGACTCGCGCCCACCGTGATTGACGGCGTATAGCGTGTGTTGGCCGCCGCCGCCAGCGCGGATCGCGAGGCCGTGCGAGATGAATTGCGCGGCGTCGGGCGGGGGGCAGTCGCCGTAGAGCTTGGTGTTGCGCTTCACCGCCGCGAGCGAGGCTTGGGCAATCGAGTGCCAGCGCTTGTCCTTCGCATTCAGCAGGTACAGATCGCCCGGCCCCGGCGCCGAGCCCGGCAGGCCACCTCCCAAGCCACTGACCAGGATCCACTGCGTACCTGGAATCTGCACCAGATCCTCGGGATGATGCGGGCCGCAGATGAAGTGAAGCTCGCCCACCGGCGCACAGCCGTTGCCTGCCGCCCGCGCGGGTGACGACAAACCGAGCAAGGCCAGAAGGCCAACGGCGGCACCGATACGCAGGTAGAGCTTCATGCAATCCTTCGCAAGCGGCCGAGCCGCGTGTGGGCGCAGACTGGCCGCGTGGTACGCCACCTGTCAACCGGATCGCGTACACTACTTGGTCAAGAGGCTGGCAGTGCGCTCCGTACCAATCTATTTCGCTCTCGTTGCCGCGAGCCTCGCACTCGTTCCTGGCGCCCATGCGTCTTCGAACCTGGCGGTGGGGCCCCAGTATGACTCCACGCATGTCTATGTCGCGGCCGCGGACCTCGATCGATTCATTGCCAGTTTCGTCGCCACATTTGGTGGCACCGCGTCGAAAAAATTCGTCACGACCGTCACGCCGACACCCAGCCAGACGACGTTTCAATTCGTCCTCGCGCCGGTGGGCACTTTATCAGTCTTTGGCTTTACCTCGCCGCTGCCCTACCCGTTCGGCACCGAGCGCACCGGATATCTCGTAGCTGACTTCGACGCCGCCGTGCGCGCAGCCCAGGCCGACGGAGCCGACATCATCGTCGCGCCATTTCCGGATCCCATCGGCCGCGACGTCGTGATCCAGTGGCCCGGTGGCGTCAACATGCAACTGTATTGGCATTCGACACCGCCGTCATATGCGAAGCTGGAGACAATACCGGAAAACCGTGTCTACCTCTCCAAGGTCAAAGCCGACGACTTCATCAAACGATTCGTGCACTTCTCTCATGGAAAAGTCATATCGGACGACAGCATGGCACCCGGATTGGAGATCGGCCGACCGAACGATACGTACCGCTCGGTCCGAATTGAGTCGCTGTTCGGCAAGATGAGCGTGATTGTCAGTGACGGCCATTTGCCCTATCCGTACGGTCGCGAACTGACCGGCTACGAGGTCGCCAACCTCGCGGATACTCTAGGCAAGGCAACAGCGAGCGGTGCGAGCGTGCTGGTCGCGCCTTACACCTCACGTGCTCGCCAGACAGCTATCGTGCAGTTTCCCGGTGGCTACATCGCCGAGATCCACGCGTCCAGCGGCAATTGAACAGGGAGTTTAACTTTTTCCCGCGAACTGCTGCTTGTTGTCTGATTCCGCAGACAGCAGTCTGCCTGTTGCTGATATCTCGTATAGTTGTTCCGGAGCGTCTCGTCCTTCGTGAATGTGGGGGGGCAAGAAGAGTGACGATGACCGAGGATTGGACGAAGTGGGAGAGCCAGGTTGTTAACGGCGTCTTCCCCCTGCTCCGATTTCTGGGGAAATCAGACCACAGCGTAGTATTCCTTACCGCGGCACAAGGCTCTGCGAGTGCGGCGATCAAGCTCATCCCGGCTGACCCGCTGCAAACGGAGGCACAGCTCTCCAAATGGACGGCGGTTGCCGCTCTGTCCCATCCTCACCTGATTCGCCTATTCGACGTGGGTCGTTGCCAGCTCGGGGGGTACCCATTTCTCTTCGTTGTCATGGAGTATGCAGAGCAGACTCTCGCTCAGATTCTTCCCCATCGGACCCTTAGCGGCGACGAAGTGCGGGAAATGCTGCATCCGAGCCTCGACGCGTTGGCTTTTCTTCACCGCAACAACCTGGTTCACGGCCAGCTGAAGCCGCCCAACTTTCTGGTCGTGAATGATCAACTGAAACTGTCGAGCGACACCATTTGTCCCGCCGGCGAATCCGCATCCGGGATCGCTAAGACTTCTTCATACGATCCTCCGGAAGCAAACAACGACGGCCATTCTGCCGCGGGCGATATCTGGAGTCTTGGCGTAGTCATGGCTGAAGCTCTCACGCAGTGCGCGCCTGCGTGGCCCGATGAGCGATCCGAGACCCCCGCCTTACCCGCAACTCTTCCCCCGGCATTCGTGGGCATCGTACGGCAATGCTTAAGTCGCAACCCCGCCAACCGTCCGACCATCTCGGACCTCGAAGGCCAAATCAAACCGGTGCCGCAAGTGTCCGCGGTTTCCGTTCCTCGCCCGCTGGTGCGCGATGCAGCGAGTGTCGACACTTCGACACAGAAGTGGCTCGAAAGAAACTTGTTCGTGCCGGCTGTTGCACTGGCCGTCATGGCATTGGTCGCAATTTGGGCCGCCCTGCACCTCTTTCACAGCCACCCCAACCCGCAGCAACCCGCTTCAAGTGCTGCGCCGCTCGCTTCGCCGCAAGCCGCTCCATCTGTAGCTGCAGATCAAGCCGCGCAAGCGTTGCCGGAAGTTCCACGTAGCGTGCTGCATCAAGAAATTCCCAACGTCCCGCGCAGTGCACGCGAATCGATTCACGGCCATGTCAAAGTCACGGTTCGTGTGACCGTTGATCGCTCAGGCGAGGTTGTCGACGAAGCCGTGGAGGATCCCGGTTCCAGCAAGTACTTCGCCCGTGTGGCAACCGAAGCCGCCAGAAAATGGAAGTTCGCTCCGGCAGACAATCAGGACTCCCGAGAGTGGCTATTGCGGTTCGAGTTCACTCGCGACGGCACCACCGGACGCGCCGCCACTCCGCCGACTCCTCGGCACTCTGCGCTCTATCGGGGCGGAAACGGGTCGCGCCACGCCTCGATCGCGTCGATCTGATCGTACCAGCGGCGCACTTCGCGAAATTCATTCAACGGCAGTTGCGCATCGCGTGCGTACGGCAATGTCATTGCCACCGAGAGGTCGGCGACGGTCATGCTGTCGCCGACGATCCATGTGCGCCCGGCAAGATGGTCATTCAACACCAGGGCATAGCGGCGGAATTCGTTCAGCGCCTCCTCAACCGCAGCGGGATCGGGCGCGCCGATGCCGAAACGCTTTTTGACGACGTTCTCGAAATACAGCGCCCCGCCTGCTCGCGTGAGATGCTGCGCGTTCCAGCTGAACCAGCGGGTGATCTCGATCTGCCGTGCGTCATGCGGCCACAGATCCGCGCCCATGTCGTCGGAGAGCTGGCAGATAACCGCGTCGGATTCCCAAGTGATGCGTTTGCCCTTCACCAGCGTCGGCACCTTGCCGTTGGGATTGATGGCGAGATACACCGGCTTCTTCTGATCGCCCTTCGCGAGGTCGAGATAGATGTATTCAACCGGCGCGTTCAGGTACCGGGCGACTGTGCACGCCCGGCGTGCGGAAAGAATGTCCGAGTAGTAGAGCTTCATTGTGCGGCGCTTACCACGGCGAACAGCGCTTGCAGCTTGTCGAGCGAGCCGGTCCAGCCGCCTTCATGGCTGCGGCGCGTTTCCTCATCGTGCAGTTGCGAATGGACGAAGGTGAGTTCGGTGCCTTCGGGAACGGGCTTAAGCGTGATCTCGACCCGCGACTCCCCGGGGTCTTCCACACCGCCTTTCCAGCGCCAGCTCATGACGACCCGCTCCGGCCGGACGATCTCGAGAAACTCGCCGCTGCTCTCATGCTCTGTGGCATCGAGCATACGGAAGCGCACGCGATAGCGGCCACCGACGCGCGCATCGGACTCCGCCACCAACACCGGTCCCGCGTCGGGGCCCCACCATTGCGCGATGCCCTGCGCGGTCGTGACGGCATCGAAGACGAGCTGCGGCCGCGCCTTGATGCGGCGTACCAGGGTAAGTGTCGTCATCGGCCATGCCTTCGCGCTTCGGCTTCCTTGCTCTCAGCATAGGCCGTAAGCCGGTCGAGGCTGCTCGACCAGAATCGCTCGTAGCGCCGCAGCCATTCCATCGCCTCGCGCATCGGCTGCGGCCGGAGCCGCACCGTCACCGTGCGGCCGGATTTCGAGCGCGTAACCAGCCCGGCGTCTGCCAGCACGTCGAGATGTTTCATCACCGCTGGCAGCGCGATCTTGAAAGGCTTCGCCAACTGGCTGATGGACGCGCCATCCCTGCGCTCAAGCTGCGCCAGTATCGCCCGCCGCGTCGGATCGACCAGCGCCCTGAAGGTGCGGTCCAGCCGTACTTTATAGTTCACCATATAGGAAAGTATTAGGCGTGGTAGCGGGATTGTCAACCACTCGCCCGCAAGCGCGCTCGCCGATTCCGCCGCCAGGCAGGCAGATGGTCGAACGCCCTCGCCCTGCGGGCGCACTGCGTGCGTCCAGAGTCGCTCCTGCGATTTTGTCGAACTGGTGAGTTCGTCCACGCACCCTGCTCCGCTGGAAAAATAATGGCCCCACGATCGGGGCCATTCTCTATTTCAGTGGCGGAGAGGGTGAGATTCGAACTCACGAAACCCGTGAAGGTTTGCCGGTTTTCAAGACCGGTGCATTCAACCGCTCTGCCACCTCTCCGTCGAAGCTGCCGAGTGCGCGCGCCCGGGCGCGCCGATGCGATCCTATCTTATACCGCTGGCGGCAGCTCGCAGAGCACCGGGACTTCATCCCGCCGCCATCGCTGGCGAGAATCGCAGCAGCGCCGCCACCAGCCGCTGCAATAGTTCGCGCAGCGGCGCGGCGCGCGCCTCGTCGTAGTTGACATGGTCTTCATCCATATAGGCGCTTTGGGCCAACTCGATCTGCAGCGCGTGCACGCCGTCACTGGGCGAACCGTAGTGGCGCGTAATGTACCCGCCCTTGAAGCGGCCGTTGACCACGCAACTGAACTGGCTCTGCGCAGCCAGAATCGCAAGCAAAGGGTGCAGCAGGTCCGGATGGCAGGAACTGCCGTCGGCGGTCCCGATATTGATATCGGGTAGCCGGCCGGTAAACAGGCGCGGAACCCGGCTGCGTATCGAGTGCGCATCGAGCAGCAGCGCGAAACCGAGGCGCCGCCGGGTATCGGCAATCATCCCCGCCAGGGCGTCGTGATACGGCTGCCAGTAGCGCTCACGTCTGAGATCGATTTCAGCGGCCGGCAACGCGTCCACGCCGCTGCCGTACAGCGGCTCGCCGGCAAAGCTGTGCGTGGGACACAATCCGGTACTGGTCATGCCCGGATACAGGGCCGCATCGTTTGGCGGTCGATTCAGATCGATCACATAGCGCGAATAGCGGGCCGCGATCACGCTGGCACCGAGATCCGGCACGAAGTCGTACAGCCGATCGACGTACCAGTCGGTGTCGGTCAGCGCGCGGGCCACCGGGGTGAAGCCGTGTTCGATCTCTTCCGGCACGCGCGCTCCTACGTGCGGCATGCTCACGATCAGCGCCGCAGCGCCGCGCCGCACCTGGAATATCGCCGTGTCGCTGTCGTTCATCGCGTTCATCGCGGCAGTCCTGGTTCAACTCGTGAACAGCCCGTCGCCGGGCAGGGCACGCAATTGGCCCGAAATGACCAGCCTCCTGGCCGCCTCGATGTCCGGTGCAAAGAACCGATCGACGGTATATGGCGCCACCTGCGCCCGTATCAGGCGCACTGCCCGCTCCAGTGCCCGCGAGCTCTTCATCGGCCGATGGAATTCCAGCCCCTGGGCCGCGGCCAGCAGCTCGATCGCGATTACCGTGGCGGCATTGTCTGCCATCTCGAGCAGGCGCCGCGCGCCATGGGTCGCCATCGAGACGTGATCCTCCTGGTTGGCGGAGGTCGGTATGCTGTCGACGCTGGCCGGATGAGCCAGCAGCTTGTTTTCCGACACCAGCGCGGCGGCCGTGACCTGCGGCACCATGAAACCGGAATTCACGCCGCTCTTCTGCACCAGGAATGGCGGCAGGCCGCTCATCTTCGCATCGATAAGCAATGCCAGCCGACGCTCCGACAGCGAGCCGATTTCCGCGATTGCCAGCGCCAGCTGATCGGCTGCAAGCGCCACCGGCTCTGCGTGAAAGTTACCGCCGGACAATATTTCGCGGTCGCGGGCGAACACCAGCGGATTGTCAGTTACGGCGTTGGCTTCGCGCTGCAGTGTGAGAGAGACCGCGCGGATCAGATCGAGGCAGGCACCCATGACCTGCGGCTGGCAGCGCAGCGAGTACGGATCCTGAACGCGGTCGCAGTCCAGATGCGAGGCGCGGATGCGGCTGCCCGCGAGCAGCGCGCGCAGGCTCGCGGCGACGCGCCGTTGACCATCCTGGCGGCGCAGCACGTGAATCCGGTCGTCGAATGGCGCGTCGCTGCCCTTGAGTGCATCCACCGACATGGCACCGGCGACCAGCGCCGCGGCGAATACGTTTTCGATCGCGAACAGGCCGGCCAGTGCCAGCGCGGTGGACACCTGGGTACCGTTGAGCAGCGCCAGGCCTTCCTTCGCGGCGAGTCGCAGCGGTTTGAGGCCAATGCGCGCCAGCGCTTTGTCGGCGCCCATGACACGCCCGCGCATGCGCACCTGGCCGACGCCGATCAATGCTGCCGCAAGGTGCGCCAATGGCGCCAGATCACCCGAGGCGCCTACCGAACCCTTGCCCGGAATGCACGGATAGGTCTCGGTCTCGAGCAGCCGCTGCAGCGCGCGCATGGTGGCCGGCCTGACACCGGAGTAGCCCTGCGCGAGGCTTGCGATCTTCAGCACCAGCACCAGTCTGACGATCGGGTCTGACAGCAACGCGCCGGTACCGGCCGCATGCGACAACACCAGGTTTCGCTGCAGCAGTTCGAGCTCGGCGTTGGCAATGCGCGTCTGCGCCAGCGAGCCGAAGCCGGTGTTGACCCCGTACACCGACTTGCCGCCGGCCAGCACGCGTTCGATCGCCAGCGCCGAGCGGCGCACGCGCAGCATCTCGCCATGTCCCAGCATCACCCGGGTCGGCGAGCGCAGCGCGCCGCGCAGCGCATCCAGCGTAAGCTCACGTCCTTGCAGCGCGACACGCACCTTGCGGGCCGCACGCGCCATCAACGCACCCCATCGAC
>Ga0302326_10009716_pt1 | contig 20943 bp, 18 predicted proteins | sample Palsa_T0_3_FD_202264 | JGI IMG/M metagenome (GOLD analysis project Ga0302326, IMG submission 202264) | Peat permafrost microbial communities from Stordalen Mire near Abisko, Sweden - Palsa_T0_3 | ecosystem: Environmental > Terrestrial > Soil > Palsa > Peat permafrost | place: Sweden: Abisko... | reverse complement strand
GTGCTCGACGTGATCAATCCCGCCGTCCAGCAGACCCTGGTGCAGGTGCACTCCACCGACCCGGTGCCGCCGCACCCGGCCAGCAGCGCTGCCAGGCCCGGACAAAGGAGCTCCCCGTGACCGGGTCCATAGCCGCGCTCGCGCCCACGATCCCCACGCCGCACCTGGAGTACGGCCAGCTTTCGCCCATGCTGCTGGTTTTCGGCGCCGCGGTGGCCGGAGTCCTGGTCGAGGGCTTCGCGCCCCGGTATCTGCGGCGAGTACTGCACATCGCGCTCGCTCTGGGCAGCCTGGCCGGCGCGTTCGTGCTGACCGTCGTGCTGGCCGCCACCAGCAGCATCTTCAAGGGCGGCAGTCCCGGCCATGTGGCGGCGCTCGGCGCGGTGGCGGTCGACCGGCCGACCTTTTTCATCCAGGGCACCATTCTGGTGCTGGCGTTTGTCAGTGTGCTGCTCATCGCGGAGTCCTCGCACGACGTGAGCGCGTTCGCCGCCCAGGCAGCGGCCGTTCCCGGCAGCGCCGAGGAGCGCGAGGGCCTGCTGGCCGGCATCAGCCACACCGAGGTTTACCCGCTGACACTATTCGCCATCGGCGGCATGCTGCTGTTCCCGGCGGCCAACGACCTGCTGACGATGTTCATCGCCCTTGAGGTGCTGTCCCTGCCGCTGTACCTGCTGTGCGGCCTGGCCCGGCGCCGCCGCCTGCTCTCGCAGGAGGCGGCCATGAAGTACTTCCTGCTCGGCGCGTTCTCCTCGGCCTTCTTCCTGTTCGGCGTGGCGATGCTCTACGGCTACTCCGGCTCGGTCCGGCTGTCGGCCATCGCCACCGCCGCTTCGGGGAACACCAGCTCCACCACCCTGCTGTACGCGGGGCTCGCGCTGCTCGGCCTCGGCCTGCTGTTCAAGATCGGGGCGGTGCCGTTTCACAGCTGGAAGCCCGATGTCTACCAGGGTGCCCCGACGCCGGTCACCGCGCTGATGGCCTCCTGCACCCTGGTCTCGGCGTTCGGCGCGCTGCTGCGTGTGTTCTATGTCGCCTTCGGGCAGCTGACCTGGACCTGGCGCCCCGCCATGTGGGCGGTCGCGATTGCCACCATGCTGGTGGGATCGGTCGTGGCGATCACGCAGACCGACGTGAAGCGGCTGCTGGCCTATTCCTCGATCGCGCAGGCCGGCTACATCCTGACCGGCGTGATCGCGGCGAACACCGCGGGCCTGTCGGGCAGCATGTTCTATCTCGCCGCCTACGGCTTCGCCACGATCGGCGCCTTCGCGGTGGTCACGCTGGTGCGCGATCAGGCAGGCGAGGCAGCGCACCTGTCCGGCTGGGCCGGCCTGGGCAGGCGCTCGCCGCTGGTGGCCGGCGTGTTCGCCCTCTTCCTGATCGCGTTCGCCGGCATCCCGCTGACCAGTGGCTTCACCGGCAAGTTCGCGGTGTTCCAGGCGGCCATCCGGGGCGGCGCGCTCCCGCTGGTGGTCATCGGCGTGATCAGCAGCGCGATCCTGGCGTTCCCCTACGTCCGGGTGATCGTGCTGATGTTCTTCAGCGACCCGGCCCCGGACGGGCCTGCCGTGGTCCGGCCAAGCCTGTTCACGGGCCTGGCCGTCGCGGTCGGCGCGGTTGCGACGCTGGTGCTCGGGATCGTGCCCCAGCCGCTGCTCAGCCTGGCCAACCATGCGGCGACCCAGCTCTTCGTCCGCTGACCGGCGCGGCGCCGCGGCGAGCGCGGGTGTCCCGCGGCGGCGCCGCGGGGATATCCGGATTACCTCGCCTTGCACATATCTTGGGGGAGGCCAGGCAGTCGAGGCGCCGATGCTGGTTCGGCAGGATGCCCTGGCGGACCGATGAGGGAGCCCACGTGAGCACCGCCCCGCCCGTTGAGCTGTACGACGACGCGCTGGCGTCCGCCGTCGTTGACGGCCTGGCCCTGGTCGAGGACGGCCTGCGGGAGGCTGCCCGGGCCCAGCACGATCTGCTGGCGCAGACATCCGCGCACCTGATCGAGGCCGGCGGAAAGCGATTCCGGGCGACGCTCGTCCTGCTGGCCGCGCAGTTCGGGAACCCGGGGGACGGGCGCATCGTTCCGGCTGCCGTCGCGATCGAGCTCACCCACCTGGCGACCCTCTACCACGACGACGTCATGGACGAGGCGGTCGTCCGCCGGGGGACGCCCAGTGCCAACTCGCGCTGGGATAACACGGTCGCGATCCTGACCGGCGACTTCCTGTTCGCCCGTGCCTCGCAGATTCTCGCTGATCTCGGCGAGGAGGCGATCAGGATCCAGGCCGAGACCTTCGCTCGCCTGGTGGCCGGGCAGATTGCCGAGACCATCGGCCCGCGGCCCGGTGAGGACCCGCTGGATCACTATCTGGGGGTGATCACGGAGAAGACGGCGTCGCTGATCGCCATTTCCGGCCGGTTCGGCGCGATGTTCTCTGATGCCCCGGCGGCAGTTGTCGCGCGGATCACGCCAGCCTGCGCAGCCCTGGGCGTCGCCTTCCAGCTCTCCGACGACATCCTGGACGTGACCAGCGAGTCCGCGCAGTCCGGCAAGACACCAGGCACCGACCTGCGGGAAGGGGTGCGGACGCTGCCCGTGCTGCACGCACTGCGGTCACCCGGGCCCGGTGAAGCCCGGCTGGTGGAGCTGCTGCGCCGCGGCGAGCTAACCGATCCTGTGCTGCACGCAGAGGCGCTCACGCTACTGCGGGCCAGCCCGGCGATGGCGATGGCCCGTGCTGACCTCAAGCGCTGGGCAGACGCGGCTCGCGAGGAGATTGCCGCCCTGCCTGATGTGCCTGCCCGGGCGGCTTTCGAGGCGCTGTGCGAGTTCGTCGAGCAGCGCACGGGCTAGGCCGAGCCGGACTCGGCGCGGCGCCGAAACTGCTCGCGGCATGATGGCGACGGTGCGCTAGCATCACTGCAATGAGAACTTCCGGGCGCACAGCGAACGACGCGGCCGGCCTCCGTTCCCGGCCGGTGACCGGCGCGGCGGCAGCGCCCGCAGCCGACACCCCTGGCGTCAGGAACAGCGACTTCGTGCAGTCACTGGACCGCGGTCTTGCGGTGATCCGCGCCTTCGGTCCCGACCGCGAGCGGCTGAGTCTCAGCGAGGTCGCCCGGGCCACGGGCCTGACCAGAGCAGCAGCACGCCGCTTCCTGCTGACCCTGGTCAAGCTCGGCTACGTCCGCAGCGACGGCAGGGAATTCTCGCTGCGGCCGCGAGTGCTCGAACTCGGCTACGCCTACCTGTCGGGCCTCACGCTGCCCGAGGTCGCGGCGCCGCATGTAGAGGAGCTTGTCGCGCGGCTGCACGAGTCCTCCTCTATCTCGGTCCTGGACGGTCATCAGATTGTCTACGTGGTCCGCGTGCCGACCAAGCGGATCATGACGGTCGCGATCTCGGTCGGTACGCGGTTTCCCGCCTACGCGACCTCGATGGGCCGGGTGCTGCTCGCCGCGATGGGCGAGGACGAGCTCGGCCGTTATCTCTCCGAGGTAAGCCTTGAGCCGCTGACCAGCAGGACGGTGACGGATCCGGTCGGGCTGCGGGCGATCCTGGGCCAGGTTGCCCGGCAGGGTTACGCGATAGTCGATCAGGAGCTCGAGGAAGGCCTGCGTGCCGTCGCCGCGCCGATCCGCGGAGCGGCCGACGTCGGGATGGCCGCCATCAACGTCTCCACCCACGCCAGCCGGGTCAGCTTGACGGCCATGCGGGCCGAGATCGTCCCCGCGCTGCTGGCGACCGCAGCGCGGATCGAGGCCGATCTGCAGGCGCAGGGACTCGCCTAGCCAGCAGGCCGGCGGGCGGGAATCGCGCCGTCCCGGTGGTTGTTGCTCCCACCGGGCCCGCAGGAGAAGGCAGATTGCGTCGCGATCCAGTCCTGCGGTCAGGGGGTTTTGCGAGGAGGAAGTTGTGGGAGTTTTCGGATTCCTCAAGGCACGAATGATCACGGCGGACGAGGCGCTGCCCGGCCGGTCGGAGCAGATGCCCGTGGCCGGCCGGCATGAAGTTCTCGGTACTCCGCTGCGGCCGCCCTACCCGGATGGCTCAGCCGTCGCCGAATTCGCGCTCGGCTGCTTCTGGGGCGCAGAGCGGACGTTCTGGCAGACCCCTGGCGTGGTCTCGACCGCTGTCGGCTACGAGGGCGGCTTCACCCCGAATCCGACCTACGAGGAAGTCTGCAGCGGCAGGACTGGGCACGCTGAAGCGGTCCGGGTAGTTTTCGACCCGGCGCGTATCTCTTACGGCGGGCTGCTGAAGGTGTTCTGGGAGGCACATAACCCGACCCAGGGCATGCGCCAGGGCAACGACACCGGCACCCAGTACCGTTCGGCGATCTTCTACTCCTCGCCGGAGCAGCAGGCTGAGGCGCAGGAGTCGCTGGCGATGTACCAGGAGCGGCTCACCGAGGCCGGATACGGGACGATCACTACCGAGATCGTGCCCGCCTCGGAGTTCTACTTCGCCGAGAACTACCACCAGCAGTATCTTTCCAGCAACAAAAACCCCAACGGGTACTGCCCCGACCACGGGACCGGCGTGTCCTGCCCGATCGGGGTCGTGAAGGCCAGCGGGCCGCTCGGGAATGTCAAGGCGGAGGGCTGAGCTAACCGCAAGATTCTCTCGCTCGGCGTATCGAGCGTGTGGCGGGCCTGGAGGCGATCGCGTGCTGCGGCCCGGATTCCGCAAGCTCGTCGTTGGCCGCAACACTGGCGGATTGTTTATCGCCTCAGGAGTCGGCGAGGCGGCGCTGGCTGATCTCGATCAGGTGGGGCCGGTCGGATGCGAGCGCGTCCTTGACGGCGCGGGTGAGTTCGGAGAGCGTTTTCACCCGCTCGGACTGGACTCCGTAGGAGGTGGCGATCCCGGGGATGTCGATGCCGGGCAGCTCCAGGCCTGGCGTGTCCGGCGCGTGCATGATCCGGGCGAACCGCTTGAGCGCCGCGTACTCGCTGTTGCGCGCGACGACGAAGACGACCGGGATGTTGTGCTGGGCGGCGGTCCATAGCCCGCTGACCGAGTAATGCACCGCGCCGTCCCCGAGCAGTGCCACCACCCGCCTGGACGGGTCGCCGAGCTGCAGGCCGATGGCCGCGGGCAGGCCCCAGCCCAGGCCCCCGGCCGCTTGGAAGTACAGGCTCCCCGGGCGCGTGAACTCCAACCGGTCCCACTTGGCATCTGCCGAGGTCCACTCGTGCGCGATGACCGTGCTGTCGGTCTTCGCCGCGTTCACCGCGTCGAGGATCGCCTCCTCGGTGAATGCAGGGCCGGCGGTGTCGGCCTGCGGGAGCGGTTCGCGGGCAGGCAGCGGCGGCCGCCGCCCGGCGCCCGGGAGGGTGTCGGCGAGCCGCTTGACGGCTTGCGCGGGGTCGCCGATGAGAATATGCCCGAACGGTGCCCGGGCAGCCTCATCCGGGTCAGCCGTAACCGCCCACAGCTCGGCGCCCGCGGGCAAGTAGTCACCGTCGGCGAACGCGTGGTACCGGAAGATCGCCGCGCCAAAGGCAACGATAAGGTCATGCCCGTCGAAGTGGCTGGCGACAGCGGGGATGGCCGAGGGAAGGATGCCCCGGAAGCTGGGGTGGCGGGTGGGGAACGGGCACCGGGAGGGGCTGGGTGCCACCAGCACCGGCAGCGATAGCTTCTCGGCCAGCCGCACCGCGCCGTCCCACCCGGCAGGGGTGTCGATGCCCGGCCCGGCCACCATGACCGGGTTCGCCGCCGCGGCCAGCCGCTCGCGCAGTCGGCCCAGCGCCTCCTCAGGGACAACGGGGTTCCCGTCGATAACCCGCGATTTCAGGTGCTCCAGCGCGCTGGCATCGGCGTCGTGATCCCAGTCATCCAGCGCCAGGGACAGGTACACCGGCCCGGCCGGTGCGGCGGTCGCCAGCAAGATCCCCTTCGACAGGGACTGCGGGATGTCCTGCGGGCGGGCCGGCTCGTGGCTCCACTTCACCAGCGGTTCGGCCAGCTTCGGCGCGTCCACGTTGGTGAGGTAGGCGGTCAGCTCGGTGTGGCGCCGCGCCTGCTGACCGGCGGTGACGATGACCGGCACGTGCCCGGACTGGGTGTTGGTCAGATTCCCTATCGCGTTGCCGGTGCCCGCAGCGGCGTGCAGGTTCACCAGCGCCGGCCGGCCCGTCGCCTGCGCGAAGCCGTCCGCCATCCCGATCGCCGCGCCCTCCTGCAGCGCCAGGACATAGCGGAAATCAGCAGGGAAGTCGCGCAGCATAGGCAGCTCGTTAGAGCCGGGGTTCCCGAACACAGTAGTGATCCCGTGGGTGCGCAGGATCTGGTAGAAAGCGTCCCGTACCTTCATGAGCATGTTCCTCCTATGCATGCTGGAGAAGCCCGATCTGACTGCCAGGCGTGTGTGCTGTGAGCGCCGGAACGTCGGCGATGCCAGGCGGAGGTCTGGCCGCCGCGGATGAGGTCCACTGGCACTGGCCCGTACCCCCGGTATGCCCGGCACAATCCCAGCCCGGCCCGCACACCATCACCGCAGCCGACCTGAGATTTCGGTATTGCGCTCAGGCGCGGTGATGAAGACTGGTCCCGTCTCCAGGCGATCTGGCGCAGGTAGCCGCTAGGACCCTGACCTCTGAAGGAAAAGTCTGCGATGATCTTGGATATCTAGGCCGGGCCCGGACATGGAGTCTCTCGGTCATGCGCTCAACGAAGTCCGACGGGCGCCGCTGGCACAGCAGTATCTTTCCGAGAACAACAAACCTCAGCGGGTACTGCCTGATCACGGCCCCGGTGAGTCACCGCCAGCCCGATTGTCATCATCACCGGGCAGTACGCCGAGCAGCTCCAGCCTTTCCAGCGCGATCGCACGAGACGGAATCTGCGCGGCTCCAGCAGCCCAGTCCCGCCAGACTGGCCAGCGATCCCGGTCGTAGTCCTGGTGGTCAAACTCGACATCGTCCAGGACCAGATCGCGCACGACCTTCATCTCGTCACGGCGGCCCAGGCCGGGCCACGGCAGGTAGTCGATTGTCCAGGACAGGCGCGCCGTGCTTCCCTGCGCGCAGTTCAGCAGGTGGGCGTGAAAGGCGACCACGTCGCCAGGCTGAGGGGGGTCCGGTTCGCGGCCAGCGGCAGGTAATTGCCGTCAATGCCGCCCCGGCCGTCCGGATCGATGGCGATCTTGCCAAAGGCGTCAGCCAGAGCGCCGGCCACCTCCTGGCGGAGCGTGGCCGCCTCGGCCGGACTGAGCAGGCCGCGCAGCGTGACGTAGCCGAACGTGCGGAAATGCAATATCTGCTGATGAGAGAGCATGACGAAACTCCTTGTCGACTCGACTTGTCAGGGGAAGCCAAACGAGCCGAGTAGGAGGAGCTCGGGCAGATCAGTTCCAGAAGCAGGTGCGCATGCTGGTCAGCATACTCTGGCTGGTGGCCGTGGCTATCCGGCGTTCACCCGACGCGCTGTCTCCACCAGCGCATCGGCTGCCCTTCCTGCGCGTCGAGCGTCGGCAGCACTTGTGCCCGTGTGACTGTAGCCTGCCTTGGTCTTCATCCCCAGCAGCACGCGCAAGTGCTTGGCCGATTCGCTATTGGCCTGGGATAGCAGGATGACTGCCTCGTTGTGATCCTGGCCTTGCGCGTGCTGGCCCAGTCGAGCGCAGCAGATAACATCCGAGGCAGCGATCCCGGCTTGGATGCATAGCGTGACAAAGGCATCTGGGGCTGCCGCTTCCCCGTCCGGCCGGTCAGCTATCAGAGTGGCTGCGTCAAGGAATTCGACCGCCTTACGCAGGCGTCCTTTCCGGACGTCCGCCGTGCACGGGTTCGTCCGTACCATGTCAGCCGTTCCTTTCCCGCAGATGTTGAATGAGCCAAGCCCGGTGGCCCGCGACAGTAAGGCCGTCTTTCATGACGTCACGAATTACCGGATCATTACGCGCCGCAAGCAGTTCGCTGACCGTATACTCAAGGGGCCGCGCATCGTTGCCGGTCCATCTGCTGACGTCGGATGCCAGAGCGCTAACCTGGGCATCCCAGATATCAATCGGTGCATTGTCGGCGCGGACCAGAAGAATGTCTATATCGCTGTCCTCCGTCATCGTACCACGAGCTGCCGAGCCAAATATCGCGGCGTACTCTGGCTGCATATCCCAATTTTCGATATGTTTTTCGATTTGCAGTAGCAGCCTCTGGGCAAGGCGGGCAAGTTGAATGATGGGACCGGCAGCCAGGTGGTCACGATTAAGCTGGTATGTATATGCGCCGCCGATTCGCGTGGACTGAACGATCCCCTGGCGAGCGAGGCGCAGGAGAACTTTGCGGATGCCTTCCTCCGAATAGCGATCGAGTATGCGATGAATCTGTCCGGTGGTGAAGGCCGCCTCTTGCTGGGCGAGTACGGCGAGAACGTCACCATCGAGCGTGGGCGTGATCGTAGCTAGCGGCCGATTCAGTTGCATGACACCTCCCAGAAGTTGCTCCAGCCCTCCGCCAACTATAGTATATATACCTGTACTATAGTTGAGTTGTGCGGACTAAAGTTGCAGTAGGAGATTGCGGCTCGGTCAGGCCAGCACGGCAAACAGGACGTAGCCGTAGCTGAGGCCGGTGGCAGCCGGGTTCCTGGCCAGCCACGCATCGGTGACGGGGCCGGGGAACTCGATGCGCAAGACGGCCTCGAGATCCGCGCGGGCGGCGAACCGCAGCTCCGAGCGCACCTCATGCCGCGAAGCGCCCCGCTCGCGCCACCACGCGTCCGTAGCTGCCGCCGCTGACTGCGGGGAGATTGCGGAGGCTGCCGCCAGCAGGCCGGCGAACTCGCCCCAGCGGTAGTCGTTGTCCACCACGACCAGGCTTCCGCCCGGCCGCAGTACCCGCAGCGCCTCGCCCAGCCCGGCGTCGGCTCCCGGCCCGAAAAAGTAGGCGAACCGGGCATGGATGACGTCGGCCGACCGGTCGGGCAGACCCGTGCGCTCAGCCGATCCGGGGCGGACCTCCGCCGTCGTCAGCCCGGTGATCCGGGTGGCAGCTCGGGCCAGCAGCGCCGGGTCAGGCTCGATGCCGATGACCCTGCGGGCGGCTGCCGCGTACCCGGGCAGCCAGTACCCCGTTCCGCAGCCGAGATCGACGATTGTCTTCCCGGCCCACGGCGCTAGCCGCCGCATCGCGTCCAGAACATGCCCGGCCCGGTCCAGCGCCTTGTTCTCGATCTCGTAGACGCCCGGATGGCCGCCGATGTTGGGCGCGAAACGCCAGTCGGGGAACCAGGCGCGGGCGGTCTCGGCGGACCCCCGATCGGCGCTGGGCCTGGATAGCGGCGACATGGGCAGCGACGTTGTTCAGCCACGCCGCTCGCTGAGGTCGCGGTTGATGACCTGCGCTGCTGCCTGGATAGTGACGATGCCGTATTCCATGCTCGGGTTGTCCTTGGTCAGGATCGCGATCGAGTAGTCACGGTGGTGGCCGGTGAAGTCGCCGATGCTATTGATCCGCCAGCCGCCGGTGGGCAGCGGGAGCCAGCCGTTCTTCACGTGCACCCTCACGTCGGAAGGCGCGCCGTACGGGACGCCCCATCGCTGTGCGGCGATGACCTGCGCCATCAGCCTGAGCGCATAGGCACGCGAGGGCTTGTCCAGGACCGTGTTCTTGGTGATGAGCAGCCGCAGCAGAAGCAGTTCGTCATGCGCGTTGATCTGGGTCAGGCCCCACGCCTGGTTCAGCTTGGTGTGCGTCATCTTCGCCCGGTACAGGAAATGCCGCAGGTTGGTCATGCCGACTTCGTCCCACAGCGCGGTCGCCGCCGAGTTGCTTGATTCGGTGATCATTTCTCTGGTGAGGATGACCTGCCTGGCAGACAGGTCGCGGTGCTCGGTCATCAGCTCGTGCAGCAGCGCTCCCAGGATGATGACCTTGACGACACTGGCCGCGTCGAAATGCCACCACTGATGCATCTGGCAGGTGATGCCTTCGGAGGTGTCCGCCATGGCGACGCCGACAACGGAGGACCGGCTGGCCAGCGCGTTCTCGATGCCCTCGGACATCCGCTCAGCGAGCTTGGGGTGTGCTTTCGACGTGCAGATCTCCGGGTCGTCAGCAGCGCTGAGCCGGGCAACTGTGATCCGGCCTGCTGGCACCGCAGCTCGTGCGGCCGGGATCACGGTGGCAAGCAGGCAGAACAAGATCGCAGAAATAACCCGGGGCCGGTGCCGCCAGCTCATCGGACACCGCCCCCGTTCGCGCGGGGCCGACCGCGGCTAGCCGACTTGCCAGGTGTCACTGCCGGCCAGCAGCGCGGCGAGGTCCCCGTCGCCCTGCTTCTGCCGCGCTTGCTCGATCTGCGCGGACATCATCTCGTCGTAACTCGGCCGCGGGACCTGGCGGAAGATACCGATCGGGGCGTGCGCGAAGTCGGCGCTGTCCAGCCGGGACAGCGCGAACGCGTAAGACGGATCCGGTGCGTGCGCATCGTGGGTCAGCAGTGACTCCGCGTTCGCTGCGTCGGCTTCTACCGCTTCCAGCGCGCCGTACCGGCCGAAGCGCAGGGCCTTGCCGCCGTCAGTGCCGAACCGGACCGGCTCGCCGTGCTCGAGCCGGATCAGGTGCTCGTCCCTGGCGCCGGAATCGGTGACCGGGGCGAACGCGTCATCGTTGAAGATCGGGCAGTTCTGGTAGATCTCCACGAAAGCGGTGCCCTTGTGGTCAGCTGCGGCCCGCAGCACCCCGGTCAGGTGCTTGCGGTCGGAGTCGACGGTCCGCGCCACGAAGCTGGCCTCGGCGCCGAGCGCCAGGGAGATCGGGTTGAACGGCGTATCCAGGGAGCCGAACGGCGTCGACTTGGTGACCTTGCCCTGCTCGGAGGTCGGGGAGTACTGGCCCTTGGTCAGCCCGTAGATCCTGTTGTTGAACAGCAGGATCTTGATGTTGACGTTGCGGCGCAGGGCGTGGATCAGGTGGTTGCCGCCGATCGAGAGCGCGTCGCCATCCCCGGTGATCACCCATACCGACAGGTCAGGACGGGAGGATGCCAGGCCGGTCGCGATCGCGGGAGCGCGCCCGTGGATCGAGTGCATCCCGTAGCTGTTCACGTAGTAGGGCAGCCGGGACGAGCAGCCGATACCGGAGATGATGACCAGGTTCTCCCGCGGGATCTCCAGCTCCGGCAGGAACGCCTGGAAGGCGGCCAGGATCGCGTAGTCGCCGCAGCCGGGACACCAGCGGACATCCTGGTCGGACTTGAAGTCCTTGGTGGCGAGCTTCTCGTCAGCCTTCGGCACCAGGGTCAGCGAGGCGAACCGATGCGAGCCGTCGTCCGCGCCGTCGTTGGCCAGCCTGTCGTGCGCCGAGCTGCTATCGGCTGGGCCGCCGCTGGCAGCACCGTGCTCAGACATTCGCGATCACGTCCTCGATGACTCCGGCCAGCTCGCTGGCGCGGAACGGGAGCCCGCGGACCCGGTTGTAGGAGATCACGTCGGTCAGGTACCGCCCGCGGATCAGCAGGGCGAGCTGGCCGAGGTTGATCTCGGGAACGAGCACCTTCTCGTAGGAATTCAGCACGTCACCGAGATTGGCCGGGAACGGGGACAGGTGCCGCAGGTGCGCCTGGGCGACGGACCCGCCGGCCAGCCGGATCCGCCGGACCGCTGCCCCGATCGAGCCGAAGGTGGAGCCCCAGCCGAGCACGAGCACCCGCGCGTTCCCGTCCGGGTCGTCCACCGCGAGCGGGCCGATGTCGGCCGCGATCCCGTCGATCTTCGCCTGGCGCAGCCGGACCATGCGGTCGTGATTGTCCGGGTCGTAGGAGATGGTTCCGGCACCGTCAGCCTTCTCGATGCCGCCGATGCGGTGCTCGAGGCCTGGCGTTCCCGGAATGGCCCACGGCCGGGCGAGGGTCCGCGGATCCCGCCGGTACGGCAGGAATCCTGGGGCGTCATCGGCGCCCGGCTGGTCGTTTAGGATCGCGAATTTGAACTCATCCCGCAATCTGGCCAGGCTGTCCACGCTGGGTATCCGCCACGGCTCCGAGCCATTGGCCAGATAGCCGTCGGACAGGATGATGACCGGCGTGCGGTACTTGACCGCGATGCGTACCGCCTCGATGGCGGTGTCGAAGCAGTCGGCGGGGGTGGCCGGCGCGACGATCGCGACCGGTGATTCCCCGTTCCGGCCGTAGAGGGCCATCAGCAGGTCGGCCTGCTCGGTCTTGGTGGGCATGCCGGTGGAGGGTCCAGCGCGCTGGATGTCGCAGATGATCAGCGGCAGCTCGACCGAGGCTGCCAGGCCGATCGTCTCTGCCTTCAGGCACATGCCGGGGCCGGAGGTGGTGGTGACGCCCAGGCCGCCGCCGAAGGACGCGCCGAGCGCCGCGCCGACGCCGCCGATCTCGTCTTCTGCCTGGAAGGTGCGGACGCCGAACCGCTTCAGCTTGGACAGCTCGTGCAGGATGTCCGAGGCCGGGGTGATCGGGTAGGAGCCGAGGAACAGCGGCAGGCCCGAGCGCCGGGAGGCCGCGACCAGCCCGTAGGCCAGTGCGCTGTTGCCGGTGATGTTGCGGTAGGTGCCGGGTTCCTGGGTGGCGGGCTTGACCTCGTACTGAACCGAGAACGCCTCGGTGGTCTCGCCGTAGTTCCAGCCCGCCTGGAAGGCCGCCTTGTTGGCCTGCATGATCTCGGGCTGGGCGGTGAACTTGGACTCAAGGAACTTCATCGTGCCCTCAACGGGCCTGTTGTACAGCCAGGAGAGCAGGCCGAGCGCGAACATGTTCTTGGCCCGCTCGGCGTCCTTGCGGCTGATGGCGTAGGCCTCGAGCGCCTTGACCGTCACGGAGGTGATCGGGATGGCGTGCAGCTGGTAGGCCGCGAGGGATCCGTCTTCCAGCGGGTTCTCGGCGTAACCGACCTTGCTCAGGTTGCGCTTGGTGAACTCGTCGGTGTTGGCGATGAGGTCGGCGCCGCGCGGCAGGTCGTCGATGTTGGCCTTGAGCGCCGCTGGATTCATCGCCACCAGCACGTCGGGAGCGTCGCCGGGCGTGAGGATGTCGTGGTCGGCGAAGTGCAGCTGGAAGCTCGATACCCCGGGCAGGGTTCCGGCCGGTGCGCGGATCTCTGCGGGGAAGTTTGGCAGCGTCGACAGATCGTTACCGAATGAGGCAGTTTCCTGGGTGAACCTGTCGCCGGCAAGCTGCATGCCGTCGCCGGAGTCCCCGGCAAACCTGATGATGACCCGATCGAGTTGCTGGACCTGCTTGGCCACAGTCCCCTGAACCTCCCCACGCGCGCCGAAGCAAGGTGAACTGATCACGGTGACGGCGTGCATCTTTGACCGCCGCCCCAACTGCCGGGGCGCTGAGACTAGGACAACCTACATCCTACCTTCGGCAGCCATGCAAAAGATGAGAAGCGATAGCGCCTGATCTGCTGTCACGGTCCTGGCGGGGCGCGCGCTGGCACATTTCAGTTACGCGCTGCCATATCTCAGTTACGCAGAGTGTCAACCTGACTGCTCAGCGAAGCGTCATACTCGCGTAGTCCTGGCTCGCGGGCCAGGCGGGCCGGTGAGCGCTCTCGGCGCGCGCGGAGACCGAATCGGCGGGAGATCGCTCCGCTCTCCCGCCGAGTTCTCCCACCGATCTCCCACTGACGAGGAGGCCGCACACTCATGACCGATGTCGCGCAGGCACGGGCGGCCGAGAAGGCCGACGCCATACCCAAGCCATCCTGTATCAGGCCCAGGCAGCTCGGCCTGCCGCAGGCGCCGGGCGGACTGCCGCCGCCGGTTGCCGGCCGGTCTCAGCCGCCGGCTGTCGCCGGGCCTCAGCCGCCGGCTGTCGCCCGCCCTCAGCCGTCGGTTACGGCCACCGCGGCCACCGCGAGCACGGCGAACGGCGGGCCGACTGCGGCGCAGCGCCCGCCGTCGCGCCCCGCTTCGCGTCCCGAGTCGCGCTCTGAGTCACGCCCCGAGTCACGCCCCGAGTCACGTCGCATGATCGCCAGGGAAGCGCTGGAAGCGGTGCTGAGCGGGGTCCGGCTGGGGGGCTGGGACCGGCAGTTCCTCGGCAGGCTCGTGCACTGGGACAAGCGCAGCGCCGCCTCGGTGACCGCGCTGCTGTGGCGCGCCCGGCTGGCCGGCCGCGAAGAGGCCGCGCTGACTCCCCGGCAGCTTGACATCATGCTCGGCGCCCTAGGGGACGCAGTTGCCTACCGGACCTCCGGAGCGGCTGCCCTGACCTGCTGGGACTGCGAGAACATCCCCGGCGGCCGGTGCGCCGATCACCTCAGGGACGCTGACCGCGCCCGCGCCTATGCCGAGGTCGCCGCCCTGCTGTCGGGCGGGAATGCCCAGGCGGACTTGCCGCGGCCGACCGATATCTCGGGCTACCGCAGCCGCACCCCGGTCGCGTCCCCGGTCGCCTTTGCTGAGGTCCCGGCGTGAGCTCTTGCCCTCGTGAGCCCGAGTTCTCGTGAGCCCGAGCGCTACCGGTAGTTGACGAACTGCAGGGCCAGGTCGAATTCCCTGCCCTTGAGCAGGGCGATCACCTCTTGCAGGTCGTCCTTCTTCTTGGCGGACACGCGCAGCTCGTCACCCTGGACCTGAGCCCGGATTCCCTTGGGACCCTCATCCCTGATGATCTTCGATATCTTTCTGGCGTCGTCCTGGGAGATACCTTCCTTCAGGCTGACGCCGAGCCGGTACTCCTTGCCCGACAACTTGGGCTCGCCCGCGTCGATGACCTTGAGCGAGACCGTGCGCTTGACCAGCTTCTCCTTGAACACGTCCAGCACCGCGTTGGCGCGTTCCTCGCTGTTGGCCTTGATTTCCACTGCCTGATCACCGGACCAGGAGATGGAGGCGCCGACGCCGCGGAAGTCGAACCGGGTGCCGATTTCCTTGGCTGCCTGGTTCAGCGCGTTGTCGACTTCCTGCCGATTGATCTTGGAAACGATGTCAAATGAGGATTCGGATGCCACAGCACCTAGATTAGACGCTCACCGCGCGTGCGGTGCCTCGCTGCCGCGCTGGTGGGGCGACGTGTCGGGCTGATTTGGGCTTGCGGGTGCTGACCTAGCGCGCTGGTTCCGCTATCCTTCACTTTGCCTGTCCTGCTGGGACAGCGCGAGGCAGGTTGCCCGAGTGGCCAAAGGGAGCGGTCTGTAAAACCGTCGGCTCAGCCTACGTTGGTTCGAACCCAACACCTGCCACCACACATAGTCCCAGGTCAGCCTGGGTAACTAAGATCATCCGGTACGTGCAAGGGGAACGGTCTGCGGCACCGGGCGACTCGGCTTGCTCCCGAGGCTCACTGAGGCGCCAGGGTTCTGGACGGCCTCCTGATCTGCGGCAACGTCATCCGATGGCGGTCAGGCCGGTCCAGCTCTTCCGGTCTTGCGCCGCGTCTGCGGCCATCCGCGGAACTGGCGCGGAACAGAATTTGGCCATGACCGTCGCTATCTGACTCATGCTGAACCGCTCCCGCAACCTGAGGCGCTCCGATGGGACGTCGTGGGGATGCTGATGTTGGCCGCCGCGCAGACTCGCTCACGTGCCGAAACGAGTGCGTACGGACCTTGGATCTCTTTGTTTACCTTGGATGCACGGGAGAAAGCGGAGAACGGTCGTGATCCGGACATATGGAAGACTCACAGCGCGACCTGGCAGACAACAATGACGATGCGCCTTTCGCTAACTTGGTCGGAATGTTGAGTAAAACCCTATCCCGGCAACAAGCTATGAGCTAGCCCTATTCGTCCTGTTCATTGCGGAAATTGAGGCAGGCAGTGCAACGATAATCGAAAACAACACCATCACGGGTGATTGTTACCATAGCGTCCTCAAGTGCATGAGTCCTGGTAGCGAGGGTAGAGCTGCAAGCCACGACTCCAGTGTTGAGTTGCGGCGCGCCGCCGCAAGCAGCCGGGGGCTTGGAGGCTTATTCCAGCCACGCCAGGCACGGATGTCATCGACTGTCGGATCAAACTGAGCCAGCACGTCCATCAGCTTTCTAGCCTCGGTTCCAAAGCCGCCGACGGCGGACGCCAAGCCCAGAAGGGCTTCGCGTACCTGTCGCTTCTCTTCTTCGGTTACCGTGAGCTCGACTAGCGTGTTCCCCTCCCAAGGGAGGGCATTGCTGGCCATCTTCTTGAGCAGCGCATACCGGGCCCGCCGTCTCTCATCTGCAGTGGGGTCAAGCTGAGCGAGTGCATCGGCTAGATCTGCGATGCCCCAGCTGATAGTGGTCTCGGCGGTCATTAGGCTGAGCAGTGCTTGGCGAGCCCGACCCTTTTCATCTGCCGTCGGGTCAAGCCGCAACAGCGCAGCTGCCGTGATCTTGGGCGCCCGGGCGCCGTGGTGGGTAGTCATTATGCTGAGCAGCGCCTCCTTGGCCCGATACTTCTCGCCTACAGTCGCTGCGAGCTTGAGGAGGGCGCTGACCAGCGTCTTAATGTCTTCGTGACTAGTCTTGGCGGGCATCTTGGTGAGCAGCGCTTCGCGGGGGTCCTCGTCGTTGGCCGGGTCAGGCTGAACAAGCGCGCGTGCCAGCTCTTCAGACTTCCAGCTGCCAGTCTTGGCGGGCATCTTACTTAGCAAAGCTCGGCGGATCTGCTGCTTTTCGTCTGCGGGTGGGTCAAGTTGAGCTAGTGCGCTAGTCAGATTCTCAATGTCCCACCTGTCGGTCCGCCCGGACATCAAGCTCAGCAGCACTTGGCGGGCCAGTCGTTTTTCGTCTGCGGTCGGGTCAAGTAGAGTCAAGTCGCTAACCAGATGCCCGACGTTCCAGCTATCAGTCTGCCCGGGCATGCTGCTCAGCAGGGTCCGGCGAGCCCGATGCTTGTCTTGATCAGTCGGATCGAACCACAATAGCGCATACACCAGGGGCTCAGCCTGGAAGAAATGATGCGAGGTGGCTAGACGGTTCAGCAGTACCTCGCGTACCTGCCGCTTCTCTTCCGCTGTCCCCGCAAGCTTAACTAGCAACTTAATTGCCGAACGCGCTACTACGGAACGTGTCTCATTGGGAGGGCCGGAAAAGATACCCAACAGCGCCTTACGAGCCCGTTGCTTCTCATCCGCAGTCTCAGCGAAGTCGGCGATCGCGCTTGTGATATCCAGCGGCGAGAACAGAGGGTCAGTAAAATCGCTGGGCAACCGATTGATCAATGCCTCAAGCGCGAAGCTCCTCTCCTCTTCCGACGGGTCAAGCTGGGTCAGCTCACGTGCGAACGCCGCCGCTTCATGATCTCTGCAAAAAATAGCGAGCTCGCTTATCCGTGATAGCAGCTTTTTGCGGGCGAGCTGATTCCATGTGGGCCAGTGCGCCGCCTTGCTGAGGTGGCCCGAACGAGCTGCCCGGGCGAGTTCCACTCTGGCCTGGCCAATGATCGCCGCGACCTGGGGCTGCCAATCACTCTCGCGGGACTCCGAAGCGATGCGGGCCAGTAGCGCCCTGAATTCTCCTCCTGCGTCTACTGCGGCGATATCGTCGGCGACGTGGTTGGAACCGGCAGCGTGGCTGATCAGGCTGCTCAAGAGGTCGCTGCGCTGAGGGTGCCCGGCGATGGCAGCGGCAGATGGGTATTCCCAGTCCGGGTCATACCACAGATGTGGAAGCAAGGCCTCGATCGCCTCGTCCACTGGGAGTGCAGCGATTCGTGCGGCAATGAGATGTTCACGGATCGACCGGTGGATGAAGCGACGCGGGACTGTGTCAAGGTAAAGGTCAGGAGGGCCAAGAGGGACAGCCACGTGGTCAACTGCTTCCCGGTCAGCCTGATCAAGCGGGCTGGATACGGTCGAAATCTCATCTGCCCACATCCCGATTCCGGACACTGGGTCACTGACAGCCCCTTCCCAGGCCCATTCAGTGAGTTGCTTCAGACAAGCAGCGGTATCCGTTTCTGTTGTGTGATGGCTGTCGCTCAGGCGCCAGTGGCCTGTCAGCAGGCATCTGAGCACCTTGTCATACAAATCGCGGTGGAACTCAGGCAATGCCTCATCGCGGCCGCCAATGACGCAATACATGGCCAGCATCAGCGGCACGGTTGCCGATACCTGGAGACCAGCACTCTGCGCGATTTGCGCGACGACGGCAGAACCGCGCTCAGGCTGTAGCGTGAACCACATACGGACGAAGGGAATGACATCATCGGGATAGCGCAGGGGCCGGAGCTCACCGACGCAGTGGGACTTGTGACCCTCCTTACCATCCTTGATCGCGAGCTGACCGTCCCAAGAACTGGGACGGCTGGTGAGCACGATCCGCCACGGCAGCGTGTCCGCCTGACGGAGCCGCTCGTCGCCGCCGGGGGCCTCGTCGAGAGAGTCGATCACCACGACGGTGGGCGCGTTGCGCTCAGTGAGCAGCATGCCGACAGCCGCGCTGATATGGGATCCGCCCATGTCGCCTATCTGGCCGAGTGCGCTGGACACAACCGCCGAACGGATGTCGCCAACTGCGGTGAACAAACGAGAGCACGTGGTGTAGATCGGCAGCTCCACCTCAGCGAGCGTTGCACCTGCCGCCAGGGCATGTAGGGCCTTTTGCGCACAGCGCCGGGCCGTACGTTTTGCCAGCCACGTCTTTCCCGATCCCGGACCGCCCAGGACAACTAGCCGCTCGCACCGTCCGGCGAGATCGTCAGCGTCGAGATCTTTCTCGTCTGCCCCCGCCCTGGATATCCGCAGCTTCCGCTCAATGCCGGCTGGGGTGAGCGCCGGCCCGCCGAATCGCCGGCGCTGTGGCCAAGGGTCGCTACTCAGCCAGCTGATCAACGTGCGAAGATAAACCGCGATCTGACTGCTATCAGCTGCGGTCGGCGGCAGGCGGTCCAGCATTCGGTCCAACTGCCTCATTACGCGGGCAAAAAGCTCCGCTTCGCGATCGCCTTGCCCGGCCAAAACAGCGGACATACTGGCCTGCTGTCGGAGCAGTGCCTGATCCAGGGCACTAGCCTGGTCCGTTTCCATCCGTTGCAACCGGGCCAGCAGCACCTTCTGATACAGCCTTGGTTCAAGATCGGCAACCGCGAACTCTAGCAGCCCGTGAGTGATGGCCGTCGCAGCCGGGTAGGGGTGTTCAGCTGTCGGGCCACCTACCGACTGCAGGCAGCTGGCAATCTTCGTCGAAAGCTCGTGGGGGGTGCCTTGCCCGAGTAGTGTCCAGAATTCACGGTCTTCAAGCACTCGCCCAAGAGCGTCTAGTTCCGCCTCTGTCAGCCCTACCGATCCTGTCGCAGCCTCCACAAGACGGCTCAGGTCGTCCGTGCGCCGGAACTGCCTAAAGCGCCGCCTCGCTGCCCCGGCAAGGGTGTCAGCCGCCATATTTACTGGCGCCCCGACTGCCGCCGATCCGCTAGCTCCGGCAAGCCACATGGCAATGCTAGCAACATCAGGCATAGTACAAGCATACCAAGCTGACTATGATCACACCAGAATGTCAGCCAGGGCATTGATTTTCGGGGTTAGTAAACGCGTAAGGTTATTACGCATAATTTGACCACTAGGTGTCGGCAAACAATTCTTCTATGCTATCGAAAATATTGTCTATTTGCACACTATCGACAAGCGCTCAGAAAGTCCGCATCTGCCGCGTGGCGGGTGTTCTTGCTGGCTTCTGCTAGGGCTTGGTTGCGGCGGCGATGAGATGGTTGCTGAAGCCGGTCAGTGAGGGTTGTGTTTCGGTTGCCCGGGCCGCGAACAGGATGTGCTCGCGGCGTTGCGGGTCGGCCCATTCCTGGCGCAGTGGCCAGCCCGGGCCCTCGACCCCGCAGATGGCCAGGCCAGTGAAGCCAGACTGAGTGATCTCGCTGGCCAGGCCGGCCGGGGTATGGAAGTAGGCGGTGGTGAAGAACTCAGGCTGGCCGGCCGGGTCGGGGTTGCGGTGCTGGCCGTCGACCAGGTCCTGCTCAACGATCGGCTGGAAGACCGGGTCATCGAGCCAGCCCGCATACAGTCCGTCGAGCAGCGAGGCGAACCGGCACACCGCCGTGGCCAGCAGGCGCCCACCGGGCCGCAGGACCCGCCGGGCCTCGTGCAGGGCCCGCTGGCGGTCCGCAGCGACGGTCAGGTGATATAGCGGCCCGAACAGCAGCACCGCGTCCTGTGACCCATCGGGCTGGGCCAGCTCCCGCGCATCACCGGGGGCAGCAGTAATACGGCGGCCGGATCGCTGCCTGCCACCTGGCGGGCCTGCTGGACGTGCAATGGCACTGGGTCGACCAGGTGCACGCGGTACCCGAGCCGGGCCAGCGGGGCCGCGTAAGTGCCGGGGCCGCCGCCAACATCCAGCACCCGTGCCGGCGGCGATGGCAGGTGGCGCTCCAGCAGCTCCATCGACCGGACGAACTCCAGCGACGGCCTCCCACCGGGGAACAGCCGGGGACGCTCATAGCCGGTGCCGTAATGACTTTCGATGGCCGGGTCAATCACCGTGAAATACTCTCAGGAGCCCCCCGGCCGGCGCCACCGAATTCCGGCTCCGCCGAAACGCAACGCCACACTCTCCGGAACGCCGCCTGCCTGGAAGGCCGCGCACTCATTTGTCGCAGATCAGGCAGGTTACCGGAGCGTCGTTGGCAGCCGCGTGCGGCTACCCGCCCAGCCATCCGTGGCAGGCGGCAAGTAACACTCGGCCCGGATGGCTTTGAGCCGCCGGGCCCACGTTCGCCCCGGAAATCCGTTGGCCGCGGACGGTGCCGCTTCAGAATTGCCGTGGTCTGTAGATGTCGGAGCGGTGTTCGATGGCCACGACGTCGACGCGGCGGTGCTGGTCGTCGATGCGGTAGATCACCCGGTAGTCGCCCCGGCGGCCGCTGTGCAGCCCGTCGAGCCCGAGCTTGAGCGGCTTGCCGACGCGGTGCGGGTTGGCGGCCAGTGACCCGTACAGGAATTCGACTGCTGCGGTGGCGACCTTCTCGGGCAACCGGGCCAGCGCACGGCGACCCGGCGCTGTCCAGGCGATCGCGAAGTCGCCTTCGCTCA
>Ga0302326_10009714_pt1 | contig 20945 bp, 14 predicted proteins | sample Palsa_T0_3_FD_202264 | JGI IMG/M metagenome (GOLD analysis project Ga0302326, IMG submission 202264) | Peat permafrost microbial communities from Stordalen Mire near Abisko, Sweden - Palsa_T0_3 | ecosystem: Environmental > Terrestrial > Soil > Palsa > Peat permafrost | place: Sweden: Abisko... | reverse complement strand
ATCCTCCGATCATTCAGGACGGCAGCCTGGTCCGCATTGGGGCGTCGAGGCTGAGTTCGAAGGATGCTTCGATCGACTACACCATCACCGTGCCGGCCGACACGGAAATCCGGGCGACGACGGGTTCAGGCGATCTGGAAGTCAGTGGGCTAAAAGGCCCAGCCAATTTCACTAGCGGTTCGGGCGACATCAAGGCATCCGCGATTTCCGGCGACGTTCAAGCCATCGCGGGAAGCGGCGGGGTCGAACTGAGCGATATTGGAGGGCAAGTTCAAGTCACCGCGGGATCGGGCGACATCACGCTCGATCACGTCAAAAACGATATTCGACTGCAAACCGGCTCGGGAGCGCTTGAAGTCACGAATCCCGGAGGAAAACTCGAGGCCAACACCGGGAGCGGCGACATCACCATCCGTGGTGGCACGGACGACATACGCATCCGCACGTCGTCCGGAGACGTCACGGTGGACGGCAACCCGGGCGCCAATAATTATTGGGACTTCCACACGAATTCCGGCGACGTGGTGCTGCAGGTGCCGTCGGACGCGAGCTTCCGCCTTTATGCCCGGTCGAGCTCAGGAGATATTGGAGCCGAAATCCCACTCACCATGGAAGGCACATCGGGCAAACATGAATTTCAGGCGCGAATCGGCGATGGAAAGGCGCGCGTGGAGGTCACGTCTTCGTCCGGCGACATCTCTCTAAAGTAATAAAGGGTGATAAAATCGTCTTGGAATGCGTCTGATCCAGATCGCACTCGCCGCTATTCTCGCCGTTGCGCTCAATCCCATTGCCTACGCGCAGAAGCCCACACCCGATCCAGGGCAACCAAGAACTCCCTCTGAAGGAATCTCCAAGAAAGACGCCGATGCTGAATTGGAGTTGCAGAAAGCGCTTTCGGCCGCGGGAAACGATCGCGCCGCCGTGGTGCGCAATCTGAAAGCGTACCTACAACGATTTCCCGACGCGCCCAGGAAGGCCGCGGTATATCGCGCCATCGTGGAATCGTGCGAACAATTGCGAGATAACGCGTGCGCGCTCGAATACGCGGAGCGGCTGGTAGCGGTGCGTCCTGATGATTCCGAAATGATGATGTTGGCGGTGGGGATTCTGCAGGAGCAGGGAGATGACGCGAGCCTCGCGCGCGCCTCCGGATACGTCACGCGGGTTCTGGACCGCATCGAGAAGTCCGCCGCCACGGAAAAACCAGCCAGGGTTTCGCTCACGGATTGGCAGGAACATCACGATCAGCTGGTCGCCGCGCTTTACAGCCTGCGGGGGCAAATCGAAAAATCCCAGAAGAATTACGACGCCGCCACGAAAGATCTGCAGCTCAGTTATTCCGCGAAGCCCAATCCCGAGGCGGCGGAACAGCTCGGCGAACTCGCGGAGCTGCGCCACGATTTGCCACGAGCGATCGATGAATTCATGATCGCGTTCGTGCTTCCCGATGGCGACGCTTCGGGAAAAGTGGATCGCCGGGCGGTGCGCAGGAAACTCGGTAATCTGTGGCGGCAAGTTCACGGCAGCGAGGCGGGCCTTGGCGAGGCCATGCTGGCCGCGTATGACCGGCTCAGCGCAAGCCCGCAAACTTCTGGTTCCCAGATGCGCAACAAGAACGCGAAAAATGCGTACGAATTTGTGCTGGGCAAGCTCGACGGCAGCCCCATGCCGCTGGCCGCCGAAAAAGGAAAGATTCTGGTGCTGAGTTTCTGGGCGACCTGGTGCGGTCCGTGCCGCGAACTCGAGCCGGAATTCGCGCAGATCGCGAAAAACTATGCGGGCGATCCGCAAATCGATTTTTATGCGGTGAATACGGATGAAGATGAAGGGCTGGTCGCGCCGTTCGTGGCGCATGAGAAGTGGACCGTGCCCATCGTATACGCGGACGGTTTGGACGATTTCATGAAAGTGGAATCACTGCCCACCGTGGTGATTCTGGATCGTTCCGGAAAAGTGACGTACCGCATCGACGGATTCCCGGAAGAAGGGTTTCAGGAAAATCTCACCACGGCGATTCAAACTGCCCTCGCGCCGGCTAAACCGTAGTGACGTGGCCGGGATATTTTTTCGACTTGCCGAACAAAATTTCGGGGAGGTGTGTTAGTCTTTGCGCGATGCGACGAGTCCAGACCCTTCTCGTGATCTTGGCACTGCTGAGCGCCCCGCTTTCCTTGCTGGCCCGGTCGGTGAGCGCGGAAATGCCGGGCTGCGACGGAATGTGCTGTTTGCCGCATCGCGCAGCGCACCACCCGGCAAATCATCCTTCCGTGCCACAGAATCATCCGCTGCAGGGCGAAACCTGCGAGCATGGCGCAACCCAGCAACCGGCAAATTGTGCGCTGAATTGCGGGCACGCCACTGCGGACTACGGTGTTTCGTCTCCTCTTGCGCCGACGAAGGCCTCGAACCTGGCTTCGATCGCGCGACTGAATGTTCCAACGAAGGGCAAGTTGCCGCCCTATGCCGCGAACTTGACCGCTGGTTTCTTCTCTACTCCTTTTCAACCGCCCCGCGCCTAGCTTCGCCCTAGATTCCAAAATAAAAGTTCAGGACGGAGGATTTGTGCGCAAGCTCGCATTGGGTGTATCTATTGCAGTGTTTTTACTCTGTGGTTCGCTGCTGCGCGCCACCATTTTCGGGAAAATACAAGGAATCGTGCACGACCCGCAGCACCGGCCGGTGTCCGGCGCGTCGGTAAAGCTGCAGGCGATCACGTCGGCCTGGTCGCAAACTGCCCAGACGGACGATAACGGCGAGTTTTCATTCACCTCGGTGCCGGTGGGCGATTACAAGATCACCGTCAAGCAGGCGAAATTCCAGACCACGGAGCAAACCATCACGGTGGCTTCGGGTTCCGCACCGGTTCTGCACTTTCAGCTGGCGCTCGCGACGCTGAATCAAACGACAGTGGTAGTAGGGCAGGCAGACGTGGCCAACGTGGATTCGGTCACGCCCACGACGCTGGTAGATCGCCTCGACATCGCGCAAACTCCGGGTGCGTCGCGCACGAACGGTTTGGAGATGATTACCGACTACGTGCCGGGCTCGTACGTGACACACGACATGCTACACATGCGCGGCGGCCACCAGGTGGAGTGGCTGATTGACGGCGTTCCCATACCCAACACGAATATAGCGACCAATCTCGGCCCACAGATTGATCCCAAAGACATTGATTATCTGGAGGTGCAGCGAGGCAGCTACGACGCCTCGTACGGCGATCGTACCTACGGCATCTTCAACATCGTGCCGCGCACCGGTTTCGAGCGGAACAATGAAGGAGAACTAATCACCACGTTCGGCAATTGGTTTCAAACCAACGATCAGCTCAACTTCGGCGGGCACACGCAGCGCTTCGCTTATTACTTCAGCGTAAACGCGAATCGCAGCAACTACGGTCTGCAGCCCCCGATTGGGCAAGTGTTTCACGATGCGGAGAACGGCTACGGCGGGTTCACGTCACTGATATTCAATCCCGACTCGAAAAACCAATTCCGCGTGGTGGCTTCCCTGCGCCAGGATTTTTACCAGATCCCCTACGATCCGGATCCCAACTCAGCCGGGAATCAGGTTTTCCCCAGCTTTGGACTGCGCGATAGTGAAACTGAACCCGATGGCTACGTCACCTTCTCGTGGGTGCACACGTTCAATCCAAATCTGCTGACGACCGTTTCACCGTTCTATCATTACAACAAGGCCAGCTATGACGCGTCGCCCAACGATACCCCGGTAATCTCCGACGTCACCCAGACGTCCAACTATGGGGGGCTACAAGCTTCCGCCAACGCACACGTCTGGAAAAACGACATTCAAGTCGGAATGTACGGATTCGCTCAGCATCAGAGCGAATACTTCAATAACGTGTTCAACCCTTGCGTCCCCCCTTTTTGCATCAATACTCCCGCTTCGACAGGCGCGATTACCGGAGGACTCGAGGAATTCTATGTGGACGATAAGTTCAAGGTGACGTCGTGGCTCACCTTGCTCGCCGGCTTCCGGCAATCACACTTCACCGCGGACATCACTGAGGACCATGTGTATCCCCGATTTGGCGTCGCGATCCAGGTGCCGAAGCTGAACTGGGTCTTTCGCGGATTCTGGGGCGACTTCTACCAGGCGCCGCCTTTGCTAACTGCGACGGGACCTCTGCTCGATTTGGCACAGAACCAGAATTTGACGTTTGGACCTCTACACGGCGAACGCGATCGCGAGTATCAGCTTGGCGTCACGATTCCGTATCGCGGGTGGGCTCTGGATGCAGACACGTTTCAAACCTATGCGCGGAATTGGCTGGATCACAACAACATCGGCGAATCCAACATTTTTTGGCCGATTACCTGGGATAAAGCCTTGATTCAGGCATGGGAACTCACCCTGCGGTCTCCCCGTATCTGGAACCGGGGTCAATTTCACCTCGCCTACTCAAATCAGATTGCGCAAGCGAGCGGACCGATCACGGGCGGTTTGATCTGCCCACCCAACAACCCGAACTGCCCGCTCCTGATATCGCCCGGATATTCACCGGTGGACCACGACCAGCGAAACACTTTGAACGTGGGGTTCGACGCGATACTTCCGTGGCAGTCGTTTGCTTCGACGAACGTTTATTACGGGTCGGGTTTCACGAATGGCATGCCTGACGCGCAATATCCGGGGAATTATTTGCCGCAGCACACCACGTTTGACATTTCGCTGGGGAAATCGTTCGGCGAGAAATACAGCGTGGGAGTGACGGCGCTCAACGTGGCGAACCGCCGCGTTTTGCTCGATAACAGCCTGACGTTCGGCGGATTTCATTACAATGACCCGCGCGAGATATACGCCGAGTTTCGCTGGCGTTTTCATTACTGAGCGGCCGGAGGGGCTGAATCGAAAAGCAGGATCTAATTTTCGCGTTCGAGGATGAAATCGGGGATGGCGTAGAGGGCGCGGCGATACGGAGTATCCGGCAGGGCGTCCAGACAAGCTTTCGCACTCTGGACATACTCCCTTGCAAGTTTCGCGGAGCGATCGAGCGCGCCAGTTTCCCGCACCAGCCTGGTAATCTGCTCGGGCCGCACGGTATGGAAATCGCGCTCTTCCAAGACTTTTGCGACAAGTTTGCGGCCATCGCCATCGCCATTCGCTAGTGAGTGTGAATGCCCGTTCCCGCCGCCGTCCGCGCGGTTACGGCCGTTTTGGCTTTCCAGCGCGAAAATCAATGGCAGCGTTACCTTGCCCTCTTTCAAATCATTCAGCACCGGTTTGCCGAGCTGTTCCGGCGAAGCTGTAAAATCGAGAAGGTCATCGACAAGTTGAAAAGCGAGCCCGGCGTTTCGTCCGTAGGCCGCCAGGGCGTCTTCTATTTCCTTGGACTGCTGGCCCAACACGGCGCCAAGCCGCGCGCACCCACTGAAGAGGCACGCGGTTTTGCGGTAGGCAAGTTCGGTCGCTTCGGTTTCGTTTACGTCCATGCGGCCGAGGCGCGTCATTTGCAGCAGTTCGCCTTCGACCATGTTTTGAGTGAGATCGATCAGAATATCGAGGACCGCGAAATTTCGTTCGCGGAGCGCGATTTCGAAGGACTGCATGTAGAGCCAATCGCCGGCGAGAACGCTCATGTGATTGCCCCAGCGGGAATTCGCGCTGGGCCGGCCGCGGCGCGTGTCGGCGGCGTCAATCACATCGTCGTGAATAAGTGTGGCGCTGTGCAGCATCTCGACCACGGCGCCCAGGCGAATCGCGGATTTGCCGCGATATCCCGACGCGCCCGCCGCGAGCAGCAACAGCGCGGGTCGCAGGCGTTTACCGCCGCCTTCGGTGAGATAACTGGAAATTTGGCAGACGGGTTCGATGGCCGCGCTATTTTCGGCGGCAATTTCCTGTTCGACGAGCGCCAAATCGTCGCGAACCAGGTCAAATATATTTCGAGCGGTTTGGACAGCGAAAGCCATCCTGAAAGGGTCACCTTGGCCGGGCTGGACTAGAGAGCACCGAGCCTGAAAAAACGCCTGAAATTCGCCGCGGTCGTCGCCGCGATTTCTTCAGCGGCTAAGTTTCTCACATTACCGAGCGTCTGCGCTACCTCCGCCACATTGGCCGGCTCATTGCGTTTTCCGCGCTTCCCTTGCGGCGGCAGAAACGGCGAATCGGTTTCGGTGAGGATGCGGTCGAGAGGCAACTCGCGCGCTACATCGCGAAGGTGCTGCATTTTGGGGTAGGTGACGTTACCCGCGAAGGAAATCATAAATCCCATGTAGAGACCCTTTGCGGCATCCGCCGGAGCGCCTGTAAAGCAATGAAGAATTCCGCCGAGCCCTGAGGACGCCCAATCTTCTTTGAGAATCGCCAGGCAATCTTCCCAGGCATCGCGGCAATGAATGATGATCGGCAATTTCGCCGCGCGTGCGTGGGCGAGCTGGCGGCGAAAGACAGTGTGTTGAATTTCGCGCGGATTGTCTGGCCAATAATAGTCCAGGCCAATTTCGCCCCAGGCAATGACTTTGGGATTTTTGGCGAGCTGGTCGAGTTGGGCGTAGTGAGCTTCGGTAGCGAGCTTGGCGTCTTGCGGGTGGATGCCGATCGTGGCGTAGATCCAGTCGTAGTCTTTGGCGACGTTGATCGCGGCGTCAAGTTTGTCCGGGCCCGACCCGCCGCTGCCAATGGCGAGAATCGTTTCGACTCCGGAGGCTTTGGCGCGGGCGAGCATTTCGGCGCGGTCCGCGTCGAAATCTTCGGATTCGAGGTGCGCGTGTGAGTCGATGATCCGCAAAGACGGTTTCCTTTCTAACTTTTGTTAACAGCGGATCGAGGGGCGAGCTTTCTCGCCTCATTCGCCCGGGAGCTAGGGAGGGATCCTTCGCTCCCGTTGGTCGCTCAGGATGACGACCCTTGCCGGGTCGTCATTTCACTTTCGAACCGACTGGGATGTCTTCCGCGAAGGTACATAGGACCGGCTTGCCGTCGGGCCCGGCGGATGCGGCGAGCAACATGCCGTTGGATTCGAGACCGCGCATTTTTCGTGGGGCGAGATTGGTGACGACGACCACTTTGCGCCCGACGAGCTCTTCCGGCGTGTAGCCCATGGCGATCCCGGCGAGGACTTGGCGGACTTCGTCACCAATGTCGACGAGGAGCTTCAGGAGTTTGTCCGCGCCCTGGATTTTTTCGGCGGATTTCACGACGCCTACGCGCAGCTCAACCTTGGCAAAATCTTCGATTCCGATTTTTACGGGAACGGAGGGTGCGGCGGCTGGCGCGGTGGCGGCGGCCGCAGCGGCTGGTGCGGTTGCGCTGGGCGACGGTACGTCGGCTTCGGTGGTCGGTGGGGCGGAAGGCTTTGGCTCGGGTGCCGCAGCGGCTGCTTGTGCGGCCGAATTTCGCAATTCGTTTTCCATGGTTTCAATTTTCTCCAGTGTTTCTTTCTTGTCCGCTCGCGGAAATACGCCTTCAATTTTTCCAATTTTGGTTCCGGGCTTGAGCCCGCCCCACGTCAACTGATCAATTCGAACGTTTTCCAGCTTTTCTGTTTGCCCAAGCTGTTCCCAGATTTTCTGAGTAGCTTCTGGGATGACGGGATGTGCCATGGCTGTTATCAGGTATAGCGCTTGGACGGCGTCGTGCAGAGTTTGACGACGAGACTGCTCGTCGCTATCGCCGCTTGGCTTAGCCCAGGGTCGCCTAGCCGTCAAAAACAAGTCTACTTGCCCAATTAAGCTCCAGATGTCTGCCAGTAGGCCCATGAAATCAAACTTGAGGTATTTAGCCGAAATCAAAGCCAAGGCATTATTCGCCTCGTCGGGAAGGCCGCTTAGGCCAGCCTCGACTACAGAACCACCGGCAGGGATCGTGCCCCCCAAACTCTGCTGGACCATCGCCAGCGTGCGGCTGGCTAGATTGCCGAGGCCGTTGGCTAGGTCTGCGTTGTAGCGGGTGATCAAGGCTTCGCGGCTGAAGTTTCCGTCCTGGCCGAAGACGACTTCGCGGAGGAGGTAGTAGCGCAGCGCGTCGTTTCCCAGGGTCTTGACGATAGGCTCGGCGTAGGCGACGTTGCCTTTGGATTTGCTCATTTTTTCCTGCTCGAAGAGCAACCAGCCGTGCGCGAAAATTTGCTTGGGCAGCGGCAGCTCGGCGGCCATCAGAAACGCGGGCCAATAGACGGCGTGGAAGCGGATGATTTCCTTGCCAATCATGTGCAGTTGCGCGGGCCAGAATTCGGCGAATTTCTTTTGCTGTTGGGCATTCTCGCTGGCGTAACCGATGCCGCTCAGGTAGCTGGTGAGGGCGTCGTACCAGACGTAGAAGACGTGGTCGGGATCGCCGGGCCAGGGGATGCCCCATTTGATGGTTTTGCGGCTAATCGATACGTCTTTCAGGCCGCTCTCGACGAAACTCATTACTTCGTTTCGCCGGAAATCCGGCTGAACGAATTGCGGTTGAGTCTTGTATAGGTCGAGCAGCCGGTCCTGGTAGTTCGAGAGTTTGAAAAAATAGTTTTCTTCGGAAATTAGCTCCGCGGGGCGACCGCAGATTTGGCAATTCGCGGGCTCGGGCGTGTCGGTGACGTATAAATTGTCGTAAATGCAGTAGCGGCCTTCGTATCTCGCTTTGTAGATCGAGCGCTTTTCCGGTGGCAAGGCCTTGTCGCGGTCCATGGTGCGGCGCACGAGCGTCTGCACGGCGCGCGCGTGGTCGTCGGACGTGGTGCGGATGAAATCCGTGGTGGTGATGCCCAGCAGCTTCCAGAGGTCGCGAAAAATCTTTTCGTTTTTGTCGACGAGCTGCTGCGGAGTGACGCCGGCCTTTTCGGCGGCGCGTTCGATGTTGACACCATGCTCGTCGGTGCCGGTAAGGTAGGCAACGTCGTAGCCGCACATGCGTTTGTAGCGGGCGATCACGTCGCAGACGATGGTGGTGTAGGCCGAGCCGACGTGCGGGCGCGAATTCGCATAGTAGATCGGCGTGGTGAGGTAATACTTCGGCTTAGAATTTTCCATGAATGCTGGGAACTGGTCGCCCCTGTGTGTATTTCGATTTCCTGGCCGCGTGCTTTGCGGAACTTATTTTAGCAGGGCGCATGGGAGAAACCGCGCGGCAATTTTGACGGCTCCCGTTCGGCGAGGGCAAGTCAACGGCCCGGACTCACGATACCGGTGGCCAATGGCGGAGTGCTAGTGGAAATGGAGGCTTGGGCGCCTCGGCTGAAGAAAGCGGCGGCAGAGCCGCCGCACTCCGAAAGTGGCGCGGGAGCTCGTGCGCCGGAAGGGATTCTTCGCTGCGCTCAGAATTGCGGCGCTAAGGAGCGATGGCTAGCCGGGGTCGCGCTGCTTCTGAAATTCGTAGGAGGCCGCGGCGATCACTTGTTTCAGGGGAATTCCCTTTTCGGCGGCGATGCGCCGGCAATCGTCGTATTCGGGCGTGGCGTTTAGCACTGAGCCGCAGAGGCGCGAGACTTTCATGCGGACCGTGCCGAAGCCGGTTTCGACATCAACCAATTCGCGCGCCAGGGTGCGGCGGCGGACCTCGTGCATGCGCACGCCGATGGTGGTTGTCTCGCTGAACAGCAAATTGGTGAGGGTGGTTACGCTGGCCGCGTCGCAAAGAATTGTGACCAGCAAGCCGGGGCGGTTTTTTTTCATGGCTACCGAAGCGGAAAACACGTCGAGCGCGCCGCAGGCGAGGGCGCGGCCGACAAAGTAACCATAAATTTGCGGGCTCATATCGTCGATGTTGGCTTCGATCACGGTTACTGGTGCGTCGGCCGAGCCATGCTGGTGTTGCGCAGTGTCCGTTGATTCCAATTCGCCGATCAGCAGGCGCATCACGTTGGCTTTCTCCGGGAAATCGGCCGAGCCTGCGCCGTAACCGATTGCCTGTAAGGTCATCTCCGGAATTTTTGTGTACCTCGTGGATAAGGTGGTTGCGATGGCTGCGCCGGTGGGGGTGATCAATTCCTTCTGGATGCCGCTCGAGTAAATTGGCGCGCCTTTCAGCAGATCGGCGGTGGCGGGCGCGGGAACGGGGAGTAATCCGTGCGCGGTTTTCACCTGGCCGGCGCCAACGTCGAGCGGCGAGCAGGCAAATTCGCCGATGCCAAGAAGTTCGAAACCGATTGCCGCGCCAACGATATCCACGATCGAATCGACCGCGCCGACTTCATGGAAATGCACCTGCTCGATGGGCAGGTTGTGAATTTTCGCTTCGGATTCGGCGAGGCGGGTGAAGATTCGGCGGGCGCGTTCGGCGGCGCGCGGCGCAAGCTGGGCCTTTTCGATGCGATCCAAAATGATCGTAAGCCCGCGGTGATGATGGGCTTCGGTGGTGGCGACTGTTGCATGGGTCGCGAAAATCTGGCCGCGTTTCACCTTTTCCGAGGAAATTGTCCAGCCTTCGAGGCCGAGTTTGCGAAGCTCGGATTCAATGGCACGGAGGTCCACGCCAGCGTCGACGAGCGCGCCAAGCACCATGTCCCCGCTAATGCCGGAGAAACAGTCGAAGTAGGCGATGCGTGCGGTAGTCATTTTTTTCCGCGTGCCGGCAACGCTCTCTGGAAATTGGGCGAAAATTGATACTAGGCTGGGTTTGCACTGCTGTCAAACGAGTGGCAAGACGACAGAGGGGCTGACTTTATTGACGATCGCCATTGGGCGGAGGTAGACTCGCGCGGATTGCACAGATTCAGGTCCATCTACCACAAACTCAGGAGGAAACATGAGGAAAATTCTATGGGCCACGCTTTTTGTTGTGACGCTGCTGGCGGCGCTTCCCACGCACGCACAAAGCCCGAATTACGACGTAGGCCCGGTGTGGCGCGTCAGCTACTACCACATCAAGCCAGGTCAGGGCGACGCGTTCTGGAAGGACTTTCGTGAAAATCTCAAGCCCGTGTATGACTCGGTGAAAAAAGCAGGGCTAATCAGCGATTACAAAGTATGGACGAACCTGACTACCGACGGGCCCGGCGATTGGGACATCGCGATCGGATTGCTTTATCCCAATTATGCGGCGTTCGACGCGATCGACGCCCAGGCCGCAACTATCTCCACCAAGCATTATGGTTCGCGCGACGCGATGATCGAGGCGGGAAAGAAACGCAGTGAGATACGCGAACTGGTGTCGAGCAAGTTGGCCCGCGAAGTGATGCCGAAGTAGCAACTCAGCAAGCAAAAGCACAATTTCGGCGGAGTCCCGAACGTTTGCTTCGAGAAGCGTTCGGGGCTTACCGAGGACAGCAGATCCCAAGTCTTGCTTCGCAGAACCCTCCCGGCCCATATCGCTCGCAACTCCGAATATCGCGGAACATTCTCGCGGCTTTGACCGGCCTTGGTGCATTCCCTATAATTGCGGGGCTTACTACGACGAAGGAGACTTGTGTATAAAGTTGTCGAGGAACGGTTTCGGAAGGCGCTGCGGCAGCACATTCACGAGCGGTATAAGACGGATGTGCCGGTGGTCACCGAGCGGCCGCCAAAGCTGTCGATGGGCGAAGCGGCATCGCCGGTGTGTTTCGAGCTGGCGAAGCGCATGAAGAAAAAAGCGCCGCGCGCGCTGGCGCAGGAAATCGCCAATTCGCTGAAACCGATCAAGGGCATCGCGCGGGTGGAAGTGGCGGGCGGCGGATACTTGAACGCGTTTTTCGAGCGCGGGGCGTTTTTCCGCGCGGCGCTGAGCGAAGCGAGCGAAGAAGTCGAAGCCGCGTCGCCAAAAGCCGAAGCGGTGAAGACCATCGTCGAGCACACCAGCATCAATCCCAACAAGGCCGCGCATATCGGGCATCTGCGGAATGCGGTGCTGGGCGATACGTTCGCGCGGGTATTGCGCCACGCGGGGCGGCACGTCGAGGTGCAGAATTATATCGACAATACCGGAGTGCAGGTTGCCGATGTGGTGCTCGGTTTTCTGCACATCGAGAAGAAATCCGTGGCGGATGTTGCCGCGCTGGCCGCTGCGCCGAGATTCGACTATCTGTGCTGGGATTTGTACGCGCGCGTGACTTTGTTTCTGGCTGACGACAAATCGCGACTCGAACTGCGGAATCAAACGCTGAAGGACATCGAAGAGGGACACGGCGACGCGGCGGGGATGGCGGAGGTGGTTTCGACGGCCATCAATTATTGCCACTTGCGCACGCTCGACCGGCTGGGAATTGATTACGATTTGCTGACACAGGAAAGCGACATTCTGCGATTGAAGTTCTGGGACGCGGCGTTCGAGATGCTTAAGCAGCGTGGCGCTGTGCAGCTCGCGGCATCGGGGAAAAACGCCGGATGTTGGATCATGGAGTTGCCAAGCGAACGTGCCGCAACGCCCACAACCACCGCAGAGCCAGGAGCGGAGACCGCTGAAACCGTTGCTGAAGACAATCCGGAAGAAGCCGACGCGAAAGTGATCGTGCGATCGACCGGCACCGTTACCTACGTTGGCAAGGACATCGCGCTGCACCTCTGGAAATTTGGACTGCTCGAGCGCGATTTCCATTACCGGCGTTTTCATAAGCATCCGGACGGGCACGAAGCGTGGGTTACGTCGAGTGAAAGCGACGATCCGGGCGCGCCGCGGTTTGGACACGCCCAGGAACTTTTCAACGTGATCGATTCGCGGCAGGCGTATCCCCAGAAAGTGGTTGTCGCGGCGCTGCGGGCGCTGGGCTACGGAGAGGAAGCCGATCATCTGAAGCATTTCGCGTACAACGTGGTGGCGCTGACGCCGCGATGCGCGATCGAGATGGGCTACGAAATTCCGGACGAGGATGCGAAGCGGCCCTACATCGAAGTGAGCGGGCGAAAAGGCCAGGGCGTGAAGGCCGACGATCTACTCGACCGCATGGAAGCCAGCGCGCTGAAGGAAGTGGCGGCGCGGCAGCCGGACGCGCCGCAGGCTGAACGCGTGGCGATCGCGCACGCGATTGCGATTGGCGCGCTGCGGTACTTTCTGCTGCGGTTTACGCGTTCGACCGTGATTGCATTTGATTTTAAGGACGCGCTGAGTTTTGAGGGTGAGACGGGACCTTACGTGCAGTATGCCGTCGTGCGCGTGAATGGAATCCTACGAAAGGGCGCGGAGCTTGATCCGGCCGTGGCGATTGAGGATGCGGCAAATATCGCCAAGCTTCGTAGCGGCGAAATTGACGCGGGGAAATTTCTCGGCGCGCCGGCGGATGATGATATCTGGGACCTGGTGGTGTTGGCCGGGTCGCTGGATGCGCGGCTGGAAGTGGCGATTGCGTCGCTCGAACCGAATTTTCTGACGCGGTTTGCGTTCGAATTGGCGCAGATGTTCAACGTGTTTTATCACAAGCATCACATTTTGAAGGAGCAGGACGCGGAGAAGCGGGCGTTTTTGTTGGCGGTGACGGCGTTGGTGCGGGAGCAGTTGGTGATGACGTTGGGATTACTGGGAATTACGGCGCCGGAAAAAATGTAGGCGAGACGGCGAAGGATTCCTTCTTCCAATGCGCGGCAATTTGGATATGCCCGACACGCGATGAAAGCGACGGCAGAGCCGCCGCACAAAAAAACTGAGTTGGTCCGCGATCGTTTCTTACAATTTCATGGCGAAATCGACGATGGAGCGGATGGCTACGCCTGTGGGGCCTTTGGCTAGCCAGGAATGGCCGCTTTCGGTCCAGCAGGTGGAGGCGATGTCGAGGTGAATCCAGGGAGTGTCGCCGGCAAATTCCTTGATGAACCATGCGCCGGTGCTGGCGCCGCCGCCTTTGCCGCTGCCAGTATTCCGGATGTCGGCGATGTCGCTCTTGATCATTTCGCGATATTCATCGTCGATGGGCATAGGCCACATTTTTTCGCCGGTCGCTTTGGCGCTATCGAGGAACTGGTCGAGGTAGTCGCGGGGCGTGCCAAACGCACCGACATGAACGTTGGCGAGGGCGACGCCGATCGCGCCGGTGAGGGTTGCGGCGTCGATCAAATGCGTGGCGCCGAGTTTTCGCGCGTAGAAGACGCCATCGGCCAACACCATGCGGCCTTCGGCGTCGGTATTGATGACTTCGATGGTCTTGCCGGACATGGCGACTTGCACGTCGCCGGGCTTTTGCGCGCGGCCTCCGGGCATGTTTTCGGTGGCGGGAATCACGGCAATCACGGAGATGGCGGGCTTCAGGTAGGCAATGGCGCGCATCGCGCCGAGCATGGTTGCGCCGCCGCCCATGTCGTACTTCATCAGCTCCATGCGGTCGGCGGGCTTGATGGAGATGCCGCCCGTATCGAACGTGACGGCCTTCCCGACGAGGCCGAGCACAGGCGCTCCGGGGCGGACGTTTGCCGGCGTGTAACGGAGGACGATAACGCGCGGAGGCTCGACGCTGCCTTGCGCGACGCCGATTAGCGCGCCCATCTTCAGTTCAGAAATTTTCCGTTCGTCGAGAATCTCAACACCCAGGCCAACCTCCTTGGCCATCGCTTCAGCTTTGGCTGCGAGCATTCGGGGAGTGAGGCGATTCGATGGTTCGTTGATTAGGTCGCGCGCGAAATTCTGCGATTCGGCGACCACGCGCCCATGTTCCAGGGCTTCCTGGAGATCTTGGGAGGCGTCGAATCCCGCGAGCAGCACGGTTTGAATCTCTTCGTCCTTTTTCTTTTCGGTATGGTACTTGTTGGATTCGAAGTCAGCGACGGTCAAGCCTTCGACCACGGCCTGAATCGCAGCCGTGCCGCGTTCGCCCTCGCGCGCCAGGAAGACAAACTTTTTCACGCCGCGGGATTTCAGGTGACGCAAAGCGGTCCCGGCGATTTTCCGCAGGTCGCCAACCGCGAACTTGTCGGGCTTGCCCGCACCGATGATCAGCAGGCGCTTGGCGTCCAGGCCTTCGGGGAAATGCACGAGGACCGTTTGGAGCGACTTGCCGGTGATTTCACCGCCGGCCGCCAGCGCGGCAATACGGCCATCCATGGCGGAGTCGATGTCCGCAAGAACTCCATCGATTTTCTTGTCCTGGTCGAATACGTAGGTTACGAGCGCGTCGGCATGAATTGAGGCGTAGGGCTGATTTTCAAGTTGGATCTGCATGGCTCCCTTTCGATTGTGAACTAGCGAACGTTTCTAATACTCGCGGCGGCGCGAACGGGCGATCGCTTCGCTGGCTTCCCGTTTTGCTTCCTTTTGCTTTTCGGCTTCGCGGCGGTCGTGAAACTTCTTTCCTTTGCCTACGGATATCTCACATTTGGCGATTCCGTCCCGGAAATAAATCTTGGTGGGGACGATGGTCATGCCCTTCTGCTGCGTCTGTATCACCAGGCGATCAATCTCCCTGCGATTCAAAAGGAGCTTTCGTTTGCGGAGGGGATCGTGATTCCGCCCGCCGCCGGGCAGGTACTCGGGTATATGGCAATTGATGAGCCAGGCCTCGTTGCCGCGGATTTCGGCGAAGGCTTCGCGAAGAGCTCCTTTGCCTTCGCGGAGCGTCTTGACTTCAGTGCCGACCAGGACAATCCCCGCCTCGAGACTGTCCAGGAGCTCGTAGTTATAGGAAGCGGCGCGATTTTGCGCAACAATCTTGACGCCGGTGTGTTGATTCTTATCGTAAGCCGATTTTGCCACAAAACCATCATAGCTGCCGCAACGGACATGCTGCAAGTCTCGGAATCCGAAAGATTTCCGGCTCGAGCGACGAAACTTAACAAAATTGTAACCGGATGGCGTGACCCGCTTCCGTTTTATGCACGTCTAACATCTCGCCGTTCACATTTCCGGGGATTCCTTGCCGCATGCTAGACCGGATGCTAGACTTGGAAGGAATCGGGAAACCCTGCGGAGGCTTACTTTTGCGTCGTTTACACTACGTAGCACTTCTAGCGATGGCTTCGCTTGCGCTAGGAGGATGCCCCAAGGGGAACACCGAGGTCGCCGACGGCAGGAAAGCGGAAGCCATCCAAGATTATGATACGGCGCTAGTTCACTACGAACGCGCTCTCCGGGCCGACCCCACAAACGCCGAATACAAATTGCGCGCCCAGCAGGCTCGTTACGACGCCGGCCAATTCCACGTCCACCAGGGTCAGAAGGCGGTAAAAGCCGGCGATTTGCAGCTCGGACTGGCTGAGTTTCAAAAAGCGCAACTGATCGACCCCTCCAACGTAGCGGCGGACCAGGAAGTGAAGCGCACGATGGACTTGATCCTGGCGCAGAGCGCGCCGAGCCAGCATGGCGAAAATGTGGGCCCGGCCCAGGACGATCAAGTGCTTTCCGGGCCGCCTGAACTGAAGCCTCTTTCGCGCGAACCCATCAATCTGAAAATGACGAATGATGCGCGAGTCGTGTACGAGACGATCGCCAAACTTGCCGGACTCAGCGTGATTTTCGACCCCGATTTTACCTCCCGGCGCATTACGGCGGACTTGCCCAATGTCACGCTGGAGCAGGCTCTGGATGATGTCTCCCTAGAAAGCAAAGCCTTCTGGAAACCGGTCAGCGCCAGCGTAATTTTTGTGGCGCCGGATCAGCCGCAGAAGCGCAAGGACGTGGAAGACGAGGAAGTAAAAACATTCTATTTGGCGAACACCCTAACGCCGCAAGACTTGACCGAAGTTGTTAATGGGTTGCGGCAGTTGCTGGACCTGCATCGCCTGCAGCAGGTGAACGCGCAGAACGCGATCGTGATTCGCGACACGCCGGACAAGCTGGCTTTGGCGGCGAAGATTATCGCCGACATCGACCGCGCAAAACCGGAGGTTTTGGTTCACGTGCAAGTGTTGACGGCCAGCGTCAATCGCCTGCGCGATCTCGGCATACTTCCTGGCCAAAGTATCTCCGTGGCGTTCTCCCCGCGGGCAGCCTTTCAACCGGGTTCGACCTCCACCACGTCGACAACGTCCACCACCACGACCACTACTACGACGTCGACGACGTCAACAACCAGCACACCACAGATAACCCTGAACTACTTGAAGAAAATCGGCTGGCAGGATTTTGCGATTACCTTGCCGGGCGCCCAGGCCAACGCGATCCTGACCGACGATCGCACCAGAATCATTCAGGATCCGGAACTGCGGGTCACCGACGGGCAAAAGGCTACGTTGAAAATCGGAGAGCGCGTGCCGGTCGCGACGGGCAGCTTCCAGGCGGGCGTCGGAGTCGGCGTAACCGGCAGTTCGGGCGTCGTGAACCCGTTGGTGAACACTCAATTTCAGTACATCGACGTTGGGGTGAATATTGAAGTAACGCCGCGCGTGCATCCGGATGGCGAAGTCAGCATGAAGCTGGTCGTCGAAGTTTCTTCCATTACCGGCACGAGCAATATTGGCGGAATCAGCCAGCCGGTCATCAGCCAGCGCAAAATCGAGCATGACATTCGGCTGAAAGAGGGCGAGGTCAGCGTGTTGGGTGGGTTGATCGAGCGCACCGACACCAAGAACATCAACGGAATACCGGGCATCGGCGAAGTTCCCCTGATGAGATATCTCTTTTCGGACAATCAAGTTTCCTACCAAGAAGACGAGACGCTGATCGTCTTGACGCCGCACATTCTGCGGCTGCCTTCGCTTAGCGAAGAGAATTTGAAGCCGATGGCGGCGGGCACCGATTCGAATGTCCGGGTGTATCGCGAAGACGCAACCGTGGAGACACCGGCAGCTGTGCCGCAACCCGCAGTGGCGGCCGCACCTCGAGCGACTCTGCCCGCGGCGCTGCCCGCCATCGAGCCGACGTCCCTGTCGCAGAGTTCCGTTCCAACGGGCGCGACGCCGGCACCCGCGCAAACCGGGCCGACCACGGTGCAATTACACTTTGAACCTGCCGTGACGCACATGAGGACGGGTGACACCGAGACGCTGGGTCTGGCCATCTCGAACGTGAACGATCTGTACTCGATTCCGCTTATGATTCATTACGATCCCGCGGTGATCCGTGTCGAGGAAGTTCGTAACGGTGGTTTCCTTTCGGGCGGAACGCAGGAAATCGCGATCGTGCAGCGCATCGACCAGCAAAAAGGCGAAGTGATCGTTTCGGCGACGCGCCAACCGAATACGCCCGGGGTAAACGGCACCGGAACCGTGCTCGGGTTCGTGGTGCATGCGGTTGGCCCAGGAACTTCGCACTTAGAGATACTTCAGGTGAACGCGCACAATTCCCAGCAGCAGCCGATACCTATCGTTTCCGGTGAAGCCACGATTCAGGTGCAGTGAAGTGATGAACGGAAATCGCATTCGTCGAAAGTCAGGGCTTGCCGGCTCCCGAACATCTTTCTCCCAGCGGATTGAGCGTCGCGGAAGTTCGGCTGGCATGTCGTTGATTGAATTGATCGTCGCCTGCGCGATCCTGTTGGTGATGGCCACGGTGGCCGTGCCGCTTGCACGAAACCAGGTCAAGCGAGTGAAGGAAAACCAGCTGCGCTGGGAACTGCGCCAGATGCGCGACGCGATCGACCGATATAAGGACGCATCGGACAAAGGCCTGATTCAAGTCAAAGCCGGAACGGAAGGCTATCCGCCGGATCTCGAAACGCTGGTCAAGCCGACGCAGCTTACCGGCGCGACGGACAAACGCATTCGATTCCTGCGCGAGGTTCTGGATGACCCGATGACGAAGAACAAGGACTGGGGGTTGCGTTCGGTGCAGGATGACGCCGATTCGACCGGTTGGGGCGGGCAAGACGTCTTTGATGTCTATAGCAAGTCGTCGGGGACGGCGCTGGATGGAACAAAATATTCAGACTGGTAGCGGGATGATTCCGGCGGTTTCACCGAAGGAAAATTCCGTAGCGATGCGCGAAAGAGTTTCCAATTCGGCGGGACGGCGAACGCGCAATGCATGCGGCGGGCGGCGTGGATTTACTTTGCTCGAACTGATGGTGGTGATGGCCATCATCGTCATCTTGATGACCATCGCCGTTTCCCGGTACGAAGCAGTGGTGACCAAAGCGCACGAAACCGTGCTGCGTTCCGATCTCTCGATCCTGAGGAAAGCAATCCAGGACTACACGCTCGATAAGGAGTGCGGGCCATCGTCGCTCGATGATCTTGTCACCGAAAAATATGTGGGCAATATTCCGAACGACCCGATGACGGGGTCGAAAGACTGGGTGACGGTCGAGGACGATGTTTCGCTGAGTCCGGAGCAAAGCTGTAACGGAATTTCAGATATTCACTCCGCATCCGAAGGCATTTCGCCTCTTACGAATACCGCCTACAGTTCCTGGTAGGTTCGTTTGCGTCTACGCTGCACGCTGAAGCAATCCCCGATGATCCGGATACTTAGCCTGCGGACCGCTCACCAGAAATTCCTGCACGTTGTCGCGGAGTGGAATGGCGCGAGTATTCGCCAGCGTTTGACCGCGCGCTCCGCATCCGCTATGATGTTTCTGCGGGGTGGAGCAGTCTGGTAGCTCGTCGGGCTCATAACGCGCCAAACTCTAACCGGCTCTGCCGGATTCAAACGACTTAGCCCTTCTTCTCAGTCGCAAAAGCCCCTCAAAACGGGATATTCTGGGCACTTAACGGGCACCTGAAAATTACATCACATGTCGCTGCTTGGGCTAGCGCACAGTGGCAGGTCCGACCTCAAATAGTCTGCGCAGCCGCCGGAACCGCACATGCGCAAACACAGCAGACGACCCATACCGTAATCAACATTTGAATCGTTCGCCCGTACATGAGTCTCACCTTAGACCCCTGAATCGTGACTTCGATATTGCCGCGTGTTCTCCTGGAATATGGGCACGTCCGCAGCATCTACGAATGCCTTGTGTCCACGTTGGCGCTTAACCGTTTGGGTCGGCAAATATTTTCCCGACGTGCGCGCGAACTTCGTCATAATACTCGGGGTGTCTCACGAGAATCTCGGGAATCTCCTGCGCAAGTGGGCTTTCGGCGGCCCACTTCTTTTGTTGGTCAGGAAACAGTGGCTCCGTGAGCGGCTTCGCCTGTTGCAGCAAGCGCACTAACTCAAGATGGTCTGTGTTTTGGTTTCCACTCATTTTCAATCCTCCGTTTTTAGCCAAATGTGAAGTCAAATGCTTGAACACCGGGATCAAGAAATTCGATCTCAAAAACCTGGTCTCTTATTAGGCCCTTTTGCCGGATCAGCTGATAAAGACGCGGCTCTCGAACCACGCCACTGCCGTCAGGAGCGGAATCAACTCCAAAATTGATGCCGGGAGCCAACCCGTCCAATGTCACCTTGAAGCGAACGGGCTTACCGTCTTTTGTTGGAGCTAACACGAAGTTCAGATCGCGGGCGTGGAATCGGAAGACAGTCTTGCCCGGCACTGCCTGAAGCACGGCACTCTCAGCGCCGACGTTCCACGATCCGCTCAATCCCCATTGATTTAGGGAAGGACCCGCGGGCGGTGTGTAGTTCCTGAGCGAGTTTTTAGCAACTCGTTCCGGCGATGCGAAACGCTCGGCTTGGCGATAGCCGACGTAGGTTTCGGGAGATTGCTCATCCCCGCTAGGGGGTGCCTCGACTCCCTCAGCGGATACGCTCGCCGGGCTTCCATCCAAGGAAGTGGCTCCGTTCTCTTCCAGAAGCTCCTGTATGACGCGCTCAATCTCGCCATATTCACCCTCGCCGAAGTGGTGATAACGAATTCGTCCTTTGGCATCGACGATGTACTGCGCCGGCCAGTATTGGTTGTTGAATGCCTGCCAAATTCTGTAATTGCTGTCGATGGCAACCGGGTAGGTAACCTTCAAATCGTGCACGGCGTTTTCTACGTTCACAGGTTCGTGTTCGAACGAAAACTCAGGCGTGTGCACTCCGATCACAACCAGGCCTGCGTCTTTGTATTTTGCCGCCCAACTTTTCACGTAGGGCAGCGGTCGTAGTGAGTTGATACAGGTGTATGTCCAGAAATCGACCAGCACAACTTTTCCGCGGTGTGACTTCCTGCTTAAGGGCGCGGAGTTGAGCCAACCGATCGCTCCTCCCAAGTCAGGCAGGGGCCCCTCGGCAGTATGGGCAGACTGAGAATTGGAGGTGCTCGCCACCAGAAGCGCTGCCCCGACAACGAG
>Ga0302326_10009713_pt1 | contig 20945 bp, 15 predicted proteins | sample Palsa_T0_3_FD_202264 | JGI IMG/M metagenome (GOLD analysis project Ga0302326, IMG submission 202264) | Peat permafrost microbial communities from Stordalen Mire near Abisko, Sweden - Palsa_T0_3 | ecosystem: Environmental > Terrestrial > Soil > Palsa > Peat permafrost | place: Sweden: Abisko... | reverse complement strand
CGGCTCGAGTGCTGGGGATGGAACGGAAGATCGCCGCCGGCGAAGCGGCCGACCTCACGATTTTCTCGCTGGAGCATCGCTGGAAGTATTTGGCCGCTGAGACCGCCAGCCGGTCGCGCAATACGCCGTTCGATGGACGCGAATTCCGCGGCGGCCCGATGGCTACGGTAGTCGCCGGCCGCGTCGTTTATAAGCGATAGACTTTGCTGGTTTGGATTCCCACAGCCAGATTGGCTGTGCCACAACACCCGCTGGGATTTTCACTGCTGCTGTTCGGGAAGGGTGGGCGATTTGAATTTGAGCGGCCGCTATCGACCGGACAAAAAATAAGGGCGCCGGCGGAAGTTCCGTCAGCGCCCCCTTAAGCTAATCCAGAAAAAGCTAATTCACTCGGGTACTGCATCCGTTTGGGTACACCGCATCGAGCGCGCACCAGAGCGCTTTTGCGGCGCGCTCTCCCGCCGCCAGAATGTCGACGGTTTCCGAGGCGGGCTGCTTGGAGAGCCAGTCGCGCCAAGCGGCGCGGTGGCGGATGTCAGCTTCTTCATGTACCGCAAAGTACGCCAGAGCGCAGGCATTCTCAATTCCGTAGAAACGCTTCAGGCCGGCGATTTTCTGGGTACAGATTTCCGGCACCTGCGATTCGTAAACGTAGAACGCAGCGACGGCCTGCGCCTTGGAACCGAATCCGGCGAGCTCGTCGAACGAATCGAGCAGCGCCGCTATTCCCGGCAGCGGCTTGGCGACCCGGAGCGCCGGCTCGTCCACGCCGAGTTCGGCGGCGAACTGACGCCACAGCGCCGGATGCGGATTCACCTCATCCAGTTCCTCAGCCAAATTCTCGTTGATCAAGTCGCGCAATTCACCGTTGCAACGTGACGCCAGCAATTCCAGATGCAGCGGAAAGGCTTCCACGTGCCGGTAGTACTGTTGGGCATAAAGCTTCAAAGATTCGCGGGAGAGCGTCCCTTGGGTCCAGGCCTTATAGAACGGATGCCTCAGCAGCGAATATTTCTCGGTGAGACGGTCAAGACAATCGATGACCGTGGGGCAGACCTGCTTACGCATGCAAAAATCTCCTGAGCCCAATCAGCAATTTGAATGTGTGGACCAGACGATGCTACATAAATCCATCCGGGAAATCTAGCAATTCTCGAAATATTTGCTGATAACGTAAATGGCGCGGGAGGGCCCTGGTCAGGGCGCTAAGCGGTAAAGCGTTTGCACAGGCCCCCTACGGATTGTTTCGTTTTCTGACGCTGGGTCGTCGCCCGGTTTACGAATGGGATGCACAGCCGGGGCGTGGCTGTGGTTGCGCTTCGACGTAACGTTTCAGTTCCGCGAGTATTCGCACATTCTCCTTACGGAACGCGAATACCACCAAGGGCTCCGCCAGCTTCAGTAGACCCGGTATTTGGATGGTGAGATCGAGATCGCGGATGACCCGTTGTCGCGCGTTCGACTGGCTCTAGCGTGTAGCGAATATGGACGTCAATGTTTGCGGTAAGCGGACCTCGCTTCAACAGCATAGTGTGATGAAAGGCGAGGTACTTCGGGGGGTCATATCCCGTGACGGAACCGGGTCTCTGTCCCGCCGGTCCCGCGCCGAGATAGGTTGTGCCGAGACAGACTGGATACGGCGATACTTCCGTTGTCCCCCCGAACGCATCTGAACCGGGCAGCCAGCGGCCATAATTCGGCATGTCGGCAATTAGGTCAAAAATGACCTCTGGAGAGCCATCGATTCGCGTCGTGAACCGCGGGTGAGAGGTGGACACTTAGCCTCTTTTCGTGCAGCCATAGGTCTTTGAATCCAAAACTAACAGACATCCAACTCAAAACACCCGCCGATGTCTAGTTCGCTGTTAGTTTCTAGCGTCCCCTGCTAACGGTTAGCGCCAGTGTTAACGGCTGACCGTGTCGATCTTTGCCGCCAGGATGAAATCACTTTCGGTGAGCCCATCAATCTTGTGGGTCCAGGAAGTGATTTCGGCTTTGCCCCAGGTGAGAAAAATGTCGGGATGATGGCCTTCTTGTTCCGCGATAACGCCGACGCGGTTCACAAATGCGAGGGCCGCCTTGAAATCTGGAAACGCAAACGTCCGGTTGATGTGGTGATTGTTCACCACTCTCCACTCCGGCACTTGCTTGGCCAAGGCGGCGAGTTCGGCACCCGCCAGCGGCGGAACACCGCCGCGGCATGGGACACAATTTTTGCTGGCTAGTTCGGTCATGGATTCTCCTTCATTCTCTTTCAACGGGCCGCAACGGGCGGCGATGCAGTCAGCGTGATTGTACCGGATTCCTGGCGGCGGCTATGAGCTTTCGAAGCAGTTCGCCGCGGCTGGCAGCCGCAATTCTGGTATCCTTGGGCCCGCTTTTCGTTGCAGCTTTCGGAGGCGCTCAGCTATGTCTGAAGAGATCAACGAACTACAGGAACATGCCGAACACGCAGCTCACGATCACTCTCTGGCGCCGGTCACCATCACCATGGCGATTCTGGCAGTATTGGTAGCAGCCGTTTCTCTGCTGGGGCACCGCGCACACACTGAGGAAATACTGAATCAAACCAAGGCCAGCGATCAATGGGCGTATTTCCAAGCTAAGACCATTCGTCGCCACAATTTCGAGCAGTTTCTCGACATCCTAGCGGTGCTGCCGGTGAAGAACGCGGACGACTCGGAAAAGATGCGCGCCAAGTACGAGAAGGAAATCGATCGTTACAAGGACGAGGGAAACGAAATCCAGACTGAGGCCACCGGACTGGAAAAGGAAGTGAAGATCGAGGAGCGCCGTGCGGATCGATTCGATCTGGGCGAAGTGATCCTAGAAGCTGCGCTGGTGATCACCTCGATCACGATATTGACGAAGAACAAAGCATTCTGGGGCCTAGGGTTGATCCTGGCCGCGGCCGGCGTGGTGGTGGCCCTGCTCGGAACACTGATCCACTAGAAGTTATCTCATCGGCACTACGACGATTCGCCGGCGACCGACTTTTGGTATTGGGCGACATAGCTGGCGATGTAGGCGGCGAAGACCTTTTCCAGTTTGCGGGTTACCGGACCAGGCGCCTCGGCGTAAATATGTCCGCGCAGTTCTCCCACGCCGAGCAGGCTGCGGTTGGTCGACGATATGAAGACCTCGTCCGCGGCCAGCAGATCTTCCGGCCCCAATACTCTTTCCTCGGCGGGGACGCCTGCGCCCGGGGCAATTTCCAACAACAGCGCCCGGGTGACGCCTTCGAGGCACCCCGAATCGAGAGGAGGGGTGAGGACGCGGCCGGCCTGCACGCAGAAAATATTTGCCGCGGTGCATTCGGCCACCTCGCCGCGCTCGTTCAACAAAACCACTTCATCAAATCCGCCCTCGCGCGCTTCATGCAGGCACCAAACGTTGTTCAGCCATGAAGTAACTTTCACGCCTGCCAGCGGTGACGCTGCGTGGCGACCATTCTCGCGGAGGGCGAGAGAGGCCGGCTCACGGAAGGCAGGCAGCCCGGCGGAATAAAGGATGAGATCGACATCGGGAAATTCTTCGTCGCTCCGCCAGATGCCCACGTTGTTATAGATGACGTAGATCCGCACCGACCCTTCCGTCACCTGGTTCGCTTGGATCAGCTGGGCGATTTGGGCGCGAACCACGTCCGCGTCGAATGGAAACGGACATCGGGTGCGGGCGGCATCTTTTTGCAGGCGCTTCCAGTGACGTTCGAAAACAAATGGAACCGAGCCGGTGACGCGCAACGTGGAAAAGAGTCCCCAGCCGCTCAGCAGACCACCCTGGCCAGGGGACAGGCGAGCCTGTTCGATGGGCAGCAAACGGCCATTGTGAAAAACGTTGCGATGAATCATCCGCCCTCCGGCACCGAATCGAATTCTATCGTAAATCCGGTATGGAGTTGCAGTGCTCGCGCGCGCCAGTTTCGAACCCGCGACGTCTATCGCCAGTGCCGGACAACAACAAACTCACGGAAGAGAGGATATTGCGTTTTTCGGACAGGTACAAAAGTGTTCTGCAATGGGTGATGTAGATCTTTGATGCGAAGCAATCTGTGTTACTCCCAACGAAACACTTTGGCCGAGAGCGCGGTGCAAACGACGAACACCAGGACCAGTGCCGCTACGTCGCCCAGATGCGTCAACCACGCGTCGCCCTTCCAAATTCCCTCGAGCAGCGACACGGCGTAGGTTAGCGGCAGCACCCGTGTAAACAATTGGAGCGCTCGCGGCATGGAGTCCACCGGCATGAAAAGTCCGGAGACAACGAGCATCGGATACAGGATTGCGGCGCTGATGGGCTGCGCAAAACGCGCGGTGGGAACGATGCTGGCGATGACAAAACCGATGGATAGTATGCTCCACGTGCTGATCAGCAACGCGAACGTAAACCCAATCAGCGGAACGTGGACTCCGACCGGATAGTAGCGTTTACCTGCCAGCACCAGCAAGACCAGCGTCGCCGCGGTGAGCGCCAGCTTGACGATTACGTGCGCGGCAAGGATCGTCTGGGGGCGAAGGGGGGTGGCGCGGAGCCGTTTGAGGATGCCTCCCTCGCGGTAGATGGAGATGATCGTCACCAACGACAGCACGCAGTTGACAGTTATCAACAGTGACGCGAAGACCGGCAGGCCCACCCGAATAAAACTGCTGGAGGCGAGTGACGCCGGCGGGATGGTCCGGCCGGCGACCCGGCTTATCCCGATAAAAATCAAAACGGGAAAACCAATCGTCCCCAACGCGCCTAGTGGCTCACGCATGAAGATCTTGATCTCGATCCAAGTTAGTTTCCAGAGCCCACGCAGCATTGTTTTCGCACCTATTCGCGAATCGAATGACCGGTCAGTTTGAGAAAGACGTCCTCAAGATTAGGAAGAATTGTGCGGAATTCGGTCACCCGGATCCGGTTCTCGGACAGGCAATGGATCACCTCGGTCACCAGATCGTCACCCAGCCCGCGGAGGGTGAGCCGCTTTTCGCTGCAGCTTACTGACGCGACTTGCGGAATTGCTCGAAAGCAATCTTCCGCTTTCGGGTCGTCGGTAGCCAGGACCACAGTCCGCTCGGGGCAATGGCGATCGATGAGCCGCTCGGGAGTATCGATGTCGATGATCCGGCCGCGCTCGATGATGGCCACACGATCGCACAATCGCTCGGCCTCTTCCATGAGATGGGTGGTCAGGAAGACCGTCTTGCCCTGCTGGCGGATACCACGCACCAGTTCCCAGATCGCCCGCCGCGCCTGTGGGTCCAGACCGGTGGTCAGCTCGTCGAGAAACACCACCTCCGGATCATTGATCAGCGCCAGGGCGATAAACAGCCGTTGCTTCTGACCTCCTGAGAGGGTCATGAACCAGGCGTCACGCTTTTCGGCGAGACCGAGCTGTTGGAGTAAGCGTTCGGCGTCTACGGCCTTCTTTCCGTAGAGCGACGCCCAAAGGTCTACGGCCTCCCACACTTTGATTCGCTTTTGCAGCTGCGCTTGCTGAAGCTGAACTCCGATCCGGTCCTGCAGTTTGTAGACCTGACGGAAGGGATCGAGACCGAGAACCGAGATGACACCGCGGTCGGGCTTACGCAAACCCTCGATGCCCTCCATCGTAGTGGTCTTTCCGGCACCGTTGGGACCGATCAGACCGAAAATCTCACCTTCGTTGACCTCGAAGGAGACATCGTCGACAGCTACTGTGTGGCCGTAGGTCTTGCGAACTCCGGAGACTTGAATGACGGAACGGGGACGCTGGAGGGGGATCATTCAGCGTCCGCAGGATTCCGGAATCGCTTTTGGCGGTTTGCCCGGGGGAATAGTCATCATCATTCGCCCTCCGGCACCGAATCGAATTCTATCGCACATTCGGAGACTGCCGCTACACTCGGCGGTCACCCTGGGGGAGTGAATGAATCGCGCACCATCAGTCCGTCCATGACATCCGCCACCCACAAGGCAATGTCTGGCGTCTTTTCTGCAAATCGTGATACGGTCCTACTCCTTGGGCGAGCCAAATTGGCTCCCTGGACTTATTTGGCGAGGAGGTAATTGTGGCTGAGAAACTCTGGAGTTCGACGGCGCCTCCGGGCGAATTTCGTCCTTACGTTCCCGCCTCGCAAAATCCTGCGGAGTTCAGTCTGCGCGCGGTGGTCTTGGGCGCGCTATTCGGCGTTTTATTCGGAGCGGTATCCGTGTACGTCGGGCTGCGCGCGGGGCTCACCGTCTCCGCGTCGATTCCGATCGCGGTGCTATCGATCAGCATCCTGCGGGCGTTCGGCCGGGCCACGATTCTCGAGAACAATATTGTGCAGACCGTCGGCTCGGCCGGCGAATCGGTTGCGGCCGGAGTGATCTTCTCGATACCCGCGTTGATCTTTCTGGGCTTTTCTCTGAACGCCGAATACTGGCGGATTTTTTTCCTCTCGCTGATGGGCGGCTGGCTGGGCGTGCTGTTCATGATCCCGCTGCGGCGCCAACTGATCGTAAAAGAGCACGGCAACTTGAGCTTTCCCGAAGGAACGGCGTGCGCGGACGTGCTGGTTGCCGGCGAACGTGGCGGCTCTTTTGCCGGGCGCGTTTTCTGGGGGTTGGGACTTGGCGGCGCCTATACATTCATGATGAACACGATGGGCATGTGGACGGGGCAACCCGATTACCAACCCTCGTGGCTGCCGGGCGCGTCGTTTCGCGCCGCGGTCACGTCGGAATATCTCGGCGTGGGGTACATCATCGGACCCAAGGTTGCGGGAATTCTGTTTGCGGGAGGAGTGTTTTCCTGGCTGGTGCTCAACCCGGCCATCAAATTTTTTGGGTCGCTTTCTCCCACCTTGCCTTTGTATCCCAGCACCGTTCCCATTGCACTGATGACCCCGGATCAATTGTGGTCGAGTTACATCCGGCCGATGGGAGCGGGCGCGGTGGCCGCGGCGGGATTGATTACACTGATCAAGACGCTGCCGACGATTGTTTCGGCGTTGCGCGCAGGACTGAAGGATGTGCGCGAGAGAAACACGAATCTATCGGAAGCGAGCCGCACCGAGCGCGATCTTTCGATGCGGGTGGTGCTGGTGGGATCGGTGGTGATCGTGGCGATGATGTGGGCGCTGCTGACGTTCAAGCCGATTCCTGGCGCGCAGACTGGGTTCATCTCTAACGTGATCGCGGCGGTATTTGTGGTGGTGTTTGGATTCCTGTTCGTGACGGTGGCGTCGCGCATCAGCGGGCTGATCGGCAATTCTTCGAATCCAGTGAGCGGGATGACGATTGCCACGTTGATGGCAACATGCGCGATGTTTTTGGTGATGGGCTGGACGGCGAACGCGTATGCGGTGCTCGCTCTCACCATTGGCGGCGTGGTTTGCATTGCTTCCGCGATTGCCGGAGCGACGTCGCAGGATTTGAAAACGGGTTATCTGGTGGGCGCGACGCCGGTGTGGCAGCAGGTGGGCTTGGTGATCGGGGTGATGGTTTCTTCCCTGGCGGTGGGCGGCACGCTGATATTAATGAACGTTGGGCTGGCGCAATACAAGCCGATTCAGATTCCGATCGATGTGCAGCATCCGGCGGCGGGCGTGGAGGTGCAAGACACGGCTTACCAATACCAGGGAAAAACTTGGACGCTGGTGAATGCTTTGGGATCGCATGAAATTCCGGACGGAAAATATCTTTATAGCTCGACCACCGGGCAAATCGAAGTGCAGTGGATCCAGGGAATCGGCAGCGCGCAAGCGGCGGCTCCACAAGCGCGGCTGATGGCCACGGTGATCAGCGGAATATTGAATCAGCGGCTGCCTTGGCGATTGGTGCTGCTGGGCGTGTTTCTGGTGCTCGCGGTGGAATTGCTGGGGATTCGCTCGCTGGCGTTCGCGGTGGGCTCGTATTTATCGATCGCCACGACTATGGCCATTTTCGCGGGCGGGATGATTCGCTGGCTGGCGGAGCAAGGGGCCGAGAAAAAGTCCGAGGCGGAAAGTGAAGTGAGTCCGGGCTCGCTGTATGCGAGCGGACTGATCGCGGCGGGAGGAGTATTCGGGTTGTTGGCGATCGTAATCACCTTGCTGCAGGACTCCGAGCTCGCGACTAAAGTGCCGCACTGGATGGTGGTGGTTTTTCGGCTGCCGTGGCGGCCCGATATATTTGCGTTCGGGCCGAAATTCATGCCGAACTGGAGTCACGCTTCCTGGCTGGGGGTGGTGATGTTTGTGGTGCTGGCGGCGACGTTATACGTCAGCGCGAGGAAGAAACTCGAGTAGCTTCCGAGAGGCTGAAATCCTTCGCGTTGCGTTAGCGAGACATCCGTACACTCGGTTGGCGAGCGCCGATGGGTTCCGTTTGGCGTTGGTGGTGGCTGGTATCGGCTCGGAACTTCCTGCCCTTGAGAATCAGCTTCTTCTAAAACTCCTCGCGATATCGCTCACGATCGGAATCGATCGTTTGGGAAACTACGAGCCTAGCCAGCGGCCGATGGGGGTCCAGGAGTCTACGTGGTCGCAGACTACTTTGATGGTTGCGGTGATCGGGACGGCCAGGAGCAAACCCATGCCACCCCAGAGCCAGCCCCAGAATAGAAGGGAGATGGTGGCGGCCAGGGCGTTCACGTGGACGCGGCGGCCGATTAGCGCGGGAGTGAGAACGTTGGCGGCGACCAAATGGAGAAAAGTGATCATCGAAAAGATGCCGACAAACGCGGCAACCGAATGAAACTGCCTTAGGCCGATCAGCAGCGGCGGAGCAAAGGCGAGCAGCACGCCGAAGTAAGGAACCAGGCTAGAAATGCCGGAGACTAGGCCGGCGAGAAACGGGAAGTCCAGACCGATGGCCCAGAAAAATAGCCAGCTCGATACCACCAGGATGGCTCCTACCAGGGCGGTGCCGGAAAGAAAGCCGTGAAGGACCAACCCCACTTCCTCGAGGGTTTCTTTGACTTGGGTGCGCTCGGTGGTAGGGAAAAGCTGCATGGTGGAATGCCAGGCATGGCGTTTTCCGGCGAGCATAAAAAAAACGAGAAACGGAACGAAGGTGACGCCGATCAAGGCGCTGGACAACGAGCCCACGCGCGCGAGGATGGCCCGGCGAACCGGGTGCGGTTCGGTGACCACCAGCACCTGGCGGCCCTTTTCATCTTCGCCGATCGAGCCGGCCTGCGATTCGATGCGATCGAGGCGCATTTCCGCGGCGCTGAGAATTTCGTGCAAGGGCTTGCGGTACTTGGGCCAGTCAGCGCCGAACTGGTCGATGCGCTCGACGACGGTCCAACCAATCAACAAAAGGACGGTGATGGAAACCAGAACGACTAGAAAGGAGCCGAGCGCGCGGGCCAGGCCCATGTCTTCCAGACGGGAAACCACCGGGTCAAGAAAATAGGCCAGGAGGACGGCCACTAGCAGGGTGACGATTACGCTGGCGGCCCAGTACAAGAACGCAATGATGATCCCGGCCGCGATAATGCGGGCGCTTACGTATGCCGCTGTTGCTTCTCTTTTGTCGGCTTCGACAGGCATCGGACTATGCCCCTGGGAACCAACTACGATAGCACACCCGGCGCGGGCGACGCAGCGGGCTGACGCCAGCGGCCAAACGGTTGTAATTTTACGAACAGCGGCGTAGGAGAACCTAAAAATTTTCTGAGCGCGTGTTAGAATCGAGGCTAGCGTCCCTCTCTCTTTCGGATCGTACATGACAACGACGATGCAAGAAGCGAAGAAGCGCCTCTTTGGCACAGACGGCATTCGCGGAATTCCGGGCAAGCATCCGCTCGACGACGCCACGCTGGTGCGCGTGGGTCGCGCATTGGGCACGTTTCTGTGCGCCGCGTCCGAGCATCCGCGCGTTCTGATCGGCATGGATACGCGCGAATCCGGTCCGCATATCGCAGGAGAAATCGCGCGCGGCCTGGTGGCGGCGGGCGTGGAGCCGGTGTCCGCGGGAATTGTGACTACGCCGGGGGTGGCCTGGCTGGTGCGCCGCGACAAATTTTCCGCGGGCGTGGTGATTTCCGCTTCGCACAATCCTTATCACGACAACGGCGTGAAGCTGATTTCTTCGGACGGCATGAAATTTCCCGACGCAACCGAAGCCGAAATCGAACGAATGATGGACGAGCTGGTGGGAGGATCGCGGCTGCCGAGTGTGGCGCTTCCCGAGGACACGCGCCTGCACGAAGAGTATTTGGAGGTCCTGCAGGCGTGCATTCTGCCGGGCGCAAAATTTGAGCGAATGAAAGTGGTGCTGGACTGCGCCAACGGAGCGGCCAGCCACTTGGCGCCGGACCTGTTTCGCTCACTGGGCTGCGACGTCACCGCGATCAACCATGAACCTGACGGGCGCAACATCAATGCCGGATGCGGCTCGCTGCACACCGAAGGGCTGCGTACACGGGTGGTAGAAACGGGAGCGTCGCTGGGTGTGGCATTCGATGGCGACGCTGACCGCGCGCTGTTTTCCACGGCGTCCGGGAAGCTGGTGGATGGCGACGGCATACTGTTTGCGATGGCGCGGCACATGAAAGAGCAGGGGACGCTGAAGGGTCCGGCGGTAGTGGGCACCAGCATGGCCAACCTGGGCTTGGACCGGGCTCTCTCGCGGATCGGCCTGAAGCTTACCCGGGTGGACGTCGGCGACCGCTACGTCCTGGAAGAAATGCAGCGAACCGGCGCAAACCTGGGCGGCGAGCAATCGGGGCACATCCTGTTTCTGGACGACGCGACCACCGGCGACGGGATGCTGACGGCGATCAAGATGGCGTCGCTGGTGTCGATCAGCGGGCCGCTGGAGGCACTAGTGGCCGGCCTGAAGATTTTCCCGCAGCGGCTGGAGAACGTGCGGGTCACCTCGAAACCCCCGCTTCATTCCCTTCCCGATGTATCGCGGCTGCTGGCCGAGGCCGAGCGCAAGCTGGGCAGTTCGGGGCGGGTGGTACTTCGCTATTCCGGGACGGAACCCCTGGTCCGGGTGATGGTGGAAGCGGAAACGGAAGAAGACGTTCGCCACTGGACGGAAACGCTAGCGGCGGCGCTGCGGAAATCGATCGGCGCGTAGGCTTTTTGCGCTTTCTGGTTGCGATCCCGCCCCACAAGTAAGTCTCGGTATCCTTGCGTCGTGTTCCCCCCTCTCGTCACAGTCAGGAATGTCTCGCTGGAGTTCCTCCGTTGCGGATCCGAGGTTGGCCGACCGTCCGGTCAAGACGAACTACGCAAGCTGAGGGATCGGTAGGTGCGGTTGCAGGAACACCACGGGCGGTTATGGGCACAAGCCTTCCAAAGAACATAGATGCGCGGGGCTTTTCGTGTGGGAAAACGTAGGGGGCGAAGGCGGCGCAGGGGGATGGGATTTGCTCCGTGCCCGTAACCTCCATGCAGATTGGGAGTTACAAGAAGGTGCGTTGTTGGCACTAAGGTGGCATGACGCGTGCATTAGTTATCGCAACGGCTGTCGCTCAAACCCGGGGTGGGCTGGTTTCGCCGCGCTGAAACCGGCATGAACGGGGAAACAAGAGCGTGGGGGCCCTGAGGGGCCCCCCTTTTTTTGTGGTTCTCTCCTGGTTTTGATTCCTTCCTGGCTGAAACAGGCAAGTTTCCATGTTTCTAGATTTCTGGATGGTGCTCGGAATCTGTTTTTTGGGGGGCCGAGGGTCTTCCGGTGGTTGTTTGGGAGTCGCGCACGGGCTCGGAATGCCTGGGTCACCACGGCGGCTGGCTTTGGCTTGGGTTGTGGCGGTTTTGGTTGGGGGGCTTTTGGGATTTCAGGCCGCCACAGCCAGATTGGCTGTGCCACAACACCCGTCGGCTTTCGCTTAGGTGGTCGCGTTTTGATTCGGGAGCTTAGGGTCTTTTCGGTCCCCGCCGGCAGGGGGCGGCGCCTCGAAAATAGGGACGCCAAAACTTTAGGGCGCGAACCGATTGTGCGGTTCGCGCCCTTTTTAGGCGATTGGAGGTGCTTGGTCGCTAGCTGCAGCCGGAGGTGCTGCCACAGTTGGCGCACTTGTAGCAGCTACCGTTTGGGGTCATTAGCATGCCGCATTCGGAGCAGGAAGGGGCATCGTCGATTGCGGTGCGCGGGCGCTGGGTGGAGCTTGCATCGGCGCTGGCGTATCCGCGAGTCGAGATTTCCGGGGCTGGCGGTTTCGCCGGGGCGTCGTCTAGTTCCGCTTCCGAGACGTCGCTGTCGGTGTAGTCGCGGGAAACAAATTTGCTGCCTACCCAGCGGCCGATGTAGTCGACGATTGATTTCGCGTAGCGAATTTCCGGGTTGCCCGTGTAGCCGGAAGGCTCGAAACGCGAATTTACGAATTTGTCGATCAGGGCGCGCAGCGGGACGCCGTACTGCAGGGCTATGGAGACGGAAAGCGCGAACGCGTCCATGATGCCGGAGAGCGTGGAACCTTCCTTGGCCATCTTGATAAAGATTTCGCCGGGGGTTCCGTCGTCGTACATCCCGACGGTCAGATAGCCCTCGTGGCCGCCGATCGCGAATTTGTGGGTGATTGATTTGCGCTCGTTGGGGAGCTTGCGGCGCTGGGCAAATCCGGGAAGCTGCTTTTGCGCGGGCGCCTCGGGAGCTTCTTCCTTGATGGCCACGGCTGCAGCCGCGCTCGCGGCCGCGGCGGCGGCAACGGCCTTTTCCGCGGTGATTTCCTTTTTGCCGGCCGCGTTGAGCGGCTGGGAGCGCTTGGAATTGTCGCGGTAGATGGCTACGGCCTTCAATCCGGTCTTCCACGACTCGATGTACGCCTGCATGATGTCTTCGACGGTGGATTCTTCGGGCATGTTGATGGTTTTGCTGATGGCGCCGGAAAGGAAAGGCTGAGCGGCGGCCATCATTTTCAGGTGTCCGCGCCAGGCAATGGAACGGCCACCATTGGAAGCCAGCGAGCAATCGAACACCGGCAGATCCTGGGGCATCAGACCGGGAGCGCCTTCGATGCTGCCGTTGCGATCGATGTAGTCAACAATCTGAGCAACCTGTTCGGGCGGATAGTTAAGGCGCATCAGCGCTTGCGGGACGGTGTTGTTGACGATCTTCATCACCCCGCCGCCGACCAAGCGCTTGTGCTTGACCAACGCGAGATCCGGCTCGATGCCGGTGGTATCGCAATCCATCATGAATCCGATGGTGCCGGTGGGTGCGAGCACGGAAACTTGGGAATTCTTGTAGCCGAATTTTTCGCCGTGGGCCAGAGCGTTATCCCAGGAGCGTTGCGCGGCATCGAGCAGCGAACCCTGAACGTTTTCACGCTTGATGGGCCGGAGCGAATCGCGATGCATGCGAATCACACCGAGCATGGCCTCGCGGTTCGGTTCGTAACCGGGGAATGGCCCCATGCGTTCGGCGATGCGTGCGGATTGGTAATAGGATTCGCCGGTCAGCAACGCGGTGATGGCGCTGCAGATGTCGCGGCCGGCATCGGAATCGTAGGGGACCGCTAGAGACATCAGCAGCGCGCCGAGGTTGGCATAACCGATTCCCAGTGGACGGAAAGCATGGGAATTGCGGGCGATGCGGTCGGTGGGATAGCTGGCGTTATCGACCAGAATTTCCTGCGCGGTGATGGTGATGTCCACGGCGTGGCGGAACGATTCCGCGTCGAACTGGCCGTTCGATCCCAAAAACTTCAGAAGATTGAGCGAGGCCAGGTTGCACGCGGTATCGTCCAGGAACATGTATTCCGAGCAAGGATTCGAAGCGTAAATGCGATCGGTGTTCTTGCATGTGTGCCAGCGGTTGATGGTGGTGTCGTACTGCATGCCGGGATCACCGCACTGCCACGCGGACTCGGCCATCTTGGCGAGCAGGTCGCGGGCGCGGAATTGTTCGGCGGGCATACCGTCGTTGACGTTGCGGGTCCACCAGTCGCGATCTTCCTCGGCGGCTTGCATGAATTCTTCGGTGACGCGAACGGAGTGGTTGGCATTCTGGAAGAATATCGAGCTGTAGGCTTCGCCGTCGATCGCTGGGTCGTAGCCCTGTTCGATCAGCACGTGGGCCTTGCGCTCTTCCTTGGTTTTCGATTCGATGAATTCGACGATGTCCGGGTGATCGACGTTCAGGATCACCATTTTCGCCGCGCGACGCGTCTTTCCGCCGCTCTTGATCACTCCGGCGAAAGCGTCGAAGCCCTTCATGAAGCTCACCGGCCCAGAGGCGATGCCGCCGCCGGAAAGAGATTCCTTGCTGCCGCGCAGCGAGGAGAAATTAGTGCCGGTACCGGAGCCCCACTTGAAGAGCATACCTTCGGTGCGCGCCAGGCCCATGATCGATTCCATATCGTCCTGCACAGAATTGATGAAGCAGGCGGAGCACTGCGGCTTGGCTTGAACGCCGACGTTGAACCACACCGGCGAATTAAAGGCCATCTTCTGCTCGACCAACAGATGGATAAGCTCGTCGTGGAAGGCGTCGCGGGATTCGGCGTTGGCGAAGTAGCCGCCCTGCTCGCCCCAGCGAGCGATGGTGTCAGCGACGCGCGAAATCAATTGCCGGACGGAGGACTCACGTTCCGGCGAGTTCATCTTGCCGTGAAAATATTTGGAGGCCACGATATTGGTCGCGGTCTGCGACCAAGACTTGGGAACTTCCAGATTTTCCTGGCGGAAAATGGTCTGGCCCTTGTCGTTGCCGATCTGCGCGACGCGTTTGTCCCATTCCACGGCGTCGAACGGGGACCGCTTGCCGTCGGTGAAGACCCGTGTAAATTCCAGTCCGCGATTTGGGGCGGGGCCAGTTTCAATTTGGGGGTCCACGTTGATGCCGTTTAGAGCCATACGAACTTCAGCCATTTCTGCCTCCCGTGCAGACTACCGCCCTTCGGCTGCGAAAACCAGGAGACCCTGGGATGTCCCCCTTATTTTACTCTCGAAAGAATGCCAATACTGTCCCCAAAAGCAAAAGCCTCGCCACGCCGGAAAATCCACAGCGGATCACGGTTTTGATTTGGAGGAACTACCCCGAGTACTAGTTGGCTTAACGGACCAGGCTTTAAAAACTCCCAAAACCCCGCACGGACCAGAAATGGATTCGAGAAACTGTGTCGAATCTGGGGTGCGAGTATTAGCGCGCGAGGAAAATATGTCAAGCAGAAATCGCGGTGCCAGCACAAAATCTTGTGGGGGCGTGTGTGATAAGTGACTACCCGTAGTGCCGGTGTTGATTTCCAAGCGCTTGCAGCTTTTTGTGTGTCGATCCGGACATTTCTTTCGGCGAAAGCGACCCAAAAAAATTTCATACCCTGCAGATGGCAAAATTCTGCGCTCTTCTACTGCGAATGTCGAGCGTTTGTACACATGGACCTAGGACGGTCGTTGACTTGCGGGAAGTTTAGTCCCAAGAATATGAGCATGAGTCAACCGGCAATCGAATTTCTTGGGCTCACCAAAGATTATCCGCGCGGACAGTGGAAGCGCGGAGTGATCCGTTCACTGGACACCCTGACCTTCCAAGTGGAAGAAGGCGAGGTGTTTGGTTTTCTGGGCCCGAATGGCGCGGGAAAAACAACCACGTTGAAGTGCGTGATGGGTTTGATTTTTCCTACGTCCGGCACCGCGCGCGTTTTCGGTCGTTCGATCGACGACGTGCAAATGCACCGCGAGATCGGCTACCTGCCGGAGCAACCGTACTTCTACGATTACCTGACGGCGCGCGAGCTGCTGGATTATTTCGCCCGCTTTTTTCGATACAGCGCGTCCGAGCGCGAGGATCGGGTGGCCCATTTTCTGGAGCGGGTGCAGCTGACGCCGTTCGCGGACGTGCAACTCCGCAAATTCTCCAAGGGCATGCTGCAGCGCGCGGGCATCGCTCAGGCCATCTTGCACGAACCCAAAGTAATTTTTCTTGATGAGCCGATGTCCGGCCTGGATCCCATCGGCCGCCGCGAAGTGCGCGACATCATTCTCGAGCTAAAAGAAAAGGGGCGCACCGTGTTTTTCTCGACGCACGTGCTCAGTGACGCCGAAATGCTCTGCGACCGGGTAGCGGTTCTAGCCGGCGGAAAATTGCAAGGGATCGGCTCCCCTGCGGAGATCGTTTCGATCGAGGTGCACGGCATGGAAATCCTGTGCGACGTGCCACCGGCGCGGCAACTGCCCACGGAGCTGGCGGGCCAGGCGGCGCGTTCGGGGAACCGCTATCGCATTCAGGTGCCGGAGACGCAACTCTACGACGCGCTGGCCCTGTTGCGCGGTTGCGACGCCCGGATTCTGTCGGTGACGCCATTGCGGCCGACACTCGAAGACTATTTCATACAACTGGTGGAGCATCCCAAGGGGACTTCTACGCCGGCGGCCGAAACAGGAGAACGGCTATGATGGCCGGAACGGTGGCGATCAACACGTTCCGCGAAGCGGTGCGGGACCGCGTGCTCTACAACCTGATCTTCTTTGCGCTGGCGATGATGGCAGCGGCGGTGTTGGTGGGACAAATCACGATTGGCATCGAGCGCCTGGTGATCATCAATCTGGGCCTGACCGCGATTTCCTTGATCGGAACGGTGATGGCCATTTTTATCGGCGTGGGCCTGGTTTACAAAGAAATGGAAAAGCGCACTCTTTACAGTCTGTTGTCGAAGCCGCTGCACCGATGGGAATTCCTGGTAGGGAAATTCGCGGGTCTGGTGTTGACACTGGTGGTGAACACCGCGCTGATGACGCTGGGCCTGGCCGCGGCGCTTTTCTACGTCACGCGCGCGTTCAACCGGGCGGACGCTTCGATCCTGGTGGCGGTCTATTTCATTTTGCTGGAGCTGGCGGTGGTCACCGCGTTGGCGCTGTTTTTTTCCTGCTTTCCCACGCCTATGCTTTCAACGCTGCTGACGCTGGGCCTGTTTATCGCCGGGCAATTTTCTACGGCGTTGCGCGAATACGGGCGGGTGGCGCACAGCCGGGTTCTCGAGGTGATCTTCGGGACGATTTATTACCTGCTGCCGAACTTCCACAACTTCAATGCGATTGGGGCGGTGGCGCACGGCGACGCAATTCCCAGGGCGCTGATCGTGCACAACACGCTCTACGCGCTGCTGTATATCGCGGTGGTGTTGCTGGGGGCTTCCGCAATCTTCGCCAACGTGGACCTGAAATGAGCGTTGCGCCACGCACACGATTTAACCGGGGGGCCAGCGCGGCCATCCCGCTGCTCTTCTTGGCGATCGTTCCGTTGCAAAAAGGAATCGATCGCGACCGAGTCCGCATCCGCGCGTCCGAGGAATTATGGCTGCGGTCGGGCAAGCTGCTGAAGGCCATCAGCATGGGCTATGGCTCGCTGCTCGCGGATATTTACTGGACGCGCGCGGTGCAATATTACGGATCGCAATTTGAAACGGGTCATTCGCAATTTACGGAGCTCTATCCACTGATGAGCATCGCGTTGACGCTCGATCCGCGACTGTCGGTGGTGCCGCGGGGCGGTTCGATATTGCTGTCTGAGCCGAATCCGATCGGCGCGGGCAGGCCGGATCAGGCGGTGGAACTGTTGCAGCAGGCGATTGCCGCGAATCATGATGATTGGCAGCTCTACGCCAGCCTGGGATTTGTGTATTACTGGTATATGAAGGACTACGGGCACGCGAGTCAGGTATACCTCGAGGGCAGCCAGTATTCGGGCGCTCCGATCTGGATGAAAGGTATGGCCGCGCGGATTGCGGAGTTGGGCGGATCGCGAGACACGTCGGTGATGGTGTGGTCGGAGATTTATCAGAATTCGAGTGAGCCGCGGGCGCGGGAGAATGCTAAGCAGCACCTCTACGCGCTGCACGCGCAGGCGGATATCGAGGCGCTCCAGAAAATCGTTGATAACTACCGGGGTCACATACCGCGGCTTACGTCGCTGCGCGATTTGGTGGAGGATCGGGTGTTGCCGGATGTGCCGGTGGATCCGGCCGGGTATGCCTACGTGCTGGATTCTTCGGGGTTGGTTGGGCTGAATCCTTCGAGCACGGTGCGGCTGGATATTTTGGAACCTACGAAACACGATAAACCAACCCAATAGCTTGCTTGCCGCCTCGCCCTCCTAGCTGAAATTCCATGGGAAACGACTATAGACAGGAAGCCGGGTAGCGCATCTTGGAGCACACGGCTATCCTTCCCAAACCCCGGGAAGAGTGGGGCACCGGGAAAAGATAAGAGCGTAGAACCGTGAGTCAAAACCCCCGAAAAGGATGGGAAGCGTACGACCATAGAACCGTGAGTCAAGCCCACCGCACGCAACCAGACGTGCTGTGCCAGTACCGCTATGCCACGCTGATGCCACCGAGAGATTCGATTTCGTATCTTGAAATAGAGTGCTTTTGGGGCGGTGCATATTTCGGGCGGCGCTGGTAAAATGGTCGCACACGTTCTGCACGCTTGGCGACTGCTTCCCTCCCCGCAAGGCAGTCGGGTGCCCCAGCCGCGAACGGTTCACGGTCCATTGGCAAGAAACTTGAGGAGTGTGTTATGCGCCGAGCGAAGCGACTTGTGCCGTTTATCGTCTGCCTGGTGAGTATCGGATTGGGCGCGTGGGGCTGCTCATCGAAAGTGAAGCCAAACGTGGGTATAGGTGGCGGCGGAGGAACCGGTGGCGGAAGTACGGCGCCGACGATTACGACGCAACCTGCGAATGTGTCGGTGCCGGTGGGAGCGACCGCGACCTTTACGGTGGTCGCCACGGGAACCGCGCCACTGAGCTACCAGTGGTCGCGGGGTGGCGCGGCCATCAGCGGCGCTACTACGGCAAGTTATACGACGGCGGCCACGGTGATTACCGATAACGGCGCGACGTTCACGGTGAAGGTGAGTAATTCCGTCGGGAGCGTGACAAGTTCTGCGGCGACACTCACCGTCACCGCAGCTGCGGCGACGGCGCCGACGATTACCACCGAGCCTGCGAATGTGTCGGTGACGGTGGGAGCGACCGCGACCTTTACGGTGGTCGCCGCGGGAACCGCGCCACTGAGTTATCAATGGTCGCGGGGTGGAACGGCCATCAGCGGCGCTACTGCCGCGAGTTACACCACGGCGCCGACGCTGATCACCGATAACGGCGCGACCTTTACGGTGACGGTGACCAACTCCGCCGGAAGCGTGACCAGCGCGCCCCCCGCTACGCTCACCGTGTCCGCGGTACCGGTGAACGTGACCACGTACCACAACGACGTGGCGCGCACAGGGCAAAATCTGAATGAAATCACGCTGACGCCGAGTAACGTAAACTCCACCAATTTTGGACTGTTGCGAACGCTGAGCGTGGACGGCAAAGTGGACGCCGAACCTCTATATCTGAGCCATCTGACGGTTGGCGGCGCCTCGCACAACGTAGTGTATGTGGTTACGGAGAACGACTCGGTGTACGCGTTCGATCCCGACTCCGGCGCGCAATTGTGGAAGACTTCGGTGATCGGCACCGGCGAAATTACCGGAGACGGCCAGGGCTGCGATCAGGTGGTTCCGCAAATCGGAATCACTTCCACGCCAGTGATCGACGCCGCGGAAGGACCCAACGGCGCTATTTACGTGGTCGCGATGACTAAGAACACGACCTCGGGTGCGTACATCCAGAGGATCCACGCCCTGGACATCACCACCGGCGCGGAGCTCACCGCACTAGGAAGCCCGCAAACCATTACCGGGACGTATCCGGGAACCGGCGACGGTACTTCTGGCGGCAACGTAACCTTTGCTCCGGCAGCATATAAGGAAAGGGCCGCGCTGTTGCTGCTCAACGGCGTGATCTACACCACCTGGGCATCGCACTGCGATGCCGGGCTGTACACCGGATGGGTGATGGCGTACAGCGAGAGCACGCTGGCGCAGGTGAGTGTCTTCAATTTTGTTCCCAACGGAGCGAAGGGAGCGAGTTGGAGTGCGGGCGCGGGACCGGCGGCGGATGAGTTCGGGAACGTGTATTTTCTGGCCGCGAATGGGACGTTTGACACCACGCTGGACGCCAATAATTTCCCTTCGATGCAGGACTACGGCAACGCTTTCCTGAAATTGCAACTCAATGGCTCAACCATCAGCGTGCCGGATTACTTCACCATGCACAACACCGTGGCGGAGTCGGACGCCGACGAAGATCTTGGTTCCGGCGGAGCCTTGGTTTTGCCCGACATGACTGATTCCAGCAACAATACCCGGCATCTGGCGGTGGGAATGGGTAAAGACGCCATCATTTATGTGGTGGATCGCGACAACATGGGAAAATTCAACGCGACCACCGACAACATCTATCAGGAGATTACCGGAGTGGAAGGGGCGGACGGTGAATACGGCGCGCCGGCGTACTTCAACGGCCTGCTGTACTACGGCGCAGTGGACGAAGTGCTGAAGGTTTATCCGATCACCGCGGCGCTGGTAGCGGATGCACCGTCCTCGATGACCACCGAGTCGTTTACTTATCCGGGGACGACGCCCAGCATTTCGGCGAGCGGAACTGCGAATGGGATCGTGTGGACCGTGGAGAATACATCTCCCGCAGTGCTGCATGCTTATGCCGCGACGGCGGCCGGCCTGAGCACCGAACTCTACAACAGCAACCAGGCGGGAACGCGGGACCAATTTCCGAACAACAAGTTCATCACCCCGATGATTGCGAACGGGAAAGTGTTCGTGGGCACGTCTGCGGGAGTGGCGGTTTTCGGGTTGCTGTAAGGCTTCATTCGTAGCGCAGGGCTTCGACCGGATCGAGGCGCGCGGCCTTCATTGCCGGCCACACACCAAAGATCAGACCGATCGCCACCGACACCGACAAGCCCGTTACTACCGCCCAGGTAGTAACGACAGCGTGGGTGGTGGTGATCACCGGAATCAGCAGGCACATCCCAACCCCCACCAGCACTCCGATAAACCCTCCCGCGCCGGTGAGGGTCATGGCTTCAAACAAAAATTGCCAGGTGATGTCTTTGCGGCGCGCACCGATGGCTTTGCGGACACCGATTTCGCGCGTACGTTCGGTGACGGAGACGAGCATGATATTCATCACCCCAACGCCGCCGATCA
>Ga0302326_10009712_pt1 | contig 20946 bp, 19 predicted proteins | sample Palsa_T0_3_FD_202264 | JGI IMG/M metagenome (GOLD analysis project Ga0302326, IMG submission 202264) | Peat permafrost microbial communities from Stordalen Mire near Abisko, Sweden - Palsa_T0_3 | ecosystem: Environmental > Terrestrial > Soil > Palsa > Peat permafrost | place: Sweden: Abisko... | reverse complement strand
TCTACACCTCTCTTAGCGCGGCCGCGGACGTCGCCCGGCTGCAGGCCACGTTCCGCGCTCACGGCATCCGGCGCGGGCCGCACGCCAAGCACCGGCGGGCGCGGAGCGGCTGGGACAGCCTCACGGCGACCGAGATCAAGATCGCCGCATTTGTGCAGGAGGGACTGTCCAATCCGGAGATCGCCGCCAAACTGCTGCTATCCCGGCGGACCATCGGGACCCACGTCTCCCACATCCTGAAGAAGCTCGACGTCCATTCACGGACCGATATAGCCCGTGAGGCCGCCCTGCGCACGATCGCGTCGAAGTTATCGCGGCGCGGGAACCGCAGGCCGTTCGGCGGGGACGGTGAGCCGGCGGGGGGGTTACGACTCACCGTCCCCACGTATTACCCCTGCGAGTCGCGTCCGCCGCCCTCGGGGATGTCGGGCCCGAAGGCGAGGGTGAAGTACACAGCTTTGCCCGCGAGGGTGGGATAAAAGCCCCACTGAGACGACAAGGTGGCGACCAGCATCAGACCCCGTCCGGTTTCCGCATCGGCTGGGACGTCCATAAGCACCGGCAAGGCGCGCGACGTATCGTGGACGTCGACGCGTAGCTGGCCGCAGGAGCAGGTGATGGCGAGCGTGACTAGCTTCCCCGCTTCCTGCCTGATGGCGTTGGTTACCAGTTCGCTGGTGAGCAGGACCGCGACGCTAGCGTCGATTGGGACTTCCCAGGCACAGATAGCCTCCCAGACCTGGCCGCGGGCCTCGGCTGCCGCCGTCGGTCCCGTGGTCAGCGGGACGCAGTGCCAGTACAGTTCGGTCGGACGGGTCGGCGCCATCGCGTTCATCGGGTTCCTTAGTGGGCCTGTTCGAGCTGGTCCGGCAGAGCGCTGGTCACTCTGCGCGGCTGCTCCCGGAAGGTCCGAGCAAGAGGCTGATGTGCTCAGTGCCGGTTGCAAATAAAATGATTCTGCAAATTGCAGTGCAAGACATCGGTCAGCTGACGGATTTTGAACGATGCCGACAAGTCCGAGCCGAGCTCGGCGCCGGCCGAAAGTTTAGTGTTCGCTTCCCGCACGCTCGAACCCTTGTTCTCTCCTTCCTGGCTGCCATACGCTGCCCGCATGACTCTGCCCTTTTCGGAAGCTCGTGCCCGCGCCGACGACGCCCGCGCCGCGTGGTGAAGGACCCGGTCGGGATCATCGGAGCCGGGCTGGTCGGGCTGGCCACGGCCCGCCAGCTCGTGCTCTCGGGCGTCCCGGTGGTGGTCTGGGAGAAGGAGGCTACGGTCGCGCGGCACCAGTCCGGGCACAACTCCGGCGTCGTGCACGCGGGGATCTACTACCCGCCGGGCTCGGCCAAGGCGCGAAGCTGCCGGCGGGGCGTCGAGCTACTGCACGCCTACTGCGCCGACCGCGGGCTGCCGTGGGACGAGCGCGGGAAGCTAGTGGTCGCCCGGGACGAAGCGGAAACCCAGCGGCTACGCGACATCGAGCGCCGGGCGCTGGCCAACGGCGTGCCCGGCGTGCGCTGGCTGGACGGGCCGGGCATCCGCGCGCTTGAGCCGGACGTCGCAGGGGTCTCCGCCCTGCTCTCCCCCACCACGGCCATCACCGATTACCCCGCGATCGCCCGGGCCTTCGCCGACGACGTGACAGCCGCCGGCGGTCAGGTGCTGACCAGCACCGCCGTGACTGCGGTGCGCCGCCGCGGCGATCAGCGGGAAGGCGTCCAGGTGAGCACCCCGGGCGGGACACACGCGGTGTCGCGGCTGGTGATCTGCGCCGGGCTGCAGACGGACTTGCTCGCCCGGGCGGCGGGCGACGTCGCCGGACCGGAAATCGTCCCATTCCGCGGCGAGTACCTGCGGCTGCGGCCCGAGCTGCGGCACAAGGTCCGCCATCTCATCTATCCCGTGCCCGACCCCGCCTACCCGTTCCTCGGCGTCCACCTCACCCCGCGCGTCGACGGCGAGGTCGACCTCGGGCCGAACGCGGTGCTCGCGCTGGCCCGGGAGGGTTACCGCTGGCGCGACGTCTCAGCCCGTCAGCTGTCCCGGCTAGCCCGGTCTGCGGCGTTCCGCCGGCTGGCCCGGCAGAACTGGCGGGCCGGCCTGCGGGAGATGCACGGGTCGCTATCACGCCAGACCTTCCTCGCCGAGGCCCGCACCTACCTGCCCTGGCTCGAAGCCGGCCACGTGACGTCCGGGCCGGCCGGGGTACGCGCACAGGCGGTAGATCCGGACGGGTCGCTCGTCGACGATTTCCGGATTCACCGGATCGGCCCGGTCACGGCCATCCGCAATGCCCCCTCCCCGGCCGCGACGGCCTCCATGGCCATCGCCGAACAGATCGAGTCCGAGCTGTCGCTCTCACTTAACACCGGAAGGTAACCAGCCGGGGGCGGGCAGTCCTGTGGTTGGGCGGCTGGCACGCAGACCCGGGCCAGGAGAGTGCGCAAGGTGTGCTGCTCGCGCTGGTCGAGGGCGCTGACGGCGGTGGCGGCGACGCGCTCGGCCTCGGTGCTGGCGCCGGCCAGCTCGTGCGTACCGGCCTCGGTGAGGTGCAGCCGGGTGACCCTGCGGTCCGAGGGATGCGGGCACCGGGCGACCAGGCCGCGTGCTTCCAGGCCGTCGATCATGTCGGTAATCGTGCGGGGCGATACGTGCAGGGCCTGGCTGACCTCGCGCATGGAGCGGTCACCCTCGGCTAGGGCCCTGAGTAGCTTCAGGCTCGACAGTGACAGCCCGTGCTCCCGGAGGGCGGCGCCGGTGGTGATACGGATCCGGTGCGCGGCGTAAATGATGGCGTCGACGGCGTCGCTGCCGGTTGCGGGTCTCACCTGAGCGCATCCTTCTGACGGTTGAGCAGTAACCGTACAATAATGAGTATCCTCACTATAGGTGTCCTCTGGAGTTTAGATGCCCTCAGGAAAGTACGGTGAGGACCCTAGAAGAGAAAGGACCATGACGTGACGACCCCCAGGCGCCGCCCGGCTCCGACGTTCCATCCGGTTGCCGTGGCGGACATCAGCGAGCTCACGCCCCGCATGCGGCGGATCACCTTCTCCGGTGACAAGCTCGCCGAATACCCCGACGACGGGCCTGCGACGCACTTCAAGCTGCTGCTTCCCGCTCCCGGGCAGGCGGAGGTCACAGTGCCCGAACTCGGGCCGGACGGGCCCATCTGGCCGGACCCGCGCCCGCTGCGGCGCACCTACACTCCTCGCCACCTCGACCGGGAGGACCGGCGGCTGACGGTGGACTTCGTGCTGCACGGTGACGGCGGGCCGGCGTCGGCGTGGGCGGCCGCGGCCCGCGTCGGCGACCGGGTCGTGGTCACCGGCGCGCGCGGAGCGTACCGGATCGACCCGGATGCCGACTGGACCTTGCTGGTAGCCGACGAGACCGCGCTGCCCGCGGTCGGAACGATCCTGGACGCCGCGCCCGCCGCCGCCCGGGTGCTGCTCGTCGCCGAGGTCGCCGACGAAGCCGAACAGCTGAAGTTGGACACGGCCGCGGAGCTGACCACGGTGTGGTGCCATCGAGGCGAGGGCCTCGACGGGTTCGGGATGGCGGCCGCGCAAGCCGTCCGTGACCTGGCCCTGCCCGAGGGACGCGGTGCGTGCTGGGTCGGGCTGGAAGCCACGGCCATGCGTGCGGTGCGCCGGCACCTTCTCGGCGAGCGCGGCCTGGACCGGGATCAGCTCTACACCCGAGGCTACTGGAAGCTCGGCGCGGCCGATCACCCCGATCACGACACCGGCGAGGACTGATCCCGCTAGCCGGTCAGGGCCTGGTACACAAGCTGGCGCAGCTGGGGGCGGATCGGGTAGGCGCTGGAGGGAAGAAGCTGGGTAAAGAACGAGACCGTCAGCTCTTCCGACGGGTCGATCAAGAACGTGGTGCTGGCCGCGCCGCCCCACGACAGCTCCCCCGCGGAACACAGCACCTTACCGGGCACAGGGTCGATGACGACGGCGAAGCCGAGTCCGAAGCCGACCCCGCGGAACGGGGATTCCGCGTACAGCGGCCGGCCGAACGTCTCCAGGTCACGGCCGCCGGGAAGGTGATTGCGGGCCATGTAGCGGACGGTGCGCGGGCTTAGCAGCCGGGTGCCGTCCAGTTCCCCGGCCGGGCTGTCCGAGCGGTGTAGCAGCATCTGGGTGAACCGGTGATAGTCCGCCGCGGTCGAGACCAGGCCGCCGCCTCCGCCGAGCATGGTCGGCGGGCGGCGGGCGGCGTCGCCCAGGGCGTCGAGCCGGAGCGCGGTGCCACCGCTCCCGGGCGCGTACAGGGCGGCCAGCCGGGGCAGTTGAGCCTCTTCGGCGTAAAAGCCGGTGTCGGTCATGCCGAGCGGGCGCAGGATCCTGGCCGCGAAGAACTCATCCAGGCGCTGTCCGGAGACGACCTCGATCACCCGGCCGAGCACGTCGGTCGCCATCGAGTAGTTCCACTCCGCACCGGGCTGGAAGAGCAGCGGGATGCCCGCCCAGATGTCGCACGCCTGCGCCAGGTCCATGCCTCGGGGCGCGGACCATTCGAACCCGGCGGCCCGGTACAGGGCGTCCACCGGATGCACCCGGTGGAACCCGTACGTCAGGCCGGCGGTATGGGTGAGCAGGTGCCAGATCCGCACCGGCTCGGTGGGCGGGACGGTGACCTGCCGCAGGTCCGAGCCGCCGGCGAACACCCGGACGTCGGCGAACGACGGGATGTAGGAGCTGACCGGATCGGTGAGCTCGAATCCGCCCTCCTCGTACAGCATCATCGCCGCCACCGAGGTAATCGGCTTGGTCATCGAGTACAGCCGCCATACTGTGTCCGTCTCGGCCGGCAGCCCGGCCTCGACGTCGCGGGATCCGTAGCTCGACACGTAGGCCAGGCGGCCGTGCCTGCTCACCGTGATCAGCCAGCCGGGCAGCCTGCCGTCGTCGACATACCGGGCGAAGTGCCGACCGATCCGAGCCAGCCGGTCCGGATCCAGGCCCACCTCGGCCGGCTCGGCCTCGGCCTTGAGCTCGCTCATCGCATCACCTTTCCCAGCATCCGCACGCCTAAAAGCTTGCCCTATCGCGAGCTTTCCCCGCCAGTGCCGGAAAAACAGATCCGCCCAGCCCGGGCCCCGGCCGTGCGAACATGCGCGGGCGTGACCACCGACAAGGCAGTTAAATAGGTCAAAGGCCAGGGAATGGCGGCTGAGCGAGCAGCTTAGGTGTGCGGGGCTGAGCTGGGCTGGCCGGCCGCGGCGGGCGCCGCTATAGGGAGGGGGCCGGTAGAAGATCTTCCTCGACGGTCACTGGTGATGTCCCCGGCGGAACATAGCCCGCGCACGGGCAGCGCCTCCGCAGGTTCAGCGGATCCAGCCGGACGGTGCAGGCCGCTGGCGTGCGGTGGGATGCGACGGTGTGCGCGCATCGGACGCACATTCCTGCCGACGGCACAGACATGGAGTGCCATTCCCAGAGCATATTGGTCCCGATGGACAGCCAGAACATGAAATAGACGAACGCGATCAGGAAGCCCACGACCTCATATTCACCAGCACCGCGCACCGACGCGACCGCAAAAGCGGAGGCGATTATGGCTGGTGTAATGAACCCGGCTGCGCTCCACCTGGCTGCGTTGCTTGTCCGCGGCCGGGACGGCTTGCGCGGCGGCTGGGCCCCGGCCAGCCGCGCGGGGACGTCGGCGGTGACCGCGGCCAGTTCCGCGCACGCACGTGCAGTGAACGTCAGGCCGATGCGCGCGTCGAACTCGTCCTTGGTCAGCCGACCCTGAACGAACGCGGCCTTGAGCACGTCGATCACCTGCTCGCGGTCGGCGCGCGACGCCCGCCGGTAGCCGCGGCCCGCTGCCTTCTCGTCTTCCGGCCCTGCCATCACGGCCCCTCCCTCGGAGGAAGCTTTAAGAACAGGGTAACCCGGCTGCCCCTGACGGCCATATCGATCGTCAGCGCTTTGGAGTAGCGGCGCGTGCGATGGTGGGGAGTACGCTTCGTGGCCGACCTGGCCATCATCGGGTGTCCGCAGACCAGGGCGCCGGCCAGGGCCTTCCACGGGTGCGATCGGCCGCTCCAAACGCGACCGTGAAGACCAGGATCAATCCCGCGGAAAGAGCAGGACGACATGAACGAGTCACTTACCTACCAGCGAATCGGAGCGGCATCTCGCGACCGGACTCATACCCTGTTCGCGCAGACGATGGGATACGTCGCGGGCACTGCCGCCCTGTTCGCGCTGGGCACCTACCTGGGCCGCGACCTAGCCGGCGGCGTGGGCATCGTCGCATTCATCGCCGCCTTCGCCTGCCTGATCGGCATGCGGTTCGCGGCGCGCAAGTCCCGGCAGCTGACGGTCGGGCTGCTGGGCGCCTTCGGGCTGCTGATCGGGCTGGCCGTGGCGCCGGTGGTCGCGTACTACGGCAGCATGGACCCGCGGGCCCTGTGGCAGGCCGGCGGCGCCACCGCGCTGTTCATCGCCGGGTTCGGGGCGGCCGGGTACGCCACCCGGCGCGACCTGACCGCGATCGCGCGGGTCTGCTTCTGGGCGCTGCTGGCCCTGATCGTGGCCGGCATCGCACTGATCTTCGTCCACATCCCGGGCGGCGACCTGATCTACTCGGTGCTCGGCCTGGTGATCTTCGCCGGCTTCACTATGTTCGACTTCCAGCGGCTGCGAGTCTCCAAGGACATGAGCGCGGCGCCCCTGCTGGCCGCGTCGATCTTCCTCGACGTGCTGAACGTGTTCCTCTTCTTCCTGGAGATCTTCTCCGGCGGGGAAAGGGCCTGAACGCTATCCCCTTCTCTCATTCTTATTCATCCGGATGGCTGGCTGCGGGGCGGGATTACCGGCCGGTCTGGGGGGAGCGGGATGCTGGCCTCGAGCACCGTCCCGCCCGTGACCGGGCTGGTGATGTCCATTGTTCCGTTGAGCGCGCCAATGCGGTCGCGCAGGCCGCTGAGCCCGCTGGTTTCCGAGCGGGGCTGCGCCCCGCCGATCCCGTCGTCGCGGACCTCGACGGCGCACCGGTCGTCGATGAGTTTCACTCGCACCCAGGCAGATGCGGCGTGGGCGTGCTTGACCACGTTGGTGAGGGCTTCGGAGCAGAAGAAGTACACGCTCGCCTCGACTGGGGCCGGGAGCCTGGAGTCGGGTACCTCGAGCTGAACGGAGATCGGCAGGCCGGCGGCGAGGCTGTCGATGGCCGCGGCCAGGCCGCGCTGGGTGAGGATCGCAGGATGGATCCCCGAGGCGATCCCGCGCAGGTCGTCGATCCCGCGCTTGGCGTCGCGGATGGCCAGGCCGACCAGTTCCCGCGCGCGCTCCGGCGCGGATTCCCATTTCAGCTCGGCGAGCTGAAGATTGATGAGGGTGGTGACGAGCCGCTGCTGAGCACCGTCGTGCAGGTCGCGGGTAACGCGCTGGCGGGCGGCGTCAGACGCGGCGACCAGGCGTGCCCGCGATGCCATCAGCTCGTGCTCGGCGCGCTGGCGTTCGGTGATATCGCGGACGTAGGCGGTGAACGCCGGATTTCCAGTCAGCCCGGTGCGGGTAATGGCTATCTCGACCGGGAACTCGCTCCGGTCGGCGCGCATGGCCGTCATCTCGATCCGGCGGTCCAGGACGCGTTCTTGCCCGGTGGCCAGGTAACGGGCGAAACCTTGCCGGTGTGCTTCGCGCAGCGAAGGAGGAATGATCGCTTCCGCGAGCTCCCGGCCGATCACTTCATCCGCCCGGTACCCGAAGATGTGCTCGAACGCGCTGTTGACGTACGTGACGCAGGCGCGCCGGTCGATGCTGATGACCGCGTCGAGGGCGGCTTCGAGGATGGCGCGCTGGCGGGCCTCGCTCGCCGCGAGTTCTGCCGCCCGGGCCTGCGCGATGTTACGTTCGAGGGTCGCCCGGCTGCGCCGTTCGGCCTCGGCGATACTCTGCAGGCGGGCGAGTTCCACGCTCAGCACGGTGGCGGCGTACTCGAGCGCGGCGAGATCGATCTCGCTCGCGGTCCGGGCGGGGTCAACGAGCGCGATCACCCCGAGGACGTCGGTGCCGGCTAGGACCAGCCAGGCTCGGCCGTGGTGGACGGGGCGACGGGTATTCCGCAGTCGGCGGATGAGCTCGCGCCGCTGCTCAGGCGGATCTGGTGCGAGGTAATCGCCCGGCACGTCACCAGTGGCGGCACGGGTATTGCCGCCCGCGTCCTGGATGAAAACACCGAACGTCGTGAGCTCGTGCAATGTCTCAGCGATGCCCATTTCCCCGGCGTTGGTCATCTCGTTCAGCCGGTGGTGCACCTCCATTATCCTGGTAAGCGTCGAGATCGTTGACTCGAGTTCGGTATTGAGAGCGGCAATTCGCTGGGTACTCGCCTGTTCGGCCGCGATCAGCTCCAGCTTGGCGATCACGGTGCCGGAAAGTTGCGCGAGCACTGAGAGCAGGAAGGTTTCCTCGTCCGACAGGGCTTCGCTGCCGACGATTATCAAGAAAATTTGCTCATGCGCCAGTGGGGATGAAATGGGGAATACCCACGACGGGGGAAGGTCGCCCATCTGGAGTAGGTCAGGTCCGGTGAGCTTCGCCAGCACTTCGCTGATGTTATCCGGTGCTCGCTGGTAATACTCTCCGGACCTGGCCAGATGCCAGATCAGCGCCTGCTGGCAGGACACGATTGAGGGGACCGAGGTGGTGACGAGCCGCATAACCTGGTCAGATGAAGAGGCCTGGGTCAGGATGAGCGACAATGTATAGACCGCGTTGAACGACGACAACCTGGCCTCGACAGCCGGATCCATGTCGTTGGTACTCGGTATGCCCCCCGCGGTTGACGTCATCGGTCCCCGCGGAACTGGCGCTTGGGAATGTAGTACCGATTCATGATAATCAGTCCATTGACGAAGATCCGGGTATGAGTCCAACTGAATTCCGTATAACGACAGTCGTGTCACCTATTAGCCAGAGGCGTTCGTATCCCTGGGAAAGCGTTCCTTTGGCCGTGGCTTCCATGCCGCGCATGAATGCGTCCGTCGAAAAGTGTCCCTTGGGAAGGTACCCCTCTCCTCTTCGGTAAAAAATTGCAGCATGTCGTCTTTGCCGGACCGCAGGCCCTTCGACACAAAGTCCACGACGATATCGTCCAGGTGATTTCCGCCGCCATTATAGAAGGCGCAAATGTGATCGCCTGGCTGGAAGTCAAGACCAGGGCTGTCCGCAAGCAAAGGCAGGGGCATCTCCCCAGCGTAACTAGCGGTTGTACCGGACGCCAGGTAGCTGGGGCCGGCTTTATCGCCTGATTCGAGAGGACACCTTGTAAGTGGCCCGGACGTACGGGTCAGGCTGGACGGCCCGTACGGGGTCAAGGTGACATACCAGGGCACCGGCCAGGGACCACCCTGGCGCGAACAGGTGCCCGGAGCGCGATCGTGGGTACAGGAAACACAACCGGGGCGGCGTGAGGAGACCATTATGTGTTTCGCCCATTGTGGCAGCGCGGGTGGCGCTGGGCTGGTGCAGGCCGCTGTGTCGATGACGTTGGCCCGCGGGATCTTCGTCTGACACCGAAATGACTGACACCGGGATGGACAGCTTGCCGATAGGCGACTACGCCCTGCTGTCGGACTGCCGCTCGGCTGCGCTGGTCAGCCGGGCCGGCTCGGTGGACTGGCTATGTTTCCCTCGTTTCGACGCGCCGGCCGTATTCGCCCGCATCCTCGACCCCGATGGCGGCCACTTCGCGATCCGGCCGGCCGGCGATTTCCAGGCCAGCCGCACGTACGTCGACCGGACCATGACCCTGGAGACCACGTTCGGCGCGCAAGCCGGCACCGCGGTGCTGACCGACGCCATGGCGATGGGCCGCGACGACCGCGGCCACCACCTGGGCGCTAGGTCGCCGGGAGTCCTGCTGCGCCAGCTGAAGTGCACCGCGGGGGAGATCGACGTCGACGTCAGCTATGCGCCGCGTCCCGAATACGGCCTGATCTACCCGATCCTGGAAGCGGTCACCGGAGGCATCGCCGCCCGCGGCGGCGCCAGCAGGCTCCTGCTTTCCGCGCCGGACGGTTTGCAGGTCGCCGGGGACACCGCCACTGCGCAGCTGCACCTGGTCGCCGGGCAGAGCGTGAGCTTCGCCCTGGCGTACGGACCGATGACCGAACCGCCGCTGGCCGCCTGGGACGCCGCCCAGATCACCGCCAGGCTGCGGGACACCAATGCGGGATGGCGCTCCTGGTCCGCCCTGCACCAGGCCTATCAGGGTCCCTGGCGCGACCTGGTCCATCATTCCGGCCGGGTCCTGCAGGCGCTCACGTACGCCCCGACCGGGGCCATCGTGGCCGCGCCCACGACCTCGCTGCCTGAGGTCATCGGTGGCGGGCGCAACTGGGATTACCGCTATACCTGGGTGCGCGATGCCAGCCTGACCATGGAGGCCATGTGGGTGGCGGCGTGCCCCGATGAGGCCGCCAAGTTCTTCGGCTTCCTGGCCGACGCCGCGGCATCCCAGCTGCGGCGAGGGAAGGATCTGCAGATCATGTTCGGGGTCGGCGGCGAGCACGACCTTTCCGAACGGGAGCTACCGCACCTGACCGGATGGCGGGCTAGCCGTCCGGTGCGGGTCGGCAACGGGGCGTGGTCCCAGCGCCAGCTTGACGTGTACGGCGAGCTGCTCGATGCCGCGCAGCGGCTGGCCGACCAGCTGGGTGAGCTCGACCCGGTCACCCAGCAGTTCCTCGCCGCCGCGGCGGACACGGCCGCGAGCCGGTGGAAGGAGAAGGACCAGGGCATATGGGAGATCCGCGGCGAGCCACGGGACTTCCTGTACTCCAAGCTCATGTGCTGGGTCGCGCTCGACCGGGCCATTGCCCTCGCCCCGCAGCTCGGCGCAGCCGACCGCACTAAGGCGTGGGCCGCCGCCCGCGACGAGATCCGCGCGGCCATCGAGGGGCACGGCTGGAACGATCGGGCCGGTGCGTTCACCCAGGCCTTCGGCAGCGAAGATCTCGACGCATCCAGCCTGATGCTGGCGATCACCGGTTTCCTGCCCGGGGACGACCCGCGGATGAAGGCGACCGTCGACGCCACCGCCGCCCGGCTGACCGACGAACGCGGCCTGGTCTACCGCTACCTGGCTCACGACGGCCTGGCCGGCCAGGAGGGAACGTTCCTGCTCTGCACGTTCTGGCTGGCGCACGCGCAGGCGCTGACCGGAGAGCTTGACCAGGCCAGCGCGACGTTCGAGCGCGCCGTGGCGGCCATCAACGACGTGGGCCTGCTGGCCGAGGAGGTCGACCCGGGCAGCGGCGAGATGATCGGCAACTTCCCGCAGGCGTTCAGCCACATCGGCCTGGTCAACGCCGCCTGGGCCATCTCCCAGGCCCAGCAGCGGGTAGCCGGCGCGGGCCAGAAGCCGGCCCCAGGTTCCGGCGCGGCGCGGGAGGACGGAAGCTCGGCACTGAGGACGCTGCAGGCAGCTTGGGTGCCCGGGCGCGACTAGCCAGGGCGGACCGTTAACATCAGTGTCCGTTCCGAATTAATTCTTTACATGATCCATCCGGCAGCAGGCCGCTGGCGTCGGCCGAGCCGTGGGCATAGCTTGGTGCCGTGAGCCCGCCCGAGCAGATCCGCGTCGTTGTCGGCGAGGACCAGTCCTTTGTCAGGGAAGGGATCGTGAGCGTCCTGCAGGACGGCGGATTCGACGTGGTCGGCACCACCGACAATGCGCCTGAGCTCGTCCGGATGGCCGATGCGTACGGCCCTGATGTGGTCATCGCCGACATCCAGATGCCGCCCGATCATAGCGATGACGGGCTCCGGGCCGCGCTGGCCATCCGGGCCGCCCACCCTGGAACCGGCGTGCTGGTGCTATCGCAGTTCCTTGAGGACCGTTACGCGTTCGAACTGGTAGCCGACGGCGCACAGGGCGTCGGCTACCTGCTGAAGGAGAAAGTCGGCGACATGGGGATGTTCGCCGATGCGGTGCGGCGCATCGCCGACGGCGGGTCGGTGCTCGACCCGGACGTGGTCGCGCGGCTGGTGGGCCGCAAGCGGAAGGCAAGCCCGCTCGACGACCTGACCCCGCGCGAGCGGCAGGTCCTGGCGCTGATCGCCGAAGGCCGCTCCAACGCCGGCATCGCGCATGATCTAGTGGTCTCCGTGGCTGCCATCGAGCGTCACGTGACCGGCATCTTCGACAAGCTCAGCCTTCATCAGTCGCCCGAGGCGCATCGCCGTGTCCTCGCCGTACTGACATACCTGCGGACCTGACCAGCTCAACCCCCATTTAGCCTCCGCCGGCTGATGTCCGCTAGTGGGAGAACAGTGTCCTGAGGTCAGCGACGGCCAGCTCCTGCTTGGCGACGAACGCGATGGCGGCGCAGGTCTTCATGACCTCGGCCGGAACCTGGTCGATATCGGCAGACGTCAGCACGATCCGGGCCCCGGCGCAGGCAGCGGCCAGTGACGCCGCCACCGCGAACCCGTCTTGTCCCGGCAGGTTGACGTCCAGGAGTATCCCGTCCGGGCAGCTCCCGGCCACGGCGGCCAGCGCCTGCTCTCCATCCGCCGCCTCGTCGAGCACCTCGAAGCCACGCAGGGCGAGCAACTCAGCCGCCAGGGCGCGAAAACGCGGACTGTCGTCGACGATCAGGATTCGGCTCGCCACATAGAAATAATGGCCGCGGACCTGGGCGCCGGCAATCGGGCTAACCCCACAATTCGCGGACCCCTGAGATCGTCGGCTCGGGTTAACCCGATGGTGTTTGCGGGGCTTCCTGAGCCCGGGAACTGAAGGGCACTCCATTGGCGTGCGAGCACGTCCCCGGCAGGCTCGTCCTATAGCCCAGCACTAATAACCCAGCCATCACGTAACCCAGCCATCACGCGCCTAGCCGCCTAGCCAGGACCACCTCGACCGAGGAAACCCCATGAGTGAGTCATCGATATACCTTCCTCGACGCCCGGCCCGCCGCCCAAGCGCGGGCTGGCCTGATCAGGCCGCGTATCGCAGCATCGATCCCGACCGGTCCGTCCTGATCAGGACGGGAGTCTGGCCAGGCGCGGAGTCAGATCGGACATCGACGATGTTGCGCGGGCGGCGCAGCGAGTGTGAGGTGCTGGGCGGACTGCTCGACGGGGTGCGCGGCGGGCGCAGCGCGGCGCTCATCCTCCGGGGCGAGGCGGGGGTGGGCAAGACGGCGCTGCTGGATTACGCGGTGGCGTTGGCGACGGACCTGCGGGTGGTGCGAGCCGCGGCGGTGGCGCCGGAGATGGGGCTGGCGTTCGCCGGGCTGCATCAGCTGTGCGGGCCGGTGCTGGACGGGCTGGGGCGGCTGCCTGGCCCGCGGCGGGTCGCGCTGGAAACGGCGTTCGGCCTGGAGGCGGGTCCGTCGCCAGATCGTTTCCTGGTGGGCCTGGCCGTGCTGAGCTTGCTGTCGAAGGTGGCCGGGGAGCGGCCGCTGGTGTGCGTGGTGGATGACGCACAGTGGCTGGATCAGGCGTCGGCGCAGGTGCTGGCGTTCGCGGCGCGCCGGCTGCGGACGGAGTCCGTGCTGGTGCTGTTCGGCGCGCGGGAGCCGATCGCGGACCTTGGCGGGCTGCCCGAGCTGGTGGTCGAAGGCCTTGGGGACGCCGATGCGCGGGAGCTGCTGGACTCGGCGGTCCGATGGCCGATGGATGAACGGGTCCGAGAGCAGATCGTGGCGGAGACAAGGGGAAATCCGCTGGCGTTGGTTGAGCTGCCGCGGGGGCTGACGCCGGCCGAGCTGGCCGGCGGCTTCCGGCTGCCAGAGGTGCTGCCGCTGCCCGCGGGGATCGAGCAGGATTTCCTGCGCCGGGTCGAGGGCCTACCCGGGCCGACCCGGCTGCTGCTGGTGATCGCGGCGGCCGAGCCGACCGGCGATCCGGCGCTGTTGCGACGGGCCGCGGGGCGGCTAGGAATCCCGGCCCAGGCCGCGACGCCGGCGGCGGAGGCTGGGCTGCTTGAGTTCGGTGCATGGGTGCGGTTCCGGAATCCGCTGGTCCGCGCGGCGGCCTACCAGTCCGCCTCGGCTGCGGACCGGCAGCTGGTGCACCGCGCCCTGGCGGAGGCCACCGATCCGCAGACAGACCAGGACCGCGGCGCCTGGCACCGGGCCCAGGCCGCGCCGGAGCCCGATGAGGACGTGGCCGCCGGGCTCGAGCAGTCGGCCGGCCTGGCCCAGGCGCGCGGCGGCCTGGCCGCCGCCGCCGCGTTCCTCGAGCGCGCAGCGGCGCTGACGCCGGACCCCGCGCAGCGGGCCGAAAGAGCGCTGGCCGCGGCGCAGGCCAAGATCCAGGCCGGGGCGTTGGACGCGGTGCCGAAGTTGCTTGGCGTGGCGAAGGCCGGACCACCAGACGAGCTCCGGCATGCTCGCGTCGAGCTCTTGCAGGCTCGGCTCGCATTCGTCTCGGACCGGGGGCGCGACGCTCCGCCGCTGCTGCTTAAGGCGGCCAGGCGGCTGGAACGAATCGACATCGACCTGGCCCGCGCGGCCTACCTGGACACGATGAACGCCGCGATGTTCGCGGGCCGCCTATCCGCTCTGGGCGGAGGCACGCTGGAGGTATCGCGTGCGGCGCACGCGGCGCCGCGGCCGTCTGGCCCGCTGCGCGCGCCCGATCTTCTCCTGGACGGTCTGGCCGCCAGCCGCACCGAGGGGTATGCGGCCGGATTGCCGATTCTGCGGCGCGCGCTGAGCGCATTCGGCCGCGACATGTCCGCGGAGGATGAGCTTCGCTGGCTCTGGCCGGCGTGCATCGCGGCCATGCAGCTATGGGATGACGCTCAGTGGGACGTACTGTCCCGGCGGCACGTCAGTCTGGCCCACGACGCCGGCGCACTCAGCGAACTGCCCGTCGCCCTGAGCGCTCGCGCCTACCTGGAGCTGCTCGCTGGCGATCTGACCGCCGCGGCAATATTGATCGAGGAAGTACGGGCGGCGACGGAAGCAACGGGAAGCAACTTCGCGCCCTCCGGCGCCCTTGGCCTGGCCGCGTGGAGCGGCCGGAAAAACGAGGCTGCCGTGCTGATCGAGGCCACCCTCGCCGAAGTGAGGCTGCGGGGCGAGGGAATCGGGATGGCCGTAACGGAATGGGCGAATGCGGTGCTTTGCAACGGCCTGGGCCGCTATGACGAGGCGCTGGCCGCGGCCGAACAGGGCAGCCAATACCGGGATGAGCTAGGGTTGGCCACCTGGTCGCTGGTCGAGCTGATCGAAGCGGCCGCCAGGACCGGGCAGACCGAGCGCGCGACCGCGGCCCTGCGGCGTTTGGCCGAGTCCACCGGCGCCGCGGGCACCGATTGGGCGCTCGGGATCGAGATGCGTTCACGGGCCCTGCTGAGCGGCGGCGAGTTCGCCGACCGGCTGTACCGCGAGGCGATCCAGCGGCTCGGCCGCACCCGCGTCCGCGCGGAGCTGGCCCGGGCGCACCTGCTCTACGGGGAATGGCTGCGCCGACAGAACCGCCGCGTGGACGCACGCGAGCAGCTCCGCTGCGGCTACCAGATGCTGACCGCGATGGGTATCGAGGGTTTCGCCGCGCGCGCCCGCCGCGAGCTGCTGGCCACCGGGGAAACCGTGCGCAAGCGGACAGTCGAGACGGCCGGCGAGCTCACCGCACAGGAGGCGGAGATCGCCCGCCTCGCGGCTGACGGGCAGACAAACCCGGAGATCGGCGCGAAGTTGTTCCTCAGCCCGCGCACCGTCGAGTGGCACCTGCGCAAGGTGTTCACGAAACTCGCGATCAGGTCCAGGAAAGAGCTCCGCGAGGCGCTACCCGCTCGGGTCCAGACGACCCTGCCGGCCTAAGGGGCAAGGCCACGTAGTTAACGCATGGGAGGAGGATGTCAAGGTCCGGGCGTCATCGCCCACCCCGCCCCCAGGCGTCACAGCCGCCGCACAACACCGCTACCGCCACGCCAGGCGGAGGGGGTTCTCCGGTTACCGCGGTGGATCCGGGCTCCGCGGTGGATCCGGTGCGCGGGGTGACCCCGGATCAACCATGAAGCCCGGATCAACCACGATAATCCGCGTCCATAAGCGGCAGGGAAGGACAAAAAGCCACTTTTGGGCGGGCCTGTTGCTGGCGAGAACAAAAGCGCAGGCGGTCGCGGTGCGAGCGTCTCCGTCCCGGGTTACAGGCGGGAGGTGAGCTCGGTCACGATGTCCGCCGCTGACTGTGGCTGCCTCGCGAGTGCGACGCCCTGTCCGGCCCACATCGAGAGCGCTTCGATGTCCCCGGTGGTTCCGATCATCGGCGGTGCTGGCTCGTAACGCACGATTGCTTCGCCGGAGGCGAAGTGCGCGATCACGTCGCCTTCTCCTGGCCGCTGGGCGTCTGGGGGGCGGCCCGCGGCTTCCCACGCCTCGGCCGTCGAGTTGCGCAGCGCGCGGTGCGGAGAATCGGGCCACCCGACGTCGTACAGGTTCGGGTACCACTGCGGATCGGTCTCGGCCGCAGCTATCAGCCGGCTCAGGTAGTACTCGTGGATCGGCATCTCCTGGGCCAGCAGGAACCGGGTGCCCAGCCACGCGGCCTGGGCGCCCAGGGCGAGCACCGCGGCGACGCCGCGGGCGTCACCGATCCCGCCCGCCGCGATCACCGGCACCGGCGTCACCGCGTCCACCACCGCGGGCACCAGCGGCAGCGTCGCGACGGTACCCGACAGGTGCCCGCCACCCTCCCAGCCCTGCGCGACGACCACGTCCGCGCCGGACCCGACTGCCCGCCGTGCCTCCTCGGCACTGCCGACCGTGACCAGGACGACTCCCCCGGCGTCGTGCACCAGTTTGCTGTAGCCGCTGGGGTCCCCCAACATAAACGAGACGATCCGCAAGCCGGCCTCAAGGGCCTGGTCAAGACGGCGGTGGTGATCCGAGGTGAGAACAAGGTTGCCGCCGAACGGCCGCGCGGTCAGTGCCGCCGTGTCGCGAATGACGGCTCCGGCGTCATCGGACCACGTCAGCGTCACCATGCCAAGCGCGCCGGCATTCGAGACCGCCGCGGCCAGCGGGGGAATCGCGGCCATGGGTGCCTGCACGATCGGTTGTTCAATTCCGAGCATCTCGCATACCGGCGTGGTCACTGCCCTCGCCCCTTCCGTAATTCTTGGCCGGCCACCAGGTGACGCGGCTTACATGTCTCGCCGTGGCTGTCACGTGTACGACGTCGGCATCGACTCGGACCCGCGGTCCCAGCCGTGAAACTTCGAGTAGTCGTGCGCGTCCCAGGCTTCGCGGAGCCCCGGGGTGCTCAGATCCCAGTCCGGGCGGATCTCGGCCGTCGCGGCACGCAGGTCATGCCACAGGTCGTAGAACGACGGGCGGCCCCAGAACCAGTAGCCGTTATAGACGCTGTGAATGACCAGCCCCGGCTTGAGCACCAAGGTGTGCGGGATCATCGGGTTGTGCTCGGGGTCGGTGTACTCGGCGATGTCCAGGTCCTGCTGGACGGTCCGACCGGGATCGGACAGGAAGGTCCACTGGGCGCCCACCGACGCGCGGAACTCTTGCAGCGAGTGATGGTCGTCGGTGGCGATAGTGGCGATCTGGGTGTAGGCCACCGCGACCTTCGGGTAGTTGGCCGCCAGCTCAAGGTGCTGCTGGTGCTCTTTAGGGCAGTAGTTGCCGCGCGCCAAGGTGAGGACCAGCGGATCGCGGCCCTGAAGCTCGCTGAGCCTACGCACCGTACCGGTGTGGTCCGGGAGAGCGTAATCAGGGAAGACGCCGCCGGCTCTGATGTCAGGACGCATTGAATGACTGCCTTTCATAGCTGTCTATGAACTGTCTGGTTAGGGAACCCGGGCCCGCAGGAACTTCCCCGACTTGGTTGATGGCTCACTTGTTCCGCGGGTCGTCCTCCGGGTCTAGGTATTCGAGGCTGATCGGCCCGATCGCCGTCACCTGGGTAACGTAGTCACCAGATTTGGCCCAGTGGAAATGAGGGGTACCGCCGGGCAGGACGATGACGGCACCCGGCGGGTACGCCTGCAGTTTTCCGTCGTCGAACTGCTCGCCCACGCCGATGTAAAACACGCCGGACATGACCGTATAGACCCGATCCTCGTGGTGTCTGTGGGGCATCAGCTTGACGCCGGACGGCAGCTTGACCCGGACCACGTACGGAGCGGGCTCTGATGTATGGCCCACAACGACGGCGAGACGGGCCGACGGCGGGAACGCTGGGAACGGCTCCCAGTCGATGTCCTCGGGCAGGGTCGGCCTGAAGACGGCCTGATCAAGTAGGTGGGTACTCATCGTTGTGAACCTCCCGGACTCACCTGGCGCCGTTGACGTTCACTGTTTCGCTCGGGGTGACCAGTCGCACCCGTGTGATCCCTGGTCCACTCCCTGGCCTGCCCTCGACCACTGGCCCTCACCCGGCGATCATGGGATGGTGACTACCGGGTAGGGCGACTCGTGCAACAGCCGGACTGGGACCGAGCCGATGACGAGGTGCGGGACATGATGAGAGCGGTCAGGTGAGATCCGAGCCGCACGGCAATAAGATTCCTGCTACTGATGAGGCTTAGGTGAACAGGACATGGATCGTGATGTTAGGACCCGCGCCCGGATAGAGGAGCACTGGACGGCTTCCGAAAGCGGGGACAGCGACACTGAGCACGCGATCTACGCTGCAGACGCGATCCTGGACTACCCGCAGTCTGGCGAGCGCTTCCGGGGCCGGTCGAAGATCCAGGCGCAACGCGGCGGGCACCCGGCCGAGCGCCACTTCACCATCCTGCGGATCCGGGGCGGCGGCGACCTTTGGGTGAGCGAGTGCGTGATCACCTATGACGGCGTGCCGACCTACTCGGTGAGCATCATGGAGTTCGCCGGCGATCTGGTAGCGCACGAAACTCAGTACTTCGCCGACCCCTTCCCGGCGCCTTCCTCGCGGGCGGCGCTAGCCGAGCAGATCCCGGACCGCGAACGATAAACCCACAGCCAGCGCGGCAACAGCCGGGAGCTCGTACCGCTACCCGGATCATGGAGGTACAAGATGCCTGAAGGCAGCCAGCCCGCATATGAGATCGCACTGGCCCACTTCATCGTTTCTGACGACGTGGAGCGCTCCCGTCGCTTCTATACCGAGGTGCTCGGCGGCAAGACCATCCGCTCGGGTGAGCCGACGTACGTGGCGCTCGCCAACAGCTGGATCATCATCAACGTCGGTGGCGGCCCGACCGACGACAAGCCGGCAGTCACACTCGAGACACCGCACGATCCGGACCTGGCCAGCAGCTTCCTCAATATCCGGGTCTCGGACATCCAAGCTGTGTATGCGGAGTGGAGCGCGCGAGGCGCCGAGTTCCTCACGCCACCGAAACAGCACAAGACCGAGATCCGCTGCTACCTGCGTGACCCCGACGGGCACCTGATCGAGGTAGGCCAGACCACCCTGCCGGGCGGCTGGCGCCAGTTCCTGAACCCGTGAAGGAAGCTGTCACACGGATCTGGCCGATGAGGAAGCCGCTCCCCTGGTTATCGTGGTTAGGGCACCCGGGCCCGCAGGAACTTCCCGATTTGCTCGGTGGCCTCGGCTGCCTCGGGGGTGCCGAGCATGATCGGGTAGACGTGAGGCAGGCCCTCGCCGATCTCCAGGGTGACGTCGACCCCGGCTTGGGCTGCTGCTGTGGCCAGGCGTTCGGAATCGCTGAGCAGCAGGTCGGCCGTGCCTACCTGGATGAGCAGCGGCGGGAGCCCGGACAGTGAGGCGAACAGCGGCGAGGCCAGGGGCGTCTTAGGGTCAGCCGCGGCCAGGTAGCCGGAGGCGAACTGATGGAGCATGGCGGGGGTCGAGAACGGATCTTGATCGGCGCGCTCGGTCATCGAGGCCCCCGAGCTGGTCAGATCCACCGTCGGGGACATCAGCACGGCGGCTGCGGGCAATACCTGCCCGGCGTCACGCGTGGCCACGAGCAGGGCGACGGCGAGCCCTCCGCCGGCCGAGTCGCCGGCCACCGCGATCGATCTTGCGCTCAGGTCCTGGTCGGTGCGGAGCCAGCGCCACGCGGCCAGGACATCGTCGATGGCGGCGGGGAAGGGATGCTCGGGGGCCAGGCGATATTCAGGGAACAGCACCCGCATCCCGCTGGCGCGTCCCAGCCGGGCGGCCAGCTCGCCGTCGCTGCGAAGCGACCCGAGCTCGTAACCTCCGCCGTGCAAGAACAGCAGCACCCGGCCGGGGTCAGTCCCCGGGGCAGTAAGCCAGTGGGCTGGCACCCCGCCAGCGGTCACCTCCTGCACCAGCACGTCGTCAGGCACCGGATGAAGGCGGCCGGCAGGGGCGAAGGTGGTCCGGCGCTCTTCCAGCGTCGCCGGGATCTGGCTGGCACTGGCCTTCTGCCGGTACCTGATGGCGTCGATCACGTCCTGCATGGCCTGGCTCGGCACGTCGGCATCTCCTTTGGCATGACATCAGGGTCCCACTTCGGGCGGCCCGTCGCGCCCGTGAGTACCCTGGCTGGTCCCTGGGTCGGCGGTACGGCCCGGGGGTCGTGGTGCGAGCCCGCCGCCAGGTGTAACACTGTCCCAGCGCTACCAGACCAGGGCATCGGCCAGGGTACTCACGGGCGCGACCGGGCGCCTGCGAGCGCGATGGTAAGCCAGGAGCAATACGGGGCACCAGCACCGAAGAAGAGAGGAATCGCGGTCGTGGACATGAAACTCGAGGTTGTGGTCGTGCCGGTCTCCGATGTGGACAAGGCCAAGGAGTTCTACCAGGGGCTGGGGTGGCGGCTGGATGCCGACTTCGCCAAGAGCGAGGACTTCCGGGTGGTGCAGCTGACCCCGCCTGGCTCGCAGTGCTCGGTCATCTTCGGCACCGGGGTCACCTCGGCCGCACCGGGTTCTGCCGACGGCCTGCAGCTGGTCGTCGACGACATCGAGGCGGCCCGGGACGAGCTCACCAGCCGCGGCGCCGGGGTGAGCGAGGTCTTCCACGA
>Ga0302326_10009710_pt1 | contig 20948 bp, 20 predicted proteins | sample Palsa_T0_3_FD_202264 | JGI IMG/M metagenome (GOLD analysis project Ga0302326, IMG submission 202264) | Peat permafrost microbial communities from Stordalen Mire near Abisko, Sweden - Palsa_T0_3 | ecosystem: Environmental > Terrestrial > Soil > Palsa > Peat permafrost | place: Sweden: Abisko... | reverse complement strand
TAGCCATAGCCTCCGCCGACGTAGCCGACACCAACGCCGACCCCGTAGCCAACGCCAACGCCGTAGCCATAGGGATAACCGTAGCCAACCCCGACTCCGTAGCCGTAAGGATAGCCGTAGCCAGCGGGATAGCCGTATCCGTAGCGATAGCCGTATCCGTAGCGATAAGGGTAACCGTAGCCATAGCGATAACCGTAGCCGCGGTATCCGGTTCCGTAGTAGCGGTTGCCCGGGAACACCCGCCCCGTCGCTGCCGGTCGTACGGCTCCAACCGAGACGACGTGAGCCGCCGATGCCGGCGCGGTCGCGCCGAGTAACGATCCTGCGCCAAGCGCGCAGGCCAGTAAGACGTTATGGAGTTTCATCACGCCTTATTTTTAACACCGTTGAGGCGAAAGCTCCCGCTAGTATTGATTAGAAGCTCCTTCGAAAAAGATGAGGGGCTGGGATCCCTCGCCTTCGCATCGTAGACCGTAACGCCGGGGACTGGTGACTAGGGAAGGCGCCACCTAAAGTCGTAAGGGCGGCGGCGATGCTCGAAATCACTAGTGGCGTCGTGCGAGTGTATTATTTATTCGACGTCGCCGACACGATCGATTTGGCTAAGATGAGCGCGCTCGCCGGGGATATTCGGGCCCCAGCCGCTCTTCCGTTGCGGCCCCACGCTCCGCCCTATCTGCAGTTTCCGGGTCCACCTCTGGTTGCGAATCTGCCCGACGTCGACTTAGATGGTCTGAGCTGTTTGGCCCGGCTGAAGCTCTACGATTACGGCGTGATGTCGCTTCGATTTACCTTTTCCGTCGCCGGCGCTTGGAGCGACCTGATGACGCTTACCGAACGCGTGCGCAGCGACGAGCGTATCATGCGCTCCGCCGAATCAACCGTCGCGCGACTCTGCGACGAATATGCACATGCTTTGGACGAACGTCACCCGGCCTTGATTGAAGATTATCTGATCGTAGAGATCGAGCGCTTTGGGGAAGCCATCGACGCTGAGAAGCTCTTGCTCGATCATTCCGCGGCCCTTGCTGGCCTGTTACTCGGCGAGCGCCAGCTATTATCGGCAGTCGAAACCGAAGAGGCCTTACGGATGCGCTTTTCCTACCACGAGGATGATCTAACCATCGTGCAGTGGGATTCGGCTTTCGTTTACGATCGACGAGAGAGTACGCGCGCGATTGAGGACATCTTAGAGTTTGCCAACTCCCAGCTGCTCGAGTTGCGTACCTACGATGCGCTGCTCGACCGGGAGCTCGACGCCATCTATAAGATGCAGCCCGCCGACCCACCACGCTCGTTGCGGGGACGCCGGGAAGCCGAGCAGGCAGCGATGCTGCGCTACCTCATCGTCGATGTGCTCGAATTAACCGACCGCTCCGGCAACGCATTGAAAGTCGTCGGCGACGCCTATTACGCGCGTATCTACCGGTCCGCGGCAAAGCGCCTTGGTCTCGCGGATTGGCAGCGCCAAATTGATACGAAGCTCGCTAGCGTCAGCGAGATGTACCGCCTGCTCAGCGACCAGGCCCGCAGCCGCCGGGACGAGTTTCTCGAAGTGATAATCGTCGTGCTCGTAGCAGTCGAAGTTGTAATCGGCATTCTCACGCTTCTGCATTTCTAATACCGCCCCCGTCCCGCCGTCACATCCGGTCGCTGGATTTCGTCAGCCTGGTAAACCACTCTCAGAGAGGAGCATCGATGAACTCAGTTGGTCTCATCATCTATCCCGCGGCCGATCTGGCGGCGGCGACGAAGTTTTTCGCGACGCTGCTCGGCACCGAACCCTACATCGAGAGCAAACCCTACGTCGGCTTCAAAGTCGGCGCGATGGAGATCGGGCTCGTTCCAAAGACGCCGCAGCGCAGCCTATCGGGCGCGCTTGCTTACGTCGACGTGCCCGATATCAAAGCCGCGCTGGAAACGCTCACGGCTGCCGGCGCGGAGCAGGTGCAAGACATCACCGACGTCGGCTACGGCTTGCTGGTCGCGAGCGTCAAAGATCTCGACGGCACGCCGATCGGTCTTCGCCAAGCGCCGAAGCAGCAAACCTAGCGATGCGCCGCGCTGTACGCGATGCTGAAAACGCTCGCGGGCGCGGTGGCGATCTTCGTGGCCCTGCCCGAGTGCGGGTAGGGCCACGCGTTGATTTCCGCATCCCGCGTACCCGTCGCCACGAGCGCGCGATCGCCGACGATCCACGAGAGCGCTAGATTCGGTGGTTTCCAACGCTGCAAGCGCGTCACGCCAAACACCTTTGCATAGAATCCCGAAACGACGAGCCGATAAATCGCGTGCGTCGCGTAGTCTTCCAGCGTGATATAGTGACCGTCCCATTGGAGCTGGCCCATCGTCAGGAAGTTGACGTACTTCGCAAACTTGAGGTTGATGAAACCGCCGGCGCCCTTCGGCAGCTCGGCTAAATACATATTGTTGCCGGATCCCTGACCGTTGATGAACAAGTTGCCGCTGCCGTCGTATCCGCAGAAGGCGTAGTCGATGATCTCCCGCTCACCCCGCTTGTCCAGTTCCAAGCCGAAACCGCGAGATCGCCGGTCGTCGGATCCGACGAGCACCCGTCGGGCCAAACGCCGGGTTCTTGCAAGACTTGCTTCGCCGTGCTGCTGCCGTGCGCGTATTCGTAGATCAAGCCCAACCCCGACCCGCTTTGAATGCCGGTAACGAAGACGTCGCCCTTTCGATCGGAGCAAAGGGAGCCCTGATACTGCGCGCCGCCCGAGATGGTACCGACGAGTTTGCCGCTCGGATACGAAAAAACGTAGATCGAGCCGGTCGTCGGCGTGTCGGCGTAGATAAGGTCCTCGCTCTTTGCCTCCGGCAGCATCCACGATCCGCGGGCGGCGTGCGCGATGCGCGTGCCGCTCGGCGGCAGCGAAGTCGGCGTGAGGATCGGCGGCGTGTCATCCTGAGCCTGTTGAAGGACGCCGCATCCGGCAAGTAATCCGGCGAAGCAGAGGCTCAGCGCGCGGCGGCCGGCCGAAGAGTTCATGCGGCGACCTTCGGTGCGCTCGCGCCCGGTCCCACCGACCCTACCGCGATGGAACCGGGCCTCCGCGCCGAAGTGCTTAGCTGCTGCAGTCATGGCGGCCACAATCCTCCAACACGGAATCTCCAAGCCCCCCACCTTCGAAGTCGTCGTGACCGACGTGGCGACCAACAAGCTTCTGCGGACGCTTTACGCCCCAAGAGGCGACGGTGTGAACTTTCCGTACTTCGTCGCCGAGGATACGACGACCCAGCATGCCTATGTGCCTGCCGCCAACTACAGCTCGCAGACGGTCTTCATCGACTACGATCTCCAGACCGGGCACGCGTCGAATAATTTCGTCGCTCCCCCGTTCAGCGGTCCGGTGATGGGCATGGCGATCGACTCCGCAACGCACATGATGTGCACGACGACGGGGACGACGTACACCAAATGTACGACCTCAAGACGAAGAAGCAAACCTTTGTCGGGCAGATTCCCAATGCGGGCGGAGAAGGGCAAGCGGGCAGCACGATCGCGGCCGACCCGATCAATCACCTCTTCCTGGTCGAGCAACCGAACTCGTTGCGAGGCGGCAGCAAGATCTATGTCTACGACGAGAAAGGCGACGTTTTGGAGAGCCTGAGCGGCTTCGACTTCGGTCCGTTGAGCGGAATACAACGCGTTGCCGCAAACCGTAGCGGCTACGTCGCCGGCCCTCAGGCAAATGAGTTGCGATCGCTTACATACTGATCGCTCCCGCGCTACAATTTAAGCATCGACGCGCTAGGCCAGGAGCAAATCGATAATCGCTTTTCCCACAATGTCGGCACCGTTTTTTACGTTTGCAAGGGCGAAGGCGCCGTACTGCGAGGGTGAGCTGGTGTCGACCCATTGATTGAACCCGATCCACGAACTGAAGCCTTTTTCCCCGCCGTTCTTACTCAAATACGTGGCGCTCGGGTTCGAGGGCGGACTGAAGTGAAACCACGCCTTACTCACTTGAACCGGCGGATTGTGCGGTTGGTGGACGTACATATCGATAATTTGCTGAAACTGTTCAGAGCTCAGGGAGGAGGCCGATGCCGGGATGGGCGACGTAGCATGGACTCCCGACGCAGCGGAACAGCCCGCCAACAGCGCTGTTCCGCCAAGTCCTTCGATAAAGCGCAAGCGTTGCATCACTGCCCCGTCCTCCAAGCAACAATTATTTCGGCGTGCTTTCGCGTCAAAGCGCGAATCCCCAAGCGAAGATGATGACGCCGGTGATGCCGGCCGCCATGCTCACGAACCATGCGGGCTTAAAGCGCGCGAGCGCCGCAACCGCGCCCAAAGCGATCGCGACTTGCAGCAACGCCACGGCATACTCAAATGCGTGATGCCGCCGCACCTCACCGGCCGATTCGTCCTCGAGCGTGCGCGCCTCCGCAGCGAGCGGCGTTTCCTTCGCCGTCTCTTTGGCGACTTGCGCCTGATAGGAACGCATCCGCACCACGTTCTTCGAGCCGCGATCGGTCATTTCGTCGAGGGCGATCGTGTACAGATGCTCTTTCTGACGCGACACTTGGTACTCGTTCCACTTATCCGACGCTTTGATCTGATCGATCGTCGCCTCGTTGATGAGCGCCCCCGACCGTAGCGCCGCGATGGCGGCGATCACTGCAAAGAGTGCGGCGCTTACGCCGACGTAGCGCAGCCAGGTGGGCACCCGTTCCTCGCCGCGCTTTTCGAACTCCTCGTGCGCTTCTTCGATCGACTCTTGCAGCCGGTGCGGCTCGACTTCCATGTGATCGGTCACGGAGCGCTACTCGTAATCGGGCGCGACGTCGCTGTTGCGGAAGCGGTGCCGGATGAAGAAGCCGGCCGGATACGGCGCCTTGATCTTCACGAACGGGCGCGGGTTCTGATTGAAGTCGAAACAGTCTTTCGCCGGCGAGTTCGCCCGGGCATCGGCGGCGGCGAGCTGCTTGAGGCCGTAGAGATCCTCGGCAAAACGAAGCACGCTCGCGGTCTCGTACTCGGTGTGCGACACAAAGTTCTTCTTGGCATACGGCGAGATCACGAGCAGCGGCACGCGGAAGCCGTTCCCGTCGTAATCCTTAAACGGCGGCGGCACGTGGTCGTAGAAACCGCCCCAATCGTCCCACTGAACGAAGATGGCGGTCGAATCCCAAAACTTGCTCGCACCCACCGTATCGACGATCGCCGAAACCCACGACGGGCCGTAACCACCGCCGCACTCGAGGTGATCGGATTCCGCGCACTCGGGCGTGATCCAGGTGAAGTTCGCGAGCTTGCCGGCGCGCACGTCGGTGATGAAACGCCAGTTCGGCGATATGACGTCTTTCTTCCAGTCGGGCCCGTAGAAGATGTGCTTCACGGCTTGATAGGCCGACCACGTACCGCCGTTGCCGCCGGCGTCGTTGCCGTAGCGCACAGCGTAGAATCGCCACGAGAGTTTGGCCGCATCCAGCTCATCGCCGAGCGTTTGATAGTCGAAGCACGCTTCTTGCGGCGTGCCGCCCGGATTGCGGCTCTGGGTGATCGTGTACACTTGGTCGCCGGAACCGCCCTCACAGCCCCAATAGCCGAAGGGCAAATCAACGCTCGACTGCGCCTGCGCGGCGATCACGTACTGATGCGAGACGAAGCTCTCGTCCAGATGCGATTGAAACATGCGGTCGCCCACGACCCACTCATGCGCCATGTCGAAGTACGGCTTCGACTCGCTGTGCGGCACGTACACGTACTGCGGGTTCTGCGGACCGCCATAGCCGCTCTCGTTGTTGAAGCCGTTCATTTGGCAGTTCGTTCCCGGCAAGCTGCCCGTGCCGTTGCATGCCGAGAACATCGCGTATGCCGAGTGATCGATCTCGTACACCGTCTTGAGCGACGAAGGCTGCAGCGTGATCGTCTGACCGCTCGAATTCATCCCTTGCGAAACGGTGTCCGCACCGGGAAAGCCTTGAAAGAGATTATCGAAGCTGCGGTTCTCTTGCACGATGTAAATAACGTGCGTGATCTTCCCCGCGCCCGTCGCGTTGAGCGCGTGCACGGCCGACGGGCTTTGCATGTAAGGTAACGCCGTCTGGGCGCCGGCGCACCCCGCGAGTAGAAGAAGCCAAAGGACTGCAGCGTATCGCGACATCATGGCGGGCGCTTCCGCAGCCCCGAACCCCCCGCCTGCGCGTTAGCATGCAGCGAGAGCGGCGCTAAGAACTGAGCACTACCATGTGATGACGATCTGCCCGTTGCCCGCAGGCGCCGCGCCCTGCAAGTTTTTCACGTGCGTGGCGCTTGGCTCCACGTACGAACAACCGCCACCGCCGGCGCCTCCGCCGCCGACGCCGCTCGTGCTTCGCGAGCCTCCCGGCGCTCTGTGAGCCGCCACCGCCGCCGCAACCATCGGGGCCGCCCCGGTAGCAGTTGCCGCCTCCGGCACCGCCAATACTTCCGCCGCCGCCGCCGGCGACGACGACGCGGTTCGCTAATCGATCACCACCCTGACGTACGTCCGACGCGCCGCCTCCACCGCCGCCGTTTCCGCCGCTCCCGCCGGTGCTGCCGCCGGTCCCGCCGCCGTTGAACCCGCCCGCAGTCGCACCGTAGCCGCCAACGAAGATCGCGAGTTTCTCTCCAGGCGTTACCGGGATCGTCGCCTTCACGCTGCCGCCGGCACCGCCGGTAGATTCACTGCCGTTCGAACGTCTGCCGGTGCCCCGTGTAGTGGAACGTCTTTGATGCAGCCTTCTGCGTTAGCGCGTCCTGCGCGCCGATCAGCGACTGCGATCCGCTGCATCCCGCAAGCATGACGCCGGCGACTGCGAAACCGGAACCAGGCGAGCGATGGGAGTCCCGCGCGCGGTGATGGTCCGCTCGTGCCCGGTCCGGACGTCGGCGAGCATCCGGCTCAGATGGGCTTTGGCCTCCCTCACGCTGGCCCACCGTCGGTCAGATGTGGTCTTCATGACCACATCATGGTGTGACTACAATGGTTACGTCAACGCGCCGGATCCGTCTTCCGCAAGTGCGAGGGCGATTGCGGCCTCCGGTGCGAGCGCAGCGCCTTCGGCGATGAGTCGCGCGAGTTCGTCGGGCGCGACTTCGTCGCGAAGGAGGCTCGTGAGGCGGTCGTGCGTCCTTTTCTGCACGAGCTGAAGCTCGAATCCGAGTCGCCGAAGCGCTGCTTCCGCGTACCCTTGCAGGGTGGCCGCGCGCGAACGCTCGCCGCACAGCGCAAGGGCGAGCGCCAGTTCATAGATCGCAAGCGCGACCCAGCTATGATCCGGCTCACGCGCGCCTCGGATTTCGATCGACTCGCGAGCGGCCGCGAAGGCGCCCGGAAGATCGTCCGCCGCGACGGAATAGCCGGCGAGGTTGTAGAGAGCGTTGGCGAGCAAAGCGGTATCGGACCCAGCCCGCACCGCCGGAAGCGCCTCGCGAACGATCGCAATCGCCCGCTGTGTCTGGCCGCGCGCGTGTTCGATCTCCGCGAGGTCGAATGCCACGACGTACTCGGCGCGCGTCTCTCCGAGGGAGCGGTACTCCTGGCGAAGCTGCTCCCAGGCGCGCGCAGCCGTCTCGAGATCGCCACGCAATAGACTCAAGTGCGCACGACTTTCGAGCAACCCTCTGCCGATGTTGGTCGAGATCCCCGGAATCGCCTCGGCCTGCGTTAGCGCCCGGTCCGCGTCGTCAAGCCTACGGAGGTACAACGCCGTAACCGAGTACTGACGAAGCGCGAGCGCGAGCGACGAGGCGTCTTCGCTTTTCCGTGCAAGGTCGACGGCTTGCCCAGCCAACTCCAACGCGAGCGCTCTGTCACCGGAATACGTCAGAAAGTACGCCAAAATGCTTGATAGCCGAGCACGCAGCCGCAACCGGTCCGCCGGGAGCGCCGCCAGATACGCCTCGAGCAACGCGATGGCTTCCGGCTCTCGTCCGATGGCTAGCCAAACGGTGTACGCGCGCGTAAGCAGCTCGGCGCCGTCGACGGACTGCGAATGCGCCAACGCACCGTCGAGCGCCGAGCGCACGTCCTCCAACTCGGTCAACAGCGCGGCATGGAGATCGGCGCGTCGAGCGGTCGGCTCTACCTCTGGGCGCAGATCTCCGAAACGGTCGCGCAGATAGCGCAAATGTCGCCCCGCAACCACATCACGCTCGCCCCTAACAGTGTCAAGTTTCTCCAACGCGTAGGCGCGCGTGGATTCAAGCAATCGGTAGCGCACGGCATCGCCATGCGGCTCGGCCAGCACCAGCGACTTATTGACCAACGACGCCAGCACGTCGAACGCGTCGAGCTCATCGAGGTTCCCGTCGCTGCCGACCGCGACGGCTCCCTCCAGCACAAATCCGTCGACGAAGATCGCCAGCCGCCGGAAAAGCATACGCTCGCGCTCGTCGAGCAGTTCGTGGCTCCAGTCGATCGTCGCCCGCAGCGTCTGCTGGCGTGGAAGCACGTCGCGTCCGCCGCCGGTGAGCAGACGGAACCGCTCGTCGAGCCGGTCGCGCAGTGGTTTGACGCCCAGCATCTTCACGCGCGCGGCCGCGAGTTCGATCGCGAGCGGGATGCCGTCGAGCCGCCGGCAGATCTCGGCAATGACCGGCGCGTTATCGTCGCTGAGCGAGAACGCGGCGTTCGCAGCTCGGGCGCGTTCGACGAAGAGCGCAGCGCCGGTCCGAAGATCGAGCGAAGGCACGTGATACATCGCTTCACCGGTGACTGCCAGCCCTTGGCGGCTCGACGCCAAGATCTTGATCCTCGGAGCGACGCGCAGGATCGCGGAGATCGCGCGCGCCGTCGGCTCGATCAGATGCTCGCAGTTGTCGAAGACGAGCAGTGCGTCTTTGCCTTTGAGCGCGTGGGCGAGATTTTCGACCGAATCGCCTTCGGATGGGAGCTTGATGCCGAGCGCCTGTGCCACGTTCGTGGGAATGTACTCGCCCTTACTCAGCGGTGCGAGCTCGATAAACCACACGCCGTCGCTGAAGTCGCCAATGCGATCGGCTGCAACGTGTAAGGAGAGGCGCGTCTTGCCGACGCCCCCCGCGCCGACCAGCGTGACCAACCGGCGCTGTTCGATGAGCGCGTTGATCTCAGCGATCTCCGCCTCGCGGCCGATAAACGACGTGATCTGTGCGGGCAGATTGTTGGAGAGATGTTCGAGCGAGCGCAGCGGCGGAAAGTCGGCGATCAGGTCGGGTACGAGCAGCTGGTAGATGCGCTCGGGCTGCGCGAGATCCTTGAGCCGGTGCTCGCCCAAATCGCGCAGGCTGCACTCCGGCGGCAACGCACCGTCGAGCAACTCCATGCACGCACCCGAGAGCAGCACCTGGCCGCCGTGGCCGGCCGCCAGTAAGCGGGCGACGCGATTGACCGCCGGCCCGAAGTAATCCCCATCGCGCTCGTGGGCGCTCCCAACGTGCAGCGCCATGCGTACGCGCAGTTCCTCGACTGCCGAAAAATCTTCGCCGGCCAATGCGCGCTGTGCGTCGAGCGCCGCGGCGACGGCATCGAGCGGCATTGCAAACGCCGTGCAGAACGCGTCGCCCATCGTTTTGAAGACGTGCGCGCCGCGCGCTTCCAGCGCCGCACGCATCAACGCATCGTGACGTGCGAGCGCCCCCGCCATGGCTTCGCGGTCGCGCTCCCAGCGCACGGTACTGCCTTCGATATCCGAAAACAGAAATGTGACGGTGCCGGTCGGGCGCTCCGCGGCGGGCCTTCCCGGTTTCACGTGAGTCGCCATGGCGCGCCTCCCTAGCCCGCACAACCGCAGGCTCCGCCGGGCACGTTCGCCGGTTTGAGTCTTCGAGCCCGTTGCGGCGCCGAAGCTGTTAGCAGCCGCCCTTTAAGCCGAACGCCAACGCGCCCGAGTCAAAATCCGACCCGCCATAGACGTCTTCGAAGACGCCCTTGCCGATGTTGCCGCGGTTAGCCGACCCGATGAACACCAATCCTGCGTTTTGACTGTACGCCTGTGCTGTGATCGTCGCCACAAGAGTGTGGTTGACAACTAGGAATGACCCGTAAGGGAATTTTTGACTGCCGATCACGAGCGAAGCGGAGCTGCCGCTGGCATTTTCGGTCAGCGTCAGGCAGCCCGTCCAATTGCTGTGTTGCGAGCGGGTCACGGTCACCGGCCAGCTGCCGCTGTAATCGTTCGAATCCGGCATATCCATGGTGCTGCCGTTGATGAGGTGCGCCATAGCGGCGCCGGCCGAAAAGGCCATCGCCGTCGCGGAAACGGCGGCCACTAAAATCCACTGTGAAAATCGCATCGGCGGTTCTCCTTTCGAGCGAGCTGGGCGATGCCGCGAGTCTAAGCTGGGGCGATGAAAAAAGTCTGAACGTCCGGAACTGATCGGCATGGAACGTCCAAGCGCGAGAGGCCGTTATCACGGTGAGGGCAAAGAGCGATAACGAGCGTATCACGCATTCAGGATCACTTCGAAGAAGAGCGGAGCACAAATGAAGGTTCTAGACTTTAGCCGCTACGTAGTAGGCGTCGGCGCGGCTACTCTCATACTCGCGGGCTGCGGCGGTTCGCAGTCGCAGGTCGGCACGCCCGCGACGATCCAGCAAAAGAACGCACGCCGCGCTACGAGCGGCACGGCCTTCACGGTCAGCGGGCGCTACATCCTCCTCAACGGCAGCAAGTTCTACGTCAAAGGCATGGTCTATTCACCCACGCCCATCGGCAACGGCGTTTCCGACCCGCCCTCGCTCGACGATCCGCTTCGCGACGGCAACTCGGCCATCTGGAGCCGCGATCTTCCGCTGATGCGTGCGATGGGCGTCAACGCGATCCACGTCTATAACGTCGTGCCGCCGCCGTACGACAAGAATACGGGACCGATTTCCAAGTCGCTCGATGCCGCGTGGAACGGCGGCACGAATCCGATCTACGTGCTCCTTACCGTCTATTTCGACGGCAGTGCCCTGCTAAACGAAGATGCGGTACGAGCGCTTACCGACCAATATCGCGATCTCGCTTCTAAGTATGCCGGATATCCCGCCGTCATGGGCGTCGTGATCAGCAACGAGATCATCAAACCGAACTGGTGGAATAATCCCACGTGGTGGAAGAACTTCAACCGTGTCGCCGACGGCGCTAGGGCCGGCTTCGCCAAGGGAGGTAACCCGAGCAAGATCGTCACGACCTCGAACGACGATGCCGTCGTTCAGGTGGGCGGTAAGGATCGCCTCGCCGACATCTATTACGGCGAGATGCACGGTGCGAAGGTCGACGTCTGGGGAGACAACCCGTATCGCGGGCGCACGTTCACCGGTCTGTTCGACCAAATCAAGTTGGATACGGCGAAGCCCGTTGTACTCACCGAGTACGGAGCCCCCGCGTCGTATCACCCCGATTGGGCGAACACGTACTCCTACGAGCGCAATCTGCGCGGCAGCGGCCGCTGCATTCCTCCTGATGGGCCCGACGGTCCGGTCAATCGAGCCGCCGCAGAACTGCCGAGCTCGGGCAATCCCGGTATGGACGGCCTCGTGGACCTCGTTTCGAACAACAACAAGCTCATGTACGATGGATACAGCAATAGCGGCGTCGTATCGGGCGGATTCTACTTTGAGTGGACCGACGAGTGGTGGAAAGCCGACGCAAATAATCCGGAGTTCAGAGGTAAGCATGTCGGCGACCCGGTCTTCACCTCCCATTTCCCCGGATGCGCCTACGACCACGCGTGGTTCGGGCTCAATGGAATCTCGAAAAGCGGCCAGAAGTACGTCGACACGCTGCATCCTCGGCCGACGATCGACGCCATCAAAGCCGAGTGGGCGGCGCAGCAGTAGCAGCAGCCGGAGGAGCCGCAAAGGCCAATGTGAAAGCGCCCGGCCAGTAAGATGAGCCAAGCACCTTACAACCTCGTTTTCATTATCCTTGACCAGAGGGTGGACCGGCTGCTTGCGGCGTCCGGCTATTTTCTGCCGGCGATGGATGCGCTCGCGAGCCGCGGCGTCACGTTCCAGAGGCATTACATCTCGTCTGCCATGTGCACGGCATCTCGTGCGTCCTTCCTGACCGGCCAGCCGCCTCAGGTCACCGGCGTTACCGATCAAATGCAGTACTCGTACGTGCGCAGCCTCAGCCCGGATATGCCCAACATGGGATCCGTCATGAAAGGCCTGGGCTATAAGACTGCCTACTTCGGCAAATTCGAGATGGACAAGAACATCCTCGCTGCTCAGCCGACGGTCAACTATAGCGACGCCATTGCCGCCTACGGTTTCGACGTCTTCAGTGCGGGCGGCGACATCGGCAGCGAGCCGTATAGCGGCTTCAACAACGACCCCTTCATCGTGGGCGAGGCCGTCCGTGGGCTGCATAGCATGGCGAGCGAAGCTCGCCGGACCGGCAAGCCGTTTTTCGTGGTCGCGAGCCTCGTCAATCCGCACGACATCATGTATACGAATGCCAACGTATCCGGCCAGCCTGTCGTTCAAAAACCGATCGTGCCGTTTGCGGCGCCGCCTCCGCCGCCGGACTCGATTTACGAGAAGAAGTGGACGTTCACGCTTCCGGCAAGCCTTCAGGAATCGCTCGATGCTCCCGGTATGCCCGGTGCGTTACGAGAATACAAAAAGGGCTGGGACGGTTGGTCCGGCGCGATTCCAACGGATCGCGACGATATGTGGACCATCTTTTACAACTACTACCTCAACGCCATTGCAGATGTCGATCGCAGCCTGCAGAAGGTCGTTGACGTCATGGATGAGATGGATTTATGGCGGGATACGGCCATCGTGTTCACGGCGGATCACGGCGAGATGGCCGGTGCTCACGGCGGCATCAAGGGTAAGGGGCCGTTCGTTTACGAGGAAAACATTCACGTGCCGTTGATCGTCGCGCACCCAGTGGGCAAGGCCGGTTCGACGTGTCGTGCGCTCACCAGCCACCTCGATCTGCTTCCGACCTTCGTGGGATTAACGGGACTGCCCGATACGCAGCGACCGCCGGCGGTGAAGGCGCTCCCGGGTCACGACTTCTCCGCGTTGCTTGCCGATCCCGAACGCGCGAGTTCGACTGCGGTGCGCCCCGGCGTTCTCTTCAACTACGTCGGAGCCGGTACCGTCGACGCCGAGTTTCTCGGCAAGACCATGAAAAGTTTGTTCGCAAACCAGCCCACCCCGCCGCTATCCGAGGCGAACCTGACCAAGCGCGGCTTTCTCGCTTTAGCGTTTGACGGACGCTACAAGTTTGGCCGCTACTACGCGCCGGCCGCGTACAACACCCCACAGACGCTTGAAGAAATTCTGAAGAACAACGATATCCAACTCTTCGATCTACAGAGCGACCCCGGGGAGACGCACAACTTGGCCCTCGAGGCGGAGAAGAACCAGGCGACGATCCTTCGGATGAACGCGCTGCTGAACGAACTCCTCGCCAAAGAAGTGGGCGCTACTACCAACTGAACGTGTCATCCTAAGCGAACCCCCACCTCACGCGAGCGAACCCCCACCTCACGCGCCGCCGTCAGCCCGCGACGAGCTCCCTCTCGCGGTCGTACCGCATCTGGATACCGAGCCAGAATTCGACCGAGGTGCCGAAGTACTCCGCCAGGGCGATCGCCGTTTCGGGAGAGACGCCGCGCCGCTCGTTAACGATCTCGCCGATCCGCGTCGCCGGCAGCGCCAGGTCGGTCGCGAGGGCGTGCGCACTCAGGCCGAACGGCTTCATGAACTCCTCGCGCAGGATTTCTCCCGGATGAGTCGGCGGAATCTTCCTAGTCACGCTCGCTCCCCTTTGTGTTAGCAGCCGCCCTTTAAGCCGAACGCCAACGCACCTTCGTCGAACGCTTCACCGCCGTAGACCTCGTCGAAGACGCCCTTGCCGATGTTGCCGCGGCTAGCCGATCCGATAAACACCAATCCGGCGTTCTGGCCGTAGCCCTGTGCTTCGATCGTCGCGACGAGGGTATGGTTGAAGACTTGGAATGTGCCGTAAGTGTATTTTTGGCTGCCGATCACGAGCGACGCCGTGCCGCCATTGCTGCCATAGTCGGTCAGCGTCAGGCAGCCCGTCCAATTGCCGTGTTGCGAGTGGGTCACGGTCACCGGCCAGGTGCCGCCGTAACCGTGCGAGTCCGGCATAACCATGGTGCTGCCGTTGATACCGTGCGCCATGGCGGCACCGGCCGAGACAAGCGTCGCCGTTGTGGCAACGGCGGCGACTAGAATCCGTTGCGAAAAACGCATAGGGCGGTTCTCCTTTGGGGGTCCGAGCGGGACGATGCCGCGAGTCTAAGCTGGGGCGATGAAAAAAGTCTGAAACTAAGCAATCCGGAGCGCTGCGCGCCTGGTGGTGCGCGCAGGAGGCCGGGCCGAGCCTCGCACAGGCCGGAAGCCTGAGCGGCCGCGGCAGAAGTTCGAGGTGAACGAGCACCCCCGCCGAAGCCCTTGGATGGCAGCCGGTCGTAGGGAGGGGGCCCGGAGGAGCCGCAAGGGCCTATGTGAAACGAAACCGGCCACGAGTTCGTTAGACTGGTAAGTATCCGGTTGATCTTTGCGTTCGAGGGGGGTGACGACAATTACTACTCTAGGAGTTCTTATTCGCGACGATGGCGGCGCGACCATGGTTGAGTACGGTCTGCTCGTTGCGTTGATCGCGATGGTAGCGCTAACGTCAATCAAAGTCCTCGGCACTCGCTTGAGCACTCTGTTTAGCACGGTTGCGACCAGCGTCTAGCTGGTGTCGCTTATGGTTTTCCTTGTGCCAAGAGCGTTGCGCCCAGACCGATAATTGCTCCGGCGCCCACTAAGGCTGCCTCGGGCACCTTCCATTTCGACCACAGAACGGCAAGCGCGAAAAGCAAAATGACGACTCCGAGGGCGTCGTGAATTGTGCTGCGAGCGACCAAAAACGAGGTGCCGAGGAGAACGCCGACGACGGCGACGGTGACTCCGCGAACGAAGCCTTGCACGCGCTTGTTCTGTCGATAGCGGCGCAAAATCGGCGTCCCGAGCATAACGAAAATGATCGACGGCATAAATATTCCTAGCGTTGCCGCGATCGCTCCGGGGAGGCGATGATTGAGGTACCCGACGAACGTCGCCGTGATCACAACGGGGCCCGGCGAAATAATTCCGACCGCCACGGCATCTAAGAAGGCCTGATTCGAGAGCCAATGATACTGGTCCACGACGTACGCCTTTAGAAACGGGACGATAACGAGGCCGCTACCGAAAACCAACAGCCCCGTTTTGAAGAAGAACCAGAAAAGCTTTGGCAGCGCCACGGTTTGGAACGCGGCCGCAGTCAGGGGAGCAACGGAAAGAAGTTTCACCTGGGTTTGGCGCGGCACTTCGGGGGATCTGGTGGGAGCTTGCCCGGTGGGAGGTTTTTGTTGACCAAAAACGACGATTCCAATCGCGCCCGCAACTAAGAAGAGCGCAATCAGTTCCTGCTGCACCGCTATGGTGATAACGCAGGAAATAGACGCGAAAATGTAGGCGAGCCACTCTTGCCGTAAGGTCTTTCGACCGAGATCCCAGCACGATCGGGCGATGATCGCAATCACAACCGGCCCGACGCCGTAGAAGATGCCGCGAAGCTGCCATGTTGAACCGAACTGCACGTAAAGAGCGGCTACGGCGACCACGATGAGGAAGGGAGCGGCTGCAAATGCGACCGCCACACCCAGAGCTCCAACGGCGCCGTTCGTGATGTATCCACAATAAATGCCGAGTTGATAGGCAAGGGCCCCCGGACAAGCGGTGGCTATGGCGAGGCCTTCATCGTACTCCTCGGCGCTGACCCATCCGTGACGATCGGTTAGGTCGCGGCGCATGTAGTTCGCAAGCGCAACCGGTCCCCCGAATCCGGTCAGACCAAGCCGCAAGAAATACCACACCAAGGCCGGCAGCGATACCCGCCGAGTCATTTCGTCGTGGCCACGATCCGCTGGTTCCACCACCGCAGCGCCGCAATGGCGGCCCAGACGGCTTCTAGCAATCCAAAAGGCCACGCGCCTTGAAGAAAGCCGTAGACGGAACCAAGTACGCACGATCCTGCGAACGCCAAGATAAACCACGAGCTGGATTTTTCGAAGGCGTAGGTTACGAGCATCGAGGTCACGGCCACTAGGCCGAAGGCTGTTAGGCCGCTCATAACGTCACGGATGCGGGCTCTACCAAGCCGCGCCCTCCCCCGCTCTGCCGGGAGGTCTTTTCGCGCGTCCCAGCCCTATTGTCGACCAAGGGCACGGCACTCTCGGGAAAGGGAAAGGCATGATGCAATCAACGCTCCGGTCCAATCGGCTCGCGGTTGTCGGCATGATCGCGATCGGCACGGTCATAGGGTTCTCCAGCTTAGGGATCGTGCGCGCGGAACACGCGAGTCCAGCCAAGAGCAAAGTTTTTAGTTGCAGCAGCGGCACGGCGTGCATTGAGGGTAACTCCACCGGCAGCAGCACGTGGGGCGTTTACGGCACGGCTACAACGAGCGACGGAGTCCACGGCGTCACCAGTGCCACCAACGGGAACTCGGGGACGTCGGGGATCAGCACCGCGACGACCGGTTCGGCGCACGGCGTGTACGGCCGATCTTCAAACGGTCAGGGCGTCTATGGAACCTCGTCCAGCGACAACGGCGTTGAAGGCCATTCTAGCGGTGGTGGAGCCTCCGGCGTCGCGGGTATCCAGCGGGGCACGTCCTCGGGGAGCGGCGATGGTGTGTATTCGGAATCGGCCGATACCACCAACCTCTACGAGGCACTCGAGGCGAAGGCTGACAGTTCGAACACGTACATCTTCGAAGGTTATAATGCCTCAACCGACGGCTTATGCACCATCGACTATAACGCCACGCTGGCATGTACGGGCGGCGCCATTATGAAGAACGTGCGCACCCGGCATGTGAATGCTAATGGCGAGCACGTGCTCGCGTATGCGGCGGAGTCGGCATCGGCAACCATCGAAGATGTCGGAACCGCCCGGATGGTCGGCGGCGTCGCAAACGTCTCGATCGATCCCGCGTTTGCCGCGGTCATGGACCATAAGTGGTACTATGTTTTCTTGACACCGCTTGGAGACACGCGCGGCCTCTATGTAAGCTCGAAGACGGCGACGGCGTTCACGGTACGAGAAAGTGAAGGTGGGCGCTCGCGGCTGGAGTTCGACTACCGCATCGTCGCTCATCCGCTCGACGCCAAGAACGATCGCCTACCGCTCGCCCCTGCAATGCGTCGGCCACGCTAGCCTCTTAACCGCGTTTTAGAACGTCACCGTGAAACTGTCGTTGGCCATGTTACAGGTCTGAGAGTCGGCCATCGCCGGTTGCTTTACGTTGAGCTGGAATCGCAGGTGAGTCGTATTCTGCCCGGCATCCATCGCCCGCGTAAAACTGTAAGAAAACGGGTAGGACTTGCCCACCAGCAGCGGCGGAACGCTTCTACTATCTAACCTATCGTTTCCCTGATAGATGTCGACGGACTGCAGAGCGTTTGCCGCCTGCGATGATGAGCCGACGTTAGTCACGATACCCGTAATCTCGTATCGATTCAGGTTTCCACTCGGTGTACCGCTTTTCACGGAGACCGAACCGATCGCCAAGTCCACGCCGCTGCAAGGGGCTGCGAAGGCGGGCGCGGTCAAGGCTAAGCAAGCAGCAGCTGCCGCAGTTATAATCCGGAACATTGTGATTCTCCCAACTTATACAGCTGCGTCACGGAAGCCTGAAGCAAGAAACCGTTGGGCTGGCGCAAAGGGGAATGGCGCTGATAGAAGACTCAAGGTGCGACGAGCCACGGTCGCGCGCATGGGTAACCCCTCAAAGCCACAGTGCGCCTTTCTCCCCGCTTTGTCAATACTCGCAGTCACGCTGCGAACGGCGAGCTAAAGAAAAACCCAACGACGTACAAGATGATAAAGGCGAGCCCGACGATGGCAAAACGCTTCTGCGCTCGTTCCGATCCGAAATAGATCGCCGCAGCCGAGATCACAATGCCGGCGCCCTTCGCCAAAGTGTCGAGGTCTCGGTGTACGTGGCCCTCTACCAAAAACTGCTGAAGGGAGCCGAAGAGCGGTATGGCGATGAGCAGAGAGAAAAACCATACACGGTTTTCAAAATACTTCTCCCGCATGTCTCCTGATTCGGGAAGAAGGAGAAACGCCATAAAATAAAGCGTCGCCGGAATCAGCAGCGTGGATGCGAAGCCGGCCAGCGTCCAATGGGAATTGTTACTGAGCGAAAAATCGACCCACCAAACTTGGATGATGAGCACGAGCAGCAAGAAGACCCACACAACCGTGGGCCAATAGAAGGAGGTCGTCGCGCGGCGAGAGACTGCGCGAGCGAGGCCGCCGAGCAAATGCGCGATTCCAAGGCCCAAGACGATGGAAATCAGGACGTTTAAGTAGCTAAATACGCTCGACATTGTTTCTTAGGCGCACCAAAAGCGTCGCTAGTCGCTGCGACCGTGGAAACGTCTACCCTCTTTGCGGCAAGCGTCTTGACTACCCTCGGTGACGTGCGGACATGGCAAAGTCTCCGGTTGCGGATCTAGTTTGCCTTCGCTCCGGAAAACGTGACCGTCCGGGCAGCGATACTCGACACGATTTGGCGTTTCACTCACGATCTCAGGCCCTCCCTTTCCGATGCTGATCCTACCACAGGCCACACCTCTTTGCTTTGCGGGCAGCAGAGGCGCCGGTTGTCGTCGTACTGAAAGCCTCGAACGGAAATGAAAGCCGAAGAACTGCGCGCCGTTCAAGCCCCGATCAAAGTGCGGTATAAGGAGGAGCCGCAGGCTGCGGTTCTCACGCTCAAGGCTGAGGGAAGACTCGGCGAAGGGATCACGTGCAACGTTTCGACCGCCAAGGCGCTCGTGGCGGCTGGCCTGCACCCCGCTACCGGCGGCGACGGACTGAGCGCCTGTTCGGGAGACATGTTGCTCGAGGCGCTGGTGGCATGCGCGGGCGTCACGCTAAACGCGGTCGCAACCGCGCTCGACATCGAACTACGCGGCGGTCTCGTACGCGCTGAGGGCGATCTGGATTTTCGCGGGACGCTCGGTGTCGCCAAAGATGCTCCCGTCGGTTTTACGCAGATTCGGCTTCGCTTCGAACTCGATACCGACGCCCCGCAAGAACAACTCGAAACGCTGACGCGATTGACCGAACGCTACTGCGTCGTCTATCAGACGTTGGCCCATTCCCCGCAGCTTTCGGTGGAGCGAACGTAATGCCGATGTACATGGATATCCACGAAGCGCCGGGAGTGACCGCCGATGCGGTTGCGGAGGCCCATCTCGCCGATCTCAATACTCAAGCGAAGTATGGCGTCGAGTACCACAAGTATTGGCTGAACGAAGCGAAGGGAAAAATCTTCTGTCTCTGCAGCGCCCCCAACGCCGAGGCCGCGAATGCGGTGCACCGAGAAGCGCACGGCCTCGTGGCGCAGAAAATCATCGAAGTCGCTCCCGAAGTGGCTGAGAGTTTCTTAGGCGGATGCGAAGTCGATCCGGGCGGAGCGGCGCTCGTTCCGGGAGCCGGCACCGGTGAACGCGATAGCGGCGTTCGCACCGTCCTCTTTACGGATATCGTCGACTCTACGGAGCTGATGGAGCGCCTTGGCGATGCTGCCGGCATGGCGTTGATTGACATCCACGATACGGCCGTGCGCGACGCGCTCAAAGCCACCGGCGGCCGGGAAATCAAGCACACCGGCGATGGAATCATGGCGGCGTTCGTCTCGGCTGTGGCAGCGGTTCGCTGCGCGACTCAAATTCAGAAGGCGCTCGCCGAGCATCCCGGGCGTAACGGCGATGCCCCAGTCTTCGTGCGGATCGGCGCGGCTGCCGGCGAGCCGGTGGAAGCCAACCACGATTTCTTCGGATCGACGGTGAATCTCGCGGCGCGTTTGTGCGCGCATGCCGACTCGGAGCAGTCGCTCGTCACGAACGTCGTAACGGAACTATGCCTCGGTAAAGGCTTCACGTTTCACGATCTCGGCGAGGTCGTCCTCAAGGGCTTCGATCAACCGGTTCGCGTTCACGCCGTAAAATAGCGCCGAGCGCGAGCCGCTTCCGTTCTACTCCGTCGCTTCGCGCCGACTCATTCGCACCATCTCGGTGGTTAGATACTCGAGTGCATCGGGCGGCGGAGACTCCACCTTCTCTCGGTGGCACATCGTAAGTATGGCTCTTTGCGCCTCGGGTGCACTGATGAAGGTGTTACGCTCTGCAAACTTGTTTGCGCTCGTCTTCATTCGCGTCCAGACGCGTTCCATAGGTGTGGTCATACGGTCTTTCTCTCGCCGAAATGCGATTGGCCGGCTGATTCCTACGGTCAAAGCGAATTAGAGTGAGGCCCCGATTATACCACGACAACGGCACATATAAGCGGATCGCGACAAAAGGCCTTGGCGCCTTGGCAACCGGATCGAGCATTCTGACATAGTAAGAGCGGTTTCTTACAAGAACGGCGAAAATAGCGACCGAGAAGAGAGATGGCTCGGCGATTGATAGTGGCGCTCTTATTCCTGGTGCTCGTGGGCTCTACGGCTCCGGCGAGCAGCGAGGAAGGGCTATTTCCATACGCAACCATTGATAGAATGGCCCGCGCGTCGGTGCCGATTGCCTGTGCGACCGACGTTCAGGGCAGAATGGGCATTCGGAACATCAATGGAAGCGGCTTTTTCGTCAATCGCAGCGGCGATGTGGTAACCGCCCAGCACGTGATCGCCGGTCTTGGCGGCTGTATCCCCGTAATTTACGTGCCTCGTTCCGGTTGGTCGTTCGCAGACGAGCACGTCGAAGCAAAATGGTATCGCATTTCGTCGTGCGATCAGGATGCGTCTGTGGACGTTGCCGTATGCCATCTCGTGGAAAATCCGTTTACCGACCCTACGATCCACACGGCGTTGGAAGTCGTCCAGTTCGACATAGACACCAAGCCCGAGGGAACTCCCGTCGCATTTACGAGTTTCGCTCTCAACAACGTTCA
>Ga0302326_10009709_pt1 | contig 20949 bp, 18 predicted proteins | sample Palsa_T0_3_FD_202264 | JGI IMG/M metagenome (GOLD analysis project Ga0302326, IMG submission 202264) | Peat permafrost microbial communities from Stordalen Mire near Abisko, Sweden - Palsa_T0_3 | ecosystem: Environmental > Terrestrial > Soil > Palsa > Peat permafrost | place: Sweden: Abisko... | reverse complement strand
CAGTGAAGACTCAGATCTGGATTGCCGTCTCGATTTACGTGCTGGTAGCAATCGTCCGCAATCGTTTGGAACTGCGGGCGAGTCTTTACCAGATTCTACAGATTCTCAGCGTCACGCTTTTCGAGAAAGTGCCCGTTTTACAGGCCCTCGAAGCATCTTCCTTCCAGGAAGACTTACCCCAAGACTCCAACCAGTTGATTCTGTTCAACTTCTAACCGGACACTATTGGTTATCGATGTTCCAGCCATCCGGATGTCTGTGGCATTGATTTCCCGCATCAGTCCGCTGGTCATTCGGCGAGCGGACGATAGGTCGCGCAACTGCTCGGCAGTACCCAACACGATTCGTCTGTGGATTCTGTTGCCGTTGGAACCTGATTCCCACCATCGGTAGCTCCAAACATCCGGACCCAGTTTTCGGTGTTCTCGAATCACACTTCCTTCCTGCATATTGCTCTCTCCCGTAGCACGCAATTTAACTCCCGGCCGTCCTTGATCGTACGAGCCTTGGCAACTTGGGAGCGGAGATCAGAAAGCCTCGGGACCCGAAGACGTGCTTACTACTGCCGCCGCAAAGCAGTGACAGCACGCCGTGATTGAAGACAGGCGCCAGATTGCATGCATCAGGGCAGGGAAGAGATGGTCGTGGTCTCTCGTTTGCCATCGCACGCTCGGAGCAGTGCGGCGTTTCGCGCTCTGCCTGACCAAGCAAATCGGACTGCGGTCAAAAAACTCATATCGACAAGCATGATTAAACAGAACGGACATGACGTTTCGGATCTTTGCACAACTGCTTTTCGCGAAGGGCAGACGGCGAAGCCAAGATTCGACTTGGATTGTCTTGATCGCGGATAACTCATATTTCCCCAGTGAGGAACGACCCATCGCTTTAGATAAACTCTGTAGGTGTTTTTGGTGGAGTAGCTGCGCCAGGTATTGTCCTTCGCAAGCTCACGCTGTTCAAAATGACTGCAAAGTTGAGCGAATGTCATTGAATTGGATCCGACTCGCCGAGCGTCCGAATTGATTTCCGAGAGCAAGCCAACCACGGCTCGGCGTGCGCAGTCCATATCTCTGTAATCCTCAACGGTGCCAATCACTCTCCTACGATAAATGCGTCTACTCTGAGGACCTTTCTCCGACCAGCGAAACTGCCACACATCCGGACCAAACTTAAGAACGCTCTTGATTAGACTTCCGTGCTGCATCTCCCGCCTCCGTGACCGCAGTTGCGGTGCACGAGGATTCTCACCTATCGGAAACGGCATCAGGAGAGGGAAGTCAGCCCCAAGTGAATTGCTTTGCGGCGGCAATGTCCCTTTAGGAGGATCTAGTGGTGTTTTGAAGCAAAAGGAGATTCCTATTTATTTGTGATTAGCTGGCCATTAGAAACTATAATAGCCGCGATCATTTGTGACCGCGGCTCGGATATACAGAGACTTAGGAGCCCTGAGAGGGACCATGGGACCCAGTAGGATTCTTGTAGCGTATCTTGCTTTTACGTTACTCGCTAGCTTCACCGCTGCCCAGGAGAACGGCGTCCCAGCTCGAATTAAGCAGACGATCAATGAAACGAAGCTGACTGTCCTTAAGGGCAACACGTATCCTCTCGCACGGCCCCAGTTTGACAGAGGTCGAGCTCACTCGAATCTCCCACTCAACCGCATGATGCTAGTTCTGCAGCGCAGCCCCGAGCAGGAAACCACTCTCACGGCGCTGCTTAATCAACAACAGGACAAATCTTCGCCGAACTACCACACGTGGCTCAAACCCTCGCAGTTTGGCCAGCAGTTTGGCCCCGCCGATCAAGACATTCGGACCATAACGTCATGGCTGGAGTCGCATGGTTTTCAAGTCAACCGCGTTGCCAACGGCCGTGTCATAATCGAATTCTCCGGTACGGCCGGTCAGGTGAAGGAAGCGTTCCACGCCGCAATTCACAAATATGTGGTGAACGGTGGAGAACGCTGGGCCAATTCAACCGACCCGCAAATCCCCACGGCACTTACTCCGGTCGTCGCCGGAATCGTGACTCTGCACAGTTTCCCGCGAAAGCCGCTACACCGAGTTGTCGGAGTAGTTGCGAGGCAGAGACAGACGGGACGCTATCAACTTGTTCCCCCGCAGTCGGTTGCAACCCCACTCCCGCTTCTGACGGGTGGCGGGGGTTGTGGTCTGCAGGGCAGCAGTTGCTATGCGTTGGGACCTTACGATTTCGCCACTATTTACAATGTGCTGCCCTTGTGGAACGCGACCTCGCCGATTGATGGTACCGGCCAGACTATCGCGATCGTCAGCCAGAGCGACATCTATCCGCCGGACTTCAGTGATTTTCGGAGCGATTTCGGGTTGCCGCCAGCGACCCTGAATATCATCCATGACGGTCCCGATCCTGGAAAACTCGCCTCACAAGGTGACGAATTGGAGTCCGACCTGGACGTGGAATGGTCTGGCGCAGTGGCAAAAGGAGCTACCATTGACCTCGTCGTTTCAGCGTCCACCAATTCCAGCGCCGGGGTGGATCTTTCCGCAGAGTACATTGTGGACAATGACGTTGCGCCCGTGATGAGCGAAAGCTACGGAGCTTGTGAACTCGACATGGGCACGACCGGGAACCAGTTCTATAACCAGCTCTGGCAACAGGCCGCCGCAGAGGGAATTACGGCGTTCGTAGCGGCCGGCGACAGCGGCTCGGCGGTGTGTGACCAAGATGACCCAATAGCAACCCAAGGCCTAGCGGTGTGTGGATTTTCATCGACTCCATACAATATTGCCGTCGGCGGCACGGATTTCGACGATTCGCAAGATCCGTCCACCTACTGGAGTTCGACCAACAATCCAGTTACGCAAGCTTCTGCCATAGGCTATATCCCGGAAATCACCTGGAACGACACCTGCACGAATGGCGAGTTTGTTCAGTTCAACGGCAGCACAAATGCGGAGAGCGATTGCAATGACAGTAGCAGCATCTATTGGCCAGATTTTCTGGCTCCGGTAGGCGGAAGCGGGGGCGCAAGCAATTGCACAATATCGGCGAATCAATCGGTTTCGAGCTGCTCTGGAGGATATGCGAAGCCGTGGTGGCAGGCGGGGCTAGGTGTGCCCAATGACGGCAAACGCGATGTTCCCGATGTCTCGTTGTTTGCCGGGGATGGCCTTAACGCGAGCTTCTATCTTGTCTGCGAAACAGACATTTATGGAGGATGCGCTGGCGAAATAGAAACTCTTGTTGGAGTCGGGGGGACGTCGGCGTCGGCCCCGACGTTCGCCGGCATCACGGCCATGGTTAATCAGAAGACGCAGTCCCGGCAAGGCAATGCGAACTACGTATTGTATCCATTGGCGGCGCAGCCGGACGCGAGTTGCAATTCTACTGGGACCATCGAGAGTTCTTGCATTTTCCATGATGTCACCATGGGAACAATCGCAATGCCCTGTGTCACCGGCAGTCCAGATTGTGTGACAAACGTCGCGAGCGACCGGAATGGTGTGCTCTCGGGTTATACAGCAACCACGGGCTACGACCTCGCTACCGGGGCGGCTCTGTCACCTATTCGTATTCAGGCGTGACCTGCGGTCTGGTGCAGGGGGCTCTGGTAGGGGTGGCGGGATGGCCTACTAAGATTACCCGCACCGTAAATGACAATGCCGGCCACTCCAACACTTGGACCTACCAGCTTAGCGCTCCGAGCAGTAATAATAGTACTGTGACAGTTACAGAGACAGATCCCGCCAACAATGTCACAGTAATCAACTATGTCGGAGCCAGTACGGCATTCATTGGCAGTGGGTGCACAACGTACTCAAGCGAGTGCACGTATACGTACATCCAAGCTGAAAAGCTGTCATACACCGGCGCTGCTGTCTCTCAGAATCTCATCGGAAAACAAGTAACTTGCTACAACGGGAGCAATTCGAGTGAATCAGGGTGTGTCACGCCGAGTGTGCCTATATTCTTCCCCATTTCCCAAACCGATGTCTACACTCACATGATAGGGTCCGGCGGCACCATAGGCACAGCAAGCGACGTGCACACGGTCTTCGACACCTACGGCAATGTCACGTCGAACATAAACTACAACTACGGTGCGACCTTCCCGCCCTCAGGTGCCCCGTTATCGACTACGACAACGGTCTACAACAGTGCCGGTTCATGCGGAACACTGGCGGTCGCGGCCATGCATGACCGCCCCTGTGCAGTTACGGTAAGCGGACCGTCAGGGACGGCGAGCCAAGTGGAATATACCTATAACTCAGCTGGCCATGCGACACAAACCAAGACCTAGGTCAGCGGGTCCAATTATCTCACCGCATCTGCCTCCTACAATACTAATGGCACCATGGCAACTGTTACTGACGTAAACAATGCCATCACAAAGTACTATTACAACGGGACAGGGGGCTGCAACAACCTTCTTCTTACATCAACTATATTTCCTGTCGACACTCTTTCGACCTCCGAAACCTGGAATTGCGTGGGCGGGGTGCTGACGTCGTCGACCGGCGCGGACGGACAGGTGACTCAATACGGTTATGTAAATCAAAGCGGAATAGCGGACCCCCTTTGGCGGAGGGACTCAACCTCAGATCCGCTCCTCAACGTGACATGGAACACCTACACGGCCCCCACATCCACAACTCCAGCAACCGTGGAAACATACCTTAATTTTCCGATTTCCAGTCCCACATCGACCGTGGACACACTGAATACCTTGGACGGGCTGGGCCGCCTGCTGATGTCGCAGAAGCGAACTGCTCCGGGCGCGACTACATTCGACCAGAAGGTTCAAGACACTTACGGGTGGAACTGTACATGGCCATGTTTGACACAAACGATTCCCGGCGGAACTGCTTTGACCACCACTCAGCTCGACGCTCTGGGCCGCACCGTCAGTGTCACGGATGGCGGAAAAGGCACGGTGTCGTACCAGTATGTGCAGAACGACGTGCTTCAGTCCGTCGGCCCGACTCTGATTTTTCAGAAGCAACTGGAATACGATGGCTTGGGTAGGCTGACTTCGGTTTGCGAAATCACTTCGGCTTCTGGCAGCGGCTCGTGCGGACAGTCCAATCCCGCAACTGGCTTGCTGACTAAGTACAGCTATAACGCTCTCGGCGATCTGCTCACCGTGGCTCAGAATGCGCAACCCGGAGCCATTGGCGGACTGCAGAGCCGGACCTATGTTTACGACGGCTTGAGCCGCCTGACCTCAGAAACCAATCCGGAGAGCGGCACCGTTACGAACTACTACGACTCCTACAGTGGATCAGTTTGCGGAAACACCAACCCGTCATTTCCCGGCGACCTCGTTCTAACAGTATTCGCCAATGGAAATAGCATCTGTTACCTCTACGACGCTCTTGGACGACCCATTGATGGGCAGGCTCCAGCGCTTAGCGGATATCCAACAGGAACGAAGGGGTACTGCTTCCGGTTTTCTTATGACAACGTGTCCAATGGTGTGCTGCCACAACCCTCTGGCCCCGGCTTTGTCAATCTGGGTGGCCGACTCGTAGAAGCGGAAACAGATAACTGCGCCTGGCCTCCCACCTCAGCCACAACGATTACCGACGAATGGTTCAGCTATAATGCTGATGGCCGCAACACCGACGTTTACGAGTCCACTCCCAACTCCGGGGGCTACTATCACACCACGGCGGGCTACTGGGCCAACGGTTCCGTGAACACGCTGACTGGAGTCCCGGGGCAGAGCGGGTGGACGTTCGGCGCGGATGGCGAAGGTAGGCCCAACTCGGCGACTTATAACGCGACGCCCCCGCTCGATTGGGTAACGAGCACCACGTACTATCCCTCCACTCCCACCACCACGGTGACGTTCGGCGATGGCGATACTGACGTGTACAGCTTCGACGCCACGACCGGAAGAATGAATCAGTTCCAGTTCACCATTCACGGTTCCACCACACAATCCTTGACCGGCACACCCGGCTGGAACCCCAACGGGACCTTGGGTACGCTGGGAATTACCGACCAGTTGAAGAGTTCCAACACGCAAACCTGCAGCTACGCCTACGACGCCTTGGCGCGCATCAACAGTGTGGATTGCGTGAACGGCTCGACCACCGTTTGGAGCCAGAACTTCACCCTCGACCCGTTTGGTAACATCAGCAAGTCGGGCAGCAGTTCTTTTGCTGCCAGCTACCTGCTCGCGAACGGAACTACAGACAATCAGGAGCAGACAGTGGGCAGCTGCGTGCCTACCTACGACGCCAGCGGCAATCTCACCAGAGATTGCTCATTCGCCACACCCGAGACATACACTTGGAGCGGTTACGGCAATCCTGCCACGCTGAATGGCGTGGGCCTCACGTACGACGCCCTGGGCCGGGAAGTCGAGATCGCTTCAAGCTCGACGTACACTCAAGTGTTGTACGGTCCGATTGGTAAACTAGGGCTGATGAACGGACGAAGCTTCGAAGCCATTCGCGTCCCACTGCCGGGCGGCAGCACGGGGCAACTTCTCAACGGACAGAACACTATCCTACATACGGACTGGCTGGGCAGTTCACGCCTTTCGACCCTCTACACTGATCAAACCGTGGCTAACGACGTTTCGTACGCTCCCTATGGCGAAGCCTACAATGGATCGACTACCGACTTGGACTTCACCGGCCAGTACCAGGACACGCTTTCCGGCCTGTACGACTTCCTGAATCGAGAATACAGCCCGGTGCAGGGCCGCTGGATTTCGCCTGACCCGTCTGGAGTGGCGGCAGTAGACCCCACCAATCCGCAGTCCTGGAACAGATATGCCTACGTCCTCAACAACCCATTGAGCAATGTCGACCCTAGCGGGCAAGAGTGCGTGTGGGACGACGGCAGTTTTGATTCCGCCGCCGACCCCGATACCGGCAACGGCGGGAGTTGCGCAGCGGCTGGCGGGACCTGGGTCGATCCAGACCTCTTTGAAAATGCAATGCTGACCAATGGCCAATGGAACTCTAATTTTGGTGACTGGAGCGGCAACGCGAATGCTAATCTCGCCCAGAACTGGGTCGTCTCTTCTGGGGGCGTTGCCGCAGAAGCGATAGACCCCAACAGCACCCTTAGCAGTCTGAGCTCCGACCTAAGCTACGGCCTTAGTTTTGCGAGGTCGTTTTTCGGCGGTTTCACTGTGAACTTCGGATCTGGCTCCTGCCTTGGAGTTGCCGCAGGTGGTTTCACGCCGGTTCTAAAAGTAGCGAAAAAAATTCAGGACTATTCCAAGAATTATGTGGCGCCTATCGTGGCATCGCTTCCTGGGGCAGGAGCCTCGCTTGCGAACAGGCTGTACAGCACTGTGCAGTATGGTGCGGATAGAGGGAACGCGCTTGAGATTAGCGGTGCCATCTCCGCGACGGCGACATTTCTCGCTACGCAGGGGAAAGCAGCCGTCAGTGCCGTGGCGAACGCGCCGGCTGTTCTCGCGAAATCTCCACCCATTCTCTTGGCAGCGGGAGACATTCTGGGAGCGGTCGGCGTTTACCAAGAGGGGAAAGCGGCATTGAGTGGAGACTGTCATTGAAGAGCCGCGCTTCGCCATCTTCGGAGGAGAACACGTTGGAAGCAGGGAACAAGACCGACGCCGGCCAAGAGAGCCATCCGGAGTTGAAGAGACCCAAGAGGGGTTTCTTAGACATTCTCGCCCTGTTTGGATCGTCAATCCTGATCGTAATCTTGGGCATAGGCTCCTTCTCTTTGGCGGATAAGCATCACATTGATCTAATCTGGCCCATTCTAGGGTGGGTATCTCTCGCCTTCCTTGCTGGGGTCGGATGGGATTACCGTCGTGAGTTCAAGTCTGGAGCGTTCACATCCTTTTTCTTGGCCTGGATCGTGATACATTCGCTGATCTTTGTACTTGTACTGGGGTATCTATCCTGGCTGTACTATCTATTGGCCGTCCCTTTGGAGCTGTTTGTGTTTTACGCGAGTGCATCCTTGCTATTCGGGCTAAAGCCACCCGCTCGACGTTAGCTGCGAATTTTGAAGATGGTTGGTTGATTCCGTCAGTAAGGCGGTCACCGACACAGCTGTTATCCCATTTGTAGTAGTCAGGGATAGTCAACGAGTTCAGTTCTGCCTAGCTTTTGGCTCGCGCCCGACAGCGGCTTGACGGTTGCACAAATCGTTGCACAAAAACAAGCCTACGCTGCCCAATGAAGCCAACGGTTGCCGACAGCCGCACACCTAACCGCCTGATTCTGCGTGGGCCAGCGGGTGATCTCCCGCCTGTCACGGCAGAGGCCGCGGGTTCGAGTCCCGTCGTCCCCGCCATTCTTTTCAGTAGGTTGGAAGGAATGTCGCCCAAAACTCCAACCCACAATCCAGCCCACATCTTATTGCACCAGTTCCGTTCGCATCCCGAGCGCCTCCAGGAACTCTCCCTGCGCGCCCCGTGTTTCATCGCTGTCTTCCTGCGTGTACAAATCGAGGGTCGTCTGAATCTTCGCGTGCCGCAAGATTCCCTGCACGGTCTTGGGTTCGACTTTCGCCTGGTTCACCAGCCAGTTGCTTAAGCTGTGACGCAAGTTGTGAAGGCCGAACCTCTGGCCGTCCTCGATATGCACTCCGGCGCTCAATGCTGCCGGTCGCAGATAGTCGGCGACGAAGCTGGAAGCATAAAGCGGCTTACTTCCCTTGGCTCTCATCGACGGAAACACAAAGTCGGTTGCCTTCGCAAAAGGGCTTTGCTGCTGCCAAGCGCGAAGGTGCCCGGCCAGGACCGGATGCAGCGGGACGTAACCGTCCGATGCGTCCGTCTTGGTTTCTCCGTCTTGCCCCTTGGCCCAGCGCTCGCTCACCCGAATTCTTCCCTCGTCCCACAGGACGTCCGCCCAGCGCAGCGCCAGAATCTCCGACGAGCGCAGTGCGGTCGCCGCGCAGGTAAGCACCAGCGCATAGTGGAGCGGGGAGGGGAGGGATTTCAGAATCGCGAGCGTCTGGGCCGGGCTCATGAAAATTGCCCGGTAGGTGGACTTGGAACGCGTCTCGACGTGCAGGACCGGATTCTTCACGACGTGTTCGTGCAGGACGCCGATCTTGTAGATGCGGTGCATCAGGCCCCGCAGCTTCGCAATCGTCGTCCAGGCAAGTCCGCCCGTGTCGTTGAGGGACTTCAGCCACTTCTGTATTTCGAGCGACTTGATGTTCTCCGCAATGGACTCGCCGAACCGCTTGACGAGGTAGTCGCGGACATAATGCTCAACGATAGGGATCGTGTTTGCCGATTTTGGGCGCACAGCATCCGCGCCGAAATCGGCCTTGAGATAAAACTCCGCAAGAACGTTAAACCGGATGCGGCCGGGGCAGGGGGCTTCGTTGATCCTGACAGCCAGGCCGAGCTTGTCCACTTCGCGCCAGGCGTCCTTCTCCTTCGGAAAATCGCGCACCAGCCCGACTGGAATCGTATTCTCAACCCGCCTGCCGTCTGGCCCCATGACGCGAAAGCGCAGCACCCAGGTGTCTCCGTCCTTGCGTTTGACTGCTTTGAGTGATCCTCGCTGATAAGACATGTTTCCTCGTTTCAGCGGGGACTGCCGCATGCAGGATCGCATATTTCGCGGGAAATGTGGATCGCGAATTTCTTCATGTGGCGCCCTCACGGAGTAAAGAATTTGCCAAAGGTGACAATGGCCGAAGGAAAGGGAGCGCTGCTCTTTGCGGAGCCAAACTTCAGGCGACCGCGCCAGAAGTGCACATGACCTTTCTTGGCGTAATCGTGCCACCACCTTGTATCGACGCGAGCGGGAAGCAGGCACACTACAAGCGCCCCGTTCAAGGACTCTTCCCACGCCTTTTTCACCCATCGGCCGATTTCCCGGCCGTAAGGAGGATTTACGAAAACCTTGCCGGTCCACGGCTGCGCCAGGCCATCCTCTTCCTTCGTGAAGTACCGTGAGCACTTTGCATTTTGCGCAGTAGCGCAAGGACCGAGCGTGAAGCCGCCAAAGATGAATGAGAGCTCGTCAAACAGATTCTGCGGAGTCGGCCATTCAGGAGTCGCGCTGGAAAAGTGCACATTCACATGGCACGCTCGACCCTTTCCGGACGTGGGTCCTTCTTACCGGCGATAGCCGCTGCAAGCTCCGACAGCCGAAACACCCAGGTCTTGCGGCATTCGCCGGTGCCTAAGGGGTAGGCACCGGCGATCCCCCTGCGCGCAAGCGACAGTAGGAAGCGCCGGTCGATGGACAGAAACTTCGCCGCCTCGTCGGCGGAGACGAAAGGTTCTGGCCCGAAATGTCCGTCCGTGCTCATTGCGCCCCCTTATCGAACGCCACTGCCTAAAAGGTCTTAACGCGCGACAGCATTACCTGGCCGCCGCCGCAATCGTTCGGCGCGTTTGGGTCTTTCCAGTCCTTTGTCCCTTCGTGCCAAGTCGCGCCCAGATGCTCTGCGAACGGCGTAAGCGTCACTTGGATAATGTTGCATCCCTTCCGCGTGTAGCCTATAGCCTGGTCTTGCAGCAATTCGATTGAGCCGTTAACCACCCGCCCCCCGAGAATCGCGTTTACCGGCACTGCGTCCAGCATCGCGTCATTAACGTTAGCCGGATTGGTTCGCTGACCCGGTCTGAAAGGCAGCAGGTTGGCGCAAGAAATAGTTGAGTACCCGAGATAGGGCAGCGTCTTGTCCGTATTGGGCTTGAGTTCTATGCGTATCTGGCACATGCCAAGATTCGGACGCGGAACCGCGCCGCCCCAAATCCCGACCGATGCCGCAAGCTGCGTCGCCTGAATCTCTTCAGGAGAAGGGGCCGGAGGAGGAGGCGCCGGAGAGGGAGGCGCCGATGAAACACGGCCAGCGGCGGGGTTGGGCAAAGGCCTTGCCTGAGCAAAGCTATAAGCCGCAATCTGCTGCCGGACGGTATTCACGATGCCGGGTGCATAGTGGATCGCCACGAGCACACCACCGGCAACCCAGACCAGTTTCTTTTGCTTCTCAGTCAGCTTCATAATGTTTGGTCTCCTTGTTCGGGTTCAGCGTTTTCGGTTTGAGGCGCGTAGATTTGCGCGATATGCGCAGCTGCCGCCTTTCGTATCTTCGGGTCGAGGTTCTTCGGAAAGCTTGCAAGGTGCATCGGAGCCAGGTCCTCCTGGGTTGCTTTGTCCTCGACCAGCTTTGCGATGGCCGGCGCGATGGCGCGCATATCGAGAATCTTGCGCAAAAACTCCCACCCCCGATACCAACCAACGAAGTTCTTCATCGCCAGCGCCATCGCGGTAACGTGCAGGTAGGCACCCAGGCCCGCCTGCACGATGAACAGGTCCTGAAGCACCGTCGCGGCCAGATAGACAAAGCAAGGCTCCAGGATGATGCGCGTGAACCAAAACGATTGGGATTTTGGTATCAGGGCGAAGAAGGGCAGGGGCGGACCCTCGAATTCCGAGTGCAGCTCCGTCTCCATATGCAGCATCCTTCGCCAAACCCTGAAACCGTGCACGAAGCCGAGCACAAAATACAGCTTCGTGAAGGAGCCGAAGTCGAACAGCCCCGGCGGCGGGACATAATGGTTAAACGGAATCATCTGCAGGACGCTCATGCCCAGCGACGAGAGCAGAGGCAGGCCCAGCATCAGCACGCTGCAAAGGAAGATGACCGGCACCGAGAAATACCGGCTGCCGTACTGCGGGCGGATAATCATCTCGATGGGCATCGCGATGATGCTGCAGACCGCCTCTACGCCATTGATGGCGCCATTCTGCAAATGCTCGAAACTAAGTGCGCCGGAATCTTGCTCATTGCCAATCATGTAAGGCCTCCTATTCGCGCGAGAAGAACACCGAGAGAAAATTGCAGCCCTCGGGGTTCCGCCCGGTCTGACTTGCGTCAAAGGTTTTGCCCGACTGGTAGACAATCGCCTGCGCCAGCGGATTGTCGGAATCAGGCCTCGTGAGCCGCGTGAATTCAATCGGCTCAAGGATGTGCGCGAGCTGCTTTGAGCCGCCGAAGCTCGAATGCGAAGAACGCTGCTCACTCGTTCCAGTGTTAAAGCTGTCGAGGTAGCGGTATTCCTTGCCGATCTGGTCGGCGGCGTAGTTGCAGGTCTCGATGTCGTTTTGCTGGTGGAATATCTTGATTCCAAGATTGCCGAGGAAGCTCTTGGTCTTGGAGCCGGGCAGGGCTTCGCCGAGTTCCTCGCTCAAGTTCAGGATGTTCTGCGTCAGGCAGACTACCGCAACGCGGCTGCCGCGGCAGGTCTGCTGAAAAAAGTTATCTCTTCGCGTTACGAAATACTGCATTTCGTCCTGCCAGAGAAATACCGAACTCGAAGATTCGGCAAGATTGCGCCGGAGCCAGGCCCGCTGAAAAATCAGCTTGACGATGACGTTAATCAGGCGGCCGGTTTCGTGGCCGTACTCCAGCATCGGAAAATCGCAGATGACGATTTTGCCCTGGTGCGTCGTCATCTCCGGCGTAAAGCTGCATTTGCCGCTGCAGAAAAGCCGGTTAAACGGATTGAACAAGAATTTGTCTGCCATGCCGCTCCATGTCATCTCCAGCGAGCTGCGCGGGCCCTCGTCAAACGCCGGCCATTTCTTGAAGATGTACTGCGTAGCGAAATCGAGATCGCCCCACTGGTCGTGAGTCAAAGAACTCTGGCGCGCGCGCACCTGGGCTATCAGCTGCGCGCAATAGGAATCCTTCTGCCATGTCTCTTCTTCGTATTCGCCCAGGCGCGCCGGCAGCGACTTAATGACGCGGTCTATGTTCGCGATGGAGATGCGCTCGCCCGCGAGGTCAAGCAGCTTGATGACATTACGCATCAGCTGCTCATTGCCACGCTCCCAGAACGGGTCGTGGCTGTGGCCTCCTTCTTTCTTGCCGATGGAAACCAGCGTCGAGAAAAAATCGATGACGCTTTCGAGATCGCCCGCGCCGCGTCCGGGGCGAGTCCATTCGTAATGCAGCGGATCGAAAGAGTGGCCGGATTCCGCGTTAAAGATGATGAGGTCCTTCTCGCGGCCGCATTCCTTCGCATAGCGAATCCAGTTCTGCGTTTCTTCAGCCTTCGCCGTAAGGACCAGGCCTCCCATCCTCGGTACTCGCAGCAGGCCATAAGCGATTTGCCTGCCGCTGCAACTGCTTTTCCCCGCGCCCGGCGCCCCCGTGATTAACGTCCCTTCGCAGAGCGCTCTTAGGTCGAGATAGTCCAATTCCGAGAGCGACAGAATCGGCGTGTCGAGAATGTTGGTCAGTTGCGGCATAATGTGTTCTTCATCTGGGGCGCGCGGCTTTCAAAAGCGCAAGCGCGCCCCCGCTTAATCATTGTTTTGTGCTCACCGCCGGTTGAGTAGGCGCCGGCGCCGATGAAGCTGGCGGAAGCGTTGGTAACAACTCTGACGGCACCGCTATCGCATCGATAACCGTGCGATCTGCGCGGATGCAATACGGCTGGTTCGGAATCAGCACCGACTTCGGCGGGCAAACATAGACAGGCTTGCCATTGCCGGCTGTCGCTGTTGCCGGAGCTGCGGGAGTCGAAGGCGTACCCTTCTCGCGGATCGCCGGTTTTGTTGCTGGTGAATTGGGAGCCGTGCTTGCCGGGCAGGGCTTCGGATTGGGAGTTTGTCCCGTTATCCCGCCCGTTGACGAAGGCAGGCCGCAAAGGTTCTTGTTCTTCTGGCAGGTCAGCGCTCTGGCCTTTTGCTCAAGCCATCCGGGTTTGCGGGGCGGCGCAGGCGGAGCCTGCTGCGCGCACGGTTGGGTGCTTGTTGTCGGGGCAGGCTGAAACTGAGTTTGCGACGGTTGAGGTGCTTGCGGAATTTGCTGGGCGGAAGAGAGCGTAGAGACCGCCAAGCCAGCTGCGAGAGCGATTTTTTTCGTCGTTGTCATGACGCGAGGATGCCAGTTGCCCGTTCATTTCCAATGTCAAACGATGTCAAACGAATGTGGACTGCTTCGCCCAGGCTTCATCGCCATTTCGGCTTGGTAATGTGCCCTCGCTCTTAAAAGGGTTGGAAAGTCCGTGTCAAAGAAACCGCCAAGAAGAGACGAACGGCTATCTCAACGCTAAAGACATGCGTGATTGGGCCCGGCGCGGGAGATTAAGGACGTCTCGAAAGCATTCGAATTGCGCGGCGGAAAATTGACGGGTTTTGCGGCTGCCTCTTCCGCGAGAGAAATTAGCCCAGAGAAGGCTGCCGAACGGGGTGAATCGCTACCCGGACACTCAAGCTGCAGCAGAGCGCTTCAGACGCGCAGCTGGGGCATCGCAGAGGATGTTAGAAATCCTACGCTAAGGGCTGGGACTTGCGTGTCGTTTGGGCGAGGAGTCTATCCTGAAAAGCGGCTTTGCAGGAAAGCCGGAATATCGCGCGAGCCCTGGGTCACAGCCACAATCTCTACGGGCCGAGATGCGGCGCGATAGATAACGAGGTAAGCGCCCACCGGCCAGAACAGAACCGGGTAAGCGGTCAGGTCCTCGCGCTTATGGCCTATGCCGGGCGTGTCACCAATAGCGTCAAACGCATCGAACAGCCTGCTTATCCACTGGTCGGCGGCGTCAATGTTATCCTCGGCGATATAGTCCCAGATGCCATCCAGGTCGCGGTCGGCATCCTCGCTCAGGATATACTGCGTCACGCCCCGGCTTTCCGGCGCTGCTCGGATTTACGCTTGAGCCGGGCGCGGGCATCCGCCGGAGAGACATGTTGGCCACGGTCAAGCGTGTCCAAACGGCGGCCAAGCTCCTGGTTGAACCCGGCAAGCTGGACAGAGCGCGCCTGATCATGCTCTTCAAGCAGCCGGAGCGCTTCCCTGACCACTTCGCTTGCAGAGTTGTAGCGTCCCGAGTCCACTTTGGCGCTCACGAATTTTTCAAGCTCGGTAGTAAGAGAGACGTTCATCAGTTGTGCTCCTATTTTCTCACTTTAGCGCTGATAACGAAGATTGTCAATCTTTGGTATCTGATATTTTAGCCACTCATTCGGACAACCCCAACATTCTTGCTACCAGGGGCAAGGTATTGGGGTTGCGCGTCTCCGCGAATTTAATCTAATTGTGAAGTCTGAGCGGTAGCCCGATAAATCGTCGCTTTGTGCACACCAAAAGTCTTAGCAACTTCTCTGGCAGACTTACCCTCGTCGAGCCATCGCCTTGCCAGCGTAGTCTGTTCTCCACTCAGACTGGCAGGTCGTCCGAACCGTACGCCCCGTTTCATTGCAGCTATCCGACCTGTGCCGGTACGCTCGCGGATCAGTTCCCGCTCGAATTCCGCAAGTCCGGCAAATACGGTGAGCACCATGCGACCTGCAGGCGTGGTCGGGAAATCGACCGGGCTGCCGGAGGCCATCAACGGGCCATTCGCGAGTCCGGGCGAAACTGCGCGGCACATTGCACGTCTTGAGGCGTCCAGGCGGGCTTTCAGTCCCGAGATTGAAGCCGGATTATGGCTTACATAAATCCATGTGCGCGATCAGCGACTTGAATTCCGGAAATTTTCTCAGTGAATCGAATATGGGCCACAAATGCAGCCATACCATGAGCGGATGGCCTCTTTCCAAGTCCACACCGAGTAGTTCTATTGCTTTCGATGTGTCGCCAATCGCCATATAGCCGATTGCCAACTGGAAGGGCGACAGGAAAGGTTCGCCCGAATGACGGACGTTCTTTGTATCCGGGGGGCGTTGCCAGGCAGCCAGCTTCTTTCTTGCTACCTCTTCAATTGCGCTCTTTACGAGGTCGTATTGGACGTATCCGGGATCATGCTGGTGGACGTGACACACAAGGTTTGATACTGGATACGGGAGGTCAGTACCTCCTTGGCGGATTTCAGTAAGCGCGCCCAGATAAACGCGGTCCCGTTTTGACGGGAAGCCCTCCTTGGCGAAGAGAGTGAGATATTGCATCACATTAAATAGGCGCGCATTCTCCTCCTCCTTTGTCGCCTCAAGAAGCACCCTCCGCGCTTCGTCGTTTTGACGCGCAGCGTACAGGAATATCGCGTAGGCCAGCTGGGGCAATGGAGAGTCCGAAGGGCGAGTGGCTTCTGCCTTCATAAATTGAAGCGCTTCCTCGGGTTTCCCCGTCGCCATCAGAAAGGCGGCATACCAGGGGTGAGCGCACGTCTGGGCGAGCGAGCCCTTGCGCGCTCGATCAAAAGCCTCCGCCGCCTCGCCCCACTTCCGGCGGCAAGAAAGCAGCGCCCCCGTCACGACGTGGGCGCGCCAGCATCCTTCGTCAGATTGCAGGGACTGCTGCGCCTGACGCTCCACTATGTCGAGGTGATTGCGCGGCATGTCGTAGCCATAAAATACGCGCCACAGCTCCGTTTCTGCTCTTGCAGCGCGAGCTTCGGCGTGATTGGGCTCCAGGGCAAGTACGGCGTCCAATAGTCTAAACGCGGCTCTGGGGTCAGTGCCGATATAGCGAAGAGCCCGACGGAGCGTCCCCACCGCCGGATGACGGATGTTGTAAGTAAAGATGGTTTTGTATCCATCGAGTTCGAGATTCAGGCGATCTTCGATGCCGTCGGAGCCGTAGTAGGCGTCAAGCAGCTTTCGAAGACGGCTCATGCCATCCCGAACGCACGAATCATCCAGGGGAATCCAATCCTTGGACCGTCCATAAACTTTCACGCCTACCACTTCCTGATCAATCTCAGCTCCGGCGAGATCGCTGTCGACGAGGAATCGCAGGAGCTCCGAAAGCTTGAAGTGTCTCTTGAATTGCTGGGTCGCGAGAATTCGCGCGAGCTGATCCTGCTTCTCCAGCGGATTCGGATTGCCGGGAGGAGGGGATGTCGCCTGGAGAATGATATCCCTAAACCCGATTTGACATGGTTTGACATTGCCCCGAAGCAACCCTGAACGACAATAACCTATAGAGGTGAAATGTCATGGCATTCCTCGATTTCATGAAAGAGCGCTCGGCGCAACCGCAGCCGGCGAATGAGAACACATCCGCAGCAAGCCCTGCACAAAACAAGGTAGAAAATCTCCCGGCGCACGTTAAGGCCGAAGCGGTCGATGCCGCCCGCCCGGCGGCACAGTTAATGGACCGGGCGACCGCGCACCGAAGCCAGGCGCCGGATGCGCAGTCAAGCCGTGACGACAGCCGCGAGGCGTTGATTCGCAATCAGGGCGGCCAGGGCAAAGAGCAGGCAGCGATGAGTCCGACCGACCACGGCAAGTCCCAGACGGTAATGCAACAACGGTCGCAAGGGCGCAGCCGAGGCATGGAGCGATAGCGCCCTAAGCTCTGCTTAGGGGACATGTCTATACGCTTACACATTTATTACGCGAATTTCTCGTTGCAGATTACACGTTTTAGTTGTACAGGGTTTTCTTGCAGGCATTAGTGAGGAGCGAATGATTTTCGTTAACCACTTTAAGAACGCCAAGGCTGCCCAGGACTACTTCACGCAGCACCTCTCGCCGGGCGACTACTACAGCAAAGACGCCAGCGAAATGAAGGGGCAGTGGCATGGACGGGGGGCCGAGATGCTCGGCCTCTCCGGCGAAGTGGCAAAGGAGCATTTCTTCAGCCTGTGCCGGAACGAGAACCTAGAAACCGGCGAGCAGCTCACGCCCCGGAATAAAACGGACAGAAGGGTTCTGACGGATTTCACGTTCGATGCGCCGAAGTCCGTAAGTCTTGCTTTTGAGCTGGGCGGCGACAACGGCAAGGGCGATGAACGCGTCCTTGACGCGTTCCGCCAGTCCGTCCAGGAAACAATGGCGGAAATAGAAACCTCGGTGCAGGCGCGGGTGCGCAGGGGCGGCAAGGATAGCGACCGTACCACGGGCAATATGCTGTGGGCCGAGCATATCCACCGCACCACGCGGCCTGTGGACGGCAGGCCGGATATGCAGCTGCATGCCCACGCCACTGTTTTTAATGCGACCTTTGACGAAACGGAAGGCCGCTGGAAAGCCATCCAGCTCGGCGATGTTGTGCGCGATAAAGGCTATTACCAGGCGGCTTTTCACGCGCGCCTTGCGGGCAAGCTTTCGGAATTAGGCTACGGAATTGAAAAGCACGGAAACAGCTTCGGTCTTGCCGGAATTGACCGCGCAACAGCCGAGAAATTCTCCCGCCGCACGGCCATTATCGAAGCCGAAGCCGAGCGGCTTGGCATCAGCAATGCCGAGACCAAAGGCAATCTCGGCAAGCGCACGCGGGAGAAGAAAAGCAAAGTGCCTCAAACGATGGAGGAATTGCGCAAGGAATGGGACAGCCGCCTGACAAAAGAGGAGCGCCTCGCTGTCCGCACGGTGGGCAGCGGACTTACGAAAGGCGACGACAGGATTACGCCGGAGCAGGCGAAGGACTACGCGCTGGAGCATTCGTTTGAGAATGCCTCCGCCGTCTCGGAAAAGCGCCTTAAGGCGGAAGCCCTGACTTATGCCGTGGGTTCCATCCGGCCAAAAGACCTTGCGGATATTGCGCAGCGCCCGGAAGTCATTGCCCGGATGAAGGACGGGCAGCTGATGACGACGACAGAAAAGGTGCTGCGCGACGAAATCTCCATGCTGCAATTTGCAAAAGACGGCCAGAGAACGCAGCAGCCTTTCTTAAAAGAGCCGGATGATGATGCGCTCGCCGAGCTCTCAAATGAGCAAAGGAAAGCGGCGCGGCATGTCTTAAGGAGCCGCGATACTGTGACCGGCGTCGTAGGACGTGCCGGAACCGGCAAAACGACCATGATGCGGGCGACGAGAGATGCGCTGGAGAGTGAACCGGGCCGCCGTGTGTTTGCTTTTGCGCCCTCGTCGCAAGCGTCTCGCGGCGTTCTTCAGAAGGAAGGATTTAAGGACGCGGAAACGCTCGAAATGCTGCTTCGGAACCAGAAGCTCCAGGCGCAGACAAAAGGCCAGATTCTGTGGATTGATGAGGCCGGGCTTGTTTCCAGCAAAGACATGCGCAGGCTCATGGACCTGGCGAAGAGAAACGATAACCGCGTGATTCTCTCCGGCGATTACACGCAGCATGCAAGCGTCGAGGCCGGAGACGCATTCCGCCTGCTTGAAAAAGAAGCGGGCGTGAGGCTCGCAAAGCTGACGGAGATTCGCAGGCAGACGGAGCCTGGATACAAAAAGGCGGTAGAGGCCATTTCCCAAGGGTCGGCAAAAGCGGCGCAAAAGGGCTTCGACGCGCTCGACAAAATGGGCTGCGTCGTCGAGGCGAGTGGAGAAGAAAGGCACGGTTTGCTCGTGGGCGATTACCTGCGGGCGGTGGAGGACGGCAAATCAGCGTTAATCATCGCGCCCACACATGCCGAAGGACAAAAGCTCACCGACGAACTTAGAACCGCTCTAAAGGAACGCGGCGCGCTCGGCAAAGAGCGCAGTTTCACCGCGCGCAAATCGACGGGGTGGACAGAGGCGCAGAAAGGCGACCTCCGCAATTACGAGCCGGGGATGGTGCTGGAATGGCAGCAGAACGCCAAAGGTTTTACGCGCGGAGAAAAGGCCGTGGTCGGGCAGGGAACTGACGGGCTGTTTTTGCAAAAGACCGATGGCTCGCGCACGGCGCTCCCGGTAGAGCAGAGCGAGCGCTTCGAGGTCTACCGGAGCCGCGAGATTGCCCTGGCAAAAGGCGACCGCATCCGCATCACGAAAAACGGCGAGGCAAAGGCAAAGGGACAGAAGAAAGGCACGCGCCTGAATAATGGCGACATCTTCACCGTCGAGGGTTTTACGAAGGAAGGCGATATCCGCCTTGAGAAGGGCAAGCTGCTGCCGAAGGACTGGGGCCATATGAGCCTGGGATACGTGGACACGAGCTACGGCAGCCAAGGCAAAACGGCGGACCGAGCCTTTATTGCGGCGGGCAGCGAATCGGTTCCGGCGACCAACCAGAAGCAGTGGTATGTCAGCGCGTCGCGCGGACGCGAAATGGCGAAGCTCTACGTCGAAGACAAGCAGGAAGTCCGCGATGCGATTGCGCGCGGCGGAGAGCGGCTGTCGGCGGTGGAACTGACGCAGACAAGGCTTAAGGATTCGTGGCGGACGCGCATCTCCAAGTCAATCGAGCGCAACCGCGTCGGGCAGTTCCTAAAGCAGCGCGCGGAAGTCATAGTGGCCTACTGGCGCGGCCGCGAGGGGCCCAGCTATGTCTGAGCAAAAAGGCAAGTTCCTCGGCAAAATCCTGGGCGAAGAGGCCCCGGATGCGGACGAACCGGCCAGCTTTACCGCGGAGCGCCAGCACTCGGCGCAGGCTTTCAACCTGCACGTCGAGCGACTCACCGGTCGGCGCGCGGAAGGCTTCGGCTGGTCGCATTATGTGGGCTACCAATGGACGGACGAGGACGAGTGTGAGCGGCTGGTGGTCATCTTCGGAAACCGCGCCGTCGAGATTAAGGGGCATAACCTCGGCGTGCTCGTGAGCAAGATCCGCGAGGGGCAGCTAAAAAGCATCCGGGAGCTCGCCAGCGGACAGTCAACGCTGCTGGAGCGCGGCAATCCCGACAACCAGCCGATAATCGCGGAGGTGAAGTCCTATCCCGATTTTGAGGAAATACTTAACGAACTGAAAGGAGACGGCAATGATAAGCAGCGAAATACTAAACGAGATGCGGGACGATGAACTGCAAACCACCATCGAACAGGCGACAAAGCTTCTAAAGCAGCGCGACGAAGACCGGAAAGCGAAAGCGATAGTTGATGCCCGCGCCATGCAGGCAAAGGCATCAAACGAGGCGCGGGTGATTCTGGAAGCGGCGGGCCTGAGCCTTAAAGACCTGAACGGCAAGGGCAAGCGGAGGGCGGCAAAACCCGCGACTTACCACACCGGACATACCTACCAGCATCCGGTGAACAAGGCGCTCCTGTGGAACGGCAAGGGCAAGAAACCCGGTTGGCTTAGGATCGACCGGAAGCCGCACTCGAATGCACGCGGTGTGATGGGACGTCCGTCGGCAATTGGATCCGAGGAAACAATCCAGCATGAAGGTCATCGCCTGGAACCAGAATCTGACATCAAGCCCCACAGCAGAGGGCC
>Ga0302326_10009708_pt1 | contig 20949 bp, 20 predicted proteins | sample Palsa_T0_3_FD_202264 | JGI IMG/M metagenome (GOLD analysis project Ga0302326, IMG submission 202264) | Peat permafrost microbial communities from Stordalen Mire near Abisko, Sweden - Palsa_T0_3 | ecosystem: Environmental > Terrestrial > Soil > Palsa > Peat permafrost | place: Sweden: Abisko... | reverse complement strand
TGGGGCCGCGTAACAGCGGCTGTATGCCACCCCCAAACCGACAAGGAGGGCTACTAGGACGCCAATGGTGCCGAGGTAGATTCCGGTTGCGTGGGCGAAACAGAAGCGCCGAAGGCGCTTCGCCAGTCCCGGCCGGTAAGCAAGGTCCGTTTCGAGATCGCGGCGAGCCTTGCCGATCAGGTGATAGCCGACATGGGCGGCACGACTCGCCGTCGAGCCGGTCTCGGCGGCCTGACGAGCGCTTTCAACAGCGCGCAGCGCGACGCGGAGCTGACTTTCCCCTGATGCATCAGCCAGCTCTTCAACCGCCTGCCGGTAGCGGTCGCGACTGAGAAAATCCATGCTCGAGTGGACGCTTGCTGGGTCCCGCTTCAGCACCTGCTCGACCAGGCTCACCGACTCAAAGTACTGGCTCCAGTCAAGGGTCGAGCAAAGGCGCAGGCTGGTGACGACATTTCCGACCGATAGCTGAGTCGCCGCTTGCCGCTGATGCTCGGCTCGAACAGCGTCTTCCGCAGTGAGCTGATGGCTAGCGAGATGCTGATCAACAAGAGCTGAGACCTTGGAGCGCCGACTTCCATAGGTATGGACCCGCTGGAGAAGCTGGGCCGTGAATGCTGCATGCAGCCGGGCTGCTCTGAAGGGTACCTCGACGTCTCCATTCGCTTCGACCCGTTCCAGGTAGGCGTCAGCGGCCAGTCGAGCTTCGCGGGCGGCAAGCGTTCCGACGGCCAAACGCCTCAGGTTCTCGATGAGAGCCACCTTCAGCATGCTCGGCCATGCCCAGAGCTCTCCGATGGTCAACGGGGCCACCGTCTGGAAGCTGGTTAGAAATCGGACGAGTTGGTCCTGGTCGAGCCGACTGTCACTGTGACGAATGAGCTCAATTGCAAGAGAGTAGACGCGTGCGTTCCCTGCCAGCTCCCGGAGAGCCAGCTTTGGAAGCTCACGGTAGTAGCTGAGCGGCAGGCTCTCGCGGACATTGCTGATCTCCCCAGCAACCAGGTGGAAGTTGTCGAGCAGCCATTCGGCCGCGGGAGTGATGAACTCGCCGTGGTGGACGGCTTCGGAAAGCGTCCGGTAGGCCTGGGCGAGTACCCGGGCGTTGTCATCGAAGCGAGGAAACAGATTCCGGGCCCGACGCCGGGGGTTTGGAGCAATGGTGAAACGAGCGGCGAGCGCCCTCGCGCGCTCATCGAGCCGCTCAATGCTCAGCAGCTCGTCGCGAAGCGGCCGTTCGGCCTCGTCGGAAGGCGACCTGAGCCAGCGCTTGAGAATCGGAAGTTCCAAGGTCCCACCGCTCGTTGACTATCTGCTGCGCTCTCGCTCCTCCCTCCAGCCTCGGCTCAGCCGGGCTCCGGCCCGGCACGCTCCGGCGTTGTGCGTGAGAACGCTGGGCGTGTCTCCAGGAAGAAACAGCCCGAGCCCAAAGAGTCTCTGCACCGCTCCGGGGCGTTTGGACCGCCAGCATGCCCGCGACGTCCGCGCCCAAACCCGCGCTCGGCGGAAGAGCGAGCGGCGGGTCCAACTGCCCTCTCCGGGTGCAGCTCTAGAACTTTCCAAGACGTGGGGGTATTCACCGGTAACATAACTAGGGATGATTCCCCACGGACGCCAGTGGTCCAACTTGGGGTTGAATCCCGGCTACGCACTTCTGGCCCTCCATCCACGACAGCAGAGGTCACGGCAAGTCCGGAGCGGCCCATGGCGAGGCGCCGGCCCACGCCACCTACTGGGTCAGTGGTGTTCGGAGGCAGTCGTCGGTGAGTGGGATTCGAGCGCTTGGTGCAGCCACCATCTCGAAATCCGAGACTTGCAGCGCGGCCAGGTCCTTCGGGCCGATATAAGCAGCCGCAGTCGCATCCATCGTCAAGGGAATGTTGCCGCCGTCGTCGAGAAACATTCCGTACTTCTGCAACGCCATCGCCACCGCCTTGGCGGCTGCGTTTGGAAGTTGAGACATGTCGAAGCTTGCCTTGAGGCGCAAGCGCGCCCCGTACGGCGGGTACAGCTGGTCTCCCGACGGGCCTCCGGCGTGCGTGGCCGGATGGACGTACACGCCGCTCGCCATGGAAGGGTTCGGAAGGATGAAGCGCAGGGCGTGGGGAACGACACCTGCCTGCAGCTCTGCCCCCGTCACCAGAAGTGGGGCGATGGGCATGCCAGCTGCATCTGCGCTGGTGCACTGTTCCCCTCGACTGAAAGGACTTCCGGATTGCCAGTAGTCGTGAGTTGTGTCCCAGACAACCTCGCACAATGTCGTGAACGGGCTTCCGGTGGCTGTGCCTCCTGCAATCGTCGTGTTGAACAACTCATAGAGCCGGGTTCCTTGGTAGACGAGCACGTGGCAGTCACCCTGCCCCGGCGTCTGGTAGGACGTATCACAGGCATAGTTGCCTGAACCCTCCGTGTTGCCACCCGGCGGAATCGGAACCGGCGTCATGTCGCAGTCAGGCGTGTAATACCCATCCGCAGGGCTGAAGGCTCGAGGCTGGATGGAGCCGTCGGCGTGAAGGATGGTGATGCTGAAGTCGATTTGCATCGCGCCGGACCCCCAGCCGGCCGCAGCCAGATGGCTGACGGTTTCCGAAGACGTGACGTCGAGTGAGGCGGCGGAGACGTCTTGATAAAAGATGGACGTCGCGGGAAACGCATCGTCGGCGCTTCCAGCCCCTGCATCCTTGGCACCGCCGTCTGCTGGGGCCACCCCGCCATCGGTTCCGGCACCGCCGTCGGGAGCGCCAACTTGTCGGACCGCAGTCGTGGTTCCCACCATTCCACTGCAGGCGGCAACAAGAAGAAAAGCGGGAAGCGGGCTGAAACGAGGAGACAGCCTTTGGCGCCCACGTGCGCGGGGAACTGGGCTCGTTCCGGCCAGACCTTGCAGTGGAGGCGCTAACCAAGCTTCGCGGTCCACATTCACCACGTTCAGCAGCAAATCGGAAATGAGAGAAGACCTCGATGTAGTCAAGGGGCGGCAGCTGTACGCGCCTTGCATCGACTGTCCATGCTGCCCAGGGCACAGCCAGCCGAGCAGCGCTACTTCGGGATGCGGTCCAGCCGTGGCGGTGACGTCATCTCACGCTTGGGGCCACTAAATGCGTGGAACAGCTGCTGATGGCGCACCAGAGAACAACTTTCCTCGCGTGTGTAGTAGCCGCCCACCCAGCCAAGAAGAAACTCGAGCATCTTGTCCTGGTCCGCTGGGCTGGCGTACTTGTGCGGCTCCCAGGGGCGGGTGCGGCACTGCGCGAGGCAGACTGCCTGGCCCGGGTTCAGGAACACGAGCTCCGTGCAATGCCGACTCGCCAATTCGACCCACTCGCTGTAGCAACCCTCGATGACCCATCGAGTATGGGTGCCGAGAAAACGCTTCAGGTCGGCTTCCACCGCGCTTTCCGGGCGCAGGACGGCGACCTGACCTGGTTCCCAGACAAGGGTGTCGAGGTCCAGGTGGTCAAGGCCCTCCGACTTCGCAAGATGGGAGGCATAGGTGCTCTTGCCCGAACCAGCGTTGCCGAAGAGCACCATCCGCGCCACTGGTTCCTCCCTCTCGCCGCCGTCGCCACCACCAGTGAAGGCGCAGAGGGCCCACGCCGGTCCGTTGCTCCCGCATGAGGAATCTTGCCGGGACGTGCTACGCCAACGCTCCAAGCACGTCCAAGTCGGAAGCGTGCGCATTCAAGGAGGCCACACTCAGTGAAACTCTTCTACTCACCCGGCGCCTGTTCGCTGTCTCCCCATATCGTGCTTCGAGAACTGGGGTTACCGTACCAACTCGAGAAGGTCGATTTGAAGACGCACACCACAGCCGGTGGAGCCGACTTCTACGGCATCAACCCCAAGGGCTATGTGCCGACCCTGCAACTGGACGACGGGCGGGTCCTGACTGAGGGGCCGGCCATCGTTCAGTATCTCGCCGACCGCAGGCCGGAGGCCAAAGTTGAACCCACGTCCGGGACCTTCGAGCGTCCGCAGCTTCAAGAATGGCTGAACTACATCAGCACTGAGGTGCACAAGACCTTCAGCTTGCTCTTCAACTCCAAACTGCCGCCAGAGTTTAGGGAAGTAACCCTAGCCAACCTAGGCAAGAGGTTCGACTACCTGTCCAAGCAACTTGCAGGGCGGAAGTTCCTGCTTGGTGAGACCTTCAGCGTCGCCGACGCCTACCTCTATACGGTTCTGCGCTGGACCAATGGGCTCAAGATTGACTTGGCGAAGTGGCCGGCCCTCCAGGAGTACATGGCCCGCGTCGCTGCACGTCCAGCAGTCCAGGAATCCCTCAAGGAGGAGGGGCTTTCCTAGAGCGTTCGCTCCATCGAATCAACGTAGGGCGCGTCCAGGCGAGGCCCCTGCTGGCGCCATCCGCATCGCAGGTAAAAGCGCAACGCCAGAAAGTTGTTCGGGCTGACGTTGAGCGTAGCGATGCTGTAGCCCTGGTCCCGCAGCACACCAACCGCGTACGCATCCAGTTGGCGCGCTAGCCCACGGCCCCGACAGCGCGGGACGAGGTAGTAGAGGTTGACGTGGCCGGCGTTCAGCTGCGTCTCGGACGCGCCCAGCACCACCTGGCCCACAACGCTTCCGCCCCACCAGGCGTTGACGGCGTTCCTATTGTCTTGTTCCAGCTTCTCGCCGAGCCGAACCACCCACTTCCGGCCATCCCGGCCGGCTTCAGCCCAGAAGCGCTCCGCTGTCCCGAACGAGCAGACGAAGGCATCCTCGCTGAATTGCACCGAAAGCTGCCCGTCGCCCGGGAGGTCGATCGGGCGAAAGACGAGCTTTTCTCCGGCTGTCGGGCTCGAGACTTTCGCCATTCCGGTGGTGTACACGGATTGAACGTCCGATGCTGGCTTGAGAACTCGTCGACGCACCTACCGCCCCGACGCCGCCTCTCGCGTCGTGCACCCTCGGCTAGCCAATCTGGATTGCGAGCATCGAGATGGAGCCCCCATCCACTCCTGAGACTGGGAAACTCACCGTGTCACCCTCCCGCTGTGAGCCGAGAACGTAGAGGAGGGGCAGGTAGTGGTCCGGCGTCGGTATGGAAAGCAGAGCATCCGCCCCGAGTGTTGCGTAGTCGACCAGCGGCTGATGGTTACGCACGAGCACCAGCTGCTTCAGCTGTTGCTCGAACCGGACTGCCCAATCGTAGGCAACGGCCGAGTGCTGTCCCCATGCGTAGGCTTCGAGGTTGTGGACCACGTTGCCACTGCCGAGGATGAGTACCCCTTCCTCGCGCAAGGCGCTCAGTCGCTTTCCGAGGGCGTTGTGAAAGGCCGCGGGTTGTGTGCGGTCGATGCTGAGCTGCACCACCGGAATGTCGGCGCGCGGCAGCATGTGCGCTAGCACCGACCACGTCCCATGGTCGAGCCCCCAGTCCGTGGCCCCAGCGACTCGCGTCGGCAAGAGCAGCTGCTGCAACCGGCCGGCAAGGGTCGGATCTCCCTGGGCCGGGTACTCCATCCGGAAGAGTTCGGCGGGAAAGCCGCCGAAGTCATGGATGGTCTTGGGGCGCTCTTCGGCCGTGACGCGCGTTCCTCGCACGTACCAGTGGGCTGAGATTGCGAGGACTGCTCGGGGCCGCGGAATGGTTTGCCCGATGGCCTTCCACGCTGACGTCCAGGCGTTAACATGAAGTGCATTCAAGGGGTTGCCATGGCCGATGAACAACGCAGGCATCAATTCTGTGGCCACGTCAGCGAGACCTCTTGGCGTGATGGTGGAGGCGCCCGTCCCTCCTACAGTCCCTCGGGAGCCCGCGACTAGTCGACTCTATGCCCGTGGGGCCCGGAGCGAGGCGGTCGTGCTCGGTGCCAGAGCGTTCGCCCGAGAAACACGGGTCGCCGCAGAGACCGTTCGAACGCTCCTAGTGGGGCCGAATTTGGCGACCGGCTAGCTGCCAGCACCAGGAATTCGAGCAGCCATCTCGGTCAGCCTCGACGAGCCCTCGCGCGGCTCGTCCGCAGAACGCGGCTGTCAGCCCTCAACGCCGCGTAGACTCCGACTTCCGAGAAGCGTGGTACCGCAATCGGAGGCCTGGTCCACCAATTCATTACCACGCTCAGCCGAAGCTCCCCCGCTCCGCGCGGCTTCCCACCAGGGACATGGTTATCGGCATCCAGGACGCCATGGGTCAGGCTCCCATCGAACCACGCGACGCGGTTGGCTCGAGGGGCGATGAGATCGGCCTCGAGCGGCAGTGGCACATTGCAGGGGTTGTTTCGGTCCGGAGACTGACGGGTAACTGCCAGCGCTCCGCCACGGACTCGGTTGAGGAAAAGCACTGACGAGAGGTGAGGGTGCCGCTGCGTTGTGCTTCGCAGCGCGAGCTTCTCGTCTCGGTCCTGGTGAAAGTCGACGCCGACCCGGGTGGTCTGCATCCGCGACAGCCACCATTCCACTCCAGCGATGGGATGGCTGAGCAGGAGCGGCCGGAGCGACAAGACCGCCTCCTCGACAACCGAGCTCGGGCGCCCAAAATCGAACCAGAAGGTGGTCTGGTACGTGCTCCGCAGTCGCTCGGTCCCCAGCGCCCGGACGCCGGAGAGCACACGGCGGAACAAAGGCACTGGCAGAGCCGCATCCTGGACGCTGATGAGTCTTACCGGTGGATTCGAACCGTGTAAGGTTCTCACCTTCATGACCCGGCGGAGGAAGCCTTGCACAACGCGTCAAGCACCCGGGCGCACGCGTGGGTGGGACGATGGCAATCGTTCCTTTTTGGCATGCTCCGGGCGTTGATGATGGCGAACCTCGACCACGGATGGAAGCCTTCGCTTTGCACGACAGGCAACTCTCCCGCTTGCCTAGTCTCCGCCGCCGGCGCGACGTGATGTCAGCTGCAATGGCCACCCCTCGCGTTTGAAGCGGAGTTCGCTATGTCCAGGGCCAGCTCGATTTCGCAGCTACTCGACAAGGGGGTCAAGACGGCGTCCGCCATCGGCGCACCGGAGGGCATTCCGCCACTCAGCTACGGCAAGCTTCAGGACCTTACTCGAAAGACCCTGGGCGTACTGAACGCGCTCGGGATCGGACGCGACGACCGGGTGGCGATCGTGCTTCCCAACGGACCGGAGATGGCCGCGGCTTTCGTTTCCATCGCGGCGAGCGCCACAACGGCGCCGCTGAATCCGAGCTATCGAGCCGAAGAGTTCGAATTCTATCTCGGAGATCTCAAGGCGAAGGCGCTGGTGCTCGAAACAGGCTCGGACTCTCCCGCTCGCGCGGTCGCGCGAAAACTGTCGGTTCCGGTCATCGAACTCAAAGCCGAACGGGCCGAGGGCGCCGGCTACTTCTCGCTGTCGCCGCTTGACGCGCTACGGGGAACGGTGGCCCGCGGTGGGTTCGCAGAAAATGAAGATACGGCTCTGGTGCTCCACACTTCGGGAACCACTTCGCGACCGAAAATTGTCCCGCTGTTGCAGCGCAATGTGCTCGCAAGCGCAGAGCACATCGGCGCCATCCTGGCGCTCACACCCAACGACGTATGCCTGAACATTATGCCGTTGTTCCATATTCACGGGCTCATCGCCGCCACGCTTTCCTCGCTCGCAGCGGGAGCACAGGTCTGGTGCACGCCCGGCTTCAACGCCCTGAAGTTCTTCGGGTGGTTCGATGAGGTACGGCCGACCTGGTACACCGCCGTCCCCACCATGCACCAGGCCATCCTCGGCCGCGCTGACCGTAACCGCGAGATCCTTGCGCGCTCCCGACTGCGCTTCATCCGGTCGTCCAGCGCCTCCTTGCCACCCCAAGTCATGCTCGAGCTGGAAAAGACCTTTGGGGTTCCGGTCATCGAGAGTTACGGCATGACCGAGGCTGCGCACCAAATGGCCTCCAATCCGCTGCCACCGCGTCCTCGCAAGCCCGGATCCGTTGGGATCGCCGCCGGGCCGGAAGTGGCGATTCTGGACGAGATTGGCGGACTGCTCGAGCGGGGCATGATTGGCGAGGTGGCCATCCGCGGGCCCAACGTCACGCCGGGGTACGAGGCCAATCCGGAGGCCAACATCAAGGCTTTTTCCAACGGATGGTTTCGAACAGGTGATCAGGGACTCCTCGACGATGAGGGCTATTTGCGTCTTACCGGGCGGCTCAAAGAACTGATCAATCGCGGGGGCGAGAAAATCTCGCCACTCGAAGTCGACGAGGTCCTCATGGACCATCCAGCAGTTGCGCAAGTCGTAACCTTTGGCATGCCGCACGAGAAACTCGGGGAGGACGTTGCCGCCGCCGTCGTTCTCAGGGATGGACAGACCGCGACGGAGCGCGAACTGCGCGACTTTGCGGCGACGCGTCTGGCGGACTTTAAGGTGCCGCGGAAGATTCTCATTCTCAGTGAGATCCCCAAAGGTGCCACTGGCAAGCTGCAGCGCATCGGCCTCGCGTCCAAGCTGGGATTGGCACCTTGAGGACATCGCACCGATGAAAATCTGCGTCGTGGGAGCAGGCGCCATTGGCGGCTTGCTGGCGGTCAAGCTCTCCCAACTAGGAGAGAGCGTCAGTGTCGTCGTGCGAGGACCTCACCTGGCGGCTGTCCGTGCAAACGGCATGAAGCTCCTCATGGACGGCACCGAGCACGTCGCGCGCGTGGCAGCAACTGATCGCATCCCAGAGCTGGGCACGCAGGACCTGGTCATCCTGACGCTGAAGGCCCACCAACTCGGCGCCGTGGCGCAGGACTTGAAGTCTCTGTGCGGCCCGCACACCGTCCTCGTCACGGCGCAAAATGGGATTCCGTGGTGGTACTTCTTTCGGCACGACGGCCCCTACCAGGGCACCATCCTTCAGAGCGTGGACCCGGGTGGCACGGTCGCCGCCAACATCGACGTCGCGCAGGTCATCGGGTCCATCATTTACCCGGCAGCCGACATCGTATCGCCCGGCATCATCCGACACATCGAAGGAACCCGGATCTCTCTGGGCGAACTCGACGGTGAGGACACGGAACGGCTGCGCGCCCTCGCACAACTGTTCAGGAAGGCTGGCTTTCGGGTTCGTGTGGCGAGCGATCTTCGCTCAGAGATTTGGGTGAAGCTTTGGGGCAACTGCACTTTCAATCCCATCAGCGCTCTCACCCACGCCACGCTGGTCGACATTTGTCAGTTCCCTCCCACGCGGGAACTGGCTGAGAACGTCATGCGCGAGGCTCAGCTCATCGGCGAAAAGCTCGGTGTTCGCTTCGGTGTTTCACTGGAAAAGCGAATCGCCGGCGCAGAGGCCGTTGGCAAACACAAAACGTCCATGCTTCAAGACGTCGAGACCGGACGGCCGCTTGAACTCGAAGCCCTCGTCGGCTCGGTTGTCGAACTCGGCCGCTTGACCGACATTCCGACACCCCACCTCTCGGCAATCCACGCCTGCGCGAGCCTGCTGGCCAAGGTGCTTCGCGACGCGCACGGACGGCTGAAGGTCGACGCCGTCCCCTGAAGCAGGATTGCCTGTGGCGGACAACGCGGTTCGGCGATTCCCGTTGGTCGAGGTGACCCTCGGCCAGCTGAGTGCTCTGCTGTCTCCGTTTCTGAGCGGCCGCGGCATTGGTCGCGTGGAGCACGTGGACGGAGGGTTGACCAATACCATCCTGCGCGTCTGGCCCGCAGACGGCAGCAGCGGGCTGTTGGTGCGCATCTTCGCCGGCGGTCGCGCCCCTTGGGAAAAGGAGCGCAAGATTCTCACCCGTGTCCGGGCGTCTCTGCCGGTGTCCGAGGTCCTGTTGGCCAACGACGGCAACGGGAGCCTCCCCTACCCATCGCTGGTGTGCCGGTGGATTGAGGGCATCACCCTCAATTCGTTCCGAAAGCGGACTTCGGCAGTGGAGCTCCTCACGCTGGCCGAACCCTTGGGTCGACTCGTCGCGCGCATCTCCGGAACTCCAGCGGCAGGCGACCTTGGCCTCGAAGCGGACTGGGGCACGCCAGTATCCTCCCTGGAAGCACTGCTCTCGCTGAGCCGAGAACAGCTGCTCCGCGGACGTGCGCGCATGCGCCTCGGCGACGCGCTGGCTGACGCACTCTGGCGGCGTCTATCAGCGGAGGCCGAGCGCTTCCCAGGGCTCGCGCCGGACTCTCTTGTCCATGGCGACCTCGGTGGACGAAACATTCTCGTCGCTCCCGACGGCGACGCCAGATGGCGCATCGCCGGTCTCCTCGACTGGGAGGCGGCCTTCACCGGCTGGGCGCTGTGGGATGTGGGCAGCCTTTTCCGCTACCCAAAGCGCTTTGGCGAGGCCTTCCGCACAGGCTTCGAACGGGGCTACAGCGACGCTGGCAGCCCGTTGCCCGCGAAGTGGTGGGAGACCGCCAGGCTTCTGGACGCAACCCGGCAGGTGTCAACCTTGGATGCAGAACGGGAGCAGCCGACCGTTTTCGCCGACTGCCGTGAGTTGCTGGCGTTGCTGGTGCAGGACGACGGCTGAGATGCCTATTCCGGCCGTCCGGCAGCCCGGTACTCACCCGTCCTTCGCTGCCGATGGTCGACAAGCAGGTCGCGGAGCACCACCTGCGCTACGGCAACGACCGGGACAGCGACAATGGCGCCCACAACACCCATGAACTCGGCCAAGAGGAGAATGGCTAGCAGCGTTACCAAGGGATCGAGGTGGACCGTTCGACGGAAAATGTAGGGCCCCAGCATGTTGCCTTCAAACTGCCCGTAGAGCAGGAAATAGCCCACGACGAACGCCGCCTTGACTGCCCCACTGGTGAGCAAGGTGAGGACTGTCACCAGGATGGCCACCGTGACTGGCCCGGCGTAGGGGATGAGGCTCGAAAACCCACTGAGAATTCCCAGAGGCAGGAAAAATGGGAGCTGGAGGAGCGCCAGGCAGATGGTGGTCAGCGTGGCATTCAAGCTGCAGATGACCAAAAGACCGCCCAGGTAGCCCCCGATGGAGGAGTACGTCCGCGAGGAAATGCGCTGCCATCGGCTCCGCGCCTCTACGTCGAGTTGCTCAAAGAAGTTCGCAAGGAGTCCGGGGCCAAAGACGAGCATGAAGACCACCAGGGCGCCCATGGTCGCCGCCCCGGCCATGGCACTCAGCACCCCCCCAATGGCGCCGAGGACCGGGCTCGCGCCCGCTTGAGCCAAATCGCCCTTGGTGAGCGCATTTCGGAAGGCCTGCTCAATGTCGAAGAGGCGGTCGAGCGCATTGAAGACGCGGCCTTGCCGAATCGTCTCCAAGAGTTTCGGGACTTGCTCGACGAGCGCGCGCCCCTGGGACACGGCTGCCGGGATAACCAAGAGCAGGACCCCGGCCACCAGTAGGAGGGCCCCCACCATGACGAGGGCAATCGCCCAGCCACGTTTGATGTGCCGGCGCTGGAGGAAGTGAACGAGGTGGTTCAAGGCGACGGCCACCATCGCCGCACAGGCGGCGAGGGTGAGTGAGGCGCGTGTTCGAAGGATAAAGATGACGAGCGCGGCGGTCGCCGCAACTGCAAAGCAGACGGTGAAGGCCGTCCTGAGCGTCACCTGTGATGGATGGGATGGAGCCCGCACCGGTCCGGCTAGGGTGGTGCGCGGGAGGCCGAGAAGCAAGTTCCTCGTTGCGGCGGTTGAATCTTTTCACTTCCGGGCCTACCCGCTTGACGGCGCCGCGCTCCACACGCTCCATCGGCACGGATGCGTTGCAAAGGGACACGCTTCCTTCGAGTTGGCGGTGTTCTCGACGCTGGACTAGCGAGCAGCACGCATCGACGGCGGAACACGATGGCAGCGAGCGCCCGAGGGCGGCCACTTCCCACATCATCGGGCACTGGCACTTACCTGCCTTGGGGGAACCGGCGGTGTGACGCTGGAAATCAATTCCCCCACCACGGGGATGCGCCGGAGGGCCGCGGTCAGGCTCCAACTCAGAGCAACCGCGCCGGCGAAGACCATCGTCGCCTTGGCGGCACCCGGAAGGGAGCTACCGAGGAGCGAATACTGGAGCCAGCTCACGAGGACGTAGTGGGTGATGTACATGCCGTAGGCGTTTGCGGCCAGGCTGTCACCCAGCCATCCCGGGCGCGCGAATCGAACGAAGAGGCCGAGAAGAGCGAAGCAGGAAGCGGCGCACGACACCACGAACGTAACGTCCACTGCCGCCCAGGTCCCCTTCCCTGCCGCGGCACCCTTGGAGAGCGCCACCAGAAAAGTGACGACCATGGCGAGGAAGCAACCGACCGACGCCGCGACCCAGAGCGGCCACCGCCGGGCCAGCCCACCGCCCGGCATGAGCAGCCCATGTCCAATACCGGCTGCCCCGAGCCCAGCGCCGGCGAAGAAGTAAACCGCGTAATGGAGGGGCCGGCTCAGCTGGAAGCTGAACGGCCCGTAGCTCGCCCAGCGGCCGGGGTCGAAGCCGATGGCCAGCGGAAGGTAGGCGACGGCGGAGACGGCAACCAAGAACCAGAAGAAGGCGGCCGGTCGTTGAAGGCGTTCTACCAGGCGTCGCAGCGCATCGCCCCACCCCGGCACCATCCGTGTAAGCGCGGCGGCAAAGGCGTCGAACCCCAGCAGCATCCAGAGGAACCAGGCCGGCCCGCTGGGCCAATGAGGCAAGGACAGCCATGTGGTCCAGAAGCTGCCAAGCCGTGGTGCGGCGCCCGTCTGGAGATACGTGGGAAGGTAGGCGAGGGGGGCGAGCAACCCCGCCGCAACGACAAAGGGGATGCCCAGCCGCCGTACCCTATCGCCAAGAAAACGCGGGACGCCTTTGCGCTGCAGGCTTGGCCAGACGAAGAGGCCCGAGACGAGAAACATCAGCGACATGAAGAAGGCGTCGTTGAAGCCGACGAAGACGTCGATCCCGGCCCACCGGTGGCTATCGACGACTGGGAAGGCCTGCCAAATCATCGGCTCCGCGCCGAGGGACGTCGGCGGTGGAGGCGCATAGGGATGGTAGGCCAGCACCGCGTGGTGGGCGATAACCAGCAAGGTGACGAAGGCGCGTAGGTTTCCCATTGCCACGTTGCGGCCGGCGCCGGTTACAGCGTTCTCGTTGTCGTGCATGGCTACTCGCGTGTCAGGCGTGGGCTGGTCCGCCTTCGCGTCCGCCACGCCAAGAAGGCGGTGGGCACGACGGCGAGGATGAAGAGGAGGATAAGAAGGGAATAGAAGAAGGCTCCCAGGTGGTGCTGGGTGGCGAACGTCTCTGCCACCGGATCGTTGGCATGCTCTGCGATGGCAAGGCCGCCCAACGCGAAGTCGTGCGCGAACGCGACTGCCCCTGAGGCGCCCGTCCAGCCAATGGAGAACGCGCCAAGCGCGATGACGCCAGCCGCCAGCGTCCCGAGCGCGAGAACTCCGAAGGCCACGCCGCCCAGAGAGACCAAACCGACACTGACTCCGCCGACGGCGATTACGCCTACCGAGACGCTTCCCACGCTCACGCCGCCCGCCGCCATGGCACCCAACGCGAAGAGGACACCCACTGCTCGGTCGCCGACGGCGATCCATCCCAGCGCCGGTCCGGAGCCCTCGTGCGGAGGCGTGTACCGAATGTGCACCAGCGGCAAGCCGAACAAGGCCGTGCGGCTGCGGTACTCAAATACGGGGCGCGAGAACGGCGCTTGCTCTGGGTGAAAGAGTTCAGGTCGACGGCGCTCCTCCTCCCAGCGGACCACTCGCGTCTCACCCGTGTAACGCGCGCACATCACCACCAACCAGACGGAATACCCAAGGGAAACAAGAACACCGAAGACGGCCACCACCACCGGATGGGTCGCCCAGAATTGCCTCGGCAGGATTAGGCCGAAGACGAGCGCGACGAAGACGGTCGACGCAAGCACCATTACCTTGACCTGGCGGATGAGGACTGCACGCTCGCGCTCCGTACGCATGACGTTGAGGCTGGCGCGTACCCCTGCGTATCCGCTGAGGATGCTAGTGGCGAGCCCGATCAGCGCGCCGAAGGCCGCGACAAGGCCGGCGGCCTTCGCCAGCATGGTCCCCTTGGCGGCGGTGGAGGCAACAGCCGCCGCCGCGGCCGAGGCGGAAAAGGCAGGCAGCGCCGCGACGACTCCGAGTGTGAAGGCCTCCCCAGGCGAACTTCGCTCCAACACTGCCTCTACGAATGCCAGCACCTGCTCGTGAAGAAGCCTGCGTCCGCGCGACAGCCGCTGGCGGACCACGTCCTCGCTCAGCCCGAGAGACTCGGCCACCGTCGTCACGGACTGGTTCTCTCGGTAGAAGAGGACCATCGGCTCGCGGTAGGAGAGGGGAATCCGTTCGATGGAGCGCCAGAGGATGGCTTCCTCCTCCTGGCTGATGGCCTGCTCAGTCGCCAGAGGCTGCTGTGCCGCCGCGTCTGCAGCGCTCTCAATGGGCTCGGCAACGGTTGCCGGCTCGAGTCTGTCGCGGCGCTGGCTGTTGTGGACAACGTTGCGGGCGATTCCGCACAGCCAGGGACGCAACCTCTCCGGTTCGCGCAGCGTGGAGAGGTCCTTCCAAGCGGCAAGGAAGGTCTCCTGCGCAAGATCCTCGCTGTGGCTGATGGACCCGGTGGCGCTGTAGGCGACTGAGCAGACGAGAGACTGATAGCGCGAAACGATGCTCCCGAAGGCGTCCCGATTCCCGGCGAGGCTTCGCGCCACGAGGCGTGCGTCATCGAGCCGTTGGTCCGCCGCGGATGCAGGTTCCACCATCACAGCCTACAGGTGGCAATCTCGGCCAAAAAGGTGACAGGGCGGACTTCGTTTCAAGCAAGAAGATGCTCGACCGGGCGGCGGGCCCTGAATTGGCTCGGTCTGGTCCGAGCTCTCAAAGGCTCCCCTCCGGCGCGTACTATCGACCGAGTGATGGCACGCTGCGTCGGCCTCTCGAGAGTCGCACTGACCCCGTCCCCCCGACGGCCAACCTGTGTAAGCTCCACGCCCCTTGAATTCCCCGGCTGTGACCGACGCGTCCACCACCGCCGTCCAGCCGCCTGGCGACCGCTGGCTTCAGCTCGCCTTCGGCATCCTGTGCATGGTGGCCATCGCTAACCTGCAGTACGGCTGGACGCTCTTCGTCGGCCCCATTGACCAGAAGTTCCATTGGGGCAGCACCTCCATTCAGATCGCCTTCACCGTTTTCATCCTCACCGATACCTGGCTTGTCCCCTTCGAGGGATACCTCATCGATCGCTTCGGGCCGCGCATGGTCGTGCTCGGAGGTGGGCTGCTGGTGGCAATTGCCTGGGTGACGAATTCGATGGCGAGCTCACTGGCCGTCCTCTACCTCGGCGCAGGCATCGGAGGTGCGGGAGCAGGAGCAGTCTATGGCACTGCAGTAGGCAACTCGCTCAAATGGTTCACCGACCGCCGTGGGCTCGCCGCTGGCCTGACGGCTGCCGGGTTCGGCGCCGGAACCGCGCTCACCGTACCGCCCATCGCGCGGATGATTGAAGTGCAGGGCTACCAGAGGGCCTTTTTCGTTTTCGGGATCGCCCAAGGGCTGGCAGTGATTATTTTCGGCGCTTTCCTCCGAGCTCCCCGACCGGGCGAGGTTCCGCCAGCGCAGGTCGTCCGGAAATCGCAGACCTCGCAGGACTACCGCTGGACGGAAGCGGTGCGAACTCGGATGTTTTGGACAATGTACGCCATGTTCGTGATGGTGGCAGCGGGCGGACTCATCTCAGTGGCCCAACTCGCCCCGATGGCCAAGGACTTCGCGGTGGCCAAGGTGCCGGTCACGCTCATCGGCCTGAGCATGCCAGCGCTCACGTTCGCACTGCGTATCAACGCGCTCATGAATGGGCTGGCTCGCCCGTTCTTCGGCTGGGTGTCCGATCACCTCGGCCGCGAGAACACCATGTTCATCGCCTTCGTCCTCGAAGGACTGGGGATCCTGTGCCTTCTGCATTACGCCACCAACCCGACAATGTTCGTCGTGCTCTCGGGCCTCGTCTTCTTTGCTTGGGGGGAAATCTACAGCCTCTTCCCGGCGACGTGCGCAGACATCTTCGGTCGGAAGTACTGCACGACGATTTACGGAATTCTCTACACAGCCAAGGGCACAGCATCGCTGCTGATCCCCGTGTCGAGTTACGTCAGCCAGCGCTCGTTGGGCTGGACGGGAGTGTTCACCCTGGCAGCTCTCCTTAATTTTGTGGCCGCGGCGCTAGCCATCGTCGTTCTGAGACCCGCGCGCGTCCGCGCGATGAGCCAAGAACTCATCCCGGACGCGATGGGGATTACCCGCATCTAGCAAGTTTTCGACTTCGGTTCCGCTCGATGGCCAAGTTCCTCGAAGAGCTTTGGTCGCTCAGGTGGCGCACATAAACGGGTCGAGTGGCGGCGCGTTCTTGGGCAATGGCGTACGAGCGACGTTGAGCACCATCGCCATGAGCACGTAGTAGCCGCAGAGGGCGACGAGGTCGATGGTCCCTTGCTCGCCGAAGCGGCGCACAGCAGTCTGGTACGTAATGTCCGACACCGCCTGCTGATTGAGCAGCTCCGTGACGAAATCGTGGACGACTTGCTCGCCCTCGTCGAGCCGCTCGGGTCGGCGGCCCTCTGCGACTGCCGTCGCAACCTCCGCGCTCAGACCGGCCTTGAGTGCGATCGGCTGGTGGAAACCCCACTCATAGCGCTGGCTCCAGTGGCGCGCCGTGAGCAGGATGGCGAACTCGTTCAGCTTGGGTGGCAGCGAGCTCTTGAAGCGGAGGTAGTCGCCCATGGCCTTAGCCCGGAGCATCACCTCGGGACTCCGGAGAAGAGGAACGAAGGGTCCGAAGACAGGCGTTCCACGACCGGCTAGGAATTCGGCCGAGGCCTTCTTCTGGGCGTCGCTTTGCCGGTCGGGCGGGATCTCCGGCATCCGGTCGGCACACGCCACAGTGACGGTCGTCCCGGTGTTCTTCTCTCCGGTTGCGGCTTCGACGCGAACGGCCGCGAGTGCGACTCCTGTTCCGAGCAGAGCTCTCCTCGATAGCGACATGAGTCCCCTCCTGGGGTTGGTGCGCGAAACCCGAGCCTACTCCCGGTGCGACCGCATTTCGCACACATCATGCGCCGATGGATTCGAGCCAGAGATGCCCGCGGGCAACTTCGTGCCGATCGCGGTGACGCTAGTCTTAGGAGCGGACGTCTGTCAGCTGGAGGCCCGGCGTCGCAGTGCCAAGAGTCCGACCGCCAGCGCAGCGAGGAGCACTGAACCACCCGCACCCGAGGAGTTACAACCAGAAGTACCGGTCGCAGTTGAGCCTGCGTCCGGATTCCCTTCGTCCGGTGTGCCCGCGTCGGCGTAGCCTCCGGTCCAAGGTAGCCCACCCATGCCGCCATTGGGCAGCGCACAGACATTCATCTGGCCGTCTCCTCCACACGTCTCTGGCTCGACGCACGCGCCGCAGGAGAGCGAGCGGCCGCAGCCATCGTCGACCAGGCCGCAGTTGGCCAGAAGCGACGCGCAGGTGCCGCATTCGGCCGTTGGGTTGTAACCAGGCCCCCCAAAGAGGAAGCCTGCATCCGTCACGGTCAATCCGTACGCGGCCGGGTCCGTGAGTCCGGAGGGGCTGAGGGACGCTGTCTGACTGTCGCCCGACGCATCCTCTACCTGCAGGTTCGTCATAAAGGCGGCACCAGTCTGCGAAGGCAGAAGCCCATCGCCCATCTGACTTCCGGGCTCTGCCACTCCAGCCACTTCACCAAACCACTGAATCAATCCCGCACTTGCGAAATCGCCCCCCCAAAGACTCGCCGGGAAGAAACCAATCCATTCGGACTGGTACCAAACCCACCAGGCTGAGTTGAAAAATTGGTAGATGGCTTGCTGCGGCTCGCTGGTGAGCGCCACGATCATTCCCGGGTAGCGCGTTCGCGACACCTGCTGCCAGCCACAACCGTTGTAGCACCCCGCCACACCGTCGACCCAGTGGAACACGAACAGATGCGGGAGCGCGTCGCCGTTCAGCCCTGGGTCGACCGTCCAGCCCACCTCAACAATTTGCATTCCGTCCGCGGACTCGACCGCCATCTCGGCCAACGAGTGAGCGTCGGCCGCCGTCACCGTGGGCTGAAACTGGGCCCATTGACCTGATGCGCCCAATGCCGGGACGGCTTCAAGGACGCCCGCATAGTGGAAAGTGACTCCGGCCGTCGACGAGGCGTCCCTCAAGGACTTTCCGGGCGAACCCTTCAATCCCGGTCGCCCCAGAGGAGATGGGACCTGACCGTCCGGACAGGGCCGCGATAATTCACGAACAAGGTCAGCGCGAGCAAACGAGGGCGCGGGAGGCAGAACCCACGCCAAGCGAGGTCTGCAGACGGCTCCGCCGGTGGGCTCTGCGGAGGCAGGGAAGCACGCCCAGCTCACGGCGAGTGCGCCGGCCATAATGAGCGGACTCGGTGAAGAGAAAAGGCTGCGATTCACGGGGCGACCAAGCTGCACAAACGAGTCACGAGGAAGCGACACCGACGACCCGACCGTCAAACGTATTAGCAGCCTCGAGGCAAAGGGACGACACTTGTCCGGCTTACCGCCCTCTCAGATGGCCCGGAGGCCCGGCATGTGCGTGGCACGGTTTCTGAAGCATCCGGGCCATCGCCAGACGAAATACGCCGTCCGTAGCACCGCAGGAGCGCGCACCGACTGCGCGCCCGTCGGCGACGGCGTGCTCGAAGCGGGTCAGCGACGCCCCAGCGTTGCTTTCCGCCTTCCTCCCCTCCTCGGCGACGCCTTCGGGCGCCCAGCCGACTGCAGGGCCGCACCGGGCTACTTCGCTCCGACGAACGTAAAGAAGACTGGGTAGGCAATGCTACAGCCCTCTGCGTTCCCCGTCGCAACGACCGTCACTTGATTCTTGTCGGTGAGCGCCACGGTCGCGTTCGTGTACGTCACGGTCAGGACATCACATCCACGCACCTGGAACTTGGGACATTCCAGGATGCCTGACCAAGACGCGAAAGCTCCGGAGCCTGTCGCGTTCAAATACGACAGAATGTGAGCTGATTCAGTAGGCAGGCGAACCGCGCTGCCGCGCACGCTGGCGTTTTCGACAGTCCCCGGGCAGATGCTGGCAACTCTGGCCGTGTTTCCCGAGACTGCGACCGGAAGCCGCGCCGAGTAGGGAATGGGACTTCTGCCCGCGAGAGCGAGGGTCGCGGTGCCTGTCCACGTCCCGGCGAGGTCTCCTTCGAGCGGCGGCGCCGACACGCTCGTCGAACTTGCGCAGGACCAGAGCAACAGACAGGCGACGAGAATGGCCAACCTCATGAAACCTTCCGGCTGATAGAGCCTGCAACCTAGCGGCTCTTCCAAGGCGCATTGCCCACTCCGAGTGGCCATGGGGCCTCCGAGAGGGCCGAATCCGCGCTCCCCCGTCTACTTCGCTCCGACGAATGTGAGAATCACCGGGTAGGAAGTGTTGCAACCCCTCGCCTTCCCCAGCGCTACGACGGTCAGTCGGTTGATGCCGCTGAGCGTCAACGTCGCGTTCGTGTACGTCACGGCCACCGCATCGCATCCAATCAACTCGACCGTGGGACACTCCAGGCTTCCTCCCCACGCCGCTGCCGCTCCTGAGCCCGTCGCCTTCAAGGACGGCGGCAACAGGCGATCAGATTTGGTGGTCAAGTATCGAGTGTCCATTGGGCAGATGTTCTCGTCGCTGACCGTGTTACCCGAGACGGCGATGACAACTGGCACCGAGTAGTACACCGCAAATTTCCCCGCGAGTGCGAAGCTGGCGGCGCCTGTCCAGGTCCCACCGAATTCGGTTTCGAGCGGCGGTGCAGACGAACTGCTCTGGGTTGCGCACGAAGAGAGCACGAGACCGGCGACGAGGGCGGAAGCTCTCATGATGAATCTCTGGCTGGCGCAGACGATACGCTAAGGGTGCCTAGCCCGCATGGGAATTGGCGGTGCGACGAATGTTCGCCGCAGCCGCTCCGTCCACTGCACGCCTGGCGGATGAGCATCAGTGGAGTCGGCCATGCCGCGCGTTCTCCAGAGGTACGGCAAGAAACGCGCTAAAAATCTGACCGTACAGCGTGAAGAGGAGGGCCCGGTACGCCTCACGTATTGTGGACTCGTCGATGCCGAAGAGACTCGAAAGAAGTCTATGAGGACACTATGGCCGCGCCCGAGGTAACCAAGGGTCCCACGGTTGCCTTCTCCCAGCGGGGGGACCGGTCCGTGTGCGACGTCCTCATTCTCAAGGACAGAGCGGGGCTCGCGACCATCTTGACCTTCCTCGAGATGGGTTTTCGCGCTCGCATCGTCGAGCGCCACGACGGCCCTGCGGCCCTATGGGTCGACCACAAGGACAGACCATGGCGAATGGCCGTTTTGACCTTCTTCGTGAAGGTCCTTCGAGCTCTCGTTGTCGACCCCCGCGACCGTCGCGGCGCCAGCCGGTGGGTCCTTGCTACGCCGCACTGCAGAGTCGAGGTCGTTCACGACGGGGCGAGGGGGAACCAGATCATCTCGCCGGACGCCGATTCAGACGACACGGTCCGATTGATGGGGGAAACCCTGCGGGAATTTATCGCCAGTCAGCAGCCGCTGGACAAGGCTCCGAACGCGTGGTCATTTCGGAGCGATCTGACGCTCCGGCAAATGCTGCAACGGGTCCAGACCTCGCCGCCTTCGTGGTTTGAGCGCGACTCCGAATGGAAGCCCGACTCGATCAGCGGGAGGCTCGTTGAAGGGGCGAGCGCGCGGATTTTCGAGCACGGTATGGCCTTCTATGTCGTGAACCTCGGCTTAGCCGCTGAGAGCGATGACCCCGAAGCCCTGAGGGACCACGCGACGAAGCGACTCCTCGACGAGATCATCCCACTCCTTGGAGGACGAAGGGTAAGGCCAACCGGACCCGTCGATTGAGGCGCAGCCGCGTCACGCCGACGACGAACATCCTATCCCGCACCCCTTTGCTACAGATGGGAACTAGCGCCTCGACCTCGAGAACCGCTCTAGCGCCTGCTCACTCCAGGTCGTGGGCGAGACCCAACGCACCGCTGCGTCCTCCGGCCGCACCCGAGGGGC
>Ga0302326_10009706_pt1 | contig 20949 bp, 15 predicted proteins | sample Palsa_T0_3_FD_202264 | JGI IMG/M metagenome (GOLD analysis project Ga0302326, IMG submission 202264) | Peat permafrost microbial communities from Stordalen Mire near Abisko, Sweden - Palsa_T0_3 | ecosystem: Environmental > Terrestrial > Soil > Palsa > Peat permafrost | place: Sweden: Abisko... | reverse complement strand
CGCTGAGAATGACGACGTCCGTGCCGGATTCCGCGCCGACTGTCACATTGACCACATGCACCGTGTTGCCCGCAGCGACGGTGTAAATCTGTTTCTGGCCCTGGAAATCAGTAACGGCCGCCTGCGGCACCAGAATGGCGTTGTGCTTGATTTCAGTGTTGGCCGAGACGCGGCCGAACTGACCTGGGCGAAGGATATTGCCGGGGTTGGGAAAGGTTGCTGCGACGCGAATCGCGCCTGTCTGCTGGTTCATCTGGCGGTCGACGAAGACGATGCGGCCTTTGTAGGGAAAGATGCTGCCATCACCGAGCTTGAGTGTGAGCGGCACAGCGTCCGCGCTTTTGAGCAGGTTGTCGCCGCCATGTTTCAGGCGCCCGACCAGCGCAAGATACTCCTTGTCTGAGAGCGAGAAGTAAACGCGGATGGGGCTCAACTGCGAGATAGAGGTAAGTACAGACTGCGGCGAAACAAGGTTGCCGACCTGCGTGGTGGCCTGGCCAGCAACGCCGCTGATAAGCGAGCGGACATGGGTGAATCCGAGATTGAGCTGAGCTGTATTGAGGTTAGCTTGGGCTGCCTTAATCGCGGCTTCGGCCTGCGCCATCTGCGCCTTTTCGGTGTCGAGCTGACTCTGCGCGACAGCGTGGGCCGCTGCGAGCGGCGTGTCGCGATTGACGTTGGTCTGCGTCAGGCCGTATGCGGCCTTCGCCTGCTCAAGCTGCGCTGCTGCCTGATCGACAACCGCCTGGAAAGGACGCGGGTCAATCTCAAAGAGCACCTGGCCCTGGGCGACGGATGAACCTTCCTTGTAGTTCTGCTGGATTAGGTAGCCGGAGACCTGCGGCTGAATCTGAGCGTTGACGTTACCGTCGAGGGTGCCGACCCATTCGCTTCCGACGGGGACGTCCGAGGGCTGAATGCGCAGGACACTGACGGGCGTGGGCGGTGGTGGAGGAGGCGCGGCCGGCTTCTCGCAGCCAGTAAGAAAGATCGCCATGGCTAAAAGCACCGCACCCGCGTATAGCACAGAATGCGAGCGCTGCGCAGAGGATTGGGAGATGTCCGCTATGTTGTGATTTGCCATTGTTGCCTCGCCCGACGCTTTTTATCAAAATGACGCAAATCTAGAAATGTACACGTATGTATATTTATACGGTAACGGATGCCGTAGACATGAAACGTGATTCAAAGATTTCGAAAAAAGTTAGGAGCGCCCTAGCAGAGCAGGATGCCAGGAAGCAGAAGCGCGCTTTGCTGACGCGGCAGCAATTAATTAAGTCTGCGCGGGAAGCCTTTGCTCTAGTGGGGTTTGAAGACGCGCGGATTGAGGACATTGCAGCCAATGCGGGCAAGACACGGGGCGCGTTCTATGCCAACTTCAAGGACAAAGAAGACGTATTCTTTGCGATTTTTGAGGAAGAGCTGGACCATGACATCCAGGAGATACGGCCAATTCTGCAAAAGGTTTCGACTCTGGAAGACCGGTTGCATGCGCTGGCGCTGTATTTATGCAAGCTGAGCAAGGACAGGCAGCGCATCTTACTGAATCTGGAATTCAAGCTGTACGCGATTCGTCACCCCGCCCGGCGCAAGCGGCTTGCAGACCTCTATTCCGTCATGCGGCTGCGTTGCTCGCTGCCTGAGATTGATGAACTGGTGCCAGAGTATCGACAAAAGACCAAACAAAGACGGGCCCAATCACTTGCGCTGGGAGCCGTGGTGGAGGGGCTGGCCATCAACCAACTGTTTGATCCTGGATGCATGAAGGACCGAGATATGACTCGATATCTCGAGCTTTGTTTGTGGGAAAAGATCGAGGCCGTTACAGGTGAGTCACCCTCGTAGGCAAAACCATCCTGTGTGCCGAGCCAAAGTAGCGGCTTCGTCAGTAGCGATAACAGGGGGGAATTAACAGCGAATTTGCAAAGAAATAGGTTCTCATGACCTATACCTCGTCGAAAAGTTTCGTTTGCCGTTCGTGTTTGTCCTTACGTATTGTCCAATCTCGAACAATCTCTTTCATGGTTCTTCCCGTACTGATGCTGTTCGGCCATGCTTCCAAAACGCACTTGTCGGCACGGCTTCCGGCAAACGAGTCGGGTTGCTTACAGAACGTCCAGATAGGACATCGTGCATTTGTTGAGTCGTTCGTTCTGGCGAGCATCCATGCGCCTTTCAGCTTTTCTCCTTGTAGCGTAAATCGCAATATGCCCCTGTGCAGGCTGCCCTCGATATCTTCGGATTCTGGATCCGGTTCCCACGTTCCAATATCCCAGAGCATAATAGGTCCCGTCTCGTGCAAGCCTTCGAACCGCAGGTTTGCTTTGCGGTGATCCTCCATCTCGATGGCTTTACGAATTGCGCCAGCACAGCAACTGGGCCCCTCTGGAAGCGCCCAGCTCAACAAAATTTCGTTCCACTCCAGTCTGAGATCGTAATGGAGACGCGTTGCACGATGCTTTTTCATAGCATAGCGGCGCTCGCGAAAAGCACGACGGTTGGCTTCTGCTCGCATCTCGCAGTGTCTCCCTCCTTCTGATCGAACTCCCCATCCAAAATGGCCGTTCTTCTTCTTCTCCAACTATCACTGAACGCGGACTGCTTCCTCGACCTCTCGGAAGCGAAGATTCGTCACGAATATCACCTCTACCAGTTTTTCTCCCATACCTGGAGAACAGGGTAGCGGTTTACGCTTGAGGGTTGATAGTTCGATCGTGAAGTCCACCAATTGATGCGGGCTTGGGGATCGGCGGCGAAGGCAGGGTCAGACTTGACCTTGGATTCGAATTCCTGCATCAACTCCGGATGCTCTTCAGCCACTTTGGTAGCGATGGGGATGCTGAGGTACGGATTCGCGCCGATGCGTCCCATGGACTGGAACACGGCAGCGGCGAAGCCGATGCGAATCAGAGCGTCCGGGGCGGCGGGGTGGAGCAACGCCATGATCAGCCGCGCGCGCACCTGATGCAGCGGGATCCACCACGACCCCGCCGGCACCTCGATCTTCTCATTGACCGGGTGGAGTGTATAGTCCATGAGCTGGCCTGCCTCGCCGGAGTTGACGTACTTGACGTCACTGAAGCGCCAGGTTTCGAAGTCCTGGTCCAGATCCTTGGGGATGGTCTCCATCTCGACGCCGTGCAGCTTGAGCTCGTCAGCGATTTCCTTCCACTGTAGTGGGATGATGAAGCCCAGTGGCTCCTGAGCCTCGGCGGTGGTATCGATGCCATCGTGCTCGACGGTCTCGAAGTCATCCTTCTCGGCGGTGTAGCGCACGACGGGCGTTCCCGTGATCTCGGAAGGAAAGGTTGCTGTTTTGAGCGAGTGATACATAAGCGGGTGAGCGCCGGCGCTGGTCTTGCCGGCGAGATAGACCGGCGGGGCGTTGCGATCGCCGGCCTGGGCGGCATATTTGGCGTCCGCATCATGGATGGCGGTCCTCAGGCGTTGGGGATCCTCGGTGACGATGTCGATAGAGTGGACCATGATGTCGTAGTTGGCCCACGCGCGGGTCTTGGGATCCTTGAGGGAATGGGTTTCAACCAGTAGGCACGGCCGGTTGAGCGTCGCTGTGTAGAGGTGCGAGTAACGCGGGGAGAAGACCTCTACGAAGAACTCGCGTTTGCCGTTGCCTAGGCCTCCGTTGTTGCCGCGGCGCCCTGTTCCGGCTTCACCACTCTGGCCTGTTGAGTTCTGTTGTCCGCCACCGGGACCGAACTGGCCGGCCTCACCGTTGCCTCCGCCACGTAGCGCTCCATAGGGCGAAACGAGGTGACCAGAGGCCTCCATGCGCTTGTTGATCTCGGGGATGAAGCGATCGTTTACCCAGGACCGCGTAGGCTCGCCGATGTCCTCGTGGTGGGCCATATCCCACGTGACATCGTACTGGTAGTCGGCTCCATCGGTGACGTGATTGTCGAACATGAAGTCCGGCATCCAAGCCTGATAGAGCGCAAGGAAGCCGTGCATTTCGGGCGTTGTTGCCTTGACATAGTCGCGATTGAGGTTGAGCTCCTGCGCCTGGGCGCGGGTACCGGTGATGTCGGGGCCATTCTGGTTGGGACGGTTGAAGGGACTCCGGTTCTCATGGCCGTCGATATTGAAGACAGGAATGACAAGGAAGATCGCGTTCTTGAGCCACGCCGCGCGGGTCTTGGTGATGACCATGTCGCGGACTAGCATGAGCGCGGTATCCTTGCCCTCGATCTCGCCGGAGTGGATCCCGGACTGGACGAGGATGATAGCCTTGTTGGTTTTTACCGCTGCAGCGGGGGTAAACGCCCTGTCGGAGGAGACAATCATGGCATACATGGCGCGGCCTTGTGAGGTCGTTCCGAACTGAATGACCTTGACCTCGGGCGAAAGAGCAGCCATACGGCGCATGATGCGGACCGCCTCGTCGTAACGCGCTGTCTGTTGCCATTGGGTCTTTTCCCCTGTAGTGAGAAGGCCGGACGGTACATTGGCGGAGCTGGCAGTGAGCGTGGCGGCCGCCGCGGCCATAGGCGGCTCATACATGGAGTGCGGGACTAGGGGATTCTGCTGGGCCGAAGCGGAGGCCAGCGATACGGCGAGAACGGCAGAGAGCATAAATGTGGTGCGACCGATGCGGAGCATGGGTGGGATCCTCTGAAGAGCAAAGTTAGCCGATGCTGACAGGACTCCCTGTCCAGTTCGAGAGCGTGAAGGCTGTGCCTCGCCCAGAACTCCATCGGCCCATATTTTCATGTGTTTTCTGACTGTATGAAGAACTTGCAGCGTGATCAAGCAAAAACGGGCACTGTAGTAAAAATTGAGTATAAGAAAACCTCACCGATGTAGGCGGAACCTCACAGAACCACAAGTTCCGCTGATTCAAAATGGCTTGTCCGCTCCATCTTTTCAATGATTTAGCCAAAATCGAGTCATCTGTTTTGGGAGCAGCGGATTCTCAGTTCGAATCTGAGCGCCCCGACCATTTGAATCAATGAGTTAGATTTTCTGGTCTTTGTCCAAGTAGTGGTTCCGTGTTGTTCTGTGCTGAACCCGGAGGCTTAGACCATCTCAATTTTGACTACAGTGAGACCGCAGAAAAGACAGGTGCGCTATGCGAATTCAATACATCCGCCGCATCCAGAATGACTTGGCGTCATTGGAGCAAGAGACCTCAATAGGGTAGACCATCTGCTGTGAGAGCAGAGGGGCCGGGGTCAGATGGAGTTTTGGCGAGGCGCAGTCTCATAGAGGCGTATGATCCATGGCGACCGGAATTGTTGAGTTTCCTTTTCTGGATGTTGGTGGGGTCAAGGCACGACTGTGGCACACAGTATTGATACGTGTGTCTTTTGTCTGATTTGAACCCAAACGGACTGCGTGAGTTTTGTCGGAGGCTATTTGCAGAACGAAAAAAACACAGCTGAAATGAATGGTCGTGCTGCTCGAAAGAAGCTCCACTGGGATGAAGTTCTGGGCAATACGCGGATTATCGCTGCTGTACGGAATGAGGATCATTTGCAGCGGGCGTTGGATTCCCCGGTTCAGATCGTTTATCTCCTTTTTGGGAACCCCATGAACATCAGGACAATGCTCCAATCGGTACGGGACAGTGGGAAGCTTCCGTTGGTCAATGCAGATCTGTTGCATGGAATTTCGCGTGACGCACATGCCGTGGAGTACCTGGCAAGCTGCGGAACCGCGGGAATCATCTCTACCAATCATGAAACCTTGAGGGCAGCGCGCGCTCAAGAGCTGTTGACGGTGCTGCGTACGTTCATGATCGATTCTGCTTCAGTAGAATCAGCGCAGAGATTTCTCGGGCACTTTCAACCCGATGCGGTGGAACTGCTGCCGGCAATCGCAGCTCCCCTGGTCATCGACCGTATCCGGGAGAGCTATCCGGCGTTACATGTCATCGCCGGTGGTTTAGTCACGAACTTCAAGCAGGTGGAAGGACTCATCGCGGCAAAGGTAGACGCGGTCTCGCTAAGCGATCCAGCCTTGTGGTTGGTCTAATCAGGATCGGTTAGTCAGGCGATCGTGATGGGTCGGCTGGAGACGGAAGGCACGCCGAATGGATGAGATACTCTCCCACTCGCCCGCTTGAAACATAATCCACAATTTTTGCCTTGACGGACGTATAAGAATGCTCTAGTGTGTTCCCGCGGCTAGAGCCCAAGAGAAGTCCGCTTCCAAAAGTACAAGCAACCGTCATATTGTCGGGTGGCATTGCCATACCGTCGAGGGGCGATCTTGTGCCGGAAGCGGATTTTTGTGTTTATGGCCGGAGATATTCAGAAATTCATACTGTGGTAACGGCTGCGATGGAGGATAACCCACAAGACTGATCGTTGACCGAACAGCAGGACACACAATGACCTTCAGAGAGCTAACGAGAAGACAGTTGCCATGACAGCCGTACAGCTGAAACACAACGGATCCCGAGAAGTCATTCAGGATCGATTTTGATTTGAACTCAGGAGACGCAATGCTAAGCGAAAGAAACTCAATTGATGTTTGGAGCGGTATTCGGAGTCGCAAAATGACCAGCGGTGTTCGTATTTCCGGATGGATTTGCCTAGCCGTGGCGTTCTTGATGGCATTTTCAGCTCACAGTTCCTTCGCCCAATACGACAACGGAAGCCTCGTGGGAACCATTCGCGATGCCACTGGCGCGACCGTGCCCAACGCGAGTGTGACGATCACGAATACCGATACGGCGGCGACTACGCAGTTGAAGACCAACTCCATGGGCGACTATGAAGTTCCATCTCTGCACGTAGGCATCTATAAGATTGCTGTCTCCGCACCCGGCTTTTCCGAAGCTGTTGCGGACAATATCACTATCTCGGTGGGTGGCCGCCAGCGCATCGATCTCACCCTAAAGGTGGGTTCTGCGCAGGCGACGGTGGAGGTGAGCGATATCGCACTGCAACTTGAGACGGAAACCAGCGAACGTGGACAAACCATCACGAACTACGAGAGTGAAGCGTTGCCACTGGTGAGCCGTAACTACTCTGACCTGCTGGGACTAATCCCGGGATCGCGTCAGGCGCCGACGGCGGCGACCACCAGCTCCATCAGCAGCCTGGTGCGCGCGGGTGCTTACAACGTGAACGGCCAGCGCAGTATGTTCAACAACTTCCTACTAGACGGCATTGACAACAACGCCTACGGCGAAAGCAACCAGGGCTTCGATAACCAGATCATCGCGGTCCCACCCGACTCGGTGGCGCAATTCCAAGTGGTGACTAACAACGAGAGCGCTGAATATGGACGCAGTTCGGGCGCGACTATCAACGTGGCCTCGCAGAGTGGAACTAACAAGTTTCACGGAACCATTTATGAATTTATCCGCAACACGGATTTGAATGCCGCCGGTTTCTTCAAGCCCACACTGATCGGCGGTACCGGTATCACCACGCCGTTCAAGAAGCCGGTCTTCAACCGCAACCAGTACGGAATAAATGTAGGCGGCCCCATCATCAAGAACAAGCTGTTTTTCTTCCTCGACTACGAAGGCTTCCGTCAAGTGCTGAAACCGCTTAGCGTGCTTACGCTGCCGACGCAGAACGAGCTGAATGGCATCTTGGTTGTGCCTGTGAAGAATGCAACTACCGGCACGGTGTATCCGGCAAACACAGCCATACCGACGGCGGCAATCAATCCTCTATCGCTACAGATCATCAGCTACTTCAAACTACTTTCCGCGGCACTTCCCGTCGCCGGTGTCGCCACAACCGGCGTAGCGACCAGCGACTATGCCGTTCAGGCGCCATTCACAGATAACTCCGATAAGGGTGACCTACGTTTCGACTATCAGCCGTCGCCCAGCCGGTCCTTCTTCCTGCGCATCAGCGACAGAAAGGAGGATGGCGTAAATAATCCCACCATTCCAATTCCACTTGATGGTCAGACAAACGGTAAGATACGAATCCTCGACCAGCAGATTGCACTTGGCGCCACCCAGTTGTTTGGCTCCAACAAAGTCCTTGACGCACGTATTGGTCTGGATCGCACCAAGGCCGGTAAGTACAACCTATCTATCGGCAATACGGCATTTAACAATATCCCTGGGCTCCCAACAAGCAATGCCGTGGTCGCCGGTGGTTTGCCGTCCACCAGCATTTCAGGGGGCTTTACGAGCTTTGGCCGGCAGAGCACCAATCCACAATGGCAAGATCCCGCGCTCCTCGATCCGAAGGTGAACTTCACCTGGGTGAAGGGCAACCACTCGCTGAAGTTCGGCTATGAGTTCGAACATATCTGGATGGCGGTCAATGACAATAACCCACTGTATGGTTCGTTTACGTTCGGTGGCGGCTACTCCAACGCGGGCGGTTCTACAGTCGCTGATACCTATTGGGCTGATTTTCTCTTCGGGACCACGAGTGCCTTTTCACTGGCAAACTATTATGAGGCACACCTAACCCAGACCGACCACAACCTGTATGCGCAAGATGATTGGAAGGTAAGTCCTAGGCTAACGCTTAACCTGGGATTGCGCTGGGAGTATGGGTCGCCCTACTCGGACCTGCACCACAACATCTCCAACTTCGATCCGGTCTCGCAGACGGTCTTTACAACCACGCCTGGAGCGGTGGCCGGTAATGGAATTACTCCGGTCTCCTTCGGGGGCATCTACGGAAATACGCTGGTCAACCCAGACTTCACGGATTTCGGCCCACGTCTCGGGTTCGCTTATGCTGTTGACCCCAAGACGGCCATCCGCGGTGGCTTCGGCATCAGCTATGCGCACTATACGCGTGCCGGCTCAGGTGACATCCTGGGAATCAACGCACCGCAGGCGCAGTTCGCCTCGGTCACCCAAATCGCACCCACCACCACCAATCACTGCTCCACACCGTTGCCGGCGCAGATCATTGCACCGGGTACCACCACGCCCTCCTGTTACGCTACTGCAGACCAGGGGTACCCCAGCGGCCTGGTGACCACCTTCAACTCGGCAACGGACAATATTACCTACATTCCCAAAAACACCAGGGACAGCTACGTCGAGAGCTACTTCCTGAGTGTGCAGCGCACCATTGCCAAGAATGCCCTGATCGACGTCGCCTATGTTGGCAGTCATGGCGTCAAGCTGCAGGGCTTCATCGACGCAAACCAAAAGATTCCGACGGCTGGATTTGCGCGCCCTTACGCAAACTGGCCCTCGGACATTACAACGGCCTTGAACGAGTTCTACTCGCACTACGATTCTCTGCAGGTGAAATATGAGCAGCGCATGCTGGCAGGGCTGACCCTGCTGAACTCGTTTGCGTGGGAGCATTCGCTGGATAACGCCAGCGCTGCGTTAGAAGGAAATACGCCGTCACCGCAAAATGGTTTCAACATTGCCGCGGATTATGCGCAGTCGGACTACAACCTGCCGGTATCAAACATCACGAGCCTGGAGTATGAACTTCCCTTCGGGAACGGACGCCGGTTTCTGAGCAAAACCAATGGAGTGGCGAATAGCGTGGTGGGTGGATGGCAGGTGAGCGCGATCAACACAGCGCAGGCCGGCACGCCGTTCAATCTCACCTATAATCCAAACTCGGCACAGGCGCTCTCACCGCAAATCGCCACAAACGCGAGCTATCGTGGCATTAATGAGTATAGGCCGGATGTTATTCCTGGAATGTCTCTCACGCAGGGCCGCTCAAACCAGCAAGCCAACACAGGCTACATAAACTACGTCAACCTGAATGCAATCGTTCTACCGCCCATCAAGGACGCGGCGGGAAATACTCTAAGCCCTTACGGCAACCTCAGCCGCAACCCAGCCCGCACTCCCGCGTTCTATCAGACTGATCTCGCGATGAATAAGAAGTTCACCACGCCGATAGAGGGTTTGAAGGTTGAGTTCCGCACTGAGTTCTACAACATCTTCAATCACACCAACCTCTACCTGCCGGGAGCCGGTACCTCCACTGTGGGCGGCGTCATCAGTGGAACTCAAGGCACGACGACAGGTACGTACGGCGTCGGTGGCACCGTTCCCGTGGCCAGTATCACTGGTGGGACACCGAACGCAAATACCGGCCAGATAACGAGCACCTTTACACCGCGTGTTATCCAGTTCGGCCTGAAGATTATCTACTAACCATTGAGGTGGTACCGGCGAATTAATTTGCCGGTACCGCGTCTTTTCACTCTTCGTATTGCCGCCCGCGTGCTGCAGGTTGCGGAGAACACATTCGTGCAGGGAGATTCGTATGGCCGGCCCGCAATATATTCTTGCACTGGATCAAGGCACTACAAGTTCCCGGGCGCTGGTCATCGATTCATCGGGTAAGGTGATTTCGATTGCGCAGAGGTCTTTCCCTCAGATCTTCCCGCAGCCGGGCTGGGTTGAGCACTGTCCCAAAGAGATATGGTCATCGCAAAGCGGAGTCGCCGCTGAGGCTCTCACCAGCGCAGACCTGACCGAACGCAACATTTCTGCCATCGGCATCACCAATCAGCGCGAGACGACCATCTTGTGGGACCGTGAAACCGGCGAACCTGTCTACAACGCCATCGTATGGCAGGACAGGCGGACTGCGGGATTTTGCGATGCGATTCGCGCTCGCGGCGATGCGCCGATGATTCAGGCGAAGACAGGCTTGCTACCGGACGCATATTTCTCCGCAAGCAAGCTGAACTGGCTGCTGGAAAATGTGGAGGGGGTTCGTCAGCGGGCCAATGCAGGCAAGCTTGCCTTCGGAACGGTAGATAGCTGGCTGATCTGGAAGCTGACAAAGGGCGCAACCCACATCACGGATGTGACGAACGCCTCCCGCACCATGCTCTTTAATATTCACACCCTCGAGTGGGACCAGGAACTCTTGAAGTTGTTCGACATTCCTGCCTCGGTGTTGCCGCAGGTCGTCGCCTCCAGCGGGCGCTGTGCCGTGACGGAAGGCATTCTCGACGGCATCCCGATTGCAGGAATTGCAGGGGATCAACAGGCAGCTCTTTTCGGTCAGATGTGTAGCTCTCCCGGAATGGCGAAGTGTACTTTCGGCACAGGCGCCTTCATGCTGCTGAACACAGGAGAGAAGCCCGTCACTTCGAAGAATCAGCTTCTCACCACGATCGCCTGGAAGATCGGCCAGCGGGTGGAGTATGCCCTGGAAGGCAGCATGCTGATGGCAGGCGCCGTTGTGCAGTGGCTTCGCGATGAGCTGCAGATAATTCGCACCTCGGCTGAGATTGAGGAATTGGCAGCATCTGTTCCCACGTCGAACGGCATTGTCATTGTGCCGGCCTTTGCGGGTCTCGGCGCGCCCTATTGGGACCAGTATGCGCGCGGTGCGATCGTTGGTATGACCCGAGGGACCACGCGGGCTCACATCGCGCGCGCGACTCTGGAAGGAATCGCACTGCAAGTTGCAGACGTCCTTGAAGCCATGCAGTTGGATTCGGGACTGCCTCTCTCTCAATTGCGAGTTGATGGCGGCGCTTCGGCCAACAACCTTCTCATGCAGATTCAGTCTGATGTTCTCGGCATCGGCGTGGTACGCCCGAAGAACGCAGAGTCAACCGCCATGGGCGCTGCGTACCTCGCCGGCATCGCAGTCGGATATTGGAAGGACGCGGAGTCGATCGGAAAGCAGTGGCAGATCGACCGTACGTTTGAACCGGCGATGGATTCCAGAGAACGCCACAGGGTGCGCTCCGTCTGGCATCGCGCCGTTGACCGGGCAAGAGACTGGGAATTGCACGCATGATGGAGAGAGCAGATATTCTCCGCCAGATAACCGAGCAAGGAAAGCCATGGGATGTATTGGTGATCGGCGGGGGAGCCAGTGGCTTGGGCGCTGCCGTGGAAGCTGCGGCAAGAGGCTATCGAACCCTGCTCGTAGAACGAGTTGACTTCGCCAAGGGCACATCCAGCCGCAGCACCAAGCTCGTGCATGGCGGGGTGCGATATCTGGAGCAACTCAACATAATGCTGGTGCTGGACGCTCTGCGCGAACGTGGTCACATGCTGCAAAACGCGCCGCACCTCGTTCACAATCTATCTTTTGTTGTACCGGCATACAGCACTTTTTCGCTTTACTACTATGGTTTAGGACTGAAGGTGTATGAGCGCCTCTCGGGCAGGCATTCGTTTGGCCGCTCAAAATTTCTTTCCCGCGGACGCACCCAGGAAATGCTTCCCGCCATCGCTCGAGGAGGTCTGCACGGGGGCGTTCTTTATCACGACGGCCAGTTCGACGATGCCCGCTACGCAATTTCCCTGATGCGCACATTTCAGGATCTTGGCGGCACCGCTATCAACTACGTAGAGGCAACGGGGCTTCTGCAACGTGATGGAAGGACAATCGGCATCTCTGCGCGAGACGTCGAGGACGGCCAGATGTTTGACCTGCAGGCGAAGGTGGTGATCAACGCCAGCGGGACGTATACGGAGAACATCATGTCCATGGACAGTGCTCCGCACGAATCCGTGCTTGCAGTGAGCCAAGGTACGCACTTTGTTTTACCCGGCTCGTTTCTCGAGGGAAAGGCGGCTCTAATGGTTCCCAAGACCACGGACGGTCGGGTTCTCTTCGCGATTCCATGGCACGGGTCGACCATTGTGGGAACAACGGACGAACCAGTCGATCATGCGTCGGATGAGCCGCGGGCACTTCCTAAGGAGAAGAGCTTCTTGCTGGATCATATCGCCCGCTACTTCGGTCGTAGGCCTGCCGCCGGCGAGATACAGAGCGTCTGGTCAGGTCAACGCCCTCTGGTTCGCAGCGGTCGAGGTGAGACCTCACAACTCTCCCGAGATCATCGAGTTCTAGTCTCGGAGTCGGGTCTTGTGACAATTACAGGAGGGAAATGGACAACCTACAGACGCATGGGTCAGGATACGATCGATCGCGCCGCGCAAGTCGCTTCTCTCAACAAGAGACCGTCGCACACCGTGGATCTGAAACTGCATGGTTGGATGGAAGCGCATCCTGAAGGAGTTCCAGAGTGGGAGTCGGTCTATGGATCTGATCTCGCGCAGCTGCAGAAGCTCTCCGACGAGCAACCGGAGTTGAACGCGCTGCTTCATCCGCTGCTCCCCTACAAACTTCGCGAGGTGGTGTGGGCGGCGCGTTACGAAATGGCGCGTACCGTAGAGGACGTTATGGCCCGCCGCACGCATGCCTTGTTTCTTCATGCTCGTGCAGCGATCGAAGCTGCACCGGTCGTGGCAAAGCTTCTAGCGAGAGAACTAAAAAGAAGCGATGTGTGGATGAACCACGATCTGGCCCAGTTCAAAGAAATGGCAACCGGCTATATCTACAAGGATGGTTAGTGGTTATACGGAAATGTTGCGCCAAACGGACGAATCTTATGGGCGGACAATATGATCGATAGACTTCACGGCAGGATCGCGACTACTCTAATTTTCCTTATGATGGCTGCGCCCCACATTAGTGCACAGCAAGCTGCAAAGCCGGCTACCGGTAATCCAATCCTTACACTGATGGAGCTAGCCGCTGCTCATGCGAAACAACATGGCGACCGGTTTATCCCTGTACTGTCTCCGTCTAAAGATACTTTGTTGGGACCAAATGCGTCCGTCAATGTGAAATCGGTTCAGGCCGCTGGATTCAATATCGTTCCATGGACGGTCGATGATGTCGCGACCATGCGCCAATTGCTTGACCTGCATGTAGACGGAATCATTTCAGATCGTCCGGACCTGTTGGCCGCTGTACTCAAAGAGGCGCGTCAGAAAGCTACAGGTGACACAAAGCAAATTGCTTACCTTGACCGGTTTGATGCAGAGGGCCATCGTGGCGGCCGCGGAATTCGTCCTGAAAATACGCTGCCGGCATTTGAAGCGGGCATGGACAATGGCATCACTTCCATCGAGACCGACACGGGCGTTACGACGGACCGTCAATCGCTCATCTGGCACGATCAGTTTCTCAACCCGCAATCCTGCCGTCTGGCTGACGGCCAGCCATACACCATGGAGAATCGGGTCTACATCCACGATATTTCGATGGTCGATGCACAACGTAAGTACATCTGCGACAAACTCCACTTTGGGCCCGATCAGAAGAACGATCTCTCCCTTTCTCCAGTTAGTGTTGCCTTTGCCGCGGAAGAACACATGATTAGTCCGTACACTCCTACGAATGTGGCCCAACTCTTTCGCTTCGCTGCGTTCTATGCCCACTGGTATGAGAGCGGGACAGGAAAGTCGATGCCGGAAGCTGCTGCCCGTGCGCGCACTGGGCACCGAGTCCACTTCAATCTCGAGACAAAGATTCTGCCCCCGGGATACTCCGACGCCAGAGTGGCCGGCATGGTTCTAGGCAAGACAGAACAGGAAATGCAGACCTCGGGTCAACTCCCTCCGTCGGCTTTTGTTCCCAGCAACACGGTTTCCCCGGAAGTCTTCGTCGATACATTATGTGGATTCATTCACTCGTACCACATGGAAGACAGGGCGGACGTGCAGAGCTTCGACTTCCGTACGTTGCTCCTGGTACAGGAAAGATTTCCGAAGATCAGGGCGTACTATTTGACGGAGTCTAATGCGCTGTTGCTTTCGGACTTTACGCCGAAGAGTTTGCGTACTCCGACCGCACCCGAATGACCGTAGGGATGGGTAGGCCTTCATTGCCACTCGTAAGAAATATTGGAGATGGATTTGTGAAAAGAGAATTAGTTGGGCAAATCATATCGGAAGCGATGGCCATGTTCATCATCATCGCCTTTGGCGACTCCGTTGCTGCGATGTATACCCTGTACACTCCCAGTCCGTATCAGCAGGCGTATTGGGGAGTCTGCGTTGCGTGGGGCCTCGCGGTCACTCTAGCCATTTACACAACGGCATCGGTCAGCGGATGCCACGCCAATCCTGCGGTAACGCTTGCGCTTGCGGTGTACCGCAAGTTCTCCTGGCGAAAAGTGCTGCCCTACTGGTTCGCGCAAGTGGTTGGCGCATTTCTTGGAGCTGCGTTGGTATACTTTCTCTTCTCCCCGGTCATTGACCAGTTCAATCTAACCAATCACTTGGTTCGCTCCACAGGCGGCGCCGCGGGCGTATTTTTTACGCATCCCGGTCTGGCGATCACGCCTATGCATGCTTTCATGGACGAAATCATTCTCACCGCGTTCCTGATCTTCGGTATCTTCGCGATTACCGAGAAGTTCAACGAGATGGCACCAGGCGCCAACGCCGGCGCCCTCATCATAGGTCTGCTGGTTGCGTTAATCGGTGCGTCCATGGGCTATCTGGAGGCGTGGGCCCTCAACCCGGCGCGTGACTTTGGCCCAAGGCTCTTCTGCTTTTTCGCCGGATGGGGGTCCTCGGCACTTCCGTCTCCAAATAACTATTGGTGGATTCCAATTGCAGCTCCATTGATCGGAGCTATTGTCGGAGGTGGTGCCTACCAACTATTCATCTGGCCATTTCTACCGTCACGAGAACGAGGGCTGCTGGAGGAAAATGAGCGACAAGTCGCAGCCGCCGATCGCTTGTAGGTAGAGTCCATAACGCAACTGAACCAGCTTCTCTTTCTGCAAGTTTCACAGTTCTTAATTCCTGAATCCAGGCGGTGCGCATTGGCAACAACAAAATCTGCTTCAACCGTACGTTCCATGCATGGCATCGGGATCTTCTGTGCCATCGCTGCCGCCACTTGGTTGGGCGGTGCAGAAGCACCTACCAAACTTGTCAACACTGGCTTCTCTCCGGTCATCATTTCGCTCTGCATGATCGTAGGAGTCTTCTTCGCCAGATGGACAGTCCCCACGTTGTTGAAGGGCACTGCATACGTGATGTTTGACCTCAAGCGTAAGCCGCATTTGATGGTCTGGGCCGTCATTGCCGGCAGCATCTGGGCAGTAGCCAACACGCTGACTATCGTTGCTGTCCGTGATGTTGGCCTGGCAATCGCCTTTCCCTTGTGGAACATCAACTCCCTGGTCGGCCTTTTCTGGGGATGGCTACTGTTTGAAGAGTTGCGCGGCGCCGCTGTTAAGACTTGGGTAAGTGTGCTTGGGGGTGCAATAGCCATTACCGTTGGAGCGGTAGTTCTATCAACAGCCACAGCAGGTTCAGGAGCCATCGCGGCGCATCGTGTCTTCTCAGGAGTGGCTGCGGCCCTTGGAGCGGGACTCCTGCTCGGAACCATGTACATCCCGTATCGAAAGGCCTATCTTTCCGGTCTCAATCCTCTTTCGTTCGTCACGGTCTTCACGCTAGGTGAGCTGCTTACGATCGGGCTACTGGCCTGCACCCTGCATGATGGTGGCAGCTCAGCGCTGGTGCAATTGAAGGCAGTAAAATCTTCTGCCCTGTGGCTCTTTCTGGGTGGCTTCTGCTGGGTCATTGGCGATCTGTTCCAGCAATACGGCACAAAATATGTTGGGATCAGCCGGGCGATTCCTCTCTCCAACACAAACCAACTCTGGGGCTTGATCTGGGGCGCACTCGTCTTCGGCGAGTTCGCTCACTTTAGCCGCCTCTCGCAGATCGTGATCTTTTCCGCGTCGGCCCTGATGATTGTGGGCGCCCTCGCCATCAGCACTGCCTCGGCTTCAGCCGGCGAGCGCGATTCGTGCGTTCGTGCGATTACCCGTGAATGCACGATGTATAAGATGGACCTCGTGGAAGCGATTGCGACGCAGAATGGCGAGGAACCACCAGCCAATGCTGCGCACAAGCGCCGCTGGTGGGACTATGCCATTCTCCTCACGGCACTTGGAGTCTTCGTACGGTTTGCCTTTTATGCAAGGCGGCCTCCGCTCGCCATCAACTATGGATTTGCAACGATGCTCGTCGCCATCATGTTCCTCTTCCTCGCAGCGGGGGGCTGGGCTCTCTGGAAGTACACTCGCTTCGCCTGACATATGAGTATCAAGAGACAAGGATAAACATTGACAACAAAACTCAACATAGGCGTCGTCGGCCTGGGCCGTTTAGGGCGTGTTTACGCTGTGAACCTGGCCAACCGCGTGCCCAACGCCCGTCTGGTGGCCGTGGCGGACAGACACGGCGATGTCGCTGAGACATTCGCCAGAGACTTCGATATTCCGCGGTGGTACAAGACTCACACCGCGCTCCTGGAGGACAAGAACGTTGATGCTGTAGTTGTCTTAACCTCCACGAGCAGCCACAAGCAAGTTGTGATCGATGCAGCGCATGCCGCCAAGGCGGTCTTTTGCGAAAAGCCGATTGCTATGTCCGTAGAAGACGCAGAGCAGATGCTGGGAGTTGTCGCGAAGGCAGGCATCCTATTCCAGCCGGCCTTCCAGCGCCGCTTCGATCCCGGCTATATGGCTGCCAGAACGCAGATTGAGCAGGGAACGATCGGAATTCCGGTAGTGCTCACGTCGACGTCACGTGACCCGTTTCGTCCGCCGCTGGAATTCTGCGATCCGGCCATTAGCGGCGGCCTGATCTCCGATATGGGCATTCACGATTTCGATGTGGCACGAATGTTTATGGGAGATGTAAAGAGCGTTTATGCCACCGGAGCCACATTGGCGTATCCGGAGATGAAGGCCATCGGAGATATCGATAACGCGATCATCAACCTGACGTTTCAAAGTGGTGCTCTGGGTGCCGTGCAGCTCAGCAGGAATGCGGTTTTCGGATATGACATCCGCACGGAAATTTGGGGAACCAAGGGTTCCCTACAGATTGGATATCTACAACAGACTCCGGTGTTGGTAATGACCAAGGAGGGAATCACTCATGACGCGGTCCCTTACTTCATGGAGCGTTTCGAGGGGGCCTATCTCGCGCAGATTCAAAACTTCGTGGATACGGTGCAGGGTGGAGGTGAGCCGGCTGTGTCCGGTTCTGACGCGGTAGAGGCGATTCGGGTGAGTTTCGCCGCAACGGCATCCTGGCGAGAACAGAGAGTGATCCCGGTGGCTTCTGGTTGAGCACACACTGAAAGGCACTTAGGTCGCTGAACATGAATCGGCCAACAGCATTGGGATTGAGTTATTTCAAACGCACTACTACATTCGAGGTAATCGCACATGTTGAAACCAATATTGCGTGACGTGCAATTCTGGATACCCCTTATCGTCTTCGTTGCGGGCGTCGCACTTCTGGTAGCACTCCACTAACACGAACGTATCCAAAATTTTGATCCAAGGGTGTTGAGTATGGATTTGCTCGTAAGGCCGGAAGCGTTTCTCGATCACATCGAGGACTTTGGGTTTGAGCATCTATCGTTTGCCACACGAAAGCTCGCTCGCGGGCAGACGTATGAGGCGGCGACCTCCGGTGTTGAGCTGGCGATCGTGATGCTCGGGGGCATCTGCTCCGTGAAGAGTTCGGTTGGTAATTGGCTCAAGATCGGTGCTCGCGCCACTGTATTTGACGGTCTGCCCTATGCGCTTTACCTGCCCCCCGGTACGGCCTTTACAGTGAGTGCGGATACCGATTGCGACCTCGCCTTCTGTTACTGCCGTGCTGAGGAGCAACATCCAGCGCACTTGGTTACGCCGGACGAGGTTGCTATAGAGATTCGCGGTGGCGGAAATGCGACCAGGCAGATTAATAGCATCATTCCCCCCGCCTTTCCGGCTCATCGTTTGATTGTCGTTGAAGTTTTCACGCCGGCGGGAAACTGGTCCAGCTTTCCGCCTCATAAGCATGATGTCCACAATCCCCCAGGCGAAGTGGACCTTGATGAGATCTATTACTACCGTTTGGAGCGGCCGGAGGGTTTTGCGATTCAGAAGGTTTATACGTCAGACAGACGAATCGATGAAACGATCACGGTACGGGATGGGGAGCTTGTATTGGTCCCGGAGGGCTACCACCCTGTGGTGGCTGGTCATGGTTACAACTTGTATTACCTGAACGCATTAGCAGGCTCTGCTCGCTCGCTCGCAGCATCCGACGACCCGAGTTACGCATGGGTGCGACAGACGTGGACAGAGAAGGATCCACGGGTACCGATGGTGACGAGGTGAGTGCGATGGACGTAGTGATCTTAGGGCGGGTTGGCTATGACCTGTATTCGGAAGAGCCGCATGTACCACTACCGCAGGTGCGACGATTTTCTCGCTATCTGGGCGGATCAAGCGCTAATATGGCCGTCGGCCTTTCGCGCCTGGGTGCGAAGGTGGGTATCGTCAGCTGCCTCGGCAACGATAGTCTTAGCGACTTTCTCGTTGATTTTCTGAAGAAGGAAAAGGTGGAAACGAAACACATCCAGGTTGCGCCCGGCTATCTGCCTTCGCTATGCCTTACGGAGGTTTCGCCTCCAGACAGCTTTCCGCAGGTGTTTTATCGACACGCTGCCGTTGATACCGTGCTGGACGCGAAAGAGGAAGACCTGTCCTTTGCAGCCTCCGGCAGGATGTTCGTTACGAACGGCACATCGTTGTGCGCGTCACCGTCACGAGAGTCAGCGTATCGAGCATTAGAGCGTGCCAAACAGGCCGGCTGCACAGTGGTTCTCGACGTTGACTTTCGTTCGATGTCCTGGAGAAGTGCAACGGAAGCCGGACTCGCAATTCGTCTCGCACTGCCGTTTGTGAATGTATTGATCGGCAATCAACTGGAGTTGAAGTTGGCTGCTGGTATTGACGATCTGGATGAAGCAATTGCCAAGTTTCGGTCCGTAGGCATTCCGATGCTGGTTTCCAAGCTGGGTGAGTTGGGAACGCGAGTGATCACACCGAATGAAACCGTCTATTTGCCGCCCTACAAGGTTGATGTTGCGACCACGATCGGTGCTGGTGACGGCTTTGCCTCAGGATTCCTCTTTGCCAAGCTCAAGGGCTTGTCCCTGACAGACTGCCTGCACTATGGGAATGCCGCAGCTGCCATTGTTGTGAGCCGTTTGAGCTGCTCTGAGGCGATGCCGACTATTGCTGAAGTGGAAGGGATGATCCAACAGCAAAAAGAAATGTGCGTGGCCACATGAGCCAGTTTTCTAGTCGCGAGTTCTTTCCCGATAGTTTGCTCAACAGGCTGATCGATTTGCGCGTCAATTATCCGGAGTTCGCGCTGAGCGCGGCGCAAGCCCGCGTGCGGCGCAACGATGTAACGCCGGATGGGAAGCTGAATATCATCGCCGCGGACCATCCGGCACGGTATGTAACGAATGTTGGCCAGCAGCCCCTAGCAATGGCGGACCGTCGCGATTATTTAAGCCGCATTTTGCGTGTGCTCTCAAGTGATCGCGTCGACGGCGTGATGGCGACGATGGATATCCTTGAAGATCTTCTCGCCATTGACGGAATGCTGCGGTCCTCAGGGGCACGGACATTTCTAGATAATCGCGTCGTAATCGCTAGCCTGAACCGAGGTGGGCTGGCTGGAAGCGTCTGGGAACTCGACGATCCGATGACTGGTGCGACAGCGGCAACATGCAAGGAATGGCGATTCGATGGGGCGAAGATATTGCTCAGAGTAGACTCCACGGAGCCTGCTTCATTGAAGACCATGCTGGCCTGCGCTCAGGCGATCAATGAGGCCAATGCGCTTCACCTTCCTATGTTTCTGGAGCCTCTACCCGTTACGAAGACTGACAAGGGATACATTGTGGTCAAAACCGCAGACGCTCTTGCGCGGTTGGCTTGTGTGGCTTCTGCTCTTGGCGACAGCAGCCGATATCTGTGGTTGAAACTGCCGTATTGTGAGTCATTTGAAACTGTGGCGCGCTCAACAACACTTCCCATTCTGCTGCTGGGTGGAGAATCGGCTGGAGACCCTTCGCCGTTCCTGAAGCAACTTCAGGCGTCGATGAGTGCAGGGTCAAATGTGCGCGGCGCTATGGTGGGAAGAAACGTCGTTTTTCCAGGTGACGAAGATCCACTGGCGATTGCCGAGGCTGCTGGAGGAATAATCCACGCCGGTTGGTCGATCGAGCAAGCTCTCCTTTCGATCTCGGTCATGCGAGGAAGAGATATGACTCGGCTTCTATCCCTTGTTGCGGGGAGGACCGCATGATGAAGACGCGTCGATTGACAATGGCGCAGGCCCTGGTGTGCTACCTGAAGAACCAGTATGTG
>Ga0302326_10009704_pt1 | contig 20952 bp, 22 predicted proteins | sample Palsa_T0_3_FD_202264 | JGI IMG/M metagenome (GOLD analysis project Ga0302326, IMG submission 202264) | Peat permafrost microbial communities from Stordalen Mire near Abisko, Sweden - Palsa_T0_3 | ecosystem: Environmental > Terrestrial > Soil > Palsa > Peat permafrost | place: Sweden: Abisko... | reverse complement strand
CAACGATCCAAAGGAGACTGAAATGCCGACGTTCCCTGCCCCTGAAACGGGTATCCTGCTCACCCACTTCATCGTGTCGGAGGACATCGCTCGCTCGCGAGACTTCTACGCAGATGTCCTCGGCGGCGAAGTCGTCTCCGCTAGCGAGCCCACGATCGTGGCCCTCGCGAACGGCTGGATCGTGATCAACACGGGCGGTGGCCCAACCGACGACAAGCCAACCGTGACGCTCACTGTGCCCGATCCCGACACGGTCAGCAGCTTCCTGAACATACGTGTCGCCAACATCCAAGAGGTCTACGACGACTGGAGCGCGAAGGGAGCACAGTTCCTGACCCCGCCAATCGACCGGGGCGCAGAGATCCGTTGCTACTTGCGCGATCCAGATGGTCACCTGATCGAGGTTGGCGAGGCAAAAACTGACGTCCTTGAGGAGCAGCGCTCGTCCGACTCAGCGGGCGCATGAGTGGAGCCAACTCACTTTGGCGATGAAGGGATGGAGGCACACGTGATCCTGATAACCACGGCCGGAAACGTCGGCTCTGAAGCAGCGCGTCTACTTGTCGAGCGCCACGTGCCCGTGCGCGTGCTGGTGCGAGATTCGGGGAAAGCCAAGGCGCTGGCCGACGCTGGGGCCCAGATCGCGGTGGGTGACCTGGAGGTGCCAGAGAGTATCGACGAGGCGATGGCAGGTGTCAGTGCAGTCGTGCTGGTCAGCCCGGGCATTCCAGCCCAGGAGCTGAATGTGGTCGCCAGCGCGGCCCGGGCGGGAGTCGAGCACGTCGTCAAGGCCACGAATAAGGCGTCGGCGGATTCGCCCATCGCCCGACGGCGCGGGCAGACCGAGATCGAGGCCGGCCTGGCTGCGTCAGGGTTGCCGCACACGCTTCTGCGATCGAACGCATATATGCAGAACACGCTGGCGTTGGCACCGGTGATCGCCAAGACGAGCAGCTTCGGGTCCTCGGCCGGGAAGGGCCTTGTCGGCATGGTGGACGCCCGCGATGTCGGGGCGGTGGCGGCCGAGATCGCCGCCTCTCCGGGCGGTCACAGCGGAAAGACGTACTGGCTCAGCGGTCCTGAGCTCATCTCGAACTACGACGTGGCCGCCGTTCTCTCGGAGTTGCTCGGTCGGACGGTCACGTACCGAGAGATCAGCTTCGACGAAAACAAGAACGCGATGATCAACGCCGGGGTTCCTGAAGCGATCGCCGAGCAGAATGCGCAGGCCTTCAGCCTCACCGCACAGGGCGACGCCGAGTGGGTAAGCGAGGACGTCCATTCGATCCTTGGCCGCCCGGCCAGCTCGTACCAGCAATTCGCCACTGACTACGCGAGCGCTTTCTCATAGAGCCGCAGGTCTCGCAAAGTCCGGGCAGTTCAGAGGATGAGAAAGGACCCAAGCAACAACATGACAGACCTCGCAGGTAAGACCGCATTAATCACCGGCTCGACGAGCGGCATCGGCAAGGCAACGGCCATAGCCCTTGCCGCCCGCGGGGCACATGTATTGGTTGTCGGGCGCAACCAACAACGGGCCGAACATGTACTCGCCGAGATAGAAGATGGTGAAGGTAGCGCAACGTTCCGGCTCACCGCCCTGGCCGACGCGGCATCAGCCCAGGATCTGGTCGACTGGGCGACGGAGGCGGGTCACGGTCATGTTGACATCCTCGTCAATAACGCTGGCGTCGCCTTGCTCGGACCGACCGATACTGCCACCGAGGCAGATTTTGACGAGACCTTCGGACTCAACGTCAAAGTCCCGTTCTTCCTCGTGGCGTCCCTGGCGCCAGCGATGGCTGAACGGGGGTGGGGATCCATCGTCAATGTCAGCACGATGGTTGCCAGTTTCGGGCAGGCGGGCATGGCGATGTACGGCGCCAGCCGGGCGGCTCTTGAGCTGTTGACCAAGGCCTGGGCCGCTGAATATGGCCCGCGTGGTGTGCGGGTCAACGCGGTCGCCCCCGGCCCGACGCGTACCCCGATGTACGAACGTTTCGGTGAAATGGCCAATCAGATCGCAGCACTAGCACCAGCGGGGCGCCAAGGTGAGCCCGAGGAACTCGCAGCGGCGATCGTGTTCCTTGCCAGCGACGATGCCGCGTTCATCCATGGCGTGACTCTTCCCGTTGATGGCGGTCGAGTAGCGACGTGACGGCAGCCGAGCACGCCGCTGTCGTTCTCAGCTTCTGCTGGCAACTCCCTCGGTGGGTCCTTGTGGTGGCCCCGTGAATAGCGGTTTCCACTTGAACCACGCCGGCTGCGGTCTGGATGCTCGGTCGAAGGTGATCGTTCGGACACCATCGACGCCTTGGTCGTCCTCGCGCCGTATCTCTAGAACTTGTTCAGCAGGCGAGCCGGCGGCTCCGGAGCTCCGCTCGACGAGAGCAGTCCCGCAGTCAGGCCATCAGGGGCTGCTGTTCGACCCGGCACATGGTGCCGCGGCCGAGAGTGGACACGTAGGGGACCGTCAAGGTGCGAGCCAAACCGATCTCCCGACTCGTCGCGATGAATGACGCCTGGGACGACGCCAGCAAGCCAATCCAGTTACTCGCGGGCCGCTGGACCCTCGCACTCCTGGCCCAACTAAAAGATGGAGGTCGTCGATACCAAGCGCTACACGATGGATTGGATGGGATCTCGTACAAGGTGCTGACCGAGACGCTTCGCCGTGCTGAGTGTGATGGTCTCATCGTCCGTCACCTTGACGCCAGCCAAGTTGAGACGGCGACGCTCTACGAGTTGACCGACCTCGGCCGTTCGCTCAACACTCCGCTGGCAGCGATGGCTGAGTGGGCCGAATCCAACTGGCAGTCGGTCGAGACGGCCCGCTTGCGCTGGAATCAGCTTCGGCGTGCGCGCCGGTAAACAGAGTTTGACCCCGCTCATCCCGGTATGTCGTCGCACCTTGAGGTGTGTTGTCTCTCGTTGAAGTGCCGTTTTCCTAGGTGTATTGGTGGAAATACCGGATGTGGAGGCCCTTGGCTTAGCTGATCCTGAGACAAGGACCACATGTTGAACGGAGGTCTTCGCCTATGCAAGTTGATCGGCGGGGCACGCGAGTGGCCGCTCTGGTCGGGGTAGCAAGCCTGTCGCTTCTGGTTTCCGCCTGCGGTGGCTCGAACAGCGCTGCCCCTCCCGCCAAACCGACCACCACTGCCCGCGCGCCGGCCACCACGACAACTCATCCGACCACGACCGCCGTGCTCCAGGCTTACCGGGCGGGTTGGTCAGCGTTCGAGCATGCGTTGGCTGACGCCAACCCTGAGGACCCAGAGCTGACGGCGACGATGGTCGCCCCGCAGCTGACCGGAGTCCGGGCAAACCTGGTCGCTGACCAACAGCAGGGCATGGTGGGCCGAGGCACGTTCACGCTTCACCCGAAGCTCATGTCGTTGTCGGCGACCACGGCGACGGTGGTCGACTGCGCCTACAGCACGTCGGTCCTTGTGTACGCGAAGTCCGGCAAGCCGGTACCGCCGATCACGCCACCGGAGAACGACGGTGTCCAATCGGAGCTGGTCCTGACCGGCGGGGTGTGGAAGGTCTACAAGCAGACGGTGACGGACGGGAAATGCGCGCCCGGGTCGTGATCTCAACCACCGTCGCGGCTGCACTTGGCTTCGTGCTGGCTGGAGTCAGCTCGGCTTGGGCGGCCGACACGGGCGGGGAGAACACGTTTGCCAACGCTCAAGCGTCCGGTGGCCAGCTGACGGTACAGGCCGGGGTGACCCACTGGACACCGCCGGGGGGCTCGGCATGGGCCAAGCAGGCGGATAGTGACCCACCGCCGGGCAAGCCGAATCCAAACCAGCCCTACGGCTGCACTTACACGGCGCAACCATCGGCGACGGCGACCATCGGTGTCGGTGGCGCGCAGCCGGGCGAGTGGGTGTTCCCTGAGTGTTCAGGTCCGGGAGCCGTGGACCCGATGCCGCCGGTGTGGGTGACCAACGCCCAGCCAGGGGCCGTCACGGTTGCAGTGGACCCGGTGGTGGTCGGCGAGCAGGCGGTGCAGCAGCTCGGCTTGGGATCGCCGTCGATCGAGATGGCCCCGCCGTCGGGCAGCCCGCAGTTGGTGGGAGTGGCGACGTGGTTGTGGATCGACCCGGGCGCCTGGCAGGACAAGACGGCGAGCGCGTCGGCGGGGACGGTGACGGCTACCGCAACGGCGGCGCCTTCGAAGGTGGTGTGGGACATGGGCAATGGCGACTCGGTGACCTGTGACGGTCCGGGCAACCCCTACAGCGCGTCGGACCCGAATGCCACGACGGACTGCTCCTACACCTGGCCCCAGGCCGGTAGCTACACGGTGACGGCGACCGTCTACTGGTCGGTGACCTGGACGGCGGTGGGCGCGGCGGGCGGCGGGAACCTCGGGCTCCAGGCGGGACCAGCGGCGGAGGTCCCGGTGACGGTGACCGAGTCGCAAGCGATCAACACCCCGACGGGTGGGAGCAACTGAGGAAGACGAGGCGATGACGACGACGGCTACGGCAACCCGAAGCAACGGGCAGCGGGCATCAGAGGGCGCCCGTCCCGGGAGCACGCGTACCTCCGGTCGCCACCGTCAGCTGCCCCTCGTCGTCGTGGGCGTGCTCTTGGTGGTCGGCTGTGCCCTTGCCTTCACCGACGCCTCGCTGCACCTGGGGAGCCGGGAGGAAGTGCTCGTGGTCGCCCAACCCCTCGACGCCGGCCAGGCCCTCACCACCGGCGACCTGCGCGCGGTGCGGGTCTCGACCGGTGACGGCTTGGACGCCGTGCTGGTTGGCGAGGAGTCAAGTGTGGTGGGACGGCGGGCGGCGGTGCCGTTGGTGGCCGGGGCGGTGCTGACCAGCTCTGAGGTGGGGAACGCTCCGCCGGTCGGGTCGGGCTCGGACGTGGTGGCGATCGGGTTGAAGGCCGGTTCCTACCCGCCGGACCTGGCCCCCGGGGACCGGGTGCAGGTGGTCCCGGTCGCCTCGTCGTCTTCGGGGAGCAACGGGACTGTCACGAGTGGCAGTCCGGTGGGGGCGACGGTGCTGGCGGTCGATGTGGCGTCGGCTGAGTCGGACAACCCGACGGTGTTCTCACTCCAGGTCTCTAGCGCTGACGCGGACGAGGTGGCGTCGCTGGCGGCGGCGGGCGAAGTCAGCCTGATCGAAGTCGGCGCCGGGAGCTGACATGACCGTCGTTTCGTTCGGCTCGGTCCGCTCCTGCGGGGTTACCACCCTGGCGCTCTCGCTCGCCACCACTTGGCCGCCGCAGCGAAGGCTGGTGCTGATCGAAGCGGACCCGGCCGGGGGGACGCTGGCCGCGGGCTCAGGGTGGCCAGCCGAGCCCAGCCTGATGTCGTTGGCCGCGGCAGTGCGACGTGGCGGCGAACCGGCCCTGGTGTGGGAGCACTGCCACCAGCTTCCCGGCGGAGCTGCGGTACTGGCCGGTCCGTCCTCGGCCGACCACGCCCGCAGCGCGTTGGGCATGGCTGGCGGCCTGTTGGACCGTCTTGGTGAGCTTGGCGCCGACGTGCTGGTGGACTGCGGCCGGCTCGACCCGGCCTCGGCCGCCCTCGGGTTCTGGGAACGGGCCGACCGAGTGCTATTGGCCGTCCGGCCGCGCCTGGCTGACCTGCACGCGCTGGCCGGCTGGCTCGAAGGCCGCCCGTCCGACCGCCTTGGGCTGGTGACCGTGGGCGACGGCCCCTACCCCGACTCAGAGATCGCCGACGCGCTCGGGTTGCCCGTGTTGGCCCGCCTGCCGTGGGACCCCGACGCGGCCAGTGGGTTGGTGTTGGTGCCGGCGTCGAGTCGGGAGCTGCGTCTGGCGCCTCTCGTCCGTGCCGCCAGGACCCTGGCCGACCGGTTCGCCACCGAACTGAGCGACACAGCACTGGCGGGCACAGCCCACGCCCCCGAGCCTTCGAGCACCGAAAAGGTGCCGGGGGCGGGCTCGGGGTCGTTGCGGACGCGGGTGCTGCGGCCCTGGCGGCCTGAAGCGAAGGCGCATTCGACGAACGTGGACGCACCCGAGGAGGTGTCCGGGTGAGCGCAGACACCGGGCTGGTGGCCGGGCTGCGCGCCGAGGTCCTCGCCGCGCTGTCGGCCCGGGAGCGGGAGCTGGCCGCGGCCGGCCGACCGCCACTGGCCAGCGCGGACGAGCAGGCATTGGGGCGCCAGTTGATCGCCGAGGCGTTGGAGCGACGAGCCAACGAGGCCCTGCGGGACCGCAGCGAGATGCTGTCGGTGCCCGAGGAAGACGAGCTGTCTCGGGCGGTGTTCGACGCCATGTTCCGCCTCAACCGGCTCCAGCGGCTGCTGGACGACCCAGGCATCGAGAACATCAACGCCAACGGCTGCGACCAGGTGTGGGTCCGCTACGCCGATGGTCGCCGCGAGCGGGTTGAGCCGATCGCCTCCTCCGACGACGAGCTCGAAGAGATGTTGCGCACCGCCGCGGCGCGGACCGGGATCGGGGAGCGTCGTTTCGACCGGGGCTCGCCGCGGTTGTCGTTGCAGCTGCCGGACGGGTCACGGCTGTTCGCGTTGATGGCGGTAGCGGCGAGACCTTGCGTGTCGATCCGCCGGCACCGCTACCTGCGGATCACCCCCGACGACCTCGTCGAGATGGGCACCTTGGACCTGGCGCTGCGCCACTTCGTGCGCGCCGCCATGTTGGCGAAGAAGTCGTGCATCATCTGCGGGGGGACGGGTGCGGGTAAGACGACCCTGTTGCGCGCCGTGGCGGCGGACATCCCACCAACGGAGCGGATCGTCACCATCGAGGACTCCCTCGAGTTAGGCCTCGAGCGCTTCGGTGACCTTCACCCCGACGTGGTGGCGTTGGAGGCACGGGAGCCGAACCTGGAGGGCGAGGGCGGGGTCAGCCTGGCCGAGCTGGTCCGCTGGGCGCTGCGCATGAGCCCTGACCGGGTGATCGTGGGCGAGGCCCGCGGCGAAGAAGTGTTGGCGCTGCTCAATGCCATGAGCCAGGGCACCGACGGGTCGATGGCCACCCTGCATGCTTCGTCGTCTCGCGGGGCGTTCGCGAAGCTGGCCACCTACGCGGTCCAGGCCCCCGAACGGCTGCCGTTGGAGGCCACGAACCTACTCGTGGCCAACGCCATTCACTTCGTGATCTACCTGGCCCAAGACGAAGACCGTCGCTACGTCTCCTCGATCCGGGAGGTCGTCGACGCCGAGGGGCCGATGGTGGTCTCCAACGAGATTTTTCGCCCCGGCCCCGATGGGCGGGCGGTCCCCGGCGCGCCGTTGCGCAACGAGACCCTCGACCAACTCGCCGCCGTCGGCTTCGACCCCGGCCTGCTGGAGCGTCCCCAGGGATGGTGGGAGACGTGAGCGCCTTGGCGGCCCTGTGCGGGGCGGGGGCCAGTCTCGGCCTGGTCCTGGTCATCTGCGGCTGGCGCGGCGTCGAGGTGCCCCGCCCGACTCGCCGGCTGGAGCGGCATAGGGTCGAACGGGCCAACCTGCGCATCGGCCTGGCCGTCGGCGCCGCTGCCGTGGTGGGGGCGGCCACCGGTTGGCCGGTGGGCGCCGTGCTGGCCGGTCTGGCCGGTTGGGGCGCACCGGGCCTATTGGGCGGCGCCAAGCGGCACAGCGTGGCGGTGGGGCGCATCGAGGCGATCGCCGGGTGGGCGGAGATGATGCGCGACACCATGGCCGGTTCTGCTGGCCTGGAACAGGCCATCGTCGCCACCGCCCCCCTCGCCCCCCTCCCGATCCGAGCCGAGGTCGCCACCCTGGCCATCCGCCTGGAAGGCGAGCGTCTCGCCCCGGCACTGCGGGCCTTCGCCGACGAGGTGGCCGACCCGACCTGTGACCTCGTGGTCGCCGCTCTGATCTTGGCGGCCGAGCACCAGGCCCAACGACTGGGAGAGCTGCTGGGCTCGCTGGCCGCCGCGGCCCGGGACCAGGCCACCATGCGGCTGCGGGTCGAGGCCGGCCGGGCACGCACCCGCACCTCGGTCAAGGTCATCCTGGGCGCCACCGGCACCCTCGTGTTGGGCCTGGCGCTGTTCAACCGCGGCTACCTGGCCCCCTATGACACCGCCGTCGGCCAGCTCGTCCTGCTGTTAGTCGGCGGGGTCTTCGCCATTGCGTTCGTCTGGCTCTCACGCATGACCCGCCCGGCCAGTGTCGAGCGCTTCCTCAACGAAAGCCCTGGGCTCACGACCCCCGAGCGCACCTCGGGGGTCGCGCCATGATCGGCGCCCTGTTCTGCGGGGCTGGCTTCGGCGGGGGCCTGTGGCTGATCGTCCGCGGCCTCTACCCGCCCCGACCGTCTCTGGCCCAAGCGCTGGCCCAGTTGCGCCGGCTCCCCGAGCCCGCCCCCGTCCTCACACCAGAGAGCGACGGCGGCCTCGCCGCCCGGGTAGGTCGGCCTGCGGCCGACGCCCTCAATCGAGCCGGGGCCAACTGGCTCATCCCCGCTGCGGTTCGTCGCGATCTGGCCATGCTCGGTCGCAGCCCCGAACGGCACCTGGCCGAGAAGGTCACCCTGGCCATCGTCGGCCTGCTCTTCGTCCCCGCGATCGCCGCTCTGCTCCTCCTGGGTGGCGCCCACCTGCCGCTCGTGGTGCCACTGTGGGCTTCTCTTACCTTCGCCGTCGTCGGGTTCGTCGCCCCCGACCTCGGCATCCGCGCCGACGCCGCCCGGCGCCGCCGGGACTTCCGCCACGCCCTGTCCAGCTTTCTCGATCTCGTCGTGGTCGCCCTGGCCGGGGGCGGCGGGGTCGAGACGGCGCTCTCCGACGCGGCGGGGGTCGGCTCGGGATGGGCCTTCGCCTACCTGTGCCGGACCTTGGACCAAGCCCGGCTGGCCCGCCAGACCCCCTGGGCCGCCCTCGGGCGGCTCGGCCAAGACCTCGGCGTGGGAGAACTATCCGAGTTGGCCGCGTCGGTGGCGCTGGCCGGCACCGAGGGCGCCAAGGTCCGGGCCTCGCTCGCGGCCAAGGCGGCGTCGCTCCGGACCCACGAGTTGGCTGAGGCCGAGACCGCGGATCAGGCCGCCACCGAGCGCATGAGCCTCCCGGTCGTCTTGCTCTTCGCCGGGTTCCTTCTCTTTCTCGGATTCCCCGCCGTGGAGAAAGTGCTCACCGGGCTCTGAGAAAGGAAGGACCAATCAATGAAAGGACAAACGCCGTGCTCCCCGAGCTGATCGTCATCCGCCACCTCCTCACCGTGCTGCACGGTCGATGGCAGGCGCTGCGAGCCGATCCCGACGCCGCCTACTCCACCGAAGCCGTCATCGTCACCGCCCTGTTGGCTGCGCTGGCGCTGACCGCGGTGGGGATCATCGTGGCCAAGGTCGTCTCGTCCGCCAACAACATCAATACCAACGGCCCGTGAACCCCACCGATCGACCGCACAACCACGCTCCACCGTGCCGTCGCTGGCGTTCGCTCGCACGCGATGAGCGCGGCGCTGTCTCCGCCGAGCTGGTCATCGCCACCCCCCTCCTGTTGCTGTTGATCATGGGGGTAATCCAGTTCGCCCTATGGGAGCACGCCGAGCACATCGCTTCGGCCGTAGCCCAACAGGGCGTATCGGTCGGCCGTCTCCAAGGCGAGACGGCCGGGGCCGGCCAGGCCGAAGCCAAAAGCGTTCTCGACCAGCTCGGGCCAAGCGTGCTCGCCGATTCCAACATCACCGCGACCCGTACTGCCACGACAACCACGGTCACGGTGACCGGACACGCCGAGAGCATCGTCGGGATCTTCACCCTGCCGGTCAAAGCGGTCGCCGTCGGCCCCAACGAGGTCTACACCGGCGCGGGAGCGGCGCCATGATCGGACGAAGCCGTTCGCTGCGACTCCGGCGGTGGGGCGATGGCGAGTCGGGCGCCGTCGCCACCGAACTGGTGCTGCTCACCCCGCTGCTCATCGTGATGCTGCTCTTCGTCGTCGCCCTCGGGCGCCTGGCCGGCGCGCGACTCGATGTCGACGGGGCCGCCGCCCAAGCAGCCCGCGCCGCGTCCATCGCCCGCGACCCCGCCACCGCGAGCGCCTTGGCGCAGCAGACCGCGACCGCCGCGCTCGGTTCGGACGGCGTCACGTGCGCCAACCTCAGCGTCAACACCGACACTTCCCAGTTCGAACCGGGCGGATCGGTGGCGGTCACCGTCACCTGCACCGTCGGGCTCTCCGATCTGACCGGCCTGCGCCTGCCCGCGTCCGAATCGGTCTCGTCGACCGCCAGCTCGGTCATCGACACCTACCGGGCCGGCCCATGACCGCCACCATTCGACGTCTGCGCGCCCGGCTGGGCGAACCCGACTCCGGGATGGTCACCGCCTTCGTCGTCATCTTCACCGTGGCCCTGATTGTCATGGCCGGTCTCGTCCTCGACGGCGGCCTCGCCCTCGCCGCCAAGGTCCAGGCCATCGACGACGCCCAAGCCGCGGCCCGGGCCGGCGCCCAGGCCATCGACCTCCCCACCTATCGGGCCACCGGCCAGATCACCCTCGACCCCGCCGAGGCCAGCGCGGATGCCGAGCGCTACCTGGCCGCCGCCGGGCACACCGGCACCGTCGCGGTCAACGGCGAGCAGGTCACCGTGACCGTCACCATTAGCCAGCCCACCCAGATCCTCTCCCTGGCCGGGATCGACCACCTCACCGTGACCGGAACCGGGACCGCCACCGCCGAACAAGGCGCCAACCCATGACCCGCTTTGTTCGGGTCATCAAAGGCCTCTCCGCTCTCATCCTTCTCGCCGCCTTGGTCGCCGGCATCCCCTGGGCGCTATGGCACTTCGTCGGCTGGCCCCTCCCAAACCACGTTCCCAGCGCCGCCCAAGTCGGCCGCGCCCTCAACCGCCAAGGCATCCCCGACCAAGCCCTCGTCGACGCCCTCGCCGTCGTCGTCTGGATCACCTGGGCCACCCTCGTCGCGTCGATCGCCGTCGAGATCCCCGCCGCACTCTCCGGCCACCACGCCCCCCGCCTTCCCGTTGCCGGGGTCTTCCAACCCGTCACGGGCCGACTCGTCGCCGCCGTCATCGTTGCCTGCCTCTCCCTCGCCCCCCGCCCGGGCCACACCGCGCCCGGAGGAGCGAGTGCCGGCGGTCCGCTCGTGGGCCGTCGGCCGGTCGCCACGCTCGTCCTCGCCGACACGACCCTGACGACCCGCACCGACCCGATCAGTACTGCCGTGGCGACGACAGCCGCCACTCAACCGCCTGCGCCCACTCCGGCCCAGCCCGCCACAACATCGGACAACTACGTCGTCCAACGAGGCGACACGCTGTGGGGTATCGCTCAGCGCGAGCTTGGTGACCCGCTGCGATGGTCGGAGATCTATTCGCTCAACGAGGGCAGACCACAACCCGGCGGGGTCACGCTCACCGACCCCCACTGGATCGACCCCGGGTGGACCCTCGTCCTTCCCGCCACCGCCACACCATCTTCTCCGACACCGTCGACCGCCGCCCCGACCCCGCCGTCAGAGCCCGCTGCGCCCGCCCCGACCGACGCTTCCCCTCCGGCCACGACACCGCCGACGCCGACCACCACCGTGTCGGCTGCGTCGACGCATCCGGCGTCAGTACCAGCGCACGACGCCACCTCATCTCGGACCGAGCATGCTGGCGAACCGGTCCGGCTTCCCTCGGGTTCGGTGGTCGCCGGTTCGTTCGCTGCCGGGGTGCTGGCCACTGTCGCTATCGGTCGGCTCCGCCGCCGTCACGCCTACCGCTACCGGCCGCCCGAACCGGGACGGGACCTGACCCCGGTCCCGATCCGGCCGACTCTGCACCACCTCGCTCAGACGGTTCAAGCCGACGGCGAGGCGGATCTCGCGGCCGATCACGAGACAGTGCCGGTGTTCCCGGTCGACGACGACCAGCGCCGCCTCGACCCCGGCCGGATCGAGGTCGGGAGGCGCGCTGGCGCGCCCGTAACCGTTGAGGTCACCGACCTGTCTGGGGTGGCGATGACCGGCGTGGTCGTCGACGACGTCGCCCGCGCTCTGGTCGCCGCGCTGCTGGTCCGGGCGGTCCCCGGCGCCACCGAGATCCTCCTCACCGGAGTGCTGGCCGACCGGCTCCTCCCCGGCGTCCTTGATGACCGCTCACTGCGCCGCTGCGACAGCACCGACGACATGGCGCGCAGCGTCGAGGCGGAACGGATCGCTCGTACTCGACGCCTGGTTTCTGTGGACGCCGCCGACGCCAGCAGCTTCCGTCACGACAACCCCGAGAACCCCCTGCCGCTCCTGGTCGTGCTCCTCGACTCGGTACCGGCCGAATCGCACGGACGCTGGGTGGCTCTGCTCGCCGACGCCCCCCGCCTCGGCATCACCATCGTATTTCTCGACGACTCGCCACTCGCCACCACCCGCATCGCACTCGACGCCAACGGAACCGTCACCACCTTCGACAGCCAGAGCACCACCCGGACCATCGACGGTGCCGCGCTGTACCGGTTGCGGCCCGACGAGGCCGCCGAGCTGCTCGGCGCGGTCAGCGACGCCAACCGCGAATCCGACGAAGACGACCCCAACTGGGCCGAACCCCACGGCTCGATCACCCCGCTGCACAACAACGGCGACGACCTACAGACAGCTCATGGGCCGGACAGCGCGGGCTGGTCCGGCCCGCCCGATTTCGCCGATGGCGACGAACGGCCGATCGTCGTCGAGCTGCTCGGCCCGTTCCACATCACCGTCCATGGCCAAGCCATCGCCTCCGGCCTGCGGGGCCGGGCCAGGGCGCTGTTCGCCTGGTACCTGCTCCGCCCCGAAGGCGCCACCATCGACGAAGCCATCGACGCCCTGTGGCCGAACACCGACCCTGACCAGGTTCGCCGTCAGTTCTGGCGGCCCTTCGGCGACCTGCGCACCCGGCTGCGCAGCACCGGCGACAACAGCCTCGAAGTCCTGGAGAAGATCAGCGAGCATTACCGCCCCCACCCGGGCGAGATCACCTGCGATCTGTGGAGCTTCCAGGCCGCGCTCGGCGACGCCGCCCGAGCCAACGACGATGAAACGGCCCGGGTGGCGCTGCGCCGGGCCCTCGATGCCTACCGAGGCGACCTTCTCTCCGGCGTCGGCTACTCCTGGGTCGAACCGATCCGGCAAGACCTCCACCGCCGAGCCCTCGACGCCCAACTCCGCCTGGCCGAGCTCGACGACCGCGCCGGGCACCCCGAGTTGGCCGTCGCCGTCCTCGAACGGGCCATCGACTTGGACCGCTACGCCGAAGAGCCCTACCGCCGCCTCATGGCCCTCCACGCCGCCCACGGCCGGCCCGACGCCGTCACCGCCACCTGGCAGCTCCTCCGCAGCCGGCTCGCCGACCTCGACGTCGACATGGACGAGACCACTGCCCGCCTATACCGCTCCCTCATCAACACCGACTCCCCGGCGTCGCGACCCGTCCGGCTCTCGTCGTGACCCCAGCCAGCGCATTCCCCGGCCTCGACAATCCCGGCCGCATCGCCGGCACCGTCATCGCCGGCCTGGTCATCGAGGCCGCCATGGTCTGGCGCTTCGGATGGCGGTCACCGCTCGGCGCCTACAGCTTCCTCGCTGCCACCGGGACGACGCTGAGCGCTGCCGATTTCGCCGTCCGTCGAGTCCCCAACCTGATCGTGCTCCCCGCCTATCCGATCGCCGCCGTCCTGCTCGTGGTCGCGTCAGCTCCATCGGGATGGTGGTGGTCGCTCGCCCGAGCCGGGATCGCCGCCGCCGGACTCGGCGGGTTCTACCTCGCCATTGGGCTCGCCTTCCCCGCCGGCATGGGGCTCGGAGACGTCAAATGGGCCGTCGTCCTCGGCGCCTACCTCGGCTGGCTGAGCTGGTCGGCGATTGTCACCGGCACCCTGGTCGCCTTCCTGGCCGCCGCCGTGGTCCTCGTCGCGGCGCGAGTCGCTGGCCGGCGTCAGGCGAGCATGCCGATGGTCCCGTTCATGACCCTCGGCGCCTTCGCCGCCGTGCTGGCCACCAGATGACCCGAGAGGGCCGGCGTTCAGCGCGCGGCTTCGCCGATCATGTCAGCCAACGCCAGATTCGCCACCCTCCGGGCGAACCTCTGCCCCGTCGACGGTCGAAGCACCACCACCCGGACCCCGGCGCCGCCCAGCTGGGCCAAGAGCGCGTTTCAGCTCCTGGCGGTTCGGGGACAGGCGGCCGTACCCGTCGACAACAAGAAGATCGATTCGTCCGGGCGCCTCGGCCAGCAGACATGACAGCCCCGGTCGATCGGCGCCGGGGTCCTGGTCGCTGTAGGTGGCGATGTGGCGCCAATCAACCTGCCCGGCCAACTGAGCGGTCAGGCCGGCGACTTGGCGGTCGATCCGAGCCCGTCCCGCGTGGCCCGGTGCTTCCCGGGCGTAGATCGCCACTCGCCACATCTCATGCACCTCCAGCTACCTGCAGCGGGGTCGGGGGCGCTGGCTATGTCGACGCGCCTCACCACCATCACGCGTCCCGGCGGTCCAGCAACTTCCAGGCGATGGCGTAGACGATGGCGACGAACAGACACATGACGCCGAAGCCGGGCCAGGGCTGGATGGTGTGGGCGGAGTGGTAGACGTTGGTGAGCTGGCTCCCCGCCTGGGTGGGCCAAAACTCAGTCACCGGATGGCGCCACGAGTCCGGCAGGGCCTGAGCGATGCCGGGAAGGACGAACATCACCGCCACCATGCAGGTGATGGCGGCGGCGGAGTGGCGCAGCAAGGTCCCGGCGGCGACGCTGAGCACTGCCAGGACGGTCAGGTACAACCCGGCCCCCACCACCGCCCGGGTTACGCCGGGATCGCCCAGCGCGGCGTGGGGGGCGTGGCCGCTGATCAGCGCCTGCCCGAGGAAGAAGGCCACGAAGCTGAGGATCTCACCCACGACGAAGGTCACCACGGCGTAGACCAGCGACTTGGCTGCCAGTACCCGGCCTCGCTTGGGGACGGCGATCAGGCTGGTGCGGATCATCCCGGACGAGTACTCCGAGCTGATGTAGAGCACACCGAGCACGGCGATGGCCAGGCTGCCGATGGCCAGCCCGGAGGTGCTGATACCGGTCGGGTCCCAGGTCAGCTTGTCGGAGACGCTGCTCTTGGCGTACCCGTGGGCGGCGGCGGCGCTGATCGCTGCCCCGAGACCGATGGCGAGCATCACGGCGATGGTCAACGCCCAGAAGGTCGATCGGACGGAGCGCAGCTTGGTCCACTCCGAGCGCAGCACGTCGCCGAACCTGGCGGCTCGGAGGGTGGCCCGGTGTCCCGGGCCGGTGAGGGCGACGGCGGTGACAGTCATCGATTCGCCTCGGTGGCGTGGTACTCGACGCTGTCTCGGGTCAGTTCCATGAACGCCTCCTCCAGTGACGCCCGGATGGGGGTGAGCTCGAACAGGACGATGCCATGCGCGGCGGCCAGTGTTCCCACCGCGTCGCTGTCCATCCCGGTGATCTCAATGACGTCGGGGTCGGTCCCGGCGTCCGTGTCGGCCACGGGTGTGGTCGCCACCCGGGAGGTGCGCCCGGCCCGGACGTTCGCACCGGCCTCCCGACACCGGGCGGCTAACTCGGCCGCCTGGGGGGTGCGGACGTGCACCGACTGCTGGGAGCTGGACCGTACGAACTCGTCCACGCTGGCATCGGCGATCAGCTGGCCCTTGCCGATGACGAGCAGGTGGTCGGCGGTAAGGGCCATCTCGCTCATCAGGTGGCTGGAGACCAGCACGGTGCGGCCCTCGGCGGCGAGCGTCCGCATGAGGGTCCGGACCCAGTGGATGCCGTCGGGGTCGAGACCGTTCACCGGTTCGTCGAAGATGAGCACCGCGGGATCTCCGAGGAGCGCCGAGGCGATACCGAGCCGCTGGCCCATGCCCAGCGAGAAGCCCTTCGCCCGACGCTTGGCCACGTCTTCGAGACCGACGACGCGGAGCACCTCGTCCACCCGGCTGCGGGGGATGCCGTTGCTCTGCGCCAGGCACAGCAGGTGGTCGTAGGCCCGGCGGCCACCATGCAGTCCCTTGGCGTCGAGCAGAGCACCCACCTCGCGCATGGGCGCCGGCAAGTCGCGGTAGTTGCGGCCGTCGACGGTCACCGAGCCCTGCGTCGGCGCGTCAAGGCCCAGGATCATCCGCATGGTGGTGGTCTTGCCGGCGCCGTTTGGGCCGAGGAAGCCGGTGACCATGCCGGGCCGGATGGAGAACGAGAGGTCGTTGACGGCCACAGTGGAGCCGTAGCGCTTGACCAGGTTCTGGGCTTCGATCACCGCGCGATGTCAAACGGTACGGCGAAGTCGCAGTCGGGGACGCTCGTCTCGGTGACCGGAGGTGTGACGAGGTACGTGAGCCGCGGGCCGCCGAGCTCTTCGAACCTGCGCCAAAGACTCTCGTCATCGATCCCGCTCTCCGCTGCCCAGTTACTCAAAGACTCCGACGCGAGCTGCCACTGGACGGGAGTCCCCCCGGCCGGACCGAGTGCGACGAACGCCTCCCTATGCGCTGGGTCGGTTCGCAAGGTCAGCTCGGGATAGTGCTCCGCGAGGGTACGTGCTTCTGCCTGTGGGATCGGCTTGCACCATTCCACCGGACCGTCACTATCGGCGCTCACTTCACCCCAGAAGATGGAGAACGCCGCCCCCCCTCGCCCCTCCATCCTCGGGAGCGGTCGCTCCCGCATTATCGCGATGAACTCCTTGCCGAGCGCCCACGCGCCCTTTTCGTCGACATTGCGCTTCAGGCAGAGCACGCTCCGTTCGGACAACTCCCGAGTGGCGACTTCGTACACGACGGACTTCTTTCCACTCAGTCGGTTGACGAGGTAGTCGGCGAGCTCGCGGCGCGCGTCGTGTTCGGACTCGACCTTTCGCCAGTGCGCCGCTATCTGGTCTGCGGCATCAACCGGATCGCAAGTGACCAGTTTTCGAATTGCGCCAAGCGACAAGTCGAGCTGGCGCAGCATCGCGACGAGACGGGCGTCTTCGAGCTGCGCGACGTCGTAGTAGCGGTAGCCAGAAACCTCATCGACGCGCACGGGAACCAGCACACGGCGTTTGTCGTAGAGACGGAGCGCCTTAATCGACAGACGTGAGCGCCTCGCGAACTCGCCAATGCTGACTTCTTCCACGCCTCATACTCCCTCGTCGTCGAGCTGGACAACCCGACACATCGAGTGTGCGGCCTCCCCAAGGGGGAGAGTCAAGGCGATCGACCAAAAGCCAGCTCCCAGTAGCGGAAGGGAGTTCTGCAACGGCGGGGCCGCGGAGGAGGCGTTGCGGGCCTGGGCCGAGGGGCAGGGCTACCTGGCGAGCGCGCCGCCGAGCGAGGCGAGCGCTCCGGAGTGCGACTTCGCGGTGCCGGTCGCCTGACACTTGCGGAGCTACGCCGCGGCCTTTAGGTGTTCATGTGAGGCCGCCGTCCGGCGCGGCGGCGGGCCGGGTGGCGCCGACGTAGATCATGTCCCCGAAGGCGGCGCCGACGGTAGTGGGGAAGGTGTCCTCCCGCACGTCCGCGCCGGTGTAAGGAGCGTCGACCATGACACCAGGAGACACGACGAGCCCGACGTGGTCGATGCTGTCGGGGCCGCCGCCAAAGAAGACGAGATCGCCCGGTTCCAGGGGCGTTACGGCCGGCAGGATAGGCCCGGCGTCGTACTGGTCCTGGGCGACGCGGGGCAGCGTAATTCCGGCGACTTTGTAGGCGGCTTGGACGAGGCCAGAGCAGTCGAAGCCGACGCCAGGGGTCTCGCCGCCCCAGACGTAGGGGGTGCCGACTTGAGCGAGGGCCCAGTCGACGGCGATCCCTCCCGCGGTACCGGCGGCGACCGTTTGGCTCTGAGTCTCCCCGAGAGATTGGGCGAGGGTCATGACTTGGGTGACGTAGGCGTCGGAGTGGTTGTAGTCGAAGACGGCGGCGTCGAGGTTGGCGCCGTTCTCGGCGCCGTTGGCGCAGAGGTCACGGGCGGCGGCGTAGTCGGCGTCGATCTGGTCGTAGGGGCTGGGCGGGTTGGCCCCGCCGGGCGGGACGGGTTCGTCGTATTCGGCGAACGTGGCCGGCTCGAACTGCATGGGGCCTTCGGCACCGGCCGAGTTGGACCCGGATTGCACGCCGGGGAGGGTGGAGGTGCCGTTGGCGGATTCGACGGTGCCGATAGCGGCGAGGACGGTCCAGGGCAGTCCCGGACAGGTGCTGGCGGCTTGTTGGTAGTCGAGGAGGCTGGCGGCGGAGATGATGTCATGGGCGATCTGGCTGGGGATGCTGTCGCCGCCACTGAGCAGCGAAGAGACCCCGGCTCCGGCTCCGGCGGCCAGGAGCACCACCAGCATCAAGAACCCGGCGGCGCCGGCTGCGATCTTGTTCGTAAGGCCACCAGATGGGGTCGCGGGGTCGATGGTCAGGTCACCTCCAGGGGGATGTGGGCGAGTTGGGCGAGACCGAGGCGGCCAAGACCGTCGCGCATCGCCACCGCCGATTCAGCTATCGAACGATGGGAACGCTCGAACCAACGAATTGCGCCGCTCCACGAGCGCGACGTACGTCTGGTGCTGGCTGACACTGCTGATCTCATCCGACTGCTTCAGACAGCCGACCGCGTCGAGCGCGGACGCATCTACCAGCAGCTTGGGCTCATTCTCAGATACGAAAAAGAAGCTGCGACCGGGCGGGAACTCGTCCACGCCCGGTCGCAGCTATGTGGTGGCGGGGGTTGGATTTGAACCAACGACCTTCGGGTTATGAGCTGCATTTTGGCCATGCTGGCCCGTGTTGGACGATGCTAGATAGTGCCTCTTACCTGCGGTTACGTGATTCCGATATATCGGTTGATGCTGGTCCGTGATGGCCTTTTCTACCGCGTCCGGTAGAAGATCCGGTAGAAGAATCCGGCGCCACGGGGAAGTTGGATCCCTTCATTCTGGCCGCTCACTTCACTCTGACGGTGAAGTAAGGAGTAATCAGGCAAGCGCTGCTCCCGCTGGTGCGGAGCACGCCACTCCTCGCCATTAAACCGTCAGGCGCAGTCGCAGAGCACGCTGACGGAACGCTTCGGCCCCACCTTCGAGGACTTCGCACACATGCTGCCGAATTTCCGCTTCCTCGAGGCCGCCTGACGAGTACGTCAGTATTGGCAGCCTTCCTTCCTCATACCCCTCACAGTGGGCGACCAACACTTGGTCGACATCCGTGTTCACGACCAGGTTTGCGTTGTGGGTGACCATGATGATTTGGCGCCGACGACTTGCCTCACGAAAGAGCAAGACCAGTTCTGTGTACACGGACTCGGGGTCGAGGTTCTCTTCAGGCTGGTCGATGATGAGCGGTTCGGACTCCGTCCTGTCGACTGCAAGGTAGAGCAGCAGAAGGACAATTCCACGCAACCCCGGTGAGAGTCGTTCGATGCTCAGCCTGTCGTACGTAAGCGTGTAACCGAGCCTGATGTGGTCCGCCCCGTACAGCCATTGATTGATACGTGTCTCCCACGCTCTGACCTCGTCGGGCGAGCCATCCCGCGCCTTTCCCTGACGTCGAAGGTCGTCGCTGTGGTCCGCCGAAAAACTCTTGATAGCGTCGGCTGCGGCGTCGCCATCGCCCGCCTCCCACGCGGGCAGGAGCTTCTCTTCGGCGAAACGCAGGAGACTTCCCGCACCCCGGAAGGCGCCCTCGGTCCGAAGATCGAGCAGCTCCTCGCCCGCCGCAGCCCACGCCGCCACGTCTACGCGACGGCGCACGGCAAGCTGGAGCTTCGACGCAGTACCACCAAACTCGGCGAGGACCACGGCGAGTGGCTCATACAGGACCCGAAGCTCATCCTCTTCGTTCAACAGCGCGTCGAAGTAGGCCGAGTAGTGCGCCAACCGTTCGGTCACCAAGTCCGCACTTCGATCACTGGCCCCCTCGGCGTGCGCCAGCTCCTCCTCCGCCTTCTTCACCTTGGCACGCAGCGCGACTGCCTGGGCGTTGTATTTGTCCAAGTCGGCAGCGCGCTTCTTGTCGAGGCCGATGAGTCGCTGAAGGCGCTCGACTTCTGCTCGAAGAGCGGCAACCGTCTGGGCCCCCAGGGCTGCTTCATCCAAGGAGTCCAGGTTCGAGCCGAGAACTTCCGTAGACGAACCGCGGATCGCTTCGACCTCAACCTTCGTCTTGGCGCGTGCCGCCTTGACGATGTCTTCAACCGGACCCGCGAACACTGGCCGAAACGCGGCCCACTCATCGTCGGTAAGCCCGGCATGTGGATACTCCCGACGCAGAGCACTCGACGTTTGCGGGAAGGTCGTCGTCTTCACGCTCTCGATCCGATCCGCCAGAGCAACCAACTCTGTTTGTCTGCGATCGGCGACTTGTACCGCGCTGCTGCGGGCTTCGAGTACGCGAGCGACAACCGCCAAGCGGTCGGCGTTGCCTTTTGCCCCGTGACGGACGAGTTCGTTGATCTTCCCATCGAGAGTCGCGAGTGCAGTGCGATCGCGACCCAACTCTTCCCGACGCCCTTGCAGCGATCGGATGAGCAAACGCTCCTCGGTGATTCGCTGGCTGGTGACAGCGATCGCCGATAGCTCATCTACCTGCCTCCCACGGGAGCCTTGAAGTCGGATCGCCAACAACTCGCCAAACGTGGTCGCCCCAAGCCGGTCCGCTGGCGGATAGGACTCAAATACGACCCGCTCGATCTCTCGGAGCAGATTGTCCGAGACGCCGTCTCCTGCACAGAGCTGCTCCACGAATTGCTGGCTGAGATAGCGAACGTTCCCCAGCTCGGTTGGAGAAATGGAGCCGTCCCATGTGAGGCGCGACTCGGTGGTATCGCCGTGGGTCCATTCGAGTTTGCTCGTCGAAGCTTCAACCAATCGTCCGGCGCGTCGCACGAACGACTGTGGGTTCTCGAATGGCGTCGTTGAGCCGGCGCCCGCAGCGATCAGGTCGGCAAGCGCCGTCTTTCCTGATCCTCGGGGGCCGATGATCGCGACGAGTCCCGGATTGATGGCAACTCCGTCCGCCGGAAACCAGTCGACGTCGGG
>Ga0302326_10009702_pt1 | contig 20953 bp, 17 predicted proteins | sample Palsa_T0_3_FD_202264 | JGI IMG/M metagenome (GOLD analysis project Ga0302326, IMG submission 202264) | Peat permafrost microbial communities from Stordalen Mire near Abisko, Sweden - Palsa_T0_3 | ecosystem: Environmental > Terrestrial > Soil > Palsa > Peat permafrost | place: Sweden: Abisko... | reverse complement strand
CGGGCCTTTTCCGCGGTTTTAACAAGAGCGTGGAACGGACGTTCGCCGGCGTCTATGAAGTGGTGACTTTCCCCGTCCCCAACTATAAAAACGGCAATTACGGCCCTATTTTGCACCCAGCCGACCCGATCTATCCCGACAGCTATAAACCCAATTGGCTGTCCGACTCCATCCTGAGTCCTGACACCAGTCTCGGCTTTGCCGGAGGGGACGTGGCACCGATTATTCCCGGAAGCCGATTCCATATTTTCGACAACTGACCCGGTTCCAGGCGGCGCCGGCCCTTTGTTCGATGCTGGAGAAAGCCTCATGCTGCAAGGTCAACCTTCTGCTCAACATCCTGGGAAAACGGGCTGATGGCTTCCACGAACTCGAAACGGTCCTGCACCCAGTGCGCCTGTGCGACCGGCTGGAATTTGACCGCGCGGGCAGCGGCATCCAACTGAGTTGCAGCGACCCACGCCTGCCAGTCAACTCGAACAATCTCGTCGCGCAAGCCGCCTCCCTTTTTGTCAAGGCCGCCGGCCTAGGTGCTGGCGACGGGGTTCGCATTCATCTGCAAAAAAACATCCCCTTTGCCGCTGGCCTGGGCGGGGGCAGCGGCAATGCGGCGGTCACGCTGCTGGCCCTGAACGAACTTTTCGGCCATCCCTTGCCGCCGAGCAAATTGGAGGAATTGGCCGCCGCCTTGGGATCCGACATCCCTTTCTTTTTGCAATCTGCACCCGCCTTGGCCACCGGTCGCGGCGAAATCATTCGGCCCCTGGCATTCTTCCCCGCCATGCGCGGCGTTTGTTTTGTGCTGGTTCATCCGGGCTTTGGCATTTCGACTCCATGGGCCTACCAGCAATTGGCTCATTTTCCCGCCGCCGTCCACGGGAAACCCGGACGCGCCGGGCGCCTTGTGGCGCTCCTGCAAACCAGCCTGGAGGCGGCGGGGGCTGAGTTTTACAATTCGCTGGAAGCCCCCGCGTTGCGCAAGTACCCATTGCTGGAGCTAATTCAGGAATTCTTCCGCGAGAACGGCGCCCCAGCCACCCTGATGTCCGGCAGCGGTTCGGCCACGTTCGCGCTGACCCCAGCGCACCGCGCGGCGGAAACCATGCTGGAAAAATTCAAAGGCAAATTCGGCGCTGAATTTTGGACTGCGATTGTCCCCGCTGCGGAAGCATAACGATTCATTTGTCTTTGGATTGACCCGGCCCAGTCTGTAAAATCAATAAGGCTTCTCGATTCGCCATCCAATTCCATTCCGTGCTTGAATTGTCCCGGCCTCCAGTGCTAACTGCGGAAGCATGAGAACGGCCGCCGCTCTAATTTCAATGGTCTTATGGACAGCTTCCGCTCAGGCGGCGTTGCGCGATTTGGAACGGGTGACCGTTTCCGGCCACGACTTCGTGCGTCTGGCCGATTGGGGCGCGTCGGCTGGTTGCGCCATGCAATGGGATAAAAGGGATGGGGAAGTCCATGTTTCCGGCCCACCGGGGCGGCTTCATTTCTCCATTGATTCCCGGCGGGCGGAAATCTCCGGCGTGTCCGTCTGGCTTTGCCTGCCGGTGGTCAATCGCAATGGCGTGCCGCTCATTTCGCTGGCGGACGCGCGCTCATCGCTCGAGCCGATCCTTTCGCCCCGCAAGTCCGCCGCGCGCGTGCAAACGGTTTGCCTGGATCCGGGCCACGGCGGCAAGGACGGCGGCAAAGCAGAGGGGCTTCATTACGAAAAGAAGTACACGCTTCTCCTGGCGCAGGAAACGGCGGGCCTGTTGAAGCAACAAGGCTTCAAAGTGACCATGACGCGCTCCAATGACGAAGCGGTGGAATTGTCCGACCGCCCGCAACTGGCGACCCGCCGCGGGGCGGACTTGTTCGTGAGCCTGCACTACAACGCGGCGGAGACGAGCGTGCATGGAGTGGAGGTTTTTTGCCTGGCGCCGCCGGGCATGAATTCCAGCGACGAAGGCGGAGGCATCGCCGCCCATCCACCCGAAACTGGCAACGCGCAGGACGACCGCAATCTTCTGCTGGCTTACCAATTGCAAAAAAGCATCACGCACAGCCTGCCATTGGAGGATCTTGGCCTCAAACGCTCGCACTTCGAGGTGTTGCGTCTGGCGCATATTCCGGCCATTCTCATCGAGGGCGGTTTCCTGAGCAACCCACAGGACGCGAAGAACATTTACGACGCCGCCTTCCGCAAGCGCATGGCGCGCGCGATTGTCGATGGCATCGTCGCCTACAAACGAGCGCTTGCTCTCCCTAATTAGGTCTGCACCTTGCTCGATTTGCCAGAGCCGCCGCCTTTCTTTCCGCCGCCGGCCATCATCACGGCTCCGATGAGAAAACCGACTCCGAAGAATATGTAATACATCAGAGCGGCGGGCAGCGTCTGTTGGGTTCCCCAACTCCTGGGGATGAAAAGCGTGACGGTTTGCCGATTGTACAAACCCAGGATGACCAGCAAGGCCAGCACGGCGACAATCAGAAGGGCTTTAAAAATCAATTTGAAATTCATAGAATCGTTGGGCGACAATACGGAACCTTGGCGCAAAGTCAATCAGCATGAGCATAGCCACAAAAACGGGAGACGGCGGCACCACCGGCCTGATGTACAATCGCCGCGTCTCCAAACGCCACCCGCGCGTGGAGGCCTACGGGGCCGTCGATGAACTCAACGCCGCTCTCGGTCTGGCCCGCGCCTCCGCGCCCAACCCAGCCCACAATTCGCGCCTTGAAGGCATCCAAAAGGACCTCGTCATTTTGATGGGCGAGCTGGCCACGCAAGCGGAGGATTTGCCCCGTTACGCCAAGGACGGCTTCTCCTTGGTTTCAAGCGGACTGACAGCCAAACTGGACCTTATTGTGCGTGAGATCGAGTCGCAGAATGTTTCCTTCAAAGGCTGGGCCACGCCCGGCGCAAACCTGGCCGCCGCCACTCTGGACGTCGCCCGCACCGCCTGCCGCCGGGCCGAGCGCCGCGTCTGCGCCTTGCAGGAGGCCGGCCAGCTTCACAACGCAGAAATTATTATTTACTTGAATCGTTTATCCGACGCCCTGTGGCTGATGGCTCGTCAGGCCGAGCCGTCACAAGATTAGCATCGCGTCGCCATAGCTGAAAAAACGGTAACGCTGCGCCACGGCCTCCTCGTAGGCCCGCAGAATCATATCGCGCCCGGTCGTTTGTCCTGGGGCGGCGAAGGCGGCCGCCAGCATCAGCAAGGTCGACCGGGGCAGGTGAAAATTTGTCACCAACGCATCGACGGTTTTGAAATCGTAGGGCGGATGGATGAAGAGGCGCGTCCGGCCTTCGCCGGCTTGCGCCGCGCTTTCCAGCACCCGCAACGTGGTCGTGCCCGCCGCCACGATGCGGCGACCCGCTTTTTTTGTTTCGCGCAACGCCTCCGCCGTTTCCGCGCTGAGGGCGAACCGTTCCTCGTGCATCACGTGCTCTTCCAGCCGTTCCGCCTTGACCGGCGCGAATGTCCCCGGCCCGGCGTGCAAGGTGACAAAACAAACCCGCGTCCCGCGCGCGCGGATGCGTTCCAGCAACTCATGCGTGAAGTGCAGGCCGGCTGTCGGCGCGGCGATAGAGCCGGCCACGCGCGCATAGACGGTCTGGTAGCGATCGCGATCATCCGGCTGCTCCCCGGAACGTTCGATGTAAGGCGGCAACGGGGTTTCTCCCAAAACGTCCAATTCTGTCCTGATGTTGCGCGGCCCGGTAAATTCAAGGCGGCGATGGCCCTCGGCGTTGATCTCGCGCACGGTGGCGGCGAAGGCGGTGGGATTTTTATTTTTGTCAAGTATTTGGATGTTCACGCCGGGCGCGGCTCGTTTGCCCGGGCGCATCATGGCCCACCAGTCGTTGGGAGCGTTTTCTTCCAGCAGCAGCACCTCGAACAGCCCGTGCGTGCGGCTATTGCGCGCTCTCAATCGCGCTGGAATGACCCGCGAATCGTTGAGCACGAGAAGATCGCCGGGAGAAAAATACTCCGGCAAATTGAGAAAGCTTCGATGCGCGATCTGCCCCTGTGCGCGGTTCAGAACCAGCAAGCGCGATTGATCGCGCCGGGGCGCCGGAGTCTGGGCAATTAATTCGGGCGGCAACGAGAAATCAAAATCGGACGCGCGCATTCAAGTTCAGTTGCTTCCCAAAATAATCTGGAAGCCCTGCGTCTGGCCGCTTTTGTCAATAATAAACCCTGCCCCGCCGTTGGTTGGATCGATGAAAGCGCCTTTGAAGGGAAGCTTTTCATCACTCACGTTGATGTATCCCGACAAAACACCGGTGGAAGCAAGTGAGATGGAAACGACGTTCGACTGGGCCAAAAACTGGCGCGATGCACTGACCGCCAGCGAATTGCTGGCTCCTCCAGCCAGGATCATTTGATAATGCGTGCCCGCCACTGGGGCCTCGAAGAGCGCGCCGGTTGAAATCAGATTGGAGGCCACGCCGCCGCCCGGCTGGCACCAATACAGTTGGCCATCGCACGCGCCCGTGAGCGTGTTGGTTTGCCAGCCGACAATCATTCCCTTTTCCTTATCGCCCGACAGCACAATATAGACAGGCCAGATGCCGTCCTTGGAAATTTTGGCGGATTGGGAAATAGCGGTGTTGTCGGGCAGGGCGCCGCTCAGGGAGAGGGCGCCGCTGGTTGCCAGCGACACCGCCTCATACCCGGCGGCGGCGTTTTCGGGTTGCGCGACCAGCACATATTTTCCAACCGCGGGAGCGTTGCTACCCGAAACGCCGCTGACGCCCCGATAGAGAACCAAATCGCTGGTCCAGTTATAGTTTCCGGAAGCGGACTGGTCGGCGACATAACCGGTGATGGTGTCGGTGCCGTTTGTCAAATCAAGACTAAGGAACACATCAAGAAAGTCGTTCGTATTAAACGCGTACCGGCCTTGCAAAATACTCTGGCCGTTATAAAGAAATTGATAGGAAACCGGATAGGTAAAAGAGGGAAACATGAGGTCGCCGCTAAAGGCTCCCGTCGAGGTGACGGTGATTTTGATAAATCCGGCGTTGCTCGGAGAGACGCCGGCCGAATCAAGAAACAACCCGGTATAGCTGCCCGCCACAGACGGGAAAAGATTGTTGGTGAAGCAGGCCGTCAGCACCGTGTTGCTTGACATGACAAAGGTGGTGGCGGCGCTGTTGGGGTTCGCCACCGCGCCTGTCCAGAAGGCGAACACCTGGCCGGAATTGGGCGTGGCGGAAATCTTGTAGCTCTTGCCGACTTCGAGGTATTTCCCGTTCAGGCCCGCAGTGACTCTGCCTTTGCCCTGAATCTTAACCGCCAGTTTGGAAAGCAACTCAAAGTTCTCCGACACCAGCCTGGCATTGCCTTTATCATCATACCCCACCGCCAAAATGCTATAAGGTCCCGGCGCGAGATTGGTGACAGGAAAGGTCCATTTGGTGGCGCGGGGTTCGAGAGTGACCGTTTGAGGGGATGGAGTCAGACCATTGGATTGCACAAAAAACTGGAGGGTCAACTGGGTGACCGTCAGCGAGGCGGGCAGTGTTCCCGTCACATTGAATGCGCCGTTGGTCAGCATGGCGTTAGCCGAAGGATAGGTAAACGCAATGCCGGTCAACGACGTGTCCTCGGGGACGAACGTTGCGGTCAGGGTCAGATTTTCCAAAAGCTGGAAGGTAATGACGGGGTTCAAGGTCGTGGCAATTCCGTTGTTCCAACTGTAAAAAGCGTATCCTTTGGCGGGCACCGCCCTGATGGTGTAATTGCCCGGCGCAAGGTAGGGCAGTGGATTGGTGTTGACAATGGTCCCTTCGCCATTGGTTTTGAGCGTAAGTATCTCCACGTTCTTCAGCGAGAATCCAGCCGAGGCGAACGAACCCTGGCCCGCCGCATTGGTTGCCAAGGCCACCACCGTGTAGTTAATCGCGTTGGTATAGTTTGTCACCGTAAGCGACCAATTCGTGCCGACGATAGTCGCAGGCAGCGCGGCGGATATGGCGTTGGAGTCCAGGAAGAACTGGCACGTCAGTTGAGTGAAGTTGGTGGAAGCAATGGCGCCGCTGACGGTGAGCACATTTTGGATGGAGAGCGCTTGGGCGCCGGAGACGGGGCTGTCTATGACCAGGCCAGTGGTCGCGCTGGCTGGGAAATACGTTACCACCAAGTTGATGTTGCCATTGAAGAATGTGAATGTTTGCGTCTGGTTCAGCGAGGCGACGCCGTTCACGGTCCAATCGTAAAAAAGTTGCCCAGGCCCCAGCATGGCCACCACTGTATTCGTCTGTCCGGGCACCAGATAAAGCGGCGCGTTAGTAGTCAGTTGGCCGTTAATGTTGGTGATGATTGTCAGGATGGCCGGATTAGTGAAATATAACGTCGCCGGCGCGCTTAAATTGCCCGCTCCGTCCTGGGCGTAGGCTGTCAACTGGTAAACGCCCGGCGCATTGGTTCCAAGATCCAGCGACCAGTCGGTTGTGCCCACCGCGGCATTGGTCTCGCTCTGACCGTCGTTGGAACCTGCCAGCGCAGTCAAAACACAAAACACTTCGGCCAATCCGCCGATGCTATCCGAGGCCGTTCCTCTCACGATCAAATCGCCATTGGTGAAGACGGTGTTCGGCGTGGGAGAGGTAACAGAAACCGTGGGCAAGTTGGTGATCACGGGCGGCGGAGTGATGAACGCAAAATTGCAGTAGAAGAAATTGGCGTCCGTCGGCACGTTGGTTCCGTCGTAATTTACAGGGAGCGTCGGAACGGTTGCAAAGCCATAGAAAATGCCATTGCTGGGCGCGCTCAACGTGTTGAAATACTGCAAAATGTTGCTGCCGGAGTTCGTGCCGTAAAGGATGCGCCCGAAGACTGTGAAGTCTTGACTGTCAAAGCCGGCCGAATTGTCCGCCAGATTGAAGAAAAAGGTGCTGGCGGCGGAGTTCGTTTCGCCAGGTTGCAGAAACATGGCCAGCGTGCCAAATGAATTGTGAATCAACGGCCCCACGCCAAATTCGCTATCGACTTGCGATGGAAAAATGTTGGTCCCTGTGGAAATGTTATTGACGGTGAGGTCATTGGTCAAGCGATCCCCGGAAACATAATCGCCCCCTTGCAAAACCGAGTTGGTTGCATCCTTGTCAAAGAACACATTGGTGTACGCTCCCGAGGTGATATAATGAATGAAGTTCTCCACCGTGGCCGGCTTGTCATGATCAAAAAGCTGCACCAAAAAATTGCTGCTGCCCCCGCCCGGGTAAGTGCTGATGGTCCACTGAATGATCGTTCCGGGCACAATGGTCAACACCGCCGGCGGCGCGCTTGTGATGGAAATGTTGTTCGTGGAGGTAGCCACGACGGTGTAGCTCCCCGCCTGGTTGGTGCTCACGTCAACCAGGCTCAAGGTGGCGTTGGTCTCTCCGGTCAGACCAATCGCGCCCTGAAAGTACCATTGGTAAGTCATCGCGTTCGAAGCCACGACGCTGAAGGCGGCGTCGGAAGAGTTGTTGACAGTGACGCTTTGTGGTCCGGAAAGGATGACCGGCGCCTGTGCGTTTGCCCTGAACATTCCCAAAAGGGACGCCAAGCCAAGGACCAGGAACAAAAGTTTCATGGGGGAAAGGGGCCAGCCCCCTTATTTGATCTTCAATTCGTAGTCGGGGGACATCAAGCTGTTGGGACGCGGCCCGCCAATGTCGTTTTGCATGAAGTCAAATTTGTAATGGAACAAGACCAAGTCCTTGTCCGGGGGGACCCGGATGAAAGCCTCCCATCTGTCCTGGACCAGCGGGACGGGCTGCATCGGGAAGTTGTCAAAACCGCCCACCACCACCAGAGGTTTGAAGGATCCCGGACGGATCGTTTCCTTCTGGCTGGACCAGGCGGCCTCCACCCGGTAATAACCGGAAGGGTCGCGCGGGTATTGCGAAGGGGTGAGGTTGGTAATTGAGGTGCAGCCGGTCAATAGAGCCGACAACATGAGCAGGCCAAAAAATTTCTTCATCTTATGTTCTTCCATGGCACGGGCGCATCAGCGCGACCCGCAACCAAGCCCAATGTTGAATCCGCGCGGTTCGCAACACAAGAGGTTTTAACCCTGATTCCCCTTATGCTGCCTTTATGCTGCTTGCAATTGCCAGTCGGCTTTGCCAATTTCTAGGGAATGAATAAAGAAGTTACCATTTCCCGTTCGTCCCGGCGCCAGTTTATCAAATACGGCGCGATGGCCGCCGGGGCGGTGGCGTTGACCGGCCCTTATCCGGTGCGCGGTCAAAACCTCAACAGCAAATTGAACATCGCCCAGATCGGCTGCGGCGGCAAAGGCAGCAGCGATTTCGTTTGCTGCGCCAAGGCCGGCCAAAACGTCATGGCCCTCTGCGACGTCAATATCCCCAACGCCAATCAAATGAAGAAATTCCTGCACGACAAGCTTTCCATCGAAGCGACCGTGTACAAGGATTATCGCGAATTGTTTGCCAAGGAAAAAAGCTTCGACGCCGTGGATGTCGCCGTGCCCGATCACATGCACGCGGTCATCGCCGCCGCCGCCATCAAGATGGGCAAGCACGTCTATTGTCAGAAGCCGCTCACGCACGATGTCTTTGAAGCGCGCATGTTGCGGGACATGGCGCGGGAGCACAACGTGGCCACGCAAATGGGCAATCAGGGCAGCGCTTCGGATTCATTGCGCCGCGCCGTCGAGGTCATGCACGCCGGCATTATCGGCCCGGTGCATGAGGCCCACGTCTGGACCAACCGCCCGATATGGCCACAGGGCCAGACTCGTCCGCCGGGCAGCGATCCTGTGCCGGAAAACATGGACTGGGACCTTTGGCTCGGCACCGCGCCGGAGCGGCCCTTCCTCAATCTGTGGCCCGAAGGCGTCCGAACTGATTACGGCCAGAATGTTTATCAGCCGCATTCCTGGCGGGGCTGGCATGATTTCGGCACGGGTGCGCTGGGCGACATGGCCTGCCACACGGTCAACTGGCCCTTCCGCGCGCTCAAGTTGGGCTACCCCACGGCCATCGACGCTTCGCCTTCGGTCATGAACGCCGAAATGTACCCGGCCGCGTCCAGTATCCGTTTTGAATTCCCCGCCCGCGAAGGGATGCCGGCGGTGACGTTGCATTGGTCCGACGGCGGCAACAAACCGCCCATGGAAATCACGGCGGACGCCGAAGCTTTGCTGGGCAAAATTTCCAACAGCGGTTGCATCATGATAGGGGAGAACGGAATGATCTTCTCACCTTCCGACGGCGACCAAAACCTGGATACGTTCATCAAACTCAAAGGCGACAAGGAAATGACGGGTCTGGCCAATCATCCGGCGGCCAAAGCGATTCCGCAATCCGTTCCCCGCAACGCGTTCAGCGCCATGCAACCAGCCTTGTCGCCCGATGAGATGCAGCATTTGGAATGGCTCCAGGCCTGCAAGGATGGCAAAAACAGCGTGCCGTATTCCAATTTCGACATCGCCGCCTATTTGACAGAAATCATCCTGCTGGGTTGCGTGGCCTTGCGCGTGGGCAAGAAATTGGAGTGGGACGGGCCTGGCATGAAGGCGAACAACGCGCCGGAAGCGGCCCGTATTGTGAAGCGTGAATATCGCAAGCCTTGGATTATTTGAATGCTTTCAACATCTCCAACTGCTGGCGCGCCTCAGCATAATCCGGCCGCTGCTTCAGCGCGATGACGTATTGTTCCTCCGCTTCCGCCCGCCGGCCTTGTCGAGCCAGGCAATAGCCCAGATTGAAATGGGACTGGGGATTTTCCGGCCGGAGGGCCAAAGCCATTTTATACTGCTCGGCGGCCTCGGGCAGTCTGCCTTGCTGGGCCAGGGCATTTCCCAAATTGTTGTGGACTTGCGGGTCTTTGGGGTCGATTTTGAGGCAAATTTCGTATTCTCGAATCGCTCCTGCCAGATCGCCTTTCATGGCCAGGGCGTTGCCCAGGTCGCTATGGGCGCTGAGGTAGTTGTCTTGACAGGCCAGCGCCAGCCGGAATTGGGCGATGGCGTCGTCCAGTTGGCCGCGCTTGGCCAGGGCGACGCCGTAATTATTATGCGCGCTGGCATGACGCGGATTCTCTTCCAGGGCGAGTTGGAATTCGTGAATGCCCGCGTCGGAAAGACCGAGATCGCTCAGGGCGATGCCCAGGTTGTTGTGGGCCTCGGTCAAATGCGGATTGAGGCTCAAGGCTCTGATATATTCGTTGGTCGCTTCCTGGTAACGGCCGAGAGACTCCAGCGCGAAACCCAGGTTGTTGTGCGCCTCGTCGTAATTGGAATTGATCTCCAGCGACTTTTGGAAATAGGACATGGCTCGTTCCATTTGCCCATGGTTCGAAAGGTCGAAGCCCAGATTGTTGTAGGCCAGGTAATTGTTGTCCGTAACCTCGACGGCGTGTTGAAGAAGCGTTTCGCTGGTGCGCCAATACATCACCTGGCGCGGCGTCAAGACCGCGCATGCTCCCAGCGCCAGAATGGCTGCGGCGGCCAAAATCCATCGTTGTGTTTTTATCCATTCGTTGGCTCCCCACGCCAGCATGATCCACACGCCGACGCTGGGCACGTAGGAGTAACGGTCAGCCATGGACTGGATTCCCACCTGCACCAACCCAATGGTCGGCGCCAGCATGATCACAAACCAAAACCACCCGACCGCCAAATACGGTTGCAGGCGCCTGCGCCGAATGACCCAGGCAGTAATCGCCGCCAGCAACACGACCGCTCCCGCCACTTCCCACCACGGCCAATAACCGCTGTGCGGATACGGGTACAATGGCGAAAGACGCGCCGGCCAGAAAATCTTCGCAAGGTAACGCACGTACGAAACAAACGCATTTCCCACGCGCGCCCCCAAGGGCACGCCCGATATCGAGGCCACCGCCCCGCCTTCACGCTGAACGAGGAACGTCACCACGCTCGACGCGGCGGCGAGAACCAAAAATGGAATTTTCTCCGCGACCAAGCGAGCCGCGCCCCGCTGCCGCCGGTCCAGCGGCCAATAATCCAGCAGCAAGAGGACAAACGGCAGCGATACCAACATCGGTTTGGCCATCAGGCCAAGGACGAAAAACACCAGCGCGGAATAATAATTGATAATTGATAATTGATAATTGACAATTTTGGCGTAGCGGACGAAGGCACCGACTGTGAGCATCCAAAACATTGTGCTCAGAACATCTTTGCGCTCCGAAACCCAGGCCACGGATTCCACTCGCAGCGGATGCAATGCGAACACGGCGGCGACGAACGCGCTGCGCCAAAACGCGCCGGTCATTCTTCGCAGAATCAGGAACAGCAGCACGCCGTTGAGGGTGTGCAGCAGGATGCTGGTCAGATGATGCCCGGCGGGTTCCAGGCCGTAAAACTCCACGTCCGCCAAATGAGAGAGCCAGGTCAGCGGGTGCCAATTGCTGGCCGCTCCGGTTTGAAAGGCCCACCGCACGCTCCGGCTGGTCAGCCCTTGCTGGAGATCCAGGTTGGAGGTGACATACGACGGGTCGTCGTAGTTGACAAACTCGCACTGCCGCGCCCCCCAAAATACCGCCAGCGTGGCCGCGGCCAAGGCCGCGCAAACCAGGATGTTCAACCCCCTTTTTTTGGCGGCGGAACTCACGGAATCGGCGGAAAGAGCTTGGAGCGAAGGAGATTCATTTTCGCCAGGCGAAACGAGAGCGCCGTTCCCAGGCAGCCGAAACCATACTTGACACTCCGCGAGAAGTTGATGGAGGACGCCTCGGCAAAATACTTGGTGGGACAAGTGACCTCGCCGATGGTGTATTTGAACCAGCAAATCTGGGCCAGCATCTGATTGTCAAATACAAAATCATTGGAATTGGCCGACAGCGGCAAGTGTTCCAGGATTTCGCGTGAAAACGCCCGGTAGCCGGTATGATACTCCGAAAGCTTGGCCCCCAGCAGCATGTTTTCCAGCGCCGTGAGAATTCGGTTTGCCACGTATTTCCACGACGGCATCCCGCCCTGCAACGCGTATCCTCCCAGGATGCGGCTGCCCAGCACGCACGGATAAAGCCCGCACGCAATCATCGAGGCCATGGCCGGAATCAATTTGGGTGTGTATTGCGAATCGGGATGCACCATGATAATGATATCGCCCCCTTCCTGAATGGCCAGGCGGTAGCAGCTTTTCTGGTTTCCCCCGTAACCGAGGTTTTTCACATGGGTCAGCACGGTAACGTTCGGGAGCGTTTTGGCGATGGCAGTGGTGTCGTCCCGGCTGGCGTCATCGACCACAATCACCCGGTCCACCACACCTTGGGCCATGACCTCCTGGAAGGTCTGCACGAGCGTTTTGGCCGCGTTATAAGCCGGCATGACGACCACAATTTTTTTGCCTTGATACATAATTCGTTCCAACGATTTGTGGTGAACAGGATAGGTTCAAAGTTCCGCTTATGGCAAGGTTAGCGGGGAGCATTCGCGCCCTCGCCGACTGCTTCCAAGATGTGGTCGGCGGGGGCGCGTATGCTCCCCAGAACTGAGAACTCGGCCTGAAGCGCGCCTCAATTTCTCAAACTTCCCATCCTTCGCGGTATGAGCCTTTGATCAATTCCTCGGCTTCCGGCGCGTTGGTCACGCGCAGGTTTTTGGAATCCCAATGGAGCTTCTTGCCCAGGCGCATGGCCAGGTTTCCCAGCAAGACCCATTCGGTGAACGGGCCGGAAATATCGAAGTTGGAGCAGGCCGCCGGGCCGCCTTTGCAAGCGCGAATCCAGTCCTTATGCGGGCTGTTGTCTGGCACGCGCGGGATGGTTTCGGCCGGCCGCTTGTAATCGACCATGCTCGACTCCGGTAACAGTTGCGGTTTCTCACCGTAAACGCCGGCGATAATCTTGCCCTTGTCGCCTATAAAAAGAATGCCGTTGGCGTCCATTTTTTCGGCTTCCATTTCCGCGGGTTTGGGCGGCTTCTGCCCGGAATCATACCACATCAACGTGCAAGGCGGCAGTTCTCCGCGCGCGGGAAATTCGTAGCGCAGAACCGACTCCAGCGGCGGCATTTCCGGCACCTGCGGGGTGGAGGAGGAAGTCATTTCCACCGTGTCCGGCGGCCCGAGTTTCAACGCCATTTGCGGGCAATCCATGATGTGGCAGGCCATGTCGCCCAGGGCGCCGCAGCCAAAATCCCACCAGCCACGCCAGTCAAATGGATGATAAACATTTTTGCCCAAATTGGTCTGAAGCGATTTGGTCCACGCGTGAAGGTAAGGCCGCGTCGGCGCGGGGCCGAGCCACTTATCCCAGTCCAAGTAGGCCGGAATCGGGTCGGAACCGGGCGGGCGAAGGACGCCTTGCGCCCACCAGCCTTTGGCGCGGTCGGTCCAACAATGCACTTCGCGCACCTGCCCGATGGCCCCGGACCAAATCATTTCGCACATTTGCCGGATGCCTTTGCCGGAGTGGCCCTGGTTGCCCATTTGCGAAGCAACGCCATATTTGCGCGCGGCCAGAGTCAATTGGCGCGCTTCCCATACGGTGTGCGTCAGCGGCTTCTCGACATAAACGTGTTTGCCGGCCCGAATGGCCCGAATGGCTGCCGGAGCGTGGTGATGATCGGGCACGGCGACGGTCACCGCATCGATCGTCTTTTCTTTTTCCAGCATGACGCGATAGTCGGAATAGGTGCGCGCGCCTGGATATTTCTTGAGCGCATTGGCCACGTTGTTGCTGTCCACGTCGCACAAGGCGACGATATTTTCCCCAGAAACGCCCTCCAAATCGGCCGCGGCGCGCCCTTCGGTTCCGATGCCGGCGATGTTGAGTTTTTCGTTGGGCGATTTGAAATTCACGCGCGCCATAAGTTCCGGCGATCCCGCTGCCAACGCGCCGGCCGCCATGGCCGTGGTGTAAATGAAATGGCGGCGATTGATTTGCAGAGTGGGGCGTTCGGTGCGAACGACTTTGAAGGATGCTTTACGATAAGCCATATTGACCATTGTGTTACAGCAAATGCCGACGGAAACAAGAGAAATTTTCTTGTTTCAATGAACGAGCCGGCGGTTGTATATTAATGGGGAGTTATTCTTGACGTTGATGAGCCAATGAACTCAAAAGAAATCCATGTTGTAGAAGCGTTTATCGCGGCGATCAACCATCACGACCTTCCTGGAATCGCCAGCCTGATGACCGAAGATCACACCTTCGTGGATTCAGCCGGCGGCATCCACGCTGGGTGCGAGAACATGACTGCCGGGTGGAAGCAGTATTTCCAAATGTTCCCCGATTATGAGATCCAAATCGAGAAAATGCTGGGCGACGAAGCTCTGGTGGCCGTCTTCGGCTCGGCCTCTGGAACCTACAACGGCAAGCGCGGACTTGTCGCTGCCAACAAAATCGCCATGTCCGCCGCCTGGAAAGTCCTCGTGGAAAACGGCAAAATAAAACTTTGGCAGGTTTATGCCGATTGGACGCAAGGTTCCAAAATCATGGAGGAAGACAAGAGAGCAGGCTAATCAGTATTTCGGCACGTTATGGTCGATTTCGTCCGACCATGCGTTGATGCCGCCTTTGACGCTTTTGACATACTTGAACCCCTGTTCGCGCAGGAATTGCAGCGCGCGCATCGAACGCACCCCGCTCTTGCAATGGATGTAAATCTGCTGGTTGGGGTTCAGTTCCGTGAATTGAAGATGCAGCGTGCTGAGTGGAACCAACGGGACGCCCTTGATGTGCGCGATTTGATATTCGTCCGATTCCCGCACGTCGATCACGCCAACGTTCAGCGCCGGATCATCCAGCGCCTTCTTCATTTCCTGCACCGTGACTTCGTCCGGGTTGGAGCCAGGGACGGCCGGTTGGGGTGTGATGCCGCAGAACATTTCGTAATCAATGAGTTTGGTGATGGTCGGATTTTCGCCGCAAAGTGGGCACTTGGGATCCCGCCGCAGACGCACCTCGCGGAATTTCATTTCCAGCGCGTTGAACAGGAGCAGTCGGCCAATGAGCGAACTGCCCTTGCCCAGCGCCAATTTCAATATCTCCGTCGCCTGGATGGTGCCGATGATGCCCGGCAACACCCCCAGCACGCCGCCTTCCGCGCAACTGGGCACCATGCCCGGCGGCGGCGGTTCGGGATAAAGACAGCGGTAACAAGGCCCGTTAAGATGTGGCGCGAACACGCTCGCCTGCCCGTCGAAACGAAAAATCGAGCCATACACGTTTGGTTTCTTGAGCAGGACGCAGGCGTCGTTGGTCAGGTAGCGCGTGGGGAAATTATCGGTTCCGTCCACCACGATGTCGTATGGCGCAAGAATATCCAGCGCGTTTTCGCTGGTGATGCGGGTCTGGTGCAGGACTACTTCCACGTTCGGATTGATGCGTTGGATGGTGTCGCGGGCCGATTCGGCCTTGGAGCGGCCAACATCCGGCGTGCCGTGGATGATCTGGCGTTGGAGATTGGAGAAATCGACCGTGTCGAAATCGACAATGCCGATTTTGCCGATGCCGGCAGCGGCGAGGTACATGGCGATGGGCGAGCCAAGCCCCCCGGCGCCGATGCAAACGACGCTGGTGGAGCAGATTTTCTTCTGCCCGGCCAGGCCGACCTCCGGCAAGATCAAGTGCCGCGAGTAGCGGCGAATTTCGTCATTATCCAGTTGCATAGCGGAACGTCACCCCAGAGATTAAGGGAGGCTGTGCATAAATCAAGGCGCGATGATTGCTTGTCCAGGGCAAACGGATCTATATTGCAATGCCTTATCCTTGCGCTTTTTGAGACATGGCGCCTTTTGCGGAGTCTAAACAGGCTTGCAAGAAACCCGATTTGCTCCAAAATGACTTGTGAATTCGGTTACGCAGCCAGTCTCTTAATCGCATGGAACGTGAAATTGTAAGCACGCATCAGAAGTCGCTTCAGATTAATCTGGACCCGTCCAAGTACGGCACCTTTGCCGAAATCGGCGCAGGACAGGAGGTGGCCCGGTGGTTTTTCCGCGTTGGCGGCGCTTCGGGCACCATCGCCAAATCCATTTCGGCCTACGACATGATTATCAGCGATGCCATTTATGGCCACGCCGAACGTTATGTCAGCCGCCAAAGGTTGGAAACCATGCTCGATCACGAGTTTTCCCTGCTGCTGGAACGCCTTAAGGAAAAGCGCGGCGCGACGACCCGCTTCTTCGTTTTCGCCGATACGGTGGTGGCGCGCAGTTATTCGCGGCAGGACGATGCTCATGGGTGGCTGGGAATTCGCTTCCAAACTGAGCCGGGACTGGAGCCTTCCCAAATCATTGTGCATGTCCGCCTCTGGGACAAAGAGAATCTGGCCGAACAGGAAGCGCTGGGCATTGTCGGCGTCAATCTGGTTCACGGCGCCATGTATCTCAACAAAGATCCGGGCGCGTTGATCAAATCGCTGGCGGACAATGTCGGCGTCGAACGGGTTGAAATCGACATGATCCAGTTTAGCGGGCCGTCCTTCGTGCACTTGGACAACCGGCTGATGGCGCTCAGATTGGTGCAGGGCGGTTTGACCAACGCCGCTTTGTTCACCGCCGATGGCCAGGTCATTCAACCCGCCGATGCCTTCTTCAAAAAGTGCATTCTGGTCGAGCGCGGCAGCTTTCGGCCCTTGACCAAAGTGACGCTGGACATGCTTCGATGCGCCCAGGCCAACTTCGTCCAGGAACCCAACGTGCAATGCGAAAACGTGCTCACCTTGATGGAAATGACGCTCAAAAACCTGACCGACGGCGACAAGATCGATCATCAGGATTTTCTGGACCGGGTCGATATTCTCGGGGCGCTGGGCAAGACGGTGTTGATTTCCAATTTCGGAGAATACCACCGTCTGGCGGCCTATTTCTTCCGTTACACCAAGAAGATGATCGGCGTGGTCATGGGCGTGCCCACCTTGAAGGAGTTGTTCGACGAAAAGTATTATACCGACCTGAGTGGAGGCATTTTAGAATCATTCGGACGGATGTTTAAAAACGATTTGAAGCTGTATGTCTATCCATTGCTGGAAGTCAAGACAGGCTCGCTTATCACTGCGGCCAATTTGCGCGTCGCGCCCAACTTGCGGCATTTGCACGCCTATTTGGTGGAGAACCGTTACATCGAGAGCTTGCGGGATTACGACGAAAAGGTGCTCTCGATTTTTTCCCGCGACGTCCTGCAAAAACTCCGCGCCGGCGAAAGCGGATGGGATGAGATGGTCCCAGAACAAGTGGCCAAAATGATTCGCGAACGGAGTCTGTTCGGATGCAAGACGTGTTGAGAATCCTGGATATTGCATGGGCGCGCGCGGCGGATGTATCGGACATACCTTCGCCCTCTTTGTTATTAGGCCTGGAGCCGATCGAACGCAATTTGCATACGTTGCTGGCCATCGCCGGATCTCCGGCGCGCCTTCGTCCGCATGTCAAAACTCATAAGCTCGGCTGGTTGGTGCAGCGCCAGATCGCCCTGGGCATCACGGCCTTTAAATGCGCCACCATCGCCGAAGCCGAAATGTGCGCCCTGGCCGGCGCGCCCGATGTGCTGATTGCCTTCCAACTGGTCGGCCCCAACGTCGCCCGCCTGCTGGCTTTGCGGGAAAAATTTCCCTCCACCAAATTCTCCACCCTCGTCGATGAGCCGGGCGCGCTCCAGGCGCTGGCGGACGCCGCCACGCAGGCCGGCGCGAGTCTCAATGTGCTGGTGGACCTTGACCTGGGCCAGCATCGCACCGGCGTTGCGCCCGGACCGGCGGCGGTGGCGCTTTATCGGGAATTGGCGGCCGCGCCCTCGTTGACGGCGGGAGGGTTGCACGCTTATGACGGTCATTTAAGCCAGAGCGATCCTATCGCGCGGGCGGCGGCTTGCGCGGAGGCGTTTGCGCCGGTGGCGGCCTTGCGGGCTGAATTGCTCGCCATGGGCCTGCCCGTTCCTCAAGTAGTAGCGGGCGGGACACCCACCTTCCCCATGCACGCCGCGCGCGGAGATGTCCAATGCAGCCCGGGCACGGTCGTATTGTGGGATGCCTCCTACGCGGGCAAACTGGCCGATCTGGATTTCAGCCCGGCCGCCGTTTTATTGACACGGATTGTGAGCAAACCGGGCGGCAACCGGCTCTGCCTTGATTTGGGCCACAAAGCGGTGGCGTCGGAAATGCCGCATCCGCGGGTAGTGTTTCCCGATTTGCCCGACGCGCAATTCGTCACGCACAGCGAAGAGCATCTGGTGCTGGAAACTGCCTCAGCCGCGAAATGGGCCGTGGGCGACGCATTGCTGGGCGTGCCGTGGCACGTTTGCCCGACGGTCGCGCTCCATGCCGAAGCCGTGCTGATTGAAGGTGGCCAGGTGTCGGGCCGGAGTCGCATCGACGCGCGCGTGAGAAAAATCAGTATATGAGGGCATGGGATTGGTTTCTCATCGCCCTGGCGCTGGCGGGCGTCGGCGTGCTGGTCGGCATGGTGACGTGGGCGCGGCTCAATGCCTTCCTGGCGCTGCTGGCGGCCGGATTGCTGGTTGGGGTCGGCGCGGGCCAGCCGATGCTTGACGTGGCCAATGCCTTCAAGGAGGGCCTGGGTTCGACCCTCGGAGGGGTGGCGGCGGTGATCTGCCTTGGAACCATGCTGGGCAAATTGCTGGCTGAATCGCGCGGGGCGGAAGTGCTGGCCAAGGAGTTCGCACGCTTTTTCGGGCCGCGCCGCATCGGTTGGTGCATCATGGCCCTGGCGCTCACGATCGGGCTGACGACGTGGTTTGCAGTTGGCCTGATCCTGCTTGCGCCCATTCTGCACACGCTAACGCGGGAAACGGGGCGGCCTTTTCTTCATCTGGCGCTGCCGATGCTGGCCTGCCTGTCCATCATGCACGGTTTGATGCCGCCGCATCCCGGACCGGTCATGGCCATCAACGCGCTGCACGCCAATCAAGGTCTGGTGCTTTTTTGGGGATTCGCTTTGGGAGTGCCGGTGGCGGTCATCGCCGGCCCCGTTTTCGCCCGTTTGGCGAGCAAGCGCATGGCGTTGACCGCCGATACCGCGGCGCCCCCTGCACCCCATCCCGGCACCCGGCTGCCTGGTTTCGGACTGACGCTCTTTTCGATGCTGCTGCCGGTGGGATTGATGCTCCTGGCCACGCTAGCCGATTTGACCATGAACGAGGGACGCTTACGAGGGCTGGCGGATTTTGCCGGCAATCCAACAGTGGCGCTCTTCATCGCGGTGCTCTTTGCGCATTGGTCGTTGGGAAATCGCTGCGGTTTCAGAGCGGGTCAATTATTGAAATTCACCGATGAATCCGTCTGCGCGGTGGGGATGACCATTCTAATCGTTGGCGGCGGCGGCGGATTCGCGCGCGTCCTGCAAACCAGCGGGGCGGCCGATGCCATGGGCGCGCTGGCTGCCGCAGCTCATTTGTCGCCCCTGCTTTACGGCTGGTTGGTTTCGGCTTTTATCCGTGTGGCGACCGGTTCCGCCACGGTCTCCATCACGACGGCCTCGGCCGTATTGGCGCCGGTGCTGGCCGCGCATCCGGGTGTCAGCAAGGAATTGGCCGTCATCTCCATCGGATGCGGCTCGCTCTTTCTTTCGCATCTGAACGACGGCGGATTCTGGATCGTTAAGGAATGCCTGAATTTGACTGTGGCCCAAACATTTCGCACTTGGTCGGTGTGCGAAACCATCATCGGCCTGGCGGGGCTGGCGCTGACGTTGCTGGCCAGTGTTCTCATCAAATGACCGCGCCCTTTTTCCTCGACGCCCATCTTGATCTGGCGCTCAACGCCCTGGAGTGGAATCGCGATCTGACACGGCCCATCTCCCAAATTCGCGCCGCCGAAGCCGGTCTGCGCGACAAAGCCGGACGCGGACGCGGCACCGTCTCCCTGCCGGAGATGCGCCGGGGCCGCGTGGGTCTGGCGGTGGTGACGCAGCTTGCGCGTGTCAACCGAAATGAAGGACACAACCCCGTCGCCGCCTGGCAATCGCCGGCGCAGGCCTGGGCCATGACGCAGGGGCAACTGGCCTGGTATCGCGCCTTGGAGGAGGCCGGCGAATTCAAAATGATCGCCTCCCGGGCGGATTTGGAAACACATATTGCACTTTTGGAGACTTACGGAGAGATATCGACCGGCTGCATATTAAGTTTGGAAGGGGCCGATTCGCTCATCACGCCCGCCTATTTGGAACGCGCCTACTCCCAGGGACTGCGCGCCGTCGGCCCGGCGCATTACGGTCCAGGCCGTTACGCGCACGGCACCAATTCCACCGGCGGCCTGCCGCCCCTGGGACGCCAATTGCTGGCGGAGATGGAGCGTTTGGGCATGATCCTGGATGTCACGCATTTGAGCGACGCCTGTTTTTGGGAGGCGTTGGAAAATTTCTCCGGGCCGGTTTGGGCCAGTCATCACAACTGCCGTGCCCTCGTACCGCATCAACGCCAACTATCCGACGACCAGATTCGCGCCCTGATTGAGCGCGATGCTGTCATCGGCGCGGCCCTGGACGGCTGGATGATCATTCCCGATTGGGTGCAAGGAAAGACAACCTCCGAAGAGCGCGGTCTGCGGCTTGAGCATGTGGTGGAGCACATCGACCATGTCTGTCAAATATCCGGTAACACACGCCACACCGGGCTGGGTTCGGACTTGGACGGCGGCTTTGGCGGCGAGCAAACCCCGTGCGATTTGGACACGATAGGTGATGTCGGCCGCCTGTGCGATTTACTGAGGGCGCACGGTTGGAGCGTGGAAGACCTGACTAACTTTGCGCATGCTAATTTCCTGCGCATCCTGCGCCGGGCGCTGTTGTAGGCTGCATCAATTCGTGTTAGTGCAACAGGACGACGCGATAATATTGTTGAGAATTCGTGCTGATAGGCTCGGAAATGGTCATGGTGGAGTTAGTCGCGGTGATGATGCCCCCTAATATGGCCCAGTTTGTTAATGCCAAATTAGCCGTGGACTGGATTTCATACATTTGGTTTGTGATCGCGCTCCAAGTAAATGTAAACGAACTGCCGGCTTGCTT
>Ga0302326_10009701_pt1 | contig 20954 bp, 13 predicted proteins | sample Palsa_T0_3_FD_202264 | JGI IMG/M metagenome (GOLD analysis project Ga0302326, IMG submission 202264) | Peat permafrost microbial communities from Stordalen Mire near Abisko, Sweden - Palsa_T0_3 | ecosystem: Environmental > Terrestrial > Soil > Palsa > Peat permafrost | place: Sweden: Abisko... | reverse complement strand
TTCGTACGGCAGCCTTTTCCCCGCCCATTGTGCATAGGCGCGCGCATCCTCCAGCGACACCCACGTGACCGGTTTGTTCTCCCAACCGGCTGGAGGTTTGCCGTCCTTCCAATCGCGCAGAAAATTGTGATCGTCCGTTGGGCGATAGCGGGTGATCTCGACAAATCGAAGGAACTCGGCGTTCGTAACCGGATACTTGTCCATATAGAACGATGGCACCTGCATCCTGTGCGCGTGGCTGCGCCGCGGCGAATTCTCCCACGGATACTGCACGTCCAGGCCGATCCAGTCGTCCCCTTCGATCTCTACTCCTGAAACTTTAAAGAGAAACTCGCCGGCCGGGATTTTCACCATACCTTGCGCCGGAGCAGTCGACTTCGCTGTCGGCGCGATTTCAACCATCTGCTGAGGCAGGAATTTCCATTCGGCGGACAGGCTGCGAATCGGCACGTCCGCCGTCTTTTTCATCTGCGCGAGTAATCCTTCCAGCCGTTCTACCTGCGTTCCGGAATCAACCGCTAAAACCGCGCCGAACCCGTGTGCCTCCATCGAAAAACTCAACCAGCCGGCGGTGTCGGGCTTGATTTCAACACCGTGCCAGATATCGAAATAGCGCCTTCCCGGTGCGTTCGTGATGCGAATTTGCGGACCTGCCACATCGAACTCGTTGCGGTTCACCAGCGTCCAAAGTGTTCGCCCGCCGCCGGGAAACATGCTGGCGAAAATTCCGTATTGCATGACCGGCTGGAACGGAATCCAGTCCGGGCTGACCAGAAGCTCCGCGAAACCGCGCTCGATGCGGCTGACTCGGCGCAATGCCTCGGCATCGCGCGGAGTGATCTGATTCCAAATGCCCCAGACATTTTCCCAACTCTCGAATCCCACGCCGTTAAAGAACGCGTACTGCAGATCGTCGGTATGATCGCGCCCCCAACGATTTGCGATGTCGATCATGTGGCGCGGCTCCAGCCATTTCAGCTTGCTCGCCGGCGGGGCGAAGCCTATCTCGATTACGAACCAGCTCTGGTTGTTCCACATGAGCGCCTCATCGCTCGACGGCGCGCCCTCCGGCTGAAAAACGATCGGGTGCCCCGTGGCATCGGACGCCGTGCGATAGGTGCGCGGCACTCCGCTAAACGTGTCGCCGTTCACCCCGTCCGCCCCAATCTCCGCCATTAGCTTTGCGTTCGCCTCCCAGTGCGGCAATCCGGGATCGCGCGTTCCGTTGTCCCACGGCATGGTCGGAAAAAGCACCCGGACACCGCGCCGGTGAAAATCGTCTACCATTTTCCGCAGCGCCGGAATCCCGCCGGGCAGATCGCGATGCAGGTCCCATTCGTTGCGGTTGTCGATGCCGATGTTCGGATACACCGGCCAGATCAGCACGCTGTCGATTCCGCCGTAGCGTTTTTCGAGATCGTCCAGGTACCGGTCCACCGTATAGCGGCGCTGAACGGGATCGTAGAAATAGCGCTCCTCGCACATCATCTGCGGCTGTACGAAATCGCGCTGGGCCCACTGAAACTCCGGCCGCCGGTATTCGGCGTCGTCGTAGCCCATGCGCGTTAGACGCTCCGCCCGCCAGATCTTCAAATCGCGCAGCCACGCAGCAAAATCAGCAGCGTCCCGAGGCCCGGGAATCTGATTCCCCTGCGGCCGGTGCACGGTATCCTGGCCGAAAATGGCGGCAGCCGCCAGGAACAGAAGCAAGCCGGGTTTGACCATCTCCATAGCGTACGCTGTCTTTGGTACTCTGTGCGTTACCTGTGCTTTGCAGACTAAACATGACCATTCGAATTTGCGCCCTGATCCTGCTCGCGTCAACCTGCGGACCCGCGCAATCCCTAACCGACCTCCCGCGCCTCAAGAATTACTCCGCCCATCGCGTATCGAGCGACAACCCCTTCATCGCGAGCAATGATGACAGCAAGCGCATCTTCCCCGGCGAAACCTTCGTAATGGCCGACCTGCGCGGCCCCGGCATCGTCGATCACATCTGGATCACGGTGGCCGACAACGAATTCGCGTGGCCCCGCCTGGTCCGCCTGCGCGTCTATTACGACGGCAAAAAAACTCCCAGCGTAGACGTTCCCCTCGGCGATTTCTTCGGCGTCGGACACGGCTACGAACGCGATCTGGATTCCATGCCTATTCGCGACAGCTCCTTCGGGCGCGCGCGCAATAGCTACTGGCAAATGCCCTTCCGCCAGTCCTGCAAAATCACCGTCACCGATGAAGGCAATCGCCCCGTAACGATGTTCTACTACCACGTGGACTGGCAACAGCACACCTCCTTGCCCGATGACGTCGCATACTTCCACGGCTACTATCGGCAAGAACGCCCCGCCGTGGCTGGAAAGAATTATGAGTTCGTGAAGGTGAAAGGAACCGGCCACTACGTGGGCACCGTGCTGAACGTGATTCAGGCCGGCGTGGGATGGTTCGGCGAAGGCGACGACTTGTTCTATGTCGACGGCGCCCAGCATCCGCAAATTGCCGGCACCGGCACCGAAGATTATTTCAACGAGGCCTGGGGCCTGCGCGTCTCTTATAGCAATTGGTACGGAACGCCGGTTGCGGAAGGCGAACGCATCGGCGCAAGACTCACCGGCTATCGATGGCACGTTCCCGATCCCGTTCCATTTACTAAATCTCTATGGGCGGGAATAGAACACGCCGGCTGGACTTACAACGCCGATGGATCGCTACGGTCAGGCTTCGAAGAGCGCGCGGATTATTTTTCGAGCGCGGCATTCTGGTATCAGAAGGGCGTGAATGAAGATCTCACGGAGCCGCCGTACGGCGACGCCCGTCTGCCCCTTGGCAACGCATTGCAAATCGCGGTAGAAGATTCGCTCGCCGAAGTGACCACCGAAAAAGGTAAAGCATCGGTACAGCGGGAAGTGGATTGGGGCCGCGACCTTTTGTTCTTCGAAGCGGAAGGCGTTGGATCGCGCATCAATATCCCGCTCGACGTTCCGGAAAAAGGCCGCTATGAAATCGTCGCCCGAATCGCCCAGGCGCCCGACTATGGCGACTATTACGCTCTACTCGACGGCAAGCCGACCAATCTGGATAGCCGCGAAGCCTTAACTTCCGAAATCCCTGCATCAGGTTCAGAAGTATTCCACAACTATTTGCCGGAGATCTACGTCGCCGTGGATCGGCCCCTCGGATGGCTGGATTTGGAGAAGGGACGCCACACGCTGAGCTTCGTATGCGTGGGCCACGATGGCCGCTCGTCCGGCTACTATCTCGGCATAAATGACGTCGCTCTGGAGCGAGTGCCTGCGCCCGAAGCGCCGGCCACTGAAGCTCGCGCCCCGCTCGGGCCCAGTTCCGGCATCGTCTACCGCGGCCAGACGCTCGCGGCATATCTCGCGCAAACGAAGAGCGCCGAGACCATCCGCGCCATCGGTTCCTTTGGACCGGACGCCGCATCCGCAGTCAACCAACTGGCGCACGCACTCAGCGATCCGGATCCGGACGTACGATCCGCGGCAGCCTGGGCGCTTTCGCAAATCGGTGCGCCAGGCGCAGCCGCGGTTCCAGCCTTGGAAAAATCGCTCTCGGATTCGAACGCGCGCGTGCGCAGTTTATCGGCAGTCGCATTGCAATCTTTCGGACCGAAAGCGGTGGCCGCGGTCCCCGCATTGATCGCCGCCCTGCAGGACTCCGCCGCTTTTGTCCGCGCCCCTGCCGCCGACGCACTAGGTAGCATCGGCCCGTCCGCCAAAGCCGCAGTGGATGCCCTCGCCCAGCGCCTGCAAGTCACCGACGATCAAGCCTACGTCCTCCGCAGCATGGCGTCGGCGTTAGGCAACATCGGCCCGGCCGCAGCCAGCGCGTTACCAGCGTTGGAACAAACCCTAAAGCACCACCGCGTAGTCTACGTAGCCCAAGAAGCAATCCTAAAAATCAAAAAGCAACCCGTCCCCGTCTGGTGATGTGGCGCGGGCACTCCTGCCTGCTGCGCCTGAGTTTCGCCCGTTTCTTCATCCTTTCCATTTCATGTCGGGCACCCGTGGCGCAGGCACTTCGGTCGGCGCTCCGAGGAAGCGCGGTACAATATCCATTCCGAAAAGAACCCAAATGAAACCATTCTTCGCGTGTCTCCTTTCTGCTTTACTGATCACCCCCCTGGCCCACCCCGCCGAACTCGCCCCTCTGCGCGGTTACTCCGCCGATGCCACGCGCGATGAGCGCGAGTGGGAAGCCAAGTTCCGCGCCGTCCCCGATCCAGCCAACGTGCGCGCCTACATGCAGCGGCTTTCCGCCCGCCCGCACCATGTCGGCTCCCCCTACGACAAGGACAACGCCGAATGGATCCTCTCCAAATTCAAGGAATGGGGACTGGACGCCAAGATCGAAAACTTTGACGTTCTCTTCCCCACTCCCAAAGAACGCTCGCTCGAATTAGTAGAACCAACCCGCTTCACCGCCAAGATCGAAGAACCCACCGTCGGCGTTGATCCCACTTCTTCCCAGCACGCCGAGCAGCTCCCTGTTTACAACGCTTACTCCATTGATGGCGACGTTACCGCGCCTCTGGTCTACGTGAATTACGGCATCCCGGACGATTACGAACAGCTCGAACGCCTGGGCATTTCGGTAAAAGGCGCCATCGTGATCGCGCGTTATGGCGGTTCCTGGCGAGGCATCAAGCCCAAAGTCGCCGCCGAGCACGGCGCAATTGGCTGCCTGATTTATTCCGATCCGCATGAAGACGGCTACTTCGCCGGCGACACATTTCCCGAAGGTCCGTATCGTTCGAAAGACGGCGCGCAGCGCGGTAGCGTGATGGATATGCCGGTCTATCCGGGCGATCCGTTAACGCCTGGAGTAGGAGCAACCAAAAATGCCAAGCGCCTCCCGCTGAGCGAAGCCGTCACCTTAACCAAAATTCCCGTGATGCCCATTTCCTATGGCGACGCGCAGCCGCTGCTGGCGGCGTTGAAAGGCCCCGTCGTTCCTCAGGCGTGGCGCGGCGCACTGCCCATCACGTATCACGTCGGACCCGGGCCGGCCAAAGTGCATTTGAATCTGAAATTCAACTTCGATCTCAAAACTCTCTACGATGTAATCGTCACCATTCCCGGCTCGGCATTTCCCGATGAGTGGATCATTCGCGGCAATCATCACGACGCCTGGGTGAACGGCGCGGAAGATCCCGTCTCCGGCGCGTCTGCTCTCATGGAAGAAGTCCGCGGGCTCGGCCTGTTGCTAAAACAGGGTTGGCGGCCCAAGCGCACCATAATTTATTGCCTGTGGGACGGCGAAGAACCCGGCCTGCTCGGCTCCACCGAATGGGCCGAGACACATGCCGACGAGCTTCGAACCAAGGCCGCCGTCTACATCAATTCCGATAGCAACGGCCGCGGCCGCCTGGGCGCGGAAGGCTCCCACACACTCGAAAAATTCATCAACGGCGTGGCCCGCGATATCGAAGATCCCGAAGCAAAGATTTCCGTCTGGAAACGGATGCAAGCCTGGCGAATTGCCAATCCGGACGCTACCGAACGCCAGGAAGCCCGCAACCGTCCCGACTTGCGGATCGGGGCCTTGGGCTCTGGTTCCGACTACACGGCGTTCCTGGATCACATCGGAATCGCTTCGCTCGATCTCGGGTTTGGCGGCGAGGACGGCGGGGGCATTTACCATTCCATATACGACGATTTCTACTGGTACTCCCATTTCGGCGACACGAATTTTGTGTACGGACGCGCTCTCGCCCAGACTGCAGGCACCGCCGTGCTGCGTCTATCCGGTGCCGAATTGCTGCCGTTCGATTTCGACAATCTCACGGAAACCATTCGCCGCTACATCGACGAAGTGGAGCGGCTGGCACGCGACAAGCGCGATCAGATCATCGAGCGCAATCGCGCGATCGATGAAGGAGTCTTCGCCGCCATTGAAGATCCGCGCCACAAAACCGTTTTACCGGTTAAGGAAGCCATCCCGCCCTTCTTGAATTTTGCGCCGCTCGAAAACGGCTTCGCTGCATTACAGCGCGCCGCAGAACTCTACGACCATGCTCTGGCCCATGCATCTGAAAACGGCGGATCCGCGCTAGCACGCGCAAATCTGCGCGAAGCAAACCTCAGCTTGGTCCAAGTGGAACGCTCCCTCACTTCTAAGGATGGCCTTCCCAACCGTCCCTGGTTCAAGCATCAAATCTACGCGCCAGGATTCTACACCGGATACGGCGTGAAGACGCTGCCGGCCGTGCGCGAAAGCATCGAGCAAAAAGATTGGAAGCTGGCGGACGAACAAACCGTGAAAGTGGGCAAAGTTCTGGAAAACGCCGGCGAAGCCATCCAAGGCGCCGCGGCCGAACTGAGCCGGAGCACTCAGTGATCGCAACCATCAATCCCACAACCGGCGAAACGCTCCGCGAGTTTCCCTCGCTCTCCCCAGCCGAGATCGAAAACAAACTCAATCTCTCCTGGACCACATTCCATTCCTACCGTCACACTCCCTTCGCGGACCGCGCCCGCAACCTGCAAAAAGCCGCGGACATTCTGGAATCGGGCAAGCGCGATTACGGCGCCCTCATGACCACCGAAATGGGCAAAACGCTGCCCTCCGCCATCGGCGAAGCCGAGAAATGCGCCTGGGCCTGCCGCTACTACGCGGAGCATGGCGAACGCTTACTGGCCGACGAAGTTGTCCCCACCAACGCTTCCCGCAGCTTCGTCCGCTACCAGCCGCTCGGCCCGGTGCTGGCCGTGATGCCGTGGAATTTTCCGCTCTGGCAGGTTTTCCGTTTCGCCGCCCCTGCGCTGGCGGCAGGCAACACTGGACTGCTGAAGCACGCGTCGAATGTCCCGCAATGCGCGTTGGCTATTGAAGACATTCTACGCCGTGCAGGCTTTCCCGAAGGCGCTTTCCAGACTCTGCTGATCGAAGCCAATCAGGTGGCCCCGTTGTTGCACGACGATCGCGTGGTGGCCGTAACGCTAACCGGCAGCGAACCGGCCGGCCGTTCCGTAGCGCGCGCGTCTGGCAGCCAAATCAAGAAGACGGTACTCGAACTCGGGGGTAGCGACCCGTTCATCGTCATGCCTAGCGCAGATTTCGAAGATGCCGTCAGCACAGCGGTAAAAGCGCGCGTGATCAACAACGGCCAGTCCTGCATCGCGGCCAAGCGATTCATCGTCGCTGGCGAAATTTACAACGCGTTCGAAAAGCGCTTCGTCGAGCGAATGAAAACGTTGATGGTGGGCGACCCCATGGTGGCCGATACCGACATCGGCCCTCTCGCTACAGCAAAGATTCGCGACGAGCTGCATGATCAAGTCCAACGTGCCATCGAAGCCGGAGGACGTCTACTCACGGGCGGTCACAAAATCGGGGGTCCCGGCTTCTATTACGAGCCCACAGTCCTGACCGATGTTCCACGCTCTTCTCCCATATTTCACGAAGAATTTTTCGGCCCGGTCGCTATGCTCTTTCGCGCCCGCAACGCGGAGGAAGCCATTGAATTAGCCAACGACTCCCCGTTCGGTCTTGGTTCCAGTGTTTGGACGCGTGATGCATCCGAGCAAGCCCGGTTCGCCGAGGCCATTGAAGCCGGCCAAGTATTTATCAACGCCCCGGTAGCCTCAGACCCGCGGTTGCCGTTCGGCGGCGTGAAGCGCTCCGGCTATGGCCGCGAGCTGGGCGTCTGGGGCATCCGCGAATTCGTGAACGTAAAAACCGTCTGGTGCAAATAGGAGTTTAACCTTGATGCTGCGACTATTCGCTACTTTCGCCGCTCTCACAAGCCTCGCCCAGGCCGGCACATTGTTCCTGCCCGCTTATCCCAACGCTCTGCTGGTATTCGATGAAGGCAAGGGAGAGATCGTGGATCGCATCCCCCTGACAACCGGCACACCCCGCGCTATGCGCCTCTCACAGGATCGCAAGACAATTTACGTCACCACCGTGGATCACAACGGCGTTGAGGTGGTGGATGTCGCGACGCGAAAAGTCACCAATCATTTCGTGCTCAACACATCAACCAAACAGTTCCGCATGCGCGGCGGCGCGGCCGATCCCGCAGGCAAATTGTTCTACACCGTCACCAAGGAGATCGACAAATTTCCGGATCACTTCGAGGTCGGCGCAGCGAAATTCACCGTGATTGATCTCGCCGATCAGAAAATCGTCAAGACCGTGGACATCCCCCGCGAAGATGCGGCCGCCAATGAGGCCGGCTTCGGACGCACTCCGTTTGAAGTATCGCCCGATGGGAAATTTGTGTACCAGTTTGGCAGGACAATCAATGTCTTCCGCGCCGATGATTTCAAGCTGATCGATCGCATCGACCTCGCCCAGCCCGATTTTCCAGGCATGGAACGCATACGTCTCGGCGGCGATCTGGATCTGATCGGCCAGCCCGGCCGGCATATTTCACTATTCAACTCGACCGATCCAGTGGTTCACAACAAACTTTTCGGCATCGCCCGCTTCGATCTGGAAACCCGTCAAATGGATTTCGATCCCATTGGCCCCGCGCCTGAAGCCATGGCCGGTCTGCAAGTCACGCCCGACAGAAAGTTCGCATACACGGTTGTGTCGAACGGCGTTCACGGCAACAAGCGCTGTGAGTTCTGGGCCTTCGATTTGTCGAGCGATCGCATTACGCAAACCGTCGAAGTTCCCTGCCGCGCCCGCTTCAGCTTCGGCATGGCGAGCAGCGGCAAAAAGCTGTACATTTATGGCGCGGGTTTCGAAATCGAAGTGTACGATGCCGCTACGCTTCAGCTCGAACGTACCTGGGACCTGAAGACCGACATCACGCCGGCGGGGATTGTGGTTCTGCCCTAAGCCGCTTCCATGTTTTTCTAAGCGTCCGGTTCCAGTACATCAGCAATCCCGTCACCGCCAGGGTCGGGACCGCCAGGCCAAGAACGGCCCAAATAATTTTAACGCCCACTCCCCAATACACGCCGAAATGCAGCGGCACCTGCGACCATATGAACCAATCGCCCAAGCTCTGGTTTACGCCGTATCGCCACGTCTTCAAATGCGAGCCGGTGTAGGGATCGAAATATAACGTGTCTTCGTACTCCCGGCTCAGTCCGTTGCCCCGGCGCATCAAAATCTGGATCGGCGCCCTTCGGTTGAAAGGAAATTCCACGCCCGCGAACGTCGTTCCCGGATCCAGCGCGTAAGCGCGTTTCACCAACTCAGCGAGATCCGGCTGGTTCATCTCCCTTCTCGCCGCTACCTCCACCAGCGGCGGTTTCGAATTGACAATCGGCGAGATCCGGTTGACCAACGCGAACACCTGGCGCGGCCAGGCGAAATAAACGCCGCTGACAGCCCAAAACGAAATGAGCGCGAGCGTCCAGAACCCGGCCGCGCTGTGCAGATCGAAGTTGATCCGCCGCCAGCTTCGCCGGAAATCAACCTGGAGTGCGCGCTTCCAGTTTCGAACGCCCGGCCACCAGTTGACGCTGCCGGTGATGCACATCAGCAGAAGGAATGCCCCGCCCACGCCATTCAGGATTCTGCCGTTGCGCGACAGAAACAGGCTGGTGTGAAGCCTCTCCACAACGTCCAGCCAGGCCGCGCCTCGTTTGGCCGCGCCCAAAACGTCGCCCGTGCCCGCATCCACCGCCACTCTGATCTGACCGCGGCCCAGCAACCGCGCGATGAAGTTTGGCTCGGTCTTCCCCGGCGCAATCACGGATACAATCCGGAGACCTGGGTAACGCGCAGTTAAACTTCGAACCACCGAGTCAATATCCACGCGCGGCGCCGGCGGCATTCTCGATTCCCATGGATTCGCGCCGGTCACCGCACCCAGTTCAATCCTCAGAACCAGGATGGATCCCGAAACCCCGATCAACACCAGATATAATGCCAGCACAATCCCCAACCACAGATGAATCTGAAAGTTGATCTTCCGAATCCAAATCTGTTGCGGATGGCGCCAGAATGCTCTTAGGAACTTCATCGCGCGGGCTGCGAGCGCGCGAACACTTGTAGCAATCCATTCGATTCCGAAGTGAGATGTTTCCCATCCGCCGCAACGCTGAGCGTGCCCGAACTCTGCGGCCGATTCGTTCCGGTGAGTGTGAATTTGTATTGACCGGCGCCCGTTTTCGTCACCTTGATCACGCCCAGCTTCTCCCCCTGCCCGTTCTTGACGTCGCCCTCAGTCCCGTCCAAGCGAACGATATAACTCATGCTGAGGTAATGAACATTGTTGATGGGCACCGAAAAAGCAAATGCCACTTTATCGCCTTTTTCCCCAATCCGCAGCGTGAGCGGATCGAAGTTGTTCTGCGCGCCATTCAGCTCCTGCCGCTCCAGCAGCCAAGTCCCGGTTAAAGGCTCAGCCGCCCATGCGGAACCCACCGCAGCCAACATCAGAATGGCAATCACCGCCGCAATACGCATTTCAACATTCTCGCAGACCCGTCATACTAGTTTTTTGGACACCGTAAATCTATTCACTCCCCTGACTATCCGCGAAATCACCTTTCGCAACCGGATCGCCGTCTCCCCCATGTGCCAATACTCCAGCGTTGACGGATTCGCGACAGACTGGCATCTGGTTCACCTGGGCAGCCGCGCGGTAGGCGGCGCGGGACTCGTCATGGTGGAAGCCACCGCCGTCGAAGCACGCGGCCGCATCAGTCCCGGCGATCACGGAATTTGGATGGACCAGCACATCCCTATGCTCCAGCGCATCGCTCGATTCATCCGGCAGCAAGGCGCAGTCCCGGGCATCCAAATCGCCCACGCAGGCAGAAAAGCCAGCTGTTACGTCCCTTGGGAGAACAACGGCGCCGCGATTCCAGTGGAAGCCGGTGGATGGCAAACCGTCGCGCCCAGCGCCGTCCCTTTCCGCCCAACCGACCCAGTTCCACAAGCGCTGGATCATAGGGGAATCCGCGAAATCGTGGATGCCTTCGCCCAAGCAGCGGACCGCGCACTCGCCGCCGGATTCGAACTGCTGGAGCTGCACTGCGCCCACGGATATCTCGCGCATGAATTCCTATCGCCTTTGGCCAACCAACGCACCGATGAATACGGAGGCTCCTTCCAGAACCGCATCCGCTTCGTGCTTGAGCTGGTGGATGCCGTGCGAACGGTATGGCCCGAGCGCTTCCCACTCTTCGTGCGAATCTCCGCCACCGATTGGAAAGAAGGCGGCTGGACCTTGGATGACTCCGTTGCCCTCGCCCAAGAGTTGCGCGGCCGCAAAGTGGATTTGATGGATTGCTCATCGGGCGCCATGGTTCCCGACGCCAGGATGCAAATCGGCCCCGGCTACCAGGTCCCCTTCGCCGAGCGCATCAAGCGCGAAGCGAACATCCGCACCGGCGCAGTCGGGATGATCACCGATCCCCAACAGGCGGACGAAATCATCCGCTCCGGCCAAGCCGACCTCGTACTACTGGCCCGCGAATTCCTGCGCGACCCCTACTGGCCGCTTCACGCCGCGCAAGCCCTGGGCCTGTCCCCGCAACCCCCAGTCCAATACGCCCGGGCGTTCCCCACACCAACTTGAAATCCCTCACTGCCCCACCTTCCCAAAAAACCGGATCCGAATCACAAAGTGCCGCCCCTCGTTCCCATAAAACGACAGATACTGCGGAGCCCCAATCACCTTGTTCACCGCGGAGTAATTCCGATGGTCCGTTAAATTATTAGCGCCTCCGCGAATCGCATAACGATACCCGCGAAAAACGAAGCGCCGCTCCACCGCCAGATTGAAATCGAAATTCGGTGGGAACCGGTGCGAGTCCACCGCCCCCACAACGTTCCCTAGCGGATCTGTCACAGCAAATGGAAACCCCGTCCGGTAGTCCGCCAGAAAAGCGAGGGCCCACTGCTTGCCATACAGCGGCAGATATCCCCAACCCAGCAGACGATTCGGCGCGTCCCACGGCATGCGTCCAAAATTATTTAACACCTGCAGCGGCTGATCCACGCTCGCGTCCAGCACAGCGTTCGAAACCGCGCGCGACCGCACATAGCTGGCCATCCATCCGTATTGCTCGCCGAAGTTCTGTTTCACGGTGAGTGCCGCTTCATCGTAAGCATCGCGGCGCAGATTGGTCAGCTCATAGGTCCCGCCGAATCCATAGGAAAGAGCTTGTTGCTGCACCGTGATGGCTCCTTCCGAATCCGCCGCCGGCGAGTAAACAAATCCATCGCGACCGCGTTTCCGCAGGAATTCCGCACCCGCGAAAATGCCGCGCCCCAAATCGTGCTCCAGCCCCGCGCTCCACTTGTCGTAGCGAGGCAGCCGAAGATTTTGTCCCGGCACGAACAGCGTGGTCACCGGCGATTGCGGAACGCCCGCGGCGGAGTAAAACGTGGTCACCGCCTGCTGATCCAGCGGACGGCTGAAGAGCGAGAGATCCGTAGCATCCGTTAACATCGCGTATCCGCCGGTGATCTTGGTTCGCATACGCGGGAAAGGCGCCCACGCCATGGCCGCCCGCGGTTGCAGTGCGATGCGGCGTACCAGCTCATCCCAATCCTGGCGCAGCCCCACATCGAATGTCAGATGCTCGGCCGGCTGCCAATGATCGTTCACATAGGACGCCGCCAATGTATTCGGCCGCGCGAAAGTGCCGTTGCCTTCAAATCGGGTGGCCGAAGCAGGCAGACCATTGAGCCCGATGATTTCAAACTCTGTGCGTTGGAACGCGGCATTGTAACCCAGCCGCTGCGCGTCAACCCCCACTTTCAACTGATGCTTCCCCCAGAAGTGCATCGGGCGCGGAAAGAAATTCGCAAAAACCTGATCGCGCCGGCCGCCTTCGCGCGAATCCACGAAGTAGTTTCCACTGCGCCCGTCTGGCGCAAGGATATACGGCTCGGTCCCCTCGGGAACCCGCCGCCGAAAAACGGATTGAGCCGCAAAACCAACCTCCAAGGTCGCGCCTCCGAACCACACTTGTTGGTCCTTCACCGCCGCCAGCCATTCGTGATCGCTGAGACCGCTCGAAGTCGAAACCGGGTCCAGCGGCGTCAATCCGAAATGCGCCTGATGCGCGTAATCCACCAGCAGGTCCGAATATAGAATGTTCGACGATGTAAGATTCACCTGCGCGTGCGCCAGATTTCCCGCCACCCAGGATGGATTGGTGTTCTGGCCCGGTGGCAATCCCGTCACATAGCCGCCATTGTATTCGCCGTTGAAGCTATCGGAAAACCATGCCCGGCCTTTCACGATCGGACCGGAAATTACCGCGCGAGGCGTCCAATCCCCGATGCGGATGCCGCCGTTCGTGGTCAGGCCTGGGATAAAATTCGTCGCCGTGTAGCGAAGCTGGTCCGTCCCATTGTCAGGCTGGACCTGCAGCGTGCCGCCCGACCCTCGACCATATTCCGGCGATTCGCGCGCTGAATAAAGGTCTAGTGACCGCACGCCCTCCACCGCCAGCATCGTACGGAACCGCCCGTCAATCGGGTCGCTGATATCGAAACCATCCAGTGTGTAGCGCGTTTGGTACTCCGCGCCTCCATGGAAATGTAACCCGCCGGTAGGATCTTGAATCACCCCCGGCATCAGTTCCATGGAATTGCGCAGGTTGTGCGAGGCGGAGTGCGGAACATCGTTGATCTCGGTTCCACTGAGACTTTGCTCGCGCTGCGTCTGCTCCGGATCCACCGGCGGCGGCAATTCGCCCACGGTCACGCTCTGAAACACTTCGTCCTGTTGATTGAGTACCAGCGTGATCTCAGATTTCGCCTGAACGGACCGATCCTTGAGCGCAAAATATCCTGCATGATCGACATCCATCAGGTAGCTGTCCGCGGCAGGCAAGCGCAGCGTAAATCCACCCGAAGGCCCGGAGTAAGTCTGCACCGGACTCTCGTTCGCCCGGCGCGCGGAGACTCGCGCGTTCGCCACAGGCGCATCATTCTGGTCGACAACGCGGCCGGTCAGCGTGACCTGTGCCTGAGCGCAAAAGATCACCGCAAGCCCACCCAGCGCGAACCTCAGGAACATTACATCCAGTGCACCACAAACCGGGCATCAAGGCACGATCTGCGCCCGCAAAATATAATCCAGCTTGGGAAATCGCTGAACCAAATACTCATTGGTCTCCTCTTCCACCCGTCCGCGATCCATAAGCTTCCCCTCCGGCCGCATCTCGCCATATCCCGAGTAGAACCGATCCGCCACTTCCATCCCCTGAACAATCTTCGCGAACGGCACAAAGCGCTCCTCATCCAGCGTTGCATTATCGGCCAGATTGATAAATATCTCAGTCGCGCGCGTACTCGGCCCGGACTGCGCAAACGCCAGTGTCCCCCGCAGATTCTTCAACCGCGGTGGATCGTCCACAATAAACAACTTGCTCCAGGTAGCATGCACATCCATGTTGCGATGCACGCCAAACTGCGCAATAAATCCGGGCAGCACACGAAAGAATCGCCCCTGGTCGAAGTAACGCATCCGAACCAGCTCATGAAACCGGTCCACTCCATGCGCCGCCCACTCCCGCCGCGCCTCCACCACAAGGTCCCCCTGCGAAGTCTCAAACTTAACCCGAAACACCTCAGGAACGACAACTTTAGGCACCGGCTTCCGGCAAGCGACAACGACCAACATCAACAAGAGAGCAGCACAGCAAATCCGCACCCGCCAATTATCGCCGACGCGCGGACCACAGGCAATCAATTCTGGAGGTATTTGGTGGACGGCGGGGGGATCGAACCCCCGACCTCTGCATTGCGAACGCAGCGCTCTCCCAGCTGAGCTAGCCGCCCATTCTCGTTGACGTGTACTTTACCTATTCTACTACTCGCTCGTCGCCTGCACCACGCTCGTTGCAGCCGGCACCTTGTATAGGAAAAATCCGATCATCATCTCTTCCCAGGTCTGATCCCCCCACCGCACTTCTTTCGTCGGATCCGGATTCCACTTATTGTTCGGTGAGTTGTCGAAGTGCGCCACGCAATCGATCCGGGTCCCCTTCGGCAAATGCAGCGGCGTCTTCAGCTCATACCCTAACTGCCAGTTGAAATCGTACCTCGGCACATTCAGGATCACCTCTTCGCGCCCATCCGGATACACCACCGTGTACCGGAAATCCTTCCCGCGAAAATGCATGTGCGGCAGCAGCGCGAACAGATCCACATCCTGCTTCGCCGTCCAGCTCGACTTCACCAGGTAATTCGGATCGCCTGGCGGAATCTTGAACAGCGCGTTGTACGCACGATCGGTGACGGATCGCAACACCGGCGCCTGCTTGGCGAATCGCAGCCCCACGAACGACCGGTCCTTAACAGCTTTCCCATTCGGCGTATAATGCGATTGAAATATGAACGTGGAGCCCGCTTTCACCAGCATCGCAGTACCCGGCTCCAAGTTGAGCGGCTGCACTCCCGGAGCAAAACCAGTCAACATCGCTCCATCGTTCAGCTTCTGGCCCGGCGCCAGGATGAACACGTTGATGTGATGCGTCACCTCGCGATGCTGCGGCCGGATCTCCGCCGCCTCAACCCACTTGTCCTCCGTGAAATTGGTCGGGACCTTGAAATATTGATAATCCACGACGCCTTGGGCCGGCACCTCGAAATCCACGCCGTAATCGAAGACCTGGTCCGGCTTCCCAATATTCCATCCGTCCAGAAAATGCGGCGCGGCCGGTAGATCCTTCGCGTCGCCCTCTGGCGCTCCCGCGTTCACCCACGCCACGATAGCATCGATCTCGCTTTGCGCCAGCCGCCTGTCATTCCTAAACTCCCCTATGTGGGGATCAGCCAGCCAAGGCGGCATCGTCGCCGTCACAACTTTCTCCCGGATCGCCTTCGCCCAAGGCCGCACCGCCTGGTAACTGGTAAACACCATCGGCGCTACTTCGCCCGCACGGTGGCACTCCACACAATGCCGGTTGAGAATGGGCGCAACGTCCTTCGAGTAAGTAGCACCCCAGGCACACCCGGTAATCAGCACGCAGACATCGCGCAGTTTCATAACCCGATCATACAAAAAAACCGGTGACAGGATACTCAATTCCCGATTTCCTAGTCACAACTCATCCAAGAAATTCTGCGGTCCGCAAACCACCCAAAATACACGATTAACCGCATCCCCTGCCGATCAACGTCCTGGCGCCCGTCCCCCGGCCCGCTATTCTGTGATTGGCGACGGGGTGCGGCAATTCAATCCTCCGCGAGGTTTGTTGGGGACCTCGCGCCGCACCCCGGTGCGAAAAAATGCTGCCAACCGCCGCTTGACGCATCGTAAAAAATCAACCCCTCCAGCCTGTGGGAATCTCCGCCAACCATCCCAAATACAATAACTTAGAAACAACTCTCCCCCAAACACAAAAATCCCCAGATGCGCCGCAAAAGCCGCTAACCAGAAACGAGAAACGAGAAACGAGAAACGAGCTTGCTAAACTAGAGTCTCCCCCTAGCAAATGATCAAGCAAATCACCGTGCACGGCGCGCGCCAGCACAATCTCAAAAATATCGACGTCGAGATCCCGCGCAACACCTTCACGGTCATCACTGGACTCAGCGGCTCCGGGAAATCCTCGCTCGCATTCGACACCATCTACGCCGAAGGACAGCGCCGCTACGTCGAGACTCTCTCGCCCTACGCGCGCCAATTCCTGGATCAGATGGAACGCCCCGAAGTGGACTCCATCGACGGCCTGAGCCCCGCCATTTCCATCGAACAGAAAACCACCAACCGCAGCCCGCGCTCCACCGTCGGCACCATCACCGAGATTTACGATTACCTGCGCGTCCTCTATTCCTCCATCGGCGTTCCCCACTGCCCAACCTGCGGCATCGAAATCTCGCGCCAGAGCAGCGAACAAATCCTGCAACAAATCCTGGCCATCCCCCAAGGTGAGCGCATCATGATCCTGGCGCCCATCGTGCGCGGCCGAAAAGGCGAGTATAAGAAGGATCTGGAAAAGCTCGCGCGCCAGGGTTTCGTGCGCGCCCGCATCGACGGCGTCCTCCGCTCGCTGGACGAAGAGATCCCCCTCGACCGCCGTAAGAATCACAGCATCGAAGTAGTCATCGATCGCCTCCCGCTCAAGCCCGGCAGCGAAAAACGCATCGAAGCGTCGCTCGAAACCGCCGCCAAGCTGGCCAACGGACTCGTGATTGTGGCCATCGTCAATGGCGAAGAAAAACTCTACTCGCAGAAGCTCGCCTGTCCCAATTGCGGATCCAGCGTGCCTCAGCTCGAGCCTCGGTCCTTTTCATTCAACAGCCCATTCGGCGCCTGCGAGACCTGCCACGGCCTGGGCAACACCTGGAGTTTCGATCCCGTCAAAATCCTGGTGGATCCTTCCAAACCTTTGTTCGACGGTGGCCTCGGACCAGGCGCCAGTTCGACCTACATGAGTCAAATGGTCAGCGAAGGCGCCACGCGCCTGCGCATCAATATCAATAAGCCGTTCGAAGATCTATCCAAGCGCGCCCGCCAGCAGCTCCTCGAAGGAGACAAAGGATTCCCCGGCATCGTCAAACTTCTGGATGAAACGTTCCAGGACTCGAGCCCCGCCTATCGCGACTGGCTGATGGACTACATGTCTCCCGCCCAATGCCCGGATTGTCAGGGCCGCCGTCTTCGACCCAGCAGCCTTGCGGTTCGCGTGAAGGGCGCAGGTCTGGCGGAGGTCACCGAGCAATCCATCGATCGCGCTCTCGCCACCGTCAAGACGTGGAAGCTCAATGAACGCGAGCATCAAATCGCCGGCCGCGTGGTGGAAGAAATCCGCAATCGCCTGGAATTTCTGACCGCCGTCGGTCTCAACTATCTCAGCCTCGCCCGCTCGGCCGCCACTCTCTCCGGTGGGGAAGCGCAGAGAATTCGCCTGGCAACACAAATTGGTTCCAAACTGCGCGGCGTGCTGTACGTTCTGGATGAGCCTTCCATCGGGCTGCACGCGCGCGATAACGAACGCCTTCTGGACACGCTCACGCGCCTGCGCGATCTCGGCAACACGGTGCTGGTAGTGGAGCATGATGCCGAGACCATCGAGCGCGCCGATTACGTGATCGATCTCGGACCCGGCGCGGGACGCTTGGGCGGCGGATTGGTTGCTTCCGGAACTCCCTCGGAAATTCGCAAGAACCCCGCGTCCCTCACCGGCCAATATCTTTCCGGCGCGCTAACCATTCAAGCTCCCTCCGGACGCCGTCACGGCAGCGGTGAAAAGTTAACCGTGCATGGCGCCCGCGAGCACAACTTGAAAAACGTCACGGTGGAATTTCCGCTGGGCAGCTTAATCGTTGTCACCGGGGTCTCCGGCAGCGGCAAATCCACGCTGGTCAACGATATTCTTTACCGCGCGCTGGCTAAAGAAATCTACGGCTCCCACGACAACCCCGGCCAACACGATTCCATCGAAGGCCTGAAGCACATCGACAAAGTGGTGGAGATCGATCAATCGCCCATCGGCCGCACCCCCCGCTCGAATCCCGCCACCTACACCGGCGTATTCGCGCCCATTCGCGATCTTTACTCCATGCTGCCGGAATCACGCGAGCGCGGCTACAAGCCCGGCCGCTTCAGCTTCAATGTCAAAGGCGGCCGATGCGAGGCCTGCCAGGGAGACGGCCTGAAGCGCATCGAGATGAATTTTCTGCCGGACGTCTACGTCACCTGCGATGTTTGCCGCGGCCGCCGCTATAACAGCGAAACGCTGCAAGTAAAGTTCAAGGGTTATTCCATCGCAGATCTCCTCGCGGCCACCGTGGAAGAGGCCATCCCGGTTCTGGAAAAAATTCCGCAGATCCAGGCCAAGCTGCAAACTCTATTCGACGTGGGCCTTGGATACATCCACCTGGGCCAGTCTTCCACTACACTGTCGGGGGGCGAGGCGCAGCGCATCAAGCTGGCGCGCGAATTAAGCAAGCGCCAGACAGGCCGCACTCTCTATATTCTGGATGAGCCCACCACCGGCCTCCACTTTGAAGACATCCGCCGCCTGCTCGACGTGCTACAGCGGCTGGTGGATCTGGGCAATACTGTCATTGTGATCGAACACCAGATGGACGTCATAAAATCGGCCGACCATATCATCGACATGGGCCCGGAAGGCGGCGAAAAAGGCGGCAGCGTGGTGGCGTCCGGAACTCCCGAACAGATCCTGCGCTTCAAGAAAAGCCACACCGCGCACGCTCTGGGAAAAGTTCTGAAAAACGGAAAAGTGGCATGAAATGCCACGTGAGAAAAGCCGCATGAGCAAATATGCTCCCCTCGATCTCTCCGCGCTGAGCACCATCCCCATCAACGACCGCGGCGGCAAAGTCCGCGTAGAATATTTCGCGAAAGCCTACGCAGGCGCTGGAGTCGCCGCGTTTCTGGACTCACTCCCGCACATTCTGGCAGCAGATTCGTTCCGTGCTGTAGTGGATGCCCTTCAGTCCGCGCGCGCCCGCAACAAAATGATCCTCTGGGGCCTCGGCGGCCACGTCATCAAGTGCGGCCTGGCCCCAATATTGATCGATCTCATGCGCCGTCGCTACGCAACGGCATTCGCCCTGAACGGCGCAGCCGCTATCCACGATTTTGAAATCGCCATCGCCGGACAAACCAGCGAAGACGTGGAAGCGGTTCTGCCCGACGGCCGCTTCGGAACCGCGGAAGAAACCGGCCGCGAGATGAACCAAGCGCTCGATTCCGAATACGGTTTCGGCGAAGCCATCGGGCGTCACCTGGAAAAAATCGCCGATCCGCGCTTCGCCGCCTCCAGCCTGCAATGCGAAGCCTATCGCCACGCGACGCCGGTAACGGTGCACGTCGCCATCGGTACCGACACCCCCCATACGCATCCAACAGCGAAAGGCGAAAATATCGGCCGCGCCAGCCACCACGATTTCCGCCTGCTCTGCACGCTGGTAAAAGAACTGAACGACGGTGGAGTCTACCTGAACGTAGGCTCAGCCGTCTTATTACCGGAAGTCTTTCTGAAAGCAGTCTCGGTAGTGCGGAATCTAAAAAACCCGCTGGCAAATTTCACAACCGTGAATTTCGACTTCCTCCAACACTACCGTCCCCGAGTAAACGTAGTAGAGCGACCCCACGCCGGCTCCGGCGGCAAAGGCTACGCCCTAACCGGCCACCACGAACTAATGATCCCCCTCCTGGCAGCGTCCCTAATCGAGGCCAAACCATGACCCCGCACGAGCCCGAGTCACCAGCCAACGAGAAACGAGAAACGAGAAACGAGAAACCGTTTTGGAACTACCTTGACCTCGGCTTCTTCATCAGCCTCCTCCTTCCCTCCCTATTCATCGCCGCACTCGTAGTCAAGGCCTTTTCTTCTGTTCTCCCGTTCGGCAAACCGTTCCAAGCCCTGCTCGGCCAATTGCTCGGCTACGCCTTCATCTTCACGTCCTTATATCTATTGCTTCACCTGCGCTATGGCCAGCCATTTTGGAAGTCGCTCGGCTGGACCTTTCCCGTAGCCGCCGTCGCCGCCAGTTTCCTGGCCGGACCTCTGCTGGCCATCACCATCGGATTGCTCGGCAATGTGCTGCGAACTCCCGAAATTCCATTGCCATTCCAACAAATGCTCCAAAACCGCTCTACGGTTGTCCTGTTCGCCATCTTCGTCGTAGTCATTGGCCCACTCTGCGAAGAACTGGCCTTCCGGGGCTTCCTGATGCCGTTGCTGGTCCGATCGTTCGGCCCGGCCACCGGCATCGTTGTCACCGGTTTGCTGTTCGGCAGTTTACACGCCCCCGAATACGGCTGGCACTGGCAGCACGCGCTACTCATCTCCATCGCCGGAATGGTCTTCGGATGGGTTCGTTTTAGAACTGGTTCCACGGCCGCTGCGGCATTCATTCATTCCACCTACAACCTGACGCAGTTCGCGGCGTTTCTCGCGCAAAACAGAACCGTATGATCGAGACCATTCAATGGACGGATTCGGGCGTGGTGATGATCGACCAAACTCGTCTTCCGCGAGAAGAGTCCTACGTCACCTGCACGGATTACAAACAAGTCGCCGAAG
>Ga0302326_10009697_pt1 | contig 20955 bp, 13 predicted proteins | sample Palsa_T0_3_FD_202264 | JGI IMG/M metagenome (GOLD analysis project Ga0302326, IMG submission 202264) | Peat permafrost microbial communities from Stordalen Mire near Abisko, Sweden - Palsa_T0_3 | ecosystem: Environmental > Terrestrial > Soil > Palsa > Peat permafrost | place: Sweden: Abisko... | reverse complement strand
TCTCCTCCGGCGCCTTGTCAATCTGGTCATACGCCATGAAAGTGCCGCCATACGTCTCGGCCATCACCTTCGTCAGCGCCGCCGTCAACGTCGTCTTGCCATGGTCCACATGACCAATCGTCCCCACGTTTACGTGCGGCTTCGTACGCTCAAATTTTGCCTTTGACATGGTGTACTCACGGGCGCTTGCCCGACTCCTGTTGATTTACTTCTTCATGATCCCGTCTGCAATGCCCGGCGGCACTTCAGCGTATTTGGCGAATTCCATCGTGAAGGTCGCGCGGCCCTGGCTCATCGAGCGCACGGTGGTCGCGTACCCAAACATCTCCGACAGCGGCACCTCGGAGGCAATCGCCTTGCCCGAAGGCCCTTCCTCCATTCCCAGGATCTGGCCGCGCCGCCGGCTCAAATCGCCGATGACATCCCCGGAATATTCCTCCGGCGTCACCACTTCAACTTTCATGATGGGCTCGAGCAACACCGGCTTCGCTCTCCTGAAACCTTCTTTGAAGCCGATCGAGCCTGCAATCTTGAAGGCCATTTCCGAGGAATCGACATCGTGGTACGAGCCGTCGGTCAGCGTGATCTTCACGTCGACGACCGGGTAGCCGGCCATGACGCCGGTCTCGCAGGCCTCGCGGATGCCCTTGTCGACCGCCGGCACGAATTCGCGCGGCACCGTGCCGCCGACGATGCCGTTCACGAACTCATAGCCCTTGCCGGCCGGCAGCGGTTCGATCTTGAGCCACACATGACCGTACTGGCCGCGCCCGCCCGACTGGCGCACGAATTTACCTTCCTGCTCGACGGTGCCGCGGATCGTCTCGCGATACGCCACCTGCGGCTTGCCAACATTGGCCTCGACATTGAACTCGCGCTTCATTCGGTCGACGATGATCTCCAGATGCAGCTCGCCCATGCCGGAGATGATGGTCTGGCTTGATTCCTCGTCGGTGTGCACGCGGAAGGACGGATCCTCCTTGGCAAGCCGCGACAGCGCGACGCCCATCTTCTCCTGGTCGACCTTGGTTTTCGGCTCCACTGCCACCGAGATGACCGGGACGGGAAACACCATCTTCTCAAGCGTGATGACCTTTTCCAGGTCGCACAGCGTGTCGCCGGTCAATACGTCCTTCAATCCGACGGCTGCGGCGATGTCGCCGGCGCGAACTTCTTTGATCTCGGTGCGGTCGCTCGCGTGCATCTGCAAGAGCCGTCCGATGCGCTCCTTCTTGCTCTTCGTCGGAACGAACACGGTGTCGCCGGAGTTGAGCGTGCCGGAGTAAACGCGAAAGAAGGTGAGATTGCCGACGAACGGGTCGTTCAGGATCTTGAAGGCAAGCGCCGCGAACGGGGCGTCGTCGGAAGCCGCGCGCGTTGCCGGCTTGTCGTGATCGTCCATGCCTTTCACCGCCGGCATCTCCGGAGGCGAGGGCATGAATTCGATGATGGCATCGAGGAGCGCCTGCACACCTTTGTTCTTGAATGCGGAGCCGCACATGGTGAGTACGATCTCGTTCTTGATCGCACGCGCACGCAGGCCCAGACGAATCTCTGCGTCGCTCAAGGTACTCGTCTCAAGATACTTGTTGAGGAGCGTTTCGTTGCCCTCGGCCGCCGCCTCGATCATTTTGGCGCGCCATTCCTGGGCCTCCGCCAGAAGACTCGCCGGAATGTCGCGGTACTCGAACTTCATGCCCTGCGTTTCCGCGTCCCAGTAGATGGCCTTCATGCGGATGAGATCGATGACGCCCTCGAAGCCGTCCTCGGCGCCGACGGGGAGCTGGATGGGCACCGGATTGCCGCGCAGACGGGTCTTGATCTGCTCGATGCAGCGCATGAAGTTGGCGCCGGCGCGATCCATCTTGTTGACGAAGGCGATGCGCGGCACCTGGTACTTGTTCATCTGCCGCCACACCGTCTCCGACTGCGGCTGCACGCCGGAGACTGCGCAGAAGAGCGCCACAGCGCTGTCGAGCACGCGCAGCGAGCGCTCGACTTCGATCGTGAAGTCGACGTGGCCGGGCGTGTCGATGATGTTGATGCGGTGCTCGGGGAAGGTCTTGTCCATCCCCTTCCAGAAACAGGTGGTCGCCGCAGAGGTGATCGTGATGCCGCGCTCCTGCTCCTGTTCCATGTAATCCATCACCGCCGCGCCATCGTGAACCTCACCGATCTTGTGCGACACGCCCGTATAGAAAAGGATGCGCTCAGTCGCAGTCGTCTTTCCGGCGTCGATATGCGCCGAAATGCCGATGTTGCGATAACGCTCGATGGGCGTAGCGCGTGCCACGATGAAACAGTGCTCCGGTGATAGGTAAACGTGACCGCTGCTACCAGCGGTAATGGGCGAAGGCCTTATTGGCCTCTGCCATGCGATGCGTGTCCTCGCGCTTGCGCACGGCGGCGCCGCGGTTTTCCGCGGCATCCATAAGCTCATGAGCCAGGCGATACGCCATGGATTTCTCGCTGCGCTCGCGCGCGGCATCGAGAACCCAACGCATAGCCAGTGTTTGGCGGCGAGTAGAGCGAACTTCAACCGGTACTTGATAAGTTGCTCCGCCGACGCGGCGAGATTTAACCTCGACCACGGGCTTGACGTTATCGAGTGCGGCCGTGAGCACGCCGATCGCCTCGGCGCCCGGGCGGTTGGTCTTCTCCGCAATGCGGTCGAGCGCACCGTAAATGATGCGTTCGGCAGCGGACTTCTTGCCGCTCTGCATGACCACGTTCATGAACTTGGCCAGCATGTCGTTGTGGAATTTCGGGTCTGGAAGAATGATCCGGATGGGGGCTTGGGCTCGGCGTGACATCGCGCTCTCCTATTTCTATTTCTTGGGCCGCTTGGCGCCGTACTTGGAGCGGCTCTGCTTTCGCTCCGCGACCCCGGCGCAATCGAGCGTGCCGCGCACGGTGTGATAGCGCACACCGGGCAGATCCTTCACGCGGCCGCCGCGAATCAGCACCACCGAGTGCTCCTGCAGATTGTGCCCCTCACCGCCGATGTAGCTCGTCACCTCGTAGCCGTTCGTCAGGCGTACACGACACACTTTGCGCAGCGCCGAATTCGGCTTCTTGGGAGTCGTGGTATAGACGCGCGTGCATACGCCGCGCTTCTGCGGCGAGGCGCTTAAGGCCGGCACTTTCGTCTTTTCAGCCTGGGTGCGGCGCGGCTGCCGAATGAGTTGACCCGTTGTGGCCATGCATCGATCTCCAAAGTCCGAAAGGCGCTTGGGCTTGTGTCCAATACGCGTGCTACAAGAAGACCGGGCCGCCCTCATGAGGCGGCCCGGTGCAAGAAGTCGCTGTTTTTCGAGCCCGGCGAGCTATAAGGGCCGGACCGACAAAGGCCGGCGATTCTAGGTAGCCCCCCCATCTAAGTCAACCGCGGTAGGTCCGCTCGCAAGTCGTGGCGCTACACGCGCGGCCGTGCAGATGCGGCGTCAACGCAACATTCCGGGGCGGGCTCGGCGGCGAGAGCTCGCATCGCGTACATAACCGATGCAACAAGGGATGCCGCCCGAGGGGCGAACACTGCCTCAAGGGGGAAAACGGGGGGCCCAAGCCTCCTCCGCCGCGGCCTACCCGACCGCCGCCCGCCGCCGTTGGCGGGACTTACTGAGAAGTTACGGTGGAGGCGCGATGGAGGGGAATGCGGGGGCGCGCTCAAGCGCCGTCAATTTCGGCGGCAGCCACTCCATGGCTGCCATCCAAGGATGAGCCGGGGCGCCGGCCTAGTGACCGGCGCTTTGGCCCACTCTTGAACGCAGCACGCGAACTCTGCCGAAGAAGACACCGGCGAGCACTGCCAGCTCCAGAAGATCAAGCGCGCCGCCGCCGCCGCTCTTGCTAGGTGCGGTCACGGTCACGGTGCCGGTCGACGTGGATATCGTGTAGGTACTACTCGTGATCGCACTGGGCGAGTACCCGGGCGCCGCGGCCAGCGCCTGGATGGTCGTCGTCGCGCTCACGCTGACTGGCCCGTTGTAGACCGGTGAATCCACGGTCGGCGCCGAGCCGTCCGTCGTGTAGTGGATGGTCGCGCTCGGTGTGGTATCGCTCAGCGTCACTGATTGGGCTGAGGTAAAGGAGCCGGGCTCCGGACTCATGCTCACCGTCGCCGCCTCGGGAATGGCCGTTGCGGAGATCGTGTAAGTACCGATGACGATCAAGCTCGTCGAGTAACCCGAGGCTGTCGCCAGCGCCTTGATGGTGGTCGTCGCGCTGACGCTGATGGCGCCGCTGTAGACCGGAGAGCTCGTGGTCGGCGTCGTGCCATTGATGGTGTAGTGAATGACCGCGCCCGGGGTGCTGTCGGTGAGCGTCACCGACTGCGCCGTCGTGTAGATAGCCGGCGCTGGGTTCAAGCCCACCGTCGCCGCGACCGGCGTCGACGATGTCGACAAGGTGTAGGTGCCACTGACGGTGGCACTCGTCGAGTATCCCGATGCCGTCGCCAGCGCCTTGATGGTGGTCGTCGCGCTGACGGTGATGGCTGCCGTGTAAACCGGGGAGCTCGTCGTCGGTGTGCTGCCGTCGGTCGTGTAATGGATGACCGCACCCGGCGTGCTGTCGGTCAGGGTCACCGCTTGCGGCGTCGTGAAGCTGCCCGGCGAGGGACTTAAGGTCACGCTGCCTGCGGCGGGCGCGGCCTGTAGTGACACGGCGAGCACCACCACGCTGACGTTGTTCGGCAGCGTAAGACTCTTGACCGTCTTGGTGGAGTTGATCGCGAAGCTGTAGCCGTACACGTAGAAGGTTTCGTTGTCGATCGAGCCGTCCGGATTCAACCGGTAACTCTCCGTGCGCGCGATGGATTCGCCGGGGAAATTGTCCACCGTAAACCAGTCGCTCAGGCTTTGGGTGAGAGTAGTCGTTGTTCCGTCGGTGTACGTCACGACGAATGTCTGGCTCTGTTGGTCACCGTTGACGCCGGTCGCCAGCATGAAGAGCTTGGAAAAGTTGCCTGCGGGGAGGGTAATCGTCGCACTGCTGACAGCATCCAGTGCTCCAGGTGCTCCCAGCGCGAAGTTGACACCCGCCCATGCGACGGACCTGCCGAGCAGGGTGCCCGAGTAGGCGTAGCCACCGCCGTCAATGCCCGTACCCGGCACGGCAGTGCCGTTGATGCCGATGGCGTAAACATTGGCGGAGCTACCGAAATTCACGTTCGTGACCGGCAGCGGCGCGCCAATGGCGTAGGTGCCGCTCGCAAGAACGCTCGCGGAGTGATTCGGCGCGATCGCGATCGCATTGATGGTCGTCGTCGCAGCCACGCTAAGCGGCGCCGTGTACTGGGTGGAACTCGTCGTCGGCGTCGTGCCGTCAGTCGTGTAGTAAATGAGCGCGCCGGTCATGGCGTCGGCGAGCGTCACGGTTAGTGCCGTGGAGAAGTTGCCTGGCGCGGGCGTCATCGTCACGGTTGCTGTAGCGGGCAAAGCCGCCTGCGTTGTGATCGCGAGCATCACCACGTTGCGGTTCTGCGGCAGGCTGATGCTCTGCACCTGTTTGGACGTATCGAGCGCGAAGGTGTAGGCGTACACGTATAAGGTGCGGTTGTCGGTCGAACCGTCCGGGTTCACCCGGTAGTTCTCGGTCTGGGCGATGGATTCGCCGGCAAAGTTAGAAGGCGTAAACCAGTCGCTCAGGCTTTGCGTGAATGTCGTCGTCGTCCCGTCAGTGTAGGTGACGATGAAGTTTTGATTGAGCTGACTGCCGTTGACTCCGGTCGCCAGTAGATAGAGTTCCGAGTCATTGGCCGTCGGCAGATTGAGCGTCGTTTTGCTCATGGCATCGAGCTGGCCTGAGGCTCCGAGCGTGAAGGTCACGCCGCCCCACGAGACTGTCGGTCCCAGGAGGGTCGCCGAATACGCGAAGGCGCCGCCGTCCATGCCCGAGCCCTGCACGGCGGAGCCGTCATTGACGATGCCGTAGATGTTGGCCGTGTTGCCGAAGGGCACGGGAGTGGCGGGCAACTGCGTGCCGATGCTGTAGGTGCCGTTCGCGAGCGCGCTCATCGCATACCCGGGCGCCACCGCGATGGCATTGATGGATGTGTTCGTGCTCACCTGCAGCGGGCCGCTGTAGGTGGGGGAGGCTGTGGTCGGCAGGCTGCCGTCCGTCGTGTAATGAATCACCGCGCCCGGTGTGCCGTCGGTAAGCATCACTGTTTGCGCCGTCGGGAAATTACCCGGCGCCGGGCCCAGGTTCACGGTCGCCGTGATGAGACCGTAACCGGACACCGCGTACTGACTGCCGAAATACACCTTGCCGTTGGCGATGATCGGGGTCACATACTTGACTGCGCTGCCCGGAACGTCCTGGGCATTCGCTGCCTGGGCACTTGTGTACAAGGTGGTCGCGAGATTCGTCGCGTCATACGCATAGAGAATCTGGCAGCCGGAGCTCGCGGTGCATTCACTCTTATAGGTGCTGTTATCGAGGCCCCACAAGATGCCGCCGCTCGTGCCGTTCGCGGAAACGGCCGGAATCGGCGCGGGGACCGCGAAGGCGTTCGACGTCTGCGAAGTCGCCGTCGTCGAGAGCATGCCGCTGCCGCCCGCGTTGAAAGCGAACGCCTGCAGAGGGCTCTTCGTCCCGGACCAGTTGGCTGAGCCCCAATAGACGGAGCTATTCCAGTACGCCGGCGCACCCCACACGCCCACCGTGTAATTCGGCACGTCCTGTACGATTTGCGGATTGCTATTGGTGCAGGCCGGCGTCGCGGTGACGCAATAGCCCCCCAAATTGCTGCTGTCGACGAGATACATCTCGCCGGGCTTGGACATCGAGGCAATGAGCTGCTTGCCGCTCGGCAGTGCCGGCAGCAACACGATGCCGCCGGAAGCCAGATCCTGGTCATTGGCCTCGAGGGCGGCCTGGTTCCAAGGCGTGAAGAAATCAACCAGCGGGAACGCGCCGGCGTTCGGCGGCCCGAGCTTCACGATGCTGTCGCCAATGTCGCTGGTGCCGTCAAAGGTCCCGTTGCCGGTTGCAAAATAGATGTTGCCGCTCGAGTCGGCGACGAGCCCGCTGCCGGCCATCCACACGCCGTTGCCGTAGCCGTTGGGAGAGGTGTTGTACACGGCCTCCTGCGCCAGCGTGCTCGCGCTGTAGGACATGACCCATCCATGCCAGGGGTCATTGTCGCAGTGCGAAGCCCAGCCGATCACGACGTGGCCGTTCTCCAGAAGCAGAGCGGCGCGCTGATTCTCCTGTAGCGCATCGAAGGTGAGCGTCGTGCCGTTGCCGTCGCTCGCGGTTCCGGGGAAGGTCGCCTGGATGTTGACCGGGCCGCCGAATTTCTCGGCTCCGGTACCCATATCAATGGCGTGCAGATATTGAAAGAAGTTGGTGCCGACCTTGGACTTCGCCACGAGATAGATCGTGCCGGTAGTGGGATCGATGACGGGCGTGCCGGTGACGCCAACCTCCGGAACGAGATCGGTGCAATTCAAGTCCGTGCTGCTGCTGACCGGTACACCGTTGGCGGGTAGCAGGTTGTATTGCCAGTAGATCGCGCCATTATCGGCGTCGATGGCAAATAGGGTGTCGTTCTGGGTGGCGACGTACAGGACGTTGTGGGTAGCGCCGCCGATCGAGACATTCGCCATGTAGAGCGGCTGCGCATACACGAAGCCGTCCACCTGCGTGGTGAACACCTTGCCGAACTGGCCGCTGCTCACGTTCGTGGGCGTGAGCACCGTCTCCTGGGTGTATTGACCGGTACGCGAATTGTCGTTGTGGTACGTAGTGACGTTCACTTGCGCGTGCGCGGTAGCGCCAAACGCACCGAATACGACTGCAGCTGCTGCGCCAAGATGACGGATACTTTTTTTCATTCGCCGCCTCAATCCCCAGCACGGGTAATTGAGTCCCTTTAGTTCTTCTTGATGCGTAGCACGTTAGCGGCTCGCAGTGCCGGACGTGGAAGCAATTCCACATAACGGAGAGGGATTAGATTGAAGTGTCGACTCCGTCTCAGTAGCGCATGGGGATCACCATCGGGTGTTGGTTTGTGCTGCGTACCTGCAACCTTACGGTTGCTCAGCGAGCAAGCGATTTATTCTGTGTCTTGCGGATACTTCCCGAAAGTCATCGGCAAATCATCAAATGCGGTACTGCGCGTCGCTAACCTTTTCCATCCACTCCACGACCTTGCCGTCGAGCGCTTCCTGGATTGCAATGTGACTCATTGCAGTGGTGGGTGTCGCACCATGCCAATGCCGGTGGTTCGGCGGACACCAGATCACATCGCCTGCGCGGATCTCAACGACCGGCTCGCCCTCGCACTGCGTCCATCCGCATCCGGCGGTGACGATCAGGATCTGACCCAGAGGATGCTTGTGCCAAGCTGTGCGTGCGCCGGGCTCGAAGGTAACGCTGGCGCCTTGCATACGCGCCGGTGCGGGAGCCTGGAATAGAGGGTCAATGCGTACCGTGCCGGTAAAGAACTCGGCGGGTCCCTTGGCCGAGGGCTGTGAGCCGTTACGCTTGATGTCCATGCTTGCGACTCCTGGAATGGGAGCGGAGGTTGAATTGCTGAGTCAGCCTCTGATTGGGTGGCAGAATTCGCAGCGAATTCGCGCGGAAATCAGTAAGGCCGGGCGCGCCACGGCGGCCCGTCAAATGAACTGACGCTGTGCTGCCTGCGCCGCTCTTCGCGGCGCAGGCAGCACACTGATCATCTCTGCATCAGGTCGCGGTGCTTTCCTCTTCGCCGACACTCGTCTCCTCGGTGTCGGGGATGCCGCCGCCCACGTCCATGAAGCTTCTGCGATCGACGCCACCCGGCTTCCTGCGCCGATGCGCATGCGCTGCGAAGCCCGTGCCCGCGGGAATCAGCCGGCCGACGATGACGTTTTCCTTCAAGCCGCGCAGATCATCCTTCAGGCCACGTACCGCAGCTTCGGTGAGCACACGGGTCGTCTCCTGGAAGGACGCGGCCGAAATGAACGACTCGGTGGCCAAGGACGCCTTGGTGATGCCGAGCAGCACGGGCTGCAGGGTTGCACCGCTCTTGCCTTCGTGCTTTGCCCGATCGTTGACGTCGAGCGCACGCGAACGGTCGAGCTGCTCGCCGCGCAAGAGGCCCGTTTCGCCCGCCACCGCCACTTCGGTCTTGCGCAGCATCTGACGGATGATGACCTCGATGTGCTTGTCGTTGATCTTCACGCCCTGCAGACGGTAGACGTCCTGGATCTCGCGCACCAAGTAGTTCGCCAGCGCCTCGACGCCCTGCAGGCGCAGGATGTCGTGCGGGTTCGGCTCGCCGTCGGCGATCACTTCGCCGCGCTCCACGGTCTCGCCCTCGAAGACGTTCAGCTGGCGCCACTTCGGAATGAGCTCCTCGTACTTCTCGCCGTCGTCGCTCGTGATGATGAGACGCCGCTTGCCCTTGGTTTCCTTGCCGAAGCTCACCGTGCCCGTGGTCTCGGCCAGAATGGCCGGATCCTTGGGCTTTCGCGCCTCGAAGAGGTCCGCCACGCGCGGCAGACCGCCCGTGATGTCGCGGGTCTTGGAGGATTCCTGCGGGATGCGGGCGATCACATCGCCCACGGATACCTTGACGCCGTCCGTCAAATTGACGAATGCACCGGGAGGCAGCGTATAGACCGCCGGAATCTCCGTGTTCGCAAAGGTCACTTCCTTGCCCTTGGCGTTCACGAGCTTCATCGTCGGACGCAGGTCCTTGCCGCCGCGCTGCTTGAGATCAAGCACCACGGTGCTAGAGAGGCCCGTGACCTCGTCAACCTGGGTCGTGATGGTGAGCCCGTCGACGAAGTCCTGGAACTTCAAGAATCCCGCGACTTCCGTGACCACCGGATGCGTGTGCGGATCCCAGGTGGCCACCACCTGCCCGCCGACCACCGTGTCGCCCTCTTTGACGCTGATGACCGCGCCATAGGGAATCTTGTAGCGCTCGCGCTCGCGGCCGAAATCATCGACCACGCCAATCTCACCGGAACGTGAGACCGCGACCAGATGGCCCTTCTCATGCTGCACGGTCTTGATGTGATGAAAGCGCAGCACGCCGCGGTTGCGCACCTCGACAGAGCTTGCCGCCGCGGCACGCGAGGCCGCGCCTCCAATGTGGAAGGTGCGCATCGTCAGCTGCGTTCCCGGCTCGCCGATGGACTGCGCGGCGATGACGCCGACAGCCTCGCCGATGGCGATCGAGCGCCCGCGCGCAAGATCACGTCCGTAGCAGGTCGAGCACACGCCGTAGCGCGTCTCGCAGGTGATCGGTGAGCGCACGTTGATCTGATCAACGCCGTCATGCTCCATGCGCCGCACATGCTGCTCATCAAGGAGCGTGTTCTTCTCGATCAGCACCTCTTCGGTGCCCGGCTTCAATATGTCCTGCGCCGGCACGCGACCGAGCACGCGCTCGCCTAAGGCTTCCACCACATCGCCGCCCTCGACGAGAGGCGACATCGCGATGCCGTTTGAAGTGCCGCAGTCGGTCTCGGTGACGACCAGGTCCTGCGCCACGTCCACCAGGCGCCGCGTGAGGTAGCCCGAATTCGCGGTCTTCAAAGCCGTATCGGCCAGACCCTTGCGGGCGCCGTGCGTTGAGATGAAGTACTGCAGAACGTTCAGGCCCTCGCGGAAGTTGGCCGTGATCGGCGTCTCGATGATCGAGCCGTCGGGTTTGGCCATGAGACCGCGCATGCCCGCGAGCTGCCGGATCTGCGCCGCAGATCCTCGCGCTCCGGAGTCGGCCATCATGAAGATGGAGTTGAAGGACTTCTGCTTGGTCTTCTGGCCCTTGAGGTCCACGGCCTCCTCGCTGCCGAGCTTCTCCATCATGGCCTTGGCGACCTGATCGTTGGCCCGCGACCAGATGTCGACGACCTTGTTGTAGCGCTCGCCGTTCGTGACCAGACCCGAGGCGTACTGGTCCTGGATTTCCTTCACCTCGGAGTCCGCCGCCGCGACGATCTTGGTCTTCTGCTCCGGAATGACGATGTCGTCAATGCCGAAGGAGACGCCCGATCGGGTCGCGTAGTGGAAGCCCGTGTACATGAGCTGATCGGCGAAGACGACGGTTTCCTTCAAACCCAACGCGCGATAGCAGGCGTTGATGGTTGCGGAGATCGACTTCTTCGTCATGTCCTGGTTGATGAGGTCGAAGGACAGACCCTTCGGCAGAATCTCAAACAGCAGAGCGCGGCCGACGGTGGTATGCACGTGGCGGATGCGCTCCTGCATGCCGCCGCCTGCAACCAGCAGGCTCTCCTTCAGGCGCACCCGCACCTTCGCCTGCAGATCGACGTTGCGGCTCTCGTAGGCGCGATGCACTTCCTGGGAGTCGGCGAAGGCCATGCCCTCGCCCTTGGCGCCCACGCGCTCGCGCGTCATGTAGTAAAGACCCAGCACCACGTCCTGCGAGGGCACGATGATGGGATCGCCGTTGGCGGGCGAGAGAATGTTGTTCGACGACATCATGAGAGCGCGCGCTTCGAGCTGTGCCTCAAGCGACAACGGCACGTGCACGGCCATCTGGTCGCCGTCGAAGTCGGCGTTGAACGCCGTACACACGAGCGGATGCAGCTGGATGGCCTTGCCTTCGATGAGCACGGGCTCGAACGCCTGGATGCCTAAGCGATGCAGAGTCGGCGCACGATTCAGGAGCACCGGATGCTCGCGAATGACTTCCTCGAGGATGTCCCACACTTCCGGTCCCTCGCGCTCCACCAGGCGCTTCGCGGCCTTGATGGTCGAGGCTTCGCCGCGCAACTGCAGCTTTTGGAAGATGAAGGGCTTGAAGAGCTCGAGCGCCATCTTCTTCGGCAATCCGCACTGGTGCAGCCGCAAGGTCGGACCCACGACGATGACCGAGCGGCCCGAGTAATCGACGCGCTTGCCGAGAAGATTCTGGCGGAAGCGGCCCTGCTTGCCCTTGATCATGTCCGCGAGCGACTTCAGAGGGCGCTTGTTGGTACCGGTGATCGCGCGTCCGCGACGGCCGTTGTCGAGCAGTGCATCCACCGCTTCCTGCAGCATGCGCTTCTCGTTGCGCACGATGATGTCGGGCGCGTTCAGCTCCAGGAGCCGGCGCAGGCGGTTGTTGCGGTTGATGACGCGGCGGTAGAGATCGTTCAAATCAGAGGTTGCAAAGCGTCCGCCGTCGAGCGGCACCAGCGGCCGCAGGTCAGGCGGCAGCACCGGCAGCACCGTCAGCACCATCCACTCGGGCTTGTTGCCCGACTCGATGAAGGACTCGACGAGCTTCAGGCGCTTCGAGAGCCTCTTCAGCTTGGTCTCCGAAGACGTCGCGCCCATCTCGCCGCGGATCTTCACCATCTCGGCCGGCAGCTCAATGGTGCGCAGGAGCTCGAACACGGCCTCCGCGCCCATGCGCGCGTCAAACTCGTCGCCGTGCTCTTCGATGGCCTCCAGATACAGCTCATCGGTCAGAAGCTGGCCGCGCTGCATCGGCGTCATGCCCGGATCGATGACCACGAAGGCCTCGAAATACAGCACCCGCTCGATCTCGCGCAGCGTCATGTCGAGCATGAGACCGATGCGCGAGGGCAGCGACTTCAGGAACCAGATGTGCGCGGTGGGGCTGGCGAGCTCGATGTGGCCCATGCGCTCGCGGCGCACCTTCGACTGCGTGACCTCGACGCCGCACTTCTCGCACACGACGCCGCGGTGCTTCAGGCGCTTGTACTTGCCGCACAGACACTCGTAGTCCTTCACCGGACCAAAGATCTTCGCGCAGAAGAGCCCATCGCGTTCCGGCTTGAACGTGCGGTAGTTGATCGTCTCCGGCTTCTTCACTTCGCCGTACGACCAGGCCCGGATCATCTCGGGCGATGCCAGCCCGATCTTGATCGAGTCGAAGTGCTCGACCGGGGAGTGCTGCTTGAAGAGTTTGAGTAAATCTTTCATGAGCTAATCCTGTTCGAGTTCCATGTTGATGCCGAGCGAGCGGATCTCCTTCACGAGTACGTTGAAGGACTCCGGCATGCCCGCATCCATCTGGTGATTGCCATCGACGATGTTCTTGTACATCTTCGTACGCCCGTTCACGTCGTCGGACTTCACCGTCAACATTTCCTGCAGCGTGTACGCGGCCCCGTAGGCCTCGAGCGCCCACACTTCCATTTCTCCGAAGCGCTGGCCGCCGAACTGCGCCTTGCCGCCGAGCGGCTGCTGGGTCACGAGGCTGTACGGGCCCGTCGAGCGCGCGTGCATCTTGTCGTCGACCAGGTGATTCAACTTCAGCATGTACATGTAGCCGACGGTGACCTGCCGCTCGAAGCGCTCTCCGGTGCGGCCGTCAAATAGATGCGTCTGACCGTTCAAGGGCAGATCCGCAAGCTTCAGAAGCCGCTTGATCTCCTCCTCGCTCGCGCCGTCGAACACCGGCGTCGCCATCGGCACGCCGTTCGAGAGGTTCTTCGCAAGCTCGAGAAGCTCGACGTCATTGAGACTCGAGAGGTCTTCCTTCTGCCCGCCCGTGTCGTTGTAGATCTGCGTGATGAAGCCGCGCAGCTCCGCATGCGCCGCCTGCGCCTGCAGCATGCGGCCGATCTTCAGGCCCACGCCCTTCGCCGCCCAGCCCAAGTGCGTCTCCAGCACCTGCCCCACGTTCATGCGCGAAGGCACGCCCAGGGGGTTCAGCACGATGTCCACCGGTGTGCCGTCGGCCAAATACGGCATGTCCTCGACCGGAACGATGGTCGAGATGACGCCCTTGTTGCCGTGACGGCCGGCCATCTTGTCGCCGGGCTGCACGCGGCGCTTCACCGCGAGGTACACCTTCACCATCTTCAGAACGCCAGGCGCCAGATCATCGCCGGCCGTGATCTTCGCCTTCTTGTCGTCTAGGCGCTTCTCGAAGGCCTTACGCTGCACCTTCAAGCGCTCCGAGGACGCCTCGAGCTGAGAATTCGCATCCTCATCCTCCAGGCGGATCTCGAACCACTCCTCGCGCGGTACCGCATCGAGGTACTCATCATTGATGCGCGTGCCGGCCTTCAACTTCTGCGGACCACCCGCAGCGGCAGTGCCGATCAACATGCCGCGCACTCTCTGGAACAGATCGTCCTCGAGAATGCGCTGCTGATCGGCAAAGTCCTTGCGCACCCGCTCGATCTCGGCCTTCTCGATCGACAGGGCGCGTGAGTCCTTCTCAACGCCGTCGCGCGTGAACACGCGCACGTCGATGACCGTGCCGTCCATACCGGGCGGCACGCGCAGGGAGGTGTCCTTCACATCGGACGCTTTCTCGCCAAAGATCGCACGCAGCAGCTTTTCCTCCGGCGTCAGCTGGGTCTCGCCCTTCGGCGTGACCTTGCCCACCAGAATGTCTCCGGCGCGCACCTCGGCGCCGATGAAGGCAATGCCCGCCTCATCGAGCTTCGCAAGGGCCGCATCGCCGACGTTCGGAATGTCGGCGGTGATTTCCTCCGGTCCCAACTTCGTGTCGCGCGCCACGCAGGCGAGCTCCTCGATATGGATGGTCGTGAAGCGGTCCTCTTCCACGACGCGCTCGGAGATGAGGATCGAGTCTTCGAAGTTGTAGCCGTTCCACGGCATGAACGCGACCAGGAGGTTCTGGCCGAGCGCAAGCTCGCCCAGGTGAGTCGACGGGCCGTCGGCCAGCACGTCGCCGCGCGCAATCGTGTCGCCGCCATTCACGAGCGGGCGCTGATTGATGCAGGTGTTCTGGTTCGAGCGTGTGTACTTCGTCAGGTTATAGATGTCGACACCGGGCTCGCCGGCGGTGGTCTCATCGTCGTTGACGCGCACCACGATGCGCGAAGCATCGACCGAGTCGACGAGTCCGCCACGGCGCGCCACCACGGTGACGCCCGAATCGATGGCGACCGGGCGCTCCATGCCGGTGCCCACGAGGGGAGTCTCCGAGCGCAGCGTCGGCACTGCCTGGCGCTGCATGTTCGAGCCCATCAGCGCGCGGTTCGCGTCGTCATGCTCGAGGAACGGAATGAGCGAGGCGGCCACCGAAACGATCTGCTTCGGGCTCACATCCATGTAGTTGATGCGCTCGCGCGGCACGAGAGTGAACTCGTTCTGCAGACGGCAGGAGACGAGCTCGTCGGACATCTCGCCCTTGGCGGTCAAACGCGCATTCGCCTGCGCAATGGCGAACTCTCCCTCTTCGATCGCCGACAGATAGTCGATCTGATCGGACACGACGCCATGCTCGACCCTGCGGTACGGGGTCTCGAGGAACCCGTACTGATTGGTGCGTGCATACACGGATAGAGAATTGATGAGCCCGATGTTCGGGCCTTCCGGAGTCTCGATCGGGCATACGCGCCCGTAGTGCGTCGGGTGCACGTCGCGCACTTCGAATCCCGCACGCTCGCGCGTAAGTCCACCCGGGCCCAGTGCCGAGACGCGACGCTTGTGCGTCACTTCGGAGAGCGGATTGTTCTGATCCATGAACTGCGAAAGCTGCGAGGAGCCAAAGAACTCCTTGACCGCCGCGGCCACCGGCTTCGCGTTGATCATCTCCTGCGGCATCAAGGGCTCGGTCTCCGCAATCGTCAGGCGCTCCTTCACCGCGCGCTCCACGCGCACGAGTCCCACGCGAAAGGCGTTCTCCGCCATCTCGCCAACGCTTCTGACGCGGCGGTTGCCCAAGTGGTCGATGTCATCGACCGTGCCGTTGCCGTTTCTGATGTCGATCAGCACCTTCAGGACGTCGATGATGTCGTCGCGCGACAGCACACCGGAGCCGGCGCCGGATTCGCGGCGCACGCGGCGGTTGAACTTCATGCGGCCGACGCCCGAGAGGTCGTAGCGCTCGGAATTGAAGAACAGGTTGTTGAAGAGGTTTTCTGCCGCATCCTTGGTCGGCGGCTCGCCGGGACGCATCATGCGGTAGATCTCGACCAGCGCCTCAAGACGGGTCTTGGTCGGATCCACGCGCAGCGTGTCCGAGATATACGGACCGCGATCGAGGTCGTTGGTGTAGAGCGTCTGAATCTCGGTGATGTTTGACTCGATGAGCTTCTCAACCGACAGCGCCGTCAGCACCTCGTTCGCCTTCGCCAGGATCTCGCCCGTTTCGGTGTTGACCACGTCGTGCGCAAGGACTTTGCCGTACACGTACTCGCGCGGCACGCGCAGACGCTTCACCCCTGCCTCTTCGAGCTGGCGCACGTGGCGCGCCGTGATGCGGCGCCCCTCCTCGACGATCACCTGATCGCCGATGCGCAACTCAAAGGTTGCGGTCTCGCCGCGCAGACGCTGCGCCACGAGCTGCAGTGCGGTCTCATCCTTCGACAGATAGAACGTATTCTTCTCGAAGAAGGTGTCGAGGATCTCCGTCTCGGTCATGCCGAGGGCGCGCAGAATGATCGTGACCGGCAGTTTCCTTCTGCGGTCGATGCGCGCGAACACGCAGTCCTTGGGATCGAACTCAAAGTCGAGCCACGAGCCGCGGTAAGGAATGATGCGCGCCGAGAACAGCAGTTTTCCGGAGGAGTGCGTCTTGCCACGGTCGTGGTCGAAGAACACTCCGGGGCTTCTGTGCAACTGCGAGACGATGACGCGCTCGGTGCCATTGATCACGAAGGTGCCGTTGTCGGTCATGAGGGGCAGCTCGCCCAAATACACTTCCTGCTCGCGCACGTCCTTCACGGGCTTCTTGGCGCCCGCCGCTTCTTTGTCGAGCACGATGAGCCGCACCTTGGTGCGCAGCGGCGCCGCATAGGTGAGGCCGCGCAGCTGGCACTCCTTGACGTCGAACACGGGCTCGCCTAAGCGGTAGCTCACGTATTCGAGAGTGGCGTTGCCGGAATAGCTCGAGATCGGAAACACGCTCTTGAAGGCCGCATGCAGGCCGACATCGGAACGCGCATCCTCGGCCACCGCCGCCTGCAGGAACGAGCGGTAGGAGTCGAGTTGAATCGCGAGCAGGTAAGGCACCTGCAGAATCCCCGGCTGCTTGCCGAAGTTCTTGCGGATACGCTTCTTCTCGGTGAAGGAGTAAGCCATCAGATCACCTCTGTACTTGCGCGGCGCCTGGGAGCCACGGGGCCTGCTTGCGCAAACCCCGCTCTACCCGGAACCGCTGTCGACAACACGGTCGGAAAAATTACTTAATCTCGACCTTCGCGCCGGCGTCTTCGAGCTTCTTCTTCATCGTCTCCGTATCGGCCTTCGCCACGCCTTCCTTCACGGTCGAGGGCACGCCCTCGACGAGGTCCTTCGCTTCCTTCAAGCCCAAGCCCGTGAGCTCGCGGATGACCTTGATCACGGTGACTTTCTTGTCGGCCGGATATTCCTTCAGAGTTACGGTGAACTCCGTCTGCTCTTCGGCCGGTGCCGCGGCGGCGGCGCCTGCACCCGGACCTGCGGCGAGCGCAACCGGAGCCGCGGCGGTGACGCCGAACTTCTTCTCCATATCGGAGATGAGCTCGACGACCTCCATCACGGTCATTTTCGAGATTGAATCGAGGATTTCGTCTTTGCTGACAGCCATGTTGGGTCTCCTAAAAGAGTTTCAAGACATCAAGCGCCCGCGGCAGCCTTCTGCGCGCGTACAGCGTCAATCGTGCGTACCAGTTTCGTGTGCGGCGCGGCGAGCGTGCGCACCAGCTTCTCGATCGGCGCCTTCATGACGCCTAGAAGCTGCGACAGCGCCTGCTCACGCGTCGGCAGACTCGCGACCTTGTCGAGATCCTTCCCCGACAGCACCGGGCCGCCGAGGCTGATCAGGGTCGCGATCAGCTTTTCATTGCCCTTCGCGAAGTCCTTCACCACGCGCGCGGCCGCGCCCGGATCGTTCCTCGAGAAGGCGAGCACGAGCGGTCCTTTCAATTTGGGACCGATCGACTCGAAGGCCGTTCCGGAGATTGCCTTGCGCGCCAGCGTGTTCTTCACCACACGCATGTACACGCCCTGCGCCCGAGCTTTGCTGCGCAGCTCAGTCATCTGCGAGACGGTCAAACCGCGGTATTCCGCGGCCACGACCGACTGAGCCTTGGCGGCAACCGCGCCGACCTCGGCCACCAGGGCCTGCTTGTCTTCGAGCTTAAGTGGCATTCGTCAATCTCCTCGCCTGAAGAACACACTTCCAACGGAGCAGCCTTCTTCGAAAGCCGCTCCTCCTAATGACGGTGTGCTTCGCGCCCGAGGCTTCATCCTCAATTGCGTTTCAGCGGTCCCACCATCTGCGCTGGCGATCATTAAGAGCCCCTCAAGCGGCTCGCCGGCGGTCTTCGATGTCGTCCGCTCGAGCGGACCCGCATCAAATCTAAAAAGTCTCGCGCTCCTAGACGCCCAGACTGCCTTGATCAATCGTCACGCCCGGTCCCATCGTCGAGGACAGCGTGACCTTCTTCAAAAACACGCCCTTGGAGGTCGCCGGCTTCGCCTTTTGCAGATCGCCAATCAGCGCCAGAAGGTTCGCCTTCAGCGCGGGGATCTCGAAATTGGCCTTGCCGATGGTGCAATGGACGATGCCGCCCTTGTCGACCCGGTAGCGCACCTGTCCTGCCTTCGCGTTCTTCACGGCGGTGGCGACATCCGGCGTCACGGTGCCGACCTTGGGGTTCGGCATGAGCCCGCGGGGCCCCAGGATCTGGCCGAGCTGCCCGACCACGCGCATGGCATCGGGACTTGCAACGACCACGTCAAAATCAATCTCGCCGGCTTTGACCTTCGCCGCGAGATCCTCGAGCCCTACGATGTCGGCGCCGGCTGCGCGCGCAGCATCCTGGTTCTTGCCGGAGGTAAAGACGGCGACACGCACGCTCTTACCGATGCCGTGCGGCATGACGGTGGAACCGCGCACCTGCTGGTCGGACTTGCTGGCGTCGATGCCTAAGTTGACGGCCGCATCGATGCCCTCATTGAACTTGGCGGTGGCGAGCTCTTTGACGAGCTTCAGCGCCTCATCCACCGGATAGTGTTTGCCGGCAGTCACCTTGGACTGCGCGGCCTTCACACGCTTGGCAACAAATGGCATGACTTAGACTCCCTCGACTTCCACGCCCATGCTGCGGGCACTGCCCGCGATGGTGCGCACCGCCGCCTCAAGATCAGAGGCGGTGAGATCCGGCTGTTTCATCTTGGCGATCTCTTCAAGCTGCTTGCGGCTGATCTTGCCGACCTTGCTCGTGTTAGGGGTGCCGCTACCCTTCTCGATGCCGATCGCTTTCCTGATGAGCACCGACGCGGGCGGGGTCTTCATCACGAACGTGAAGCTGCGATCCGAGTACACCGTGATCACGACCGGAATCGGCAGACCCTTCTCGAGCTTCTGAGTCTGTGCATTGAACTGCTTGCAGAACTCCATGATGTTCACGCCCTGCTGGCCGAGCGCCGGCCCGATGGGCGGCGAGGGGTTGGCGGAGCCCGCAGGGACCTGCAGTTTGACGTAGCCGTTGACTTTCTTTGCCATGGTCTTCTGATTCCTTAGGCCTTCTCGACCTGCGAGAAGTCCAGTTCCACCGGGGTGGAGCGGCCGAGAATCTGCACCGCGACGTGCAGGCGGTTCTTCTCGTAATTCACACTCTCAACCACACCATTAAAGTCGTTGAACGGTCCGTCGGTCACGCGCACCACCTCGCCCGGCTCGAAGAGCACCTTCGGCCGCGGCTTGTCCACGCCCTCTTCCACGCGGCGCAGAATCTGATTCGCTTCCTTATCGGTGATGGCCGCCGGTTTCTCCGGAGTGCCACCGATGAACCCCAGGACCTTCGGCACGTCGCGCACCAGGTGCCAGGTCTCCTCATCCATCTCCATCTGCACCAGCACGTAGCCGGGATAGAACTTGCGCTCGCTCTTTCTCTTCTGGCCGTCGCGCATCTCGACCACCTCTTCGGTCGGCACCAGAATCTCGCCGAACTTCGGCTCAAGGCCCGCGCGCCGAATGCGCTCCTTCAGCGATTCGGAAACCCGATGCTCAAAGTTCGAGTAGGCGTGCACCACATACCATCGCAGCGGCATGCTCAACCTCCCTGCCCCGTCAATGCGCGGGTGGCCCACGCGAGTACCAGATCAAGCACCCAGAAGAACAAGCCCGCCACGATCACGAAGCCAAACACGACGAGCGTCGTCATGCCGGTCTCCTGACGGCTCGGCCATACAATCTTTCTGAGCTCGATGCGCGAATCGAGCATGAACTGCCAGAACTCGCGGCCCTGCTTCGAGCTTGCGAACACCGCGATGCCGAGCACGATTCCGCCGATGACGGCAAGCCAGCGCATCCACGGCGCCTGCGCCGACAGCAAGTAATACGCAGCGATGCCACCGATCACCAACAGGATCGTGATCGTGATTTTTGCCTTGTCCGCGACACTCGCGTCTTGGACAGTCGTCTGCTCGTTCATATGGGCCCGATGGCAGGCCAGGAGGGAATCGAACCCCCAACCTGCGGTTTTGGAGACCGCCGCTCTGCCAATTGAGCTACTGGCCTACTTAAAAAGAAAATTTGCTACTTCAGGATTTTCGACACGACGCCTGCGCCGACGGTTTTACCGCCCTCACGGATCGCAAAGCGCAAACCTTCCTCCATCGCTATCGGACTGATCAGCTCCACCGTCATCTTGATGTTATCCCCGGGCATCACCATCTCCGTGCCCTCGGGCAGCTGAATCATCCCCGTCACATCGGTGGTGCGAAAATAGAACTGCGGCCGATAGCCTTTGAAGAACGGGGTGTGACGACCACCCTCCTCCTTCGTCAGCACATACACCTCACACTCAAAGTTCGTGTGCGGGGTGATGCTGCCCGGCTTCGCCAGCACCTGCCCGCGCTCCACATCCTCTCTCTTCGTGCCGCGCAAGAGCACCCCGACGTTGTCTCCCGCCTGCCCCTCATCGAGGAGCTTTCTGAACATCTCCACTCCCGTGCAGATCGTCTTCACCGTCGGCTTCAACCCAATGATCTCCACCTCTTCGTTCACCTTCACCACACCGCGCTCAATCCTCCCCGTCACCACCGTGCCGCGCCCGGAGATCG
>Ga0302326_10009695_pt1 | contig 20961 bp, 20 predicted proteins | sample Palsa_T0_3_FD_202264 | JGI IMG/M metagenome (GOLD analysis project Ga0302326, IMG submission 202264) | Peat permafrost microbial communities from Stordalen Mire near Abisko, Sweden - Palsa_T0_3 | ecosystem: Environmental > Terrestrial > Soil > Palsa > Peat permafrost | place: Sweden: Abisko... | reverse complement strand
CCCCCACGCCGTCGCTGCATACCACCGGATCTTCCCGGTCGCAAACTGCACGGCGATCGTGCTGTGCGTCGGCATCGCGCCGATCGCGCGCGTCGCAGGCCTGCGCAGCGTGCGCGTCGCCACCTATCAGGCCGTGAGCGGAGCGGGCCGTGCCGGCTTGAGCGCCCTCGAAGCGGAAGAGAAAGCCGCCTACGGGCTCGATGAGAATCTCGAATCGTCGCCTTTCGTGCGACAGATTTTCCGCAACGTGATTCCGCAGGTCGGATCGATCGACCATCTGGGCGACAGCGGCGAAGAGAAGAAAATCTGCGAGGAAACCCGCAAGATGCTCGGCTTGCCGCACCTGCACGTCGCGGCGACAGCCGTCCGCGTGCCGGTGCGCTACGCGCATAGCGAAGCGGTGTTTCTCGAAACCGAACGCGACACCGATCCCGTTGAGCTGGGCGAAGCAATAGCGGAGGCGCCCGGCGTCGTGTTCCATCCCGACGGCAACGTGACGCCGCGCGACGTCGAGGGCCAAGACCTGGTGCACGTCTCCCGCCTGCGCGCCGAAGGTGACTCGAAGCGCCACTTCCAGCTCTGGGTGGTCGGCGATCAAATCCGCAAGGGCGCCGCGACCAACGCCGTCCAGATTCTCCAACTGCTGATCGAGCGCGGGCATATGGGCCGCACCGAAATTCATGCCGGCAATCAACATTAAAACCGTCGTCCAAAAGTTCGGCGGGTCGTCGCTCGCGACGGCGGAGCTGCGTGAATTCGCAGCGTCGCGCGTCCTCGAAGCGCGCGCCCGCGGCGTATCGCCGGTCGTCGTGTGCAGCGCTCTCGGCCGCTCGCCCGAGCCGTATGCGACGGACTCGCTCCTCGCGTTGCTGGGCCCTTCACGCGGCGGAGCGAATCGTGACTTGCTCCTCTCGTGCGGGGAAGCGATCGCCTGCGCGGTGTTTGCGGAGCTGCTTACGTCGTGGGGCGCCGACGCGCAAGCGATGACCGGCGGTCAGGCGGGCGTCATTACCGACTCGACCTTCGGCGACGCGCAGATTCTGCGCATCGAGCCGGGCAACGTGGTCGCGGCGCTGGAGCGCGGCATCATTCCCGTGATCACGGGCTACCAAGGGGTCACCGAAACCGGCGCCGTGACGACGCTCGGTCGCGGCGGCAGCGATCTCTCGGCGATCGCGTTCGGGGATGTGCTGGGATCCGAGGCGGTCGAGATCTTCACCGACGTGAGCGGCGTAATGACCGGCGACCCGCGCCGAATCGCGGGCGCGCACACGATCGACCGCGTCGGTTACGCCGAGATGGTCGAGCTCGCGGCCGACGGCGCGAAAGTGATGCACGCGAAGGCCGCGGAATTGGCGCGCGTTACCGAAACGCCGTACGTCATCAAAGGCTTGCGCTCGAACTTCGGCACGACGATCGACGAAGGCAACAAGCCGGCGCGCATTCGCCCGGTTACGGGTATCACGTCGCTGCGCGACGTGATCTTCATTCGCGTCATCCAAGGCGAGATCGACGACTTGAGCGCGCGGCGCCAGCTCGAGCTCGAATTGTTTCGTCGCGTTGCGGAACGCGACGTCTCGGTCGACATGATCAACATCAACAACGCCGGCATTTTCTTTATCATCGATAGCGACAAACTCGAAACCGTGCGGACCGAATTGAGCGGCATGAACATGGCGGTGCGCGTCCGGCCGCACTGCGCGAAGATCTCGATCGTCGGCGCCGGCATGCGCGGCACCTCGGGCGTCATGTATCGGGTCGTCCAAGCGTTGTCGGAGGCGGGGATCGAGATCATCCACTCGACCGACTCGAACATCACGATCTCGGTGCTCGTGCCGGAAGAAGGCGTCGTCCGCGCAGAACAATCGATCCACGACTACTTCCGTCTCGGGCGCGGCCAGGAAGCGACGCCGCCCGAGATGGCCGCAGGGGCACAACGATGACAGATCTCTCTCGAGCGCCGAAGCTCGGGCCGCTGATGACCGCCATGCTGACGCCGTTCGATGCGGCGGGCGCCGTCGATTTGCGTGAGGCACGGCGCCTCGCACGGTTCCTCGTCGACGAGGGTAATCACGGTCTGGTCGTGTGCGGCACGACGGGCGAAGCGCCGGCGCTCGAAGAGCGCGAACAGCTCGCGCTCATCGAAGCCGTGAAGGACGAAGTAGGCGATCGGGCCGGCATCGTCGCGGGAACCGGCAGCTATAACACGCGGCACACCGTAGAATTCACCCGCGAAGCGCAGGCAGCGGGTGCCGATGCCGCGCTCGTCGTCGTTCCGTACTACAGCAAACCGACCCAGGACGGAATGCTCCTGCATTTCGGCGCCGTGTGCGAAGCGACGTCGCTTCCGGTGATCGTGTACAACATCCCCGCGCGGACCGCGGCGAACATGTTGCCCGCAACGTTACACGAACTGGCGCGCCGCCACGGAAACCTGGCCGGCGTAAAAGAGTCGACCGGGGATTGCGCGCAGTTCACGGCGATCTTGCGCGAGCGGCCGGACGGCTTCGGTTTTTGGTGCGGCGACGATCATATGTTCTTGCCTTCGCTCGCGGTCGGCGGCGACGGCGTGATCAGCGTCGCGGCCCACATCTGCGCTCGCGAACTGCGCGAGTTGCTTGGAGCGTTTACCGCGGGGGAGCCTGCGCGCGCCGCGCAACTGCATCAAGAGCTTGCGCCGCTGTTCGCGGCGCTCTTCGCAACGACGTCGCCGATACCGGTGAAGTGGGCTATGAACGAGCTCGGCTTCGCGATGGGCCCGTGCCGCTCGCCGCTCGGGGCGATGCCGGAAGACGTCGCGCGGCGTCTGCTGCCGCTGCTCCAACCCTTTCGCGAGCGTGCCGCCGCGACGTCCGCGCTGAGATAGGGTGCGCAACGCGACGATCTTAGGTTGCCGGGTCGACGCGATCGGCGCCGAAGAAGCGGTCGCGCGAATCGCCGAACTCGCTCGCGGCGAACGGCCTTCGCTCGTCGTCACGCTCGGAACCGAAATGATCGTGCACGCACAGCGCGACGCGCATTTCCGCGATATCGTCAACGCGAGCGCGCTGTCGCTTTGCGACACGATCGGCGTCAAGGCGGCGGCCCGGCTGCATGGCGTCGACATCGCCGAGCGTGTCAGTGGGGTCGACCTCATCGAGCCGCTCTGCGCGGCGCTTGCTTCCCAGGAATCGTCGCTCTATCTTCTTGGCGCCAAAGGCGACACGGCGGCCCGCGCCGCCGCGGCGCTGCAGGCGCGTCATCCGGGGCTGCGCGTCGCCGGCGCACGCGATGGGTATTTCTCGGCCGGCGATGAAACCGCCGTGGCCGCTGCGATTCGCTCGAGCGGTGCGCGCGCAATTTTCGTCGGTCTCGGGTCCCCGCGTCAAGAATTATTTATCGCCGAACATCTGGAGGAGACCGGCTGCGCCGTGGGAATCGGAGTCGGCGGTTCGTTCGACGTGCTCGCGGGCAACGTGCGGCGTGCTCCCGCGCTGGTTCGTCGACTCAATCTCGAGTGGTTGTACCGCCTCGCAAAAGAGCCTAGGCGCTGGCGGCGGCAACTCGCGCTCCCGTATTTCGTATGGCTCGCGCTGCGCGAACGGGCTGCGCTCACCCGGAGGTTTTCTTGAAGGCAATGATCTTGGCCGGCGGCATGAGCACGCGGCTCTACCCTCTGACCAAAGAAGTTCCCAAACCTCTCGTGCCGATCGCGGGCGAACCGAACAGCGCCCACTTGATGCGCTATCTGAAGTCGTTCGGCATCACCGACATCGCGATCAACGTCCACTATCTCGCGGATAAAATCGTCGAGGCATTTGGCGACGGTTCGAAGTACGGCGTGAACCTCGAGTATCTGCACGAAACGACGTTGATGGGCAGCGCCGGCGGCGTCAAGCAGATGGAAGAATTCCTCTCAGGCGACACCTTCGTCGTGATCGGCTGCGACGAGATCACCGACATGCGTTTGGACGCCCTGCTCGCGTTCCACAAAAAACGTGGAGCGGAAGCCACGATCGCGCTGGTCGAGGCAGATGACGTCTCGCACTACGGCGTCGTTATCGTCGACGAGGACGGTCGCATCGTCGACTTCCAAGAAAAGCCGGCGCCCGGGACCGAGCGTTCCAAGCTCGTCAACACGGGCGTCTACGTGTTCGAACCGTCGATCTTTTCGCGGATCCCGGCGAATACGTTTTGGGACTTCGGCAAGAACGTCTTTCCGGAACTGCAGCGCGACCGGGCGAACTTCTACGGCCTCAAGATGCAGGGCGCGTTTTGGCGCGATATCGGAACCCCCGACGAATACCGCCTCGCCACGCGCGACGTGCTGGAGGGCAACGTACGCTTGATCGGCGCGCGCGTGCGCGGTTATCCCTCCGACACGACGCTCGGCGACGACGTCCGGATCGAAGGCGACGTACGCATCGGGTCGGGAACGAGCCTCGGCGATCGCGTCCGCATAACGGGCCCAAGCGTCGTCGGCGACCACGTAACGATCGGCGAGGGCGCGACGATCGAGAACTCGATCGTTTGGGACGGCACCTCGATCGGCGCCGGCGCGATCGTGCGCGACAGCATCGTCGGCCTGAACTTTGCCATCACCCCCGGCGCGGTCGTCGAAGGCGCCATCGTCGCAAACGAACCCGAACCCGTCAGCTAGCGAGGCGAAACCGGGCCCGCAAACACGCTCGGTGGGCACTGTCCGTCGTGCATGGACGAACGCTTCGCGGACGGGCTCGTAAGCATCGGAGCGGCCATAGCGGGCGCGCTACTCTTGGGCGCGGCCGCGGGCCGCTTGAGCGCGCCGATCGGCGGCGCGACACCACCGGCGACGGCGATGAACGAATCGACCGTTGCCAGAGTGACGCTCGCCGCTGTCATCGTTCACCGAGTCGCGATTCATCGTGCGCGCGTCGTCACGGTCGTACCTCACACGCTGCTGGCCGCCGCGCCCGAGGGAACGCGGGCCCCTTCCCAGGGGGCCCCTCCCGCGTTCCCTCGGGCGCTATCTTCAGCAGCCCCCGTAGCGGTCGTAGATATGCGGTTCGCTTCGGTGCATCCACTCGCGCCGGTGAAGGTAAACGCCATGCCCGTCCCGCGCGCTCGGCGGAGACCCGCAGCGTCGCATCCTCTCGTGAAGCGCGCGGAGAGCGCGGCACCACCTTCGAATTTTGATGTCGAACCCGAGATCGCGAATGCAACTGAGGGTACCGACCCGTTCGCTTCGAACATTCCGGATGCTCCGAACGATCCGCAGCCGTACGTAGGACCGCATCGCGGGCGCTGAACTCTAGTCGCCACGGCCTCGGGTCGCGATGAGCGGACGTGTGGTTTTCAGCGGTCCTCGACGCGCTCTTCCCGGCGACGTGTTTCGGCTGCGGGCTGGCAGGTCAGACATTGTGCCCCGCCTGCAGACCGAGCGGCCGGCGTGTCGTTCGGCTGCCGCCGGCGGCGCTCGAGGTCCTCGCGGCGGGTTCGTACGAAGGTCCGCTACGAACCGCAATTCTCGCGTATAAGCGCGGGCGTCGCGATGCGGGCGACGCGTTGGCGGGCGTACTCGCTACGGCAATGGAGGGTTCGTTGCCCGAGCGCGCCGTCTTCGTTCCGGTCCCGACCGCGGCCGGACGAAGGCGGGAGCGCGGGTTCGACCAGGGCGTGTGGCTGGCGCAAGAACTGGGCGCTCGTATGCGCATCCCCGTGCTGCTGGCGCTGCGGCATTGCGCGGGCGACACTCAGCGCGGCCGCTCGCGCTCGGCGCGTTTGGCGGCTCGCGGCCGCTTCGCGTGTACCGCCGCAGCACTCGTCGACGGCGCTCGGATCGTGCTCGTCGATGACGTGGTTACCACGGGCGCGACGCTCGCCGATTGCGCCACCGTGCTGCGTGCGTGCGGCGCGGACGTGCGCGAAGCTCTCGTTTTGGCTTGCGCCTAAGACGACGCTGCATCGGTCGGCGCATCGCGCGGGTTCTCAGTAGCGCCGTACTGGGGGCATCCGCGTCCGGGCGCCAAGGAGATATGAATGAAAGCCGTTTGGAACGGGGTTACGCTCGCGCAGAGCGACGCAACCGAAGTCGTCGAGGGGAACCACTATTTTCCGGTCGATTCGATCGACCGCTCGCACTTCACGGAAAGTGCCACCCACACGGTGTGTCCGTGGAAGGGTACGGCGAGTTACTATACCGTCGTCGCCGGTGGCAAAGAAAACCCCGACGCCGCTTGGTACTACCCCACGCCGAAAGACGAAGCCAAGCAAATCAAGGATCACGTCGCCTTCTGGAAAGGCGTCGAGGTTACGCCGTAACAACCGGGTCGCTCTCGCCGCTCGATCGCATCTATCTTCGGCGCGCGTGCGAGTTGGCCGAGCGCGGTCGCGGCAGCACATCGCCGAACCCTGCGGTCGGTGCCGTGCTTGCGTCCGGCTCCACGACGCTCGGCGAAGGGTTCCACCGCATGCGCGGTATGCCGCACGCTGAGGTAGAGGCGCTTCGCGACGCGGCTACCCGTGGCGCGGACGTTCGCGGTGCGACGTTGTACGTCACGCTCGAACCGTGCAATCACAGCGGGCTGACCGGTCCGTGTGCGCAGGCCGTGCTCGACGCGGGAATCGCGCGCGTCGTCGTCGGCGCGCGCGATCCGAATCCGCCGGCAGCGGGCGGCGCGGAGCGCTTGCGTGAGGCCTCGGTTCCGGTCGTCGTTGCTGACGATGCGTGGTGTCACACGTTGATCGAAGAGTTCGTCGCCGCAATCGGAACCTCGCGGCCATTTCTGCGCCTGAAGCTCGCCTCTTCGCTCGACGGGTACGTCGCGCCGAAAGACGGCGCTCGCTACTGGCTCACGGGCGAACCTGCGCGCGAGTACGTGCGCGAACTGCGCTCGACACACGACGCGGTTCTCGTCGGTGCGGGAACGGTGCGCGTCGACGATCCGCAATTGACGGTGCGGCCCGCGCATGCCAGGCGCAAACCGTACGTGCGCGTGGTTGCCTGCGAGCACGCCGGCGTGCCGCTCGATCGCGCGATCTTCGCGCCAGTCGAGGGATACGCACCAACGATCGTGCTCGCGCCTGCCGGATTGCGCGCGCAGTTCGCACCGCTCGAGAAAATTGCGGACGTCGCCTACGTCGGCGCGGACGACGCGACGGCGCTCGACCTTGGGGCGGCGCTGGAGACCTTGCGTGCGCGCGGCATCGCGAGCGTACTGTGCGAAGGCGGCCCGACGCTCGCCGCGCGGCTCGTGGCGGGAGATCTCGTCGACCGTTTCGATTGGCTGTTTGCCCCGACGCTGCTCCATCGGCCGGGCGCCCTGCCGGTGTTCGGGGATGCCGTCGGACCCGCGTCCTTGCGCTTCGATCGAGTCGAGATCCTCGAGCCCGACGTGTTGTTGTCCGCGCGACGGGTACCGGCCGCTCCCGGGCCCAACGGATAAGCATGTTCGGAGGCCTGATCTCACATCTCGGCAAGGTCGCAACGAGCGAACCGGACCCGCGCGGCGGCATCCGGTTGCGGGTCGAAGCCCCCGCTGCGGTGGCCGAAGGTGTAGAACCTAAGGATTCGGTTGCGATCAACGGCGTCTGCTTGACCGTCGTCGCGCACGATGCGACCTCGATGTGGTTCGACGTCGTCCCTGAGACGATCGAACGGAGCGCACTCGGGGAGCTTTCGCCCGGAGCGCCCGTCAACGTCGAACTCTCGCTGCGGCTCGGAGACCGGCTGGGTGGCCACCTCGTGTACGGCCACGTCGACGCGACCGCGCGCATCATCGCCAAGGTCCCCGAAGGCCAGGGGCATCGGCTGACCGTTGGGTTACCTCGGCCGCTCGCCCGCTTTATCGTCGAGAAGGGCTATGTCGCCGTCGACGGCGTGAGCTTGACCGTCGCCGGGCTCGCGGGCGGTTCGTTCGAGATCGCGCTGATCCCCGAGACCTCGGCCCGCACGACCCTCGGGTCGAAGGGAGCAGGCGACCCCGTGCACCTCGAGATCGATCCGATCGCTCGCTACGCGGTCGGCGCCGCCGAGCATTACGCGGCGCGTGGGGGTGAGGAGATTGACGAAGAACTCTCCCGAGCCTATGAAGTCTGAGTCACCGCCGAGCGCGCCGCTCGGGACCGGTTTCGAAGTTACCGAGCGCGTCCGCTGGGCCGATGTCGATAAAGCCGGGATCATCTTTTTCGGTGCCTATGCGCGCGTCGTCGAAGTTGCCGAAGGCGAGTACTATCGCTCGCTCGGGTATACGTATGCGAGCCTCGATGCGCTCGGCGTCGATCTGACGCGCGTCCACGTCGAGTTCGATTTCTTCAAGCCCGCGGAGCTCGACGATCAGCTCGTCTTGCGGCCGCGCGTGAGCGGCGTCGGCATCCACTCGGTGCGCTTGAAGATCAACGTGTATCGGCTTGCCGATGAAGCGCTGCTCGCCGAGGTTACGCTCGTTTCGGCATGTGTCAACAAGCAGCGCAAGCCCGCGCCGTTGCCGGCAGAGTTTGCCGAAGCGTTGCGCGCCCAGATTCAACGCCAGGCGTAATGCGAGCGGGCTATCTGATCGAACCGCGGCTCGTCGAGGTCCGCGAAGTCGACGTGCCGCGCGCCGAACCCGGCGGCATCGTCGTACGCATCCGCGTCGCGCTCACCGACGGCACCGATCTCAAGGCGTTTCGCCGCGGTCACTCGCTCATGCCGATGCCGACGCGCTTCGGACACGAATTTTCGGGCGACGTCGCTGCGGTAGGCGAGGGCGTTACCACGTTCGCCGAGGGCGACCCGATCATGATGGTGCAGTCGGCACCCGACGGCACGTGCTACTGGTGTAAGCGCGGCGAAGAAGAACTCTGCGAGACCTTGACGCGCACGATGATCTTCGGCGCGTACGCCGAGTACATCGCGCTGCCGCCGAACCTCGTCGCCCGCAACGCCTTCCGCAAACCGGATTCGGTTTCGTACGAAGCGGGCGCGTTTCTCGAACCCGTGTCGTGCGTCGTGCGTTCGCTGCGCGCGCTCGCTCCACAGCGCGGGGACGTCGTCGCCATCGTCGGCGACGGCGGGTTCGGTATTTTGCACGCGCTAGTCGCGCTCGCGCAAGGCGCGCGGCCGATTCTCGTCGGACGGCGCAAAGCGCGACTCGCACTCGCGCGGTCGCTCGGGGTGAACTCGGTCGTCGACGCGCGCGAAGTCGATGCGGTTTCGGCCGTGCGCGAGCTCACCGGGGGGCGCGGCGCCGACGCGGTCGTCGAGACGACCGGAACGCTCGAGGTGTGGGAAGCGGCGCCGCAGTACGTGCGGCGCGGTGCAAAGGCGGTCTTGTTCGGCGGCCTGCCGGGCGGCACGCGTGTGAGTTTCGATGCGGCCCGGCTGCACTACGACGAAATCCAGCTCATCAGTCCATTTCACTTTACCCCCCGCGACGTGCGCACGGCCTTCGATCTGCTCGCCGCCGGTGCGCTCGACGTGGAGCCGCTGATCAGCGAACGGTTCGCGCTCGACTCGCTCGCCGCCGCGTTCGCGCGGCTCGACGAGGATCGCGGCATCAATCTGAAATTCGCGATCCTACCGTGATTGCAGTGGAAGCGCTTCCGGCGACGATGCGGGCGGCCGTGATGTACGCGGTTGACGACATCCGCATCGAAGAAGTGCCGGTGCCGAAGTTGCAGCCGGGCGACGCGCTGTTGCGGATGGCGGCATGCGGCGTGTGCGGCAGCGACATGATGCCGTGGTATGTGAAGAAGAAGGCGCCGTTCGTCTTCGGCCACGAGCCGGCGGGCACGATCGTAGCGCTCGGCGAGGGCGCGGACGACGCGGCGCACTTCAGCCTGGGCGCGCGCGTCTTTCCGCACCACCACGCGCCGTGTTTGCGTTGCGCGGATTGCGACGCCGGGCGCTACGTGCACTGCGCGACGTGGCGCGCGACGTTCCTCGATCCAGGCGGCATGGCCGAGTACGTGCGCGTCCCGCGCGAGAACCTCGCCGACACCCTGCTGCTGCCGGATTCGCTCTCGTTTGCCGATGGTTCGCTCGTCGAGCCGCTCGCTTGCGTCGTGAAGTCGCTGCGCCGCGCGTTTCCGCTCGAGCTGCGCGCGGGCGTCGTACCGGTCACGAAGACGGGCGACTTGCCGCTGCGGGGTCGCACGCTGTATGTGATCGGGGCGGGCGTGACCGGCCTGATGCACGTCGCCCTCGCGCGGTCGCTCGGCGCCACGATCGTGGCGAGCGACTTCAACCAGGAGCGTCTCCAGCTCGCGCGACGGCTCGGGGCGTCGGCAACGTGCGCCCCCGAGGCGGCGCTTGAAACGATTCGGGCTGCAACACGCGGCGGGTCGGCGGACGCGGTGATTTGCGGTCCGAGTTCTCCCGAGGCGCTCGCCGGTGCGATCGAGGCGGTTCGCAACGACGGAACCGTCATCATGTTCACGCCGATCGATCCCGCCAAGCGCATCGCCCTCGACCAGAGTCCGCTCTATTTTCGCGATCTGCGTTTGGTCGCGTCGTATTCTTGCGGACCCGACGACACGCGCGAGTCTTTGCGTGCCATCGAGCGCGGCATCGTCAGTGCCGCGCGACTCAGAGTGACCGAGTTCCCGTTTCCCGATGTGGCCGAGGCCTTCGCGCAGATGCAGCACGCCGACGTCGTGAAGGCCGTCGTTACCTTTCCCGAGCCCCGAGGAATCGAACCAAGCCCGGCGCTATAAAACCTTATGCGAACGCGTATCGTCGTCATTTTGAGCGTTCTCGTGGTCGCGCTGATCACGGCAGGCTTAGGCTTCATCGGCTATCGCATGGCGACGACGGTGCAACAAGCATCGCTTCCGGTGTCGATGCCGGCCGCAAGCTCGTCACCCACCGCAAGCGCGGAAGCGACGCTTGCCGCGGCGTCGTCGCCGGGCGAATCGCCTGCGCCTGCCGAGTCGGCATCCGCCGGCGCAACGCCCGTGGGCGGCGAGACGCCGACGCCCGAGCCTTCCGAATCGCCGTCGCCTTCGCCGAGCCCAACGATTCCGGCCGAGCCCACCGGATTGCCGGTATCGTGGACTCTTCAGGCCGAACGCGTCGTGGGTGGTCCCGAGGCCGATCTCGTGGTGCGAACCGGTGACATCAACAATCTTGGCTACGGCTGGCCGCTGCACTTTACGCCGTTCTCCGGTATATCGACGCCGCCTCATCCGTATCCGTGCCAGCCGCGACCCGGCGCCGCGGCCGGAACCGACCGGATCATGCTCGGAACCGGCGTCACCGACAACGACCTGAAGACGAAGTCGGGCGACGGCTATAGTAGTAGTAACTGCAGCAAGCGGCCCGACAATCTGCCGCAGGCTATACCGATCGAAATCGGTGCTCTGCCGCCAACGGTTCACAACGTCTTCTTTCAGATCTTCGCCGACGATTTTCAGCCGAAGGTCTGGCACTCGCGTTTTCAGGTCACGCTCAACGGAACGCGCATCCCATCGTTCGAGGATACGATCAATCAGCTCGATCAAACGGGCCCGATCGGAAAGCTGCTGACCTTGCGCCTATTGCCCGAGTACTACCCGCTCTTACGTTCGGGCAGCGTGAACTTGCTGTTCGACGATCCTACGACGGGCGTGCTCGACGCCTATGCGGTCGACTTCGTCCGCGTGCTCGTCAATCATCACGGCTTCCGCTATACGGTCATCATTCATTGCAACGTCGTCGATGCCGCTACCGGTAAGCCGATCAAAGGTGCTTCGGTCTCAGCAGCCGACGTTTCCGCGACGACGGGCGGGGCCGGCAATGCGTCGCTGCGCGGCGTGCCGGCCGGGCTCGTCTCGGTCGGTGCCGGTGCGGTCGGATACGATAGCGACGTGCAACTGGTCGATTTGCCCGCGGGACAGGTCGGCACGGCGAATTTCCAGCTCAAAGCTCACAAAGAGAGCGGCGTCGAGGACCTCAAACGCTCGATCGCGCTCAACGGTTCTGCCGCGATCTACGGGATTCACTTCGACACGGCTTCGGCAAAGCTGCGGCCCGACAGTGTCGCATCGCTGCAGACCGTGCTGCAGCTGATCGAGACGAGCCCGGGATCGCGCTGGACGATCTCCGGCCACACCGACAATCAAGGCGGTGCCGACTACAACCTCGGGCTCTCGGATGCACGCGCAAAATCCGTCGTCACGTGGCTCATCCAACACGGCATCGAAGCGAACCGTCTGGTTGCCAAAGGGTACGGCTTGTCGCGTCCGGTTGCCGACAACGGAACCGACAGCGGCCGCGCGCTGAACCGTCGCGTCGAAGTCGCGCCGCTAAAGTAGAGAAGGATGGCGCCGTTTTCGCGGATCGATCACATCCAGCTCGCGATGCCGGCCGGCGAGGAGGCGAAAGCACGCGCGTTCTACACCGGCGTGCTCGGGCTCGAGGAAATGCCGAAGCCGCCGGAACTCGCGGCTCGTGGCGGTGCGTGGTTTCGCAGCGGCACGGTCATGCTGCATCTCGGCGTCGATCCGAGCTTTCGCCCCGCGACAAAGGCGCATCCGGCGTTTCGATGCGCGGAGTTTGCGGCACTCGTCGAACGGTTGCGGGAACACGACGTTGAGGTCGTCGCGGACGCGAACACCTTCGAAGGGAGCGAGCACTGCTATATCGCGGACCCGTTCGGAAACCGCATCGAGCTGATTGAGGGGTAAGCTGGTTTGCGAAACCGCTCGCGCTTCTTCACACTCGCGGCCGGCGTCCTCCCGTTCGGCTTAATCGCAGTAGCCGCACTGCCGGCCGCCGCACAACCCACGCCGGCCGCATCGCCTGACGCGCGATTTCGTCCGAAGACGATCGTTTCGCTCGGTGACTCGATCACGCAAGGCGTGAACCTTCCCGATCCGGGCACGCAAGCGTATCCCTATCTGCTTGCGGCGCACTACGGTGCCTCGGTCGCAGATGTCGCCGTCGGCGGGGCGGTGGCCGGATCCGAGCGGCGTGGAGACGTGATCCGCACGCAGCTCGGCCACGTGCACGCACCCTGCGATCTGGCGACGCTCAACATCGGAACCAACGATATCCGCCTGATGGCGCACGGCGGCTACACCGTCGCCGACTACGAAGCGAACGTCGTTCACATCGTGACGGCATTGCGCGGTACGTGCACGCGCGTGGTCGTGATGACGGTCATCGACAACCCCTGGAACAATATCGCAACGGGTGAAGGCGCCGCCGTCTGGGCAATCGATGTCGCGAGCGAGAACGCGTTCTTGCGCGCGCTCGCCGGCGTCACGGTCGTCGATCTCAACGCCGACCCGCGCATGCACGATGAAGCGAGCTTCGGCGATCCCGGCCTGTTGCATCCAGGCGTCGCCGGCCAGCAATTCATCGCGGACGATATCGAATCTGCATTGTGAGGACGTAACGTGGATTCCGATCATATCCGCAATCGCCGAGCGTGGGACGCCGGCAGCGACGACTACCAGCGCCGCCACGGCGCTCAACTCGCCGCGAACGCAGAGGCGTGGGGCGTCTGGTCGCTGCCCGAGTCGGACCTGCAGCTTCTCGGCGACGTCGCCGGTCGGGACGTCCTCGAGCTCGGTTGCGGCGCGGCGCAGTGGTCGATCTCGCTCGCAAAGCGCGGCGCGCGCTGCGTGGGACTCGACAACTCCGAGCGTCAGCTAGAACACGCTCGCGCCGCACTCGCAGCCGGGGGAGTCGACGTCCGGCTCGTGCACGGCACCGCGGAGTCCCCTCCGTTTCCCGACGCCGCATTCGACATCGCATTCTGCGATCACGGCGCGCTTAGCTTCTCTGCGCCGGAGGTGACGATTCCGCAGGTTGCGCGGCTCCTGCGCCCCGGCGGCATCTTTGCGTTCTCCGTCGGTCACCCGCTTCGCGAAGTCTGCTGGGACTGGAAGGCCGACCACCTGTCTCGCACGTTGCATCAATCGTACTTTGATCTAGGTGCGATCGAGGATCCGACCGATGGCAGCGTAAGCTACGTGCGCCCGATCGCGACATACATCGGCCTGTTGCTGGATGCCGGCTTCGTGCTGGAAAAGCTCCTCGAACCACGCCCGCTCCCTGAAGCGGTATCGTCGTACGATTTTGCGGAACTCGAATGGGCCCGCAATTTCCCAGCCGAGGTCATGTTCCGCGCGCGTCGCCGGTAGCGTTGCGGATGCGATAGAGCACGTGCGGACGCAAGCGATGACCGGGCTCGAGCCGCGTGTGTTCGAAGTCATCGCGCGGATCGCGAGTCATGCCGAGCCGCTCCATGACGGCCTGCGAACGTAGGTTGATGGCCGCTGTGAGGGCGACGACCTCGGAGTGCCCGAGTTCATCAAACGCAAAGTCGAGCGCTGCCCGCGCCGCTTCGGTCGCATACCCGCGGCCCCACTGATCGTACCGCAATCGCCACCCAACCTCGAATGCCGGCGTGAACGGCAAGTCGGACGGCACATTCTGCAGCGCGACGACCCCCGCAAAACTCGCAACGTCTTTCACCTCGAGCACCCACCACCCATAACCGTCGCGCTCGAGCCCCTCGCGCAGGCGCTGCGCGCTTCGCTCCGCATCCGCACGCTCGATCAGTGACGGCATGAACTCCATCACGCGCGCGTCAGCGCCGAGCGCGACCCACTCCTCGACGTCACCGTCGCGCCACGCTCGCAGAATCGTACGCGAAGTTTCGAGCTGCCTCGCCATTGCGCGTCCTTCGCCCCGAGGCGAAAGACTTGCTGCTGCTACGCTTTCGCGGCGCGCCACGCCTCGAGCAGCTCCCGTTCGTGCTCGCGCGTGATGCCGGCCGGCGCCTTCATGAGATCTGCAGGCGCAGCCGTTACCGACCATGCGCGCGTGTCGCGAATCGTTTCCGCGAGCGGCCGAATCGTAAGTCCGTCGGCAAGCGCGCGATCGACGTTCGTGTTCATGAGCCCCGGCATCCCCTGCGACGTCGACACCCAAACCGGCAAGTCCATCCACCCCGTAATGCCGTTTGCTACAAGAAATGCGTCGTCCATCCAAACGATCTTCGAATCGCTCGCAAGCGTATCGCGCGCCGTCGTCACGAGCCGCTCCATCGTCGTCGTCGCGGGGGGCGATGTTACATCGTAGATTCCCGACCGCTCGTCCTCGAGAACCTTCACCATGAACTCCGCGAGATCGCGCGCATCAACGAACTGCACGTGCCCCTCCGCGGGAGCGGGCGCCGCCACGTCACCGGGATCTGCGAAACGGTCAACCCAATACGTAAAGCGGTTTGTGGGATCGTACGGTCCCACGATAAGTCCCGGCCGCACGACGATCCCCCGGTCGTCAAAGACCGCGCGCACGACATCGTCACAGCGCTTCTTCGAGGCCCCATAGTTCTCAGGGTCGTTGTCGGCCTTGTCGACCACGCGTGGCGTATATGGCGCGCGACCGTCGCCCGCAACGTCGCCGCTGCAGTCGTACACCGAGATCGACGACACGAATAGGTAGCGCTTCGCCGAAGCAAGCCACGCGCACGATGCCGCCACGATCGACGGAACGTAGCCGCACGTATCGATAACCGCATCCCAACCCTCACGCGGCACAGCACCGAGTCCGCCATCGCGATCGCCCACGTATCGCGTTAACTGAAGCTTCTCGTCGCCCGGGTTGTGGCCACGCGTAAAAATCGACACGTCGTGCCCGCGCTCAACAAGCGTACGCGCTACGTGCCTTCCAAGAAAGCGCGTCCCGCCGAGGATGAGCGCCTTCACGCCAGGATGTGTATGCGTCGACTCGAGTGGCGCGATCGACCGCCGCGCCAGCCGTATCGCACACCTGCCATCGGCCTACCGTGGCGCAGCCCTGCTGACGTCGTCGAGCGCGTCGATGCTGCAATTCGTTTAACCGGCGGAAGAAGACCGGCTTTGCGCCCGTAACGCCCGACCGTCTCACGCCGGTGCCCCGTCTCCGCCTCGATGGCGCGCAGCGAGCGCCCTTCGCGCAGCCGCTCGAGGATGCGTTCCCGCTGCGCGGGAGTCAGCTCGTTCATGCGGAGCCACTTCGCGCCGCCAAGTCAAACCGCCCTACTGCATTTGGCCGCTTTTGACCCAGCCAAAATCATGGATCAGCAGTCGGAAGGGCGACCGCCCGCGAGGACGCCGCTCGCAAGCCTCCTAAAGTAAGCAGCGGTTGCCGCCGCCCCTACGCCGCGCCCGCGGCGTCGGCTTGCACCGGAGAAATACTTTGTACGAATTTTCGCGCCTTTCACGCGCGACCGCGTTGGTCTTGATTCTCGCGATGGCTGCGGGATGTGCGCACGCAACGTCCAGCGGCTCGTCTGCCGCGATTGCCCCGGCACCCGATTCGAGTGCCGCTCCCGGCGATATCGCCAACGCCTACGCCGATGTGGCAGTTTCGATTCCCGCAGACCGCTACGACCTCGACCTACGAACCACCGAGCTGGCCGCGGGCGTCGCGCCTGCATTCGCGCTCGCTCGCGATGAGATCAGAGCCGAGTCGTACTCCGGCTCGCTGCAAGGCGCGGCGGGCGCCTATCAAAGTCGCGGAGCAAACTCGATCGATCGCTCGCTCTTGCTAGCCCAGATTCTCAAGACCAAGGGCATCGACGCGCGCTTCGCATCGTGCAAGCTCGACGCAAACTCTGCTGAAACGCTCGCGACGGCCCTCTTCGCTGCGCCACCCGCTCAAGCGCCGGTTGCGGCCTCGTCGCCGAATCCCGACGGATTGACCGCACGCATCTTCGCGCGCGCGAATCGCGACCTAACCGCGCTACGCGCCGCGCTCGGCACAACGACGGGCCTGGGCAGCGGTTTGTCTCACGCCGACTTGATCGCGGAGTTGCAAGACCACACGTGGGTGCAGGCCCAGGTGAACGGCACGTGGACCGACCTCGATCCGTCGTTTCCCGACGCAGTTGCGGGAAAGGCCTATTGCACGCCGGACGCTACGACCGCAGACATTCCCCAAACCGAACAGCAGACGATTACGATCCGCGTCGGCACGGAAACGCTCACCGCCGGGACGTTGTCGCAAAGCGTGGTGCTCGAGCAGAGTTTCCCCGCAGCAACGCTCCTGGGCCGGCAAATTTATCTCGCGAACGCACCCGCGGGCGACACGTCCGGTCTTGGAGATAAGAGTACGTACGTGCCGCAGCTCGCGGTGAGCGGTACCAGTTTTGGAGGCAAGCCCATCCGCTTCGCCGACGGTGCAGCGTCACCCGGCGCACTCGCGGGACAAACGAGCGCGATCGGCGCGATTCCCGACGGATCGCAAAGCCCTTCAGCCGCACCGAGTTCCACTCCGAACGCCGGACCGTTTCTGGTGGCGGAATGGCTCGAGTTGGCGGTCGCATTCCCAAACGGAAAGACGGATACCACGCGACGCTTTCTCTTCGATCGCGGCGGGATGGCTTGGCGCGCTTCGGCCGCACACGATTCGAACGCGCTGGCGCCGCTCGCGAGCGACGCGAATGGACCGCTTGCCGCGCAATCGATCTTTCAAATCGACGTGAGCGCAGGCGGCCACGACCTTCGCGCATATCAGGCCGCGCTCGCGGTGGCGACGGCAGCCGCACCGGCCGCAAGCGGCACCATCTATGACGTGTTGTGGCCGCTCGCGATTCACGACTTCGCTTTCGCGATCGAGAGCGATGCACGCGTGGTTCCGTCACTTGAAGACCGGCCGGGCGTGCGGTTTTATGCGGACTCGCCGCGCATCTTCGTCTTCGAGACGGCGCCCGCTCCCGACGGCAAAAGCGGCACGTACCTCGCAACCGATTTACGTCGCGACACGATTCGCGGCGTCGCACGGGATGCTGGTACGGCGAGCGCCGTCGCCGACGGGCTCTTGCGATTCGGTGCGATGGAAGGCGCGCTCGAGGAAGAGATTGCGGAGCCGCCGAGCGACCTGCGGCAGAATGGCTCGTCGTTCGGGGCGACGAGCGATCTGCTCGGCAGCGACGGCATCACGGTGTTCCATCCCGGCGCCGATCTCGCCAGCGTGAAGGACCCCGAGACTGCCGCGCGGATGCGTGCGGCGCTCGCGACGGGAGCAACGCTCGCCGTCCCGAGCAACGTGCTTGCGGGCGGGCCATCCGGCTGGTGGGAAGTAACCGGCGACGGAACGCGCGTGCGCTCCGTCTTCGGCGAAGATCTCGATGCGAGCATCGGTGTGGTACTCGGCGGCACGGGCGCTAAACAAGTCGGTACGAGCGGCGGCGGTAGCTTGAGGTTTACCATCAATCCCGACTACACGAGCTTCGCAGAACAGAACGGCAAACCAGTCGACCTTGGAGGCTTTTCCAGAGCGAAGGCGCCCCCGGTGGGCGGCGCTGGAGGCGAAGGCGGTGAGGAATTGACGACTCTGCAGGTCGCGCTCATCGTGATGGCCCCGCTCGCCGCGTCCGGCGCCATCCTCGCCTGGTTCTTTATCGTAAGGAAACCGCAACTCGATGCGATCGCGGCCGGAGCAAGCCCACCGTAGTGCCCTGAAAATTCGTGGGGTCGGGTGACCTCGTTACTTCGTGCTAGCTTCTACTCGCGCGTCCGATCCCATGACGCCGGCAAGCAATCCCGGGAAGCGCGCGTTGAGGTCCTCGAGGCGCAGCGACGTGAAGCGATTTCGCCCCTCGTCGCGCGAGCGAGCGATGCCGGCCGCGCGCAGCACGCGAAAATGGTGCGATAGGTTTTGCTTGCTCGCTTCGATGCCGAACGAACCGCAAGCGATTTCGCGGGTCGGGTCGGCCGCGAGGATGCGAACGATCTCGAGCCGCGTCGGGTCGGCGAGCGCCCGCAGGACCGTGACCAGATCGAGGTCCTCACGGTCGGGGTGGAAGATCGGCTCGTCGTGCGGGTTGATGATCGAGATTCTCGCTTTGGGGTGGGTGCAACTACGGTAAAAGAACGGTTGTACTAATCTACGTGACCCCGTTTTCGCCTGAGGCGTTTCGCCTGCCGTGATTTCGTCTCTCCCGCGTGCCTTGCCTCGCCAAGCGTCGCCCGGACCCCCGGCTCAGCCCGCGAGCCCCGCCGGGGCCGCGCCGGCTGCGCGCGACCTCACGGAATACGGCCTGCGCCGCGTCCTCATCGTTGGCGGCGTCATGCTTGCCGCTTTGCTGCAGACCCTCGACGGGACGATCGTCAACGTCGCGTTGCCGACCATCCAAGGCAATCTCGGTGCCTCGATCGATGAGGGGACCTGGATCGTCACCGGTTACATCATTGCGGCCGTCGTGGTCATCCCGATCACCCCGTGGTTACAGAACCGCTTTGGGCGCAAGCAGTATTTTTTGGTCTCGATTGCCGGCTTCACGCTGGCGTCGCTCGCGTGCGGGCTTGCGGGCTCGGTCGAGGAACTTATCGTCTTCCGCATCGTCCAGGGACTGTTCGGCGGCGGACTGCTCGCGACGGCGCAGGCGATTTTACGCGACACGTTTCCGCCTAAGCAACTCGGCCTGAGCCAGGCCATCTACACGGTCGGCGCAGTGGTCGGCCCGTCGTTGGGACCGACGATCGGCGGCCTGTTGACGGACAACGTGTCGTGGCGCTGGGTCTTCGACGTCAACATCGTCCCGGGGATCGTCGCGATGCTGCTGCTCTTCGCCTTGCTACGCAATCCCGCGCGAACGAAGGCGAGCGGGTTCGACGGCATCGGGCTTGCATTGCTTGCCACTGGACTCGGATCGTTCCAGTACGTGCTGGATGAAGGCGAGCGCAACGACTGGTTCAACGACCCGACGATCCTGTTGTTAACGCTGAGCGGCGTCGTAGGGCTGGTCGGGTTCGTGGTTTGGGAGGTATGGGGAACGAAACGTCCGATCGTCGACTTGCGCATTCTCGCGAAGCGCGGCGTCGCGATCGGTTGCCTCATCGCGATGGTGAACGCCGCGGTCGTCTTCGGGCAACTGCTGATGATGCCGCAGTACCTCTCGGGTGTCCTCGGGTTCACGGCAACCGAGGACGGCCTACTGCTGGCGATCCGCGCGTTGCCGGTGCTGCTGTTGACGATTCCGATCGGCGCGCTTGCGAATTCGCCACGCGTCGATCCGCGGATCATGCTCGCAAGCGGGCTCGTGATGGCGGGAAGCGGTGTCATCTGGCTTGGCTATACGACGACGACCGGCACGGCATTCGGTTCGGTCGTGCCCTGCTTGTTGCTCACCGGATGCGGTATCTCGCTCGTGTTCGCGCCGTTGCTCGTTGCGGTGTTACGCAACGTCGCGCCGGCGGAATCGCCGAAGGCGGGCGCATTCATCAGCCTCGCCCTCAACTTGGGTGGATCGGTTGCGAGCGCGTCGCTCGTCACCTTGCTCGATCAGCGCGAGAGTTTCCACGGCAGCATCCTGACAGGTCACGCGACGCTCGCGCACGCCGCCGTCCGGCAGTTCGTTGCGAACGAGGGTCTGCTGCGGCTCGAACAGCTCGTCGCCCGGCAGTCGGCAGCCCTCGCTTACGCCGACACGTTCTTTGCGCTCGGCGCATTCGCGATTCTCCTGGCCCCACTCGCGTTCGCGCTCGCGGGCCGCAAGCGCGCGACCTAACCGGAAAGCGGTCGCCTCGGTCGCCGGCGCGGCGACCGAGGCGTGAACGTTTCGGGTCGCGCTTACGGGCCGATCGCGACTCCCTCCGGTGACGAGAAACCGGTATTCGGTCCGCATAGTGACCGGGCCGGCGCTACATTGCCCGTAGCCTGTGGTCCCCAGATGAGGATTTCGCCGTAGTTATACCCACCAAAAACGCACGGGGTGAAGGTTCCGTTTCCGGCGGTCGTGTTCGCGAGGTAGACGTTCTCTGAGTTGTCGACCGCGAGGCCGCCCGCGCCGACAATGCCCGTGTTACTGCCATCGATTTGGCGGAGCGGGGTGGCGTTGCCGCTTGCGGTCGGACTGTAAACGTTAAGCGCATTGTATCCCGTCGACTCGAAGACGTCTTGCGTATTCGGGCTGACGCCGAGGCCGTTTTCCGCGTAATTGCTGGTCGTAATGCTTCTCGACGGAGCGACGTTGCCGGTCGAGCCTTGTGGGAAGACGAGGATTCCGCTCCGAGCCTCGACGTAGAGGTCGCCGCTGACACTGT